>Ga0247610_10001195_pt1 | contig 32865 bp, 37 predicted proteins | sample 174DNAGHGhighgp2_FD_193483 | JGI IMG/M metagenome (GOLD analysis project Ga0247610, IMG submission 193483) | Sheep rumen microbial communities from Palmerston North, Manawatu-Wanganui, New Zealand - 1742 DNA GHGhigh gp2 | ecosystem: Host-associated > Mammals > Digestive system > Stomach > Rumen...
TGAGGATTATATATGGTTTTAGAAAATAAACTTGGTTTAACTAATTCTGCTGATTTAGCAAGAGAAGAAGAAAGAATAAGTAAAAAGAAAGCTATAGAAATGTTTGAAACAGGTTTTTTTGATAAATTAGATGCCGGAAAGTTTGACTCACTATCAAAAATCCATAAATATTTATTTGAAGATATTTACCTCTTTGCAGGAGAAATACGAACAGAAAATATTGCGAAAGGTAATTTTAGGTTTGCTCCTGTTATGTACTTAAAAGCATCACTTGAACACATTGATAATATGCCGCAGGTAACATTTGACGAAATAATTGACAAGTATGTAGAAATGAATGTTGCACATCCATTTAGAGAAGGTAACGGCAGAAGTACACGAATATGGCTAGACCTGATACTAAAAAAAGAATTAGGAAAGGTTGTTGATTGGAGCAAAGTTGATAAAGAAGATTATTTGCTTGCAATGGAACGTAGCCCTGTAAAGACTGTTGAAATAAAAGAACTTTTAAAAATGGCTTTGACTGATGATATAAATAATCGTGAAGTCTATATGAAGGGCATTGATGCAAGCTATCATTATGAGGGTTATAATATTTATAAATCAAATGATTTAATATAAATATTAAGCCGCATTTTCAACTAAATATTTACCCCCCAAGTTCTGAACTCGTCAACTCTGGGGTAAATTAGAGGAGATAGGTTAATCCTATCTCCTCTAATTTTATGTTTGGCAGCGACGAAAACCGCAAAGTGCATAAGCACTTGCGCAGTTCGAGCGACCTGTGAGCAGAGTGCGGAGTGCTTTTGACAAGGAATGTAATTTCGTAGTCAAAACACGCAGACATGTTTAATGCGAACAGGTCAAGACAATCGCGCCGGGCGTATTTTAAATCAAAAAGAGTCACTCAAGTGGCTCTTTTTTAATGTTCACTATAGTTTTCAGAGTTCGATTAAAATAATTTTGTATTAATTTTTAAAAATATATATAAACAGTTCAAGTCCACTAATATTGTGGACTTGAATGAGTTCGACTAAAAATTAATAAAGTTAAAGAAATTTATTTAATTATGTTATTTTTATGTAATTAACCACAAAATGTGAGATTTGTTATTAATTTGTTGAGTTATATTACTCCCATATAATGTTTCACTGCACATTTTATCGTATATTCAAATATCATATTACTAGTATATTTAGAATTGTTGTAAAGATTTGTGACAATTAATAAAAAATCCCTAAAGTTTTATCAAATTGTGCCGATATAAAACATGTATTGATTAATTTTATATATACTGACGAATGTAAAATACACAAAGATCTGATAAAACACGAAAGTGAACATTGTATGGCTGAATTCAATATGTATAACCTTTATCAAGCAAACTATAATGTAGTACCAATAGATGATACAGTGGATACTTACATAAAAGATTTGATAAAAATAGATGAATTTGAAGAAGTTAAGAAGTATGTAGCAGAAAACTTTGGAAAAATAAACGACGAAAAGCTATTTGAATACCAAGACATTGATAAACAAATTAATATACTAATTAATGAAGAAAAAATAGAAATCTGTGCTGCAAAAAAATTTAAGCAATACTGGGGCAAGGGTTGGTATTTAGTAAGTAAAAATTAAAAAAATTGTATATAAAAAAAAGAAAGGAAAAAATCATGGCAAGACATACAGCTGCATCAAAATTGCAAGTAGTAAAATATGTAGATACAACTAATACACCCAAAAAAAGTGTAGATGTACAAAAAACTGAATTAGTTCAAGAAAAAACAAATATAAAACCAACAAATACCAGAACCGGAGACCCTGGAAAAGCCAAAGTATTTAAGTAATTTAATAAATATAATTATTAATAAAAAGCTCAAACAGTTTTCTTTTTATTTGGGTTTGTGCCAAGATTTGACGTGCTAGGAACGGAGTTCCTGCGCAGTTCGGCGGATTTTTTGCAGAGAGCACTCTACCGAAAGAAAAGGTGACTAAATGTCACGTTTTCTTGAGAGGTGACTTTTACAAAAAGCACGTAAGTGCTTTGAAGTAAAATCCGTAGACTCGTTTAACGCAAAAAAATCCAAGAGGAATTGCGCCGGGCGTAAATAAAAGGAGATAGGTTTCAACCTATCTCTTTTTACTATATTTTGTTTTGTTGGGGTAGAAATCCAAACCTATTGCTTAGCGATTTTTTTCAAAGAATGCCAGCACATCATCGGAACTCATTACTTTTGTTTGGGCTGATTTTTGATTAACAGCAATACTTCCTGTTTCTAAAGCTTGCGCTATACCATTTCCATCAATTTTTGCACTGTTACTGTTCGCTGATTGTTCTGTAACCGGAGATTCATTACTATCTATGTCACCGCCCAGTGTTGGTTTGAAAGTGTGAAATAAACTATATTGTTTACCATTATATGTAAACGTTAAAGAATAGTCTTCATAATATATACCCGGAGGCGGTGTTTTCCCGTCTTGTACATAATAACTTTTCACGGATAGTTCGATGTTTTGCGCACCTACACTAGAGAAAGCATTTCTTACGTTTTCTTCACCATAGATTTTGCCTTGGTTAAATTTTTGAATTTGGAGTTGAAGTTGCATAGCTCCATGATCAGGCTTAACTGATTGCGCATTTGAAAAACTAATTTTCATAAAAAATCTCCTTGTAAACTTTTATATTTTCTTGTAAACTTTTATATTTTGTATATCGGCAGATTTTAATATAACTTTAGTAGCATAAGACAAAAATTCTTAATTCAGTTCTATTTTATAGTGTATTATCATTGAGTTTGAACCAATTGTAAAGATTTTTCAAAATGCTTAACAATATTAAGTTTTGTTAACAAACATGCCACAAATCTTATTTTTTTCAATTCCATATAAAAAAATAGGAAAGAATTCTACCTTATCTATTCTGCAAACTTTTAAAATTATATTATGCAACTTTTAGATTGTAACCAAGTGTTTTAAGAATTTTTGCCAACGTATCAACTCTTGGAACTCGTTTTCCTGCAAAAATATCATAAAGCATTGCTCTGTCGATTCCTGCTTTTTCGCAGAAACCTGAAATGCTATCTCGAGATTTTATTACCATTTCTAATGAACGGAAAAATGCATTAAAATCTCCATCATTCACATATTGTTCAAGCGAATCATTCATATATTCTTTTTGGAATTTTTCGTCTTTTAATTGTTCAAGTACAAAATCGTTAAAATCAGTCATTTTTATTATCCTTTATATCTTTTAAATATGTTTTTGCAAGTTCGATATCTTTAGATTGTTTTGATTTATCACCTGCATTTAGTAACAAAACTACTACTTCTTTTTGAATTGTGTAATAAATTCTATATCCTTTACCAAGTGTAAATCGTAATTCGTATAAATTAGAATCAAGCTGTTTATAATCAACAAAATTGTCATCGTAAATTCGTTCAATTCGTCTGATAACTTTCACCTTCAAAGAGTTATCTAAATCTAAAAACCACTCTTTTACAGGTTCTTTTCCGTTTGGTAGTTTATAGAATTTGATTTCTTTCATAATTATATTGTAGTGTTTTTACTACAAATTGTCAATATTTTTATGCCACGTTTTCAACCAACCAAGTTCTGAACTCGTCAACTCCGGGGTAAATTAAAAGAGGTCAGTTAATCTGACCTCTTTTAATATTTTTATTATATTTTGTACAAAAAATTACCATCCGGCTATATTAATTTAAAAAATTCAAAAGAACTGATAATTCTTGGATCAAGAGCTTCATAAAGCTGACTGTATTCTCTTTTGTCTGTGTGCCATGGATTTTCAACAAACAAATGTCCAAATTTGTCGGAACCAGAAATGTGATGAAAATGACGAGGTGCGATAAAATTTCCATTTTCTTTTATATCCGGCGAACTTTCTAATATTGCAAAATTATTTTCGTTTTTAAGTTGAGACAAGCTATTTTTTATTTTTTTCAGGTTGTTTATATTAATATCTTCTTTTGGAATATCAAAATAATTATATTTGTCTGATCCTACAATCCTATCAAGTACTTCTAGAGGACGGATGCCTTTTATTGAACTCGTATAGTATTCTCTGGACTTAGATAGCGCATGTTCAAGCATTTGTATACCACTTGGAGCATCAACGCCATCTTCAATTTTTTCTATATCATAAAAGCATTCCCCGTTCTTAAATTGGATATAAGCTTCATTGCTTCCGTGTTTTTGGCGGAATAATTTATATATTGCACATTTCCCTTTTGGTGATTTTAAGAGCGCATCTATAGTAGAGACTGCACCGCAATCTTCTATGCTTCTTTGGAAGATACCTGATTTATTTGATATAAACAGCTTTTCAAAAGTGGTTTTGTCAATATTAAGCTCTATTATTTGGTTTCCGTCATTTACAACCATTTTCCCCCCAACTTGAGCTGCATAACCGGGTTTAATATGTTTCAATAATTGTTCATGTGGTGTATCTTTTTCAAAATATTTAACCTCTTGCTGAAATGGAGTTTTTAGTTTTTTTGAATATCCGTTAAAATGTCTGAGAATTTTTCTTTTGTTTTCTGAAGACACGGTATTGCTTATTTCTACAGGCTTACTTACTTTTTCTAAAATTTTAAGTTTAGTTTTATTATCTTGCAAAAGGCATTGTTGGATTGCAAAAGAATGGTATAAATCATCTCCTCTTACAGAGCGTCTGTCTACCATAGCTTTAACCAATTTTGCATCAAGTTCGGTTTTTACATGTTTTAAAATTTCTGCTTTTGAAATATTTGAAAATCTATATTTTGATGTAAATAAAACGTCTTTTATGTTTCTTTCACTTTGAGTTAAATAGTTGTACACTTCAGTTTGATAATCGTTTTCGAGCAAACCGTTTTCTGTAAAATTTTTAAATGCCTTGTCAGAATTTTTTCCTTTCAAATGTGTAATTAAACATTTTGCCTGTCTTTCTGAATGTATAGATTCTAATGATTCAGGCAGGTTCATACTTAATCGTTTTTTTTGTTTTAATAATGCAATATAGTCTGTAATAAAATTTTTATTCCAATTTGCGTATTGAGTTCTTTTTCCGTGTTTAACTATATCTTCAAGGAGTTGCATTGTTAATCCTTCATATTTATTGGAATCCCTGTAAATTTCTTCTAAAAATTTACCTGCACCTTCGGAATCTTTTCCTAAGGATTTTAATATTTTTTCTTCAAAAGAACCAGAACATAAGAATTCTGTATGTCCACTGCCTTTAGTTAATCGGATACTATATTCGAAAATTTTGTTTCCATCCGGCAAATCTTGAATTTGTTTCGCTATTTTAGGAATATTTCTATATGTTAGCAAATTTGTACCTTCCAGAGGTTTTAACATATTTGTTATCAAGGTAAAATCAGTTACGCCTTGGTTAAGAACGGATTCAGTTGATAAACTGATATCTTGAGTAAAACGTTCTGTTAGAAAATTTTTATACCCTTTTATTTTTGATAATAATTCAGGATTTTTTTTTGCGTGATTTCCAAAACTCTTTAAATTCGAAATTAATATTTTTCTTGAGTCTAAGGAAGATAAACATTGTTTTGGTAAATCTACAATTTCTCCGGAGATTCTGGTTATAAAATCTTTGTAATCGCCAAATTCTTTTACAAAACTTTCATATTCCAATGGCAAAAATCCCATTTTATTAAATTGACGAGAAAGTGATTTAGGTCCATTTGCAAGAATTATCCCATTTATTTCTGCTCTGTCACCTAAAAATGGATTTTTTGATAGAATAATTTTTGCATTTTCCGGTAAAAAAGCATTATTTAATGACTTCTGCCTTAAAAAACCTGTTAAATATTTACCCAATTTTATTGAAGATAATAGATTAACCATAGATATATTCCCCAAATATCCATATATATATAAAGTCTATTTCTTTCTAATAATTGCTTTTTTGTTAAAAAATATTACACCATATTTTCATTTCTTGTAGGTTTCACCCAATCTGTCTGTTTAATATGAAATATATATACCTATATCTTGTCTCTGATTTATCATCTGTTGCAGCTTTAAATACATCTGTAATGCCTTTGTTTAATTTTTTTATTGTTGTTTTATCTGTACACATTTTTAACTTTTGTATTACGTCATACAAATAAGAAACATATTTTTCTAACTCATCATAATTATTTTTTATAAATAAAAGATAAGGTTTATTTAATGCTGTCTTAAAAAATTCTTTCTGTTGCGGCACTTGTATTTCATTAATAGATTTAATTTTAGAATAAATATTTGTTATTAGGTAGGTATATCCAAGTTGTATGTTGGTATTACATAAATTATTAAATTTTGTTACATTGTTGTATTTTGTATCATATTTTATATAATATTCGTAGTGTGTGATGTTTAGTTAAGGGGAGTTTTATATGAAAATAGAAGGGATAGCTTCTAATTGTCAGTCTTTTAAGGCAGCATTAAGAGTTACACCTGAAGCAAAAAATGTTGTGTATAATTCAGGAGCGTATAATACAATTGTTTCAAGAAGAGTTTTTGACGATGCTATGAAAAAATTTGCAGCAAGATTATGTGGCGAATTTCCGTTTGCGGGAGACGTGTTTTTTGATGCTATATCTAAAAAAACAAAGTCTCTTAAACCGGAAACAAAATCAAGATATGAAATGCGTTTGTTTGATAAACAAGTTGATTTTGATTTTAACCATAACAGAATTTATGTAGATGGGTTGTATCATAATAATCAGCCGATAGAACAAAAAATAGCGCAAGAGTCTGATGCGCAAGCAGGATACCTTTTTAATACATATTTGTATTTAAGAGGATTGTGTGGTAAATAAAAACTTATGAAAAAATTATTAATCACATTTTTGTTTCTATGTTTTGTTAATACTGCAAATGCGCAGGTTATTTCAAATGAAAAAATCGATAAAACAAAAGTCGATACAGCAGTAAAAATTATTACTGAATTGCAAAATGAAATGCTGTCATTTACAAAAAATGGTTCAGGTCCTTTTGTTGCGGCTATATATGATGGAAATGGGAAACTTATTGCCAAAACGGCTAACTCTGTCGTAAATAAATATTGTTCTAACAACCATGCAGAGATGAACGTAATAAAAGAAGCAGAAAAAGACTGAATACATATGACTTAGCCCCATATAATCTGAAATTATATGTAACAGCAGAACCTTGTATGATGTGTATAGGCGGTATATTATGTGGTCAGGAATAAAAGAAGTTTATTATGGTGTTCCGTCTAAAGACGTTGAAAATATCACAGGTTTTGATGAGGGGTTTAAGCCGAGTTGGTTCAAAGAATTTAAGAAGAGGGGAATTATTGTTTACGGTAATATCGAACCGGAAGCCTGTAAAAAGGAGTTACACAGATACGTAAACGATAAAAATATAATATACAAACTGCAAAGATAGGACTTGAAAACAAAAAGTGTTCAAGTTACAATAGCAAAGTAAAATGTTCTTGGGGGGATATACGTTTATGCCGATAAGAAGAGTAGATAGCTCGTGCTCTGTCAATGTGTCTAAAAGAAAAAACTCAAAGTTGTTCAAAAGAGCAGAAAAATTGCAGGAAACTTGCTGTGATACAGGTAGCACAATGCTAAAAAATGTGAAACTTAGCCCAGTGGTAAAATTTGTTTTTAATGTTTTGGATAAAATTAATTCAAAAATGACAAATCATCAAAAAGTTTGCAAAGTATTAATTGGTATTTGTGAAAAATTCATTAGAAATACAGGTAGCATATAAACCGAAGAATGCAGACTTTGTGCATAATATAGCGGTAATATCTTGATTTTTTTCGAAAAAAAAACTATGATAGCTATATCATGGAACAGTATGTAATTTCTTTTGACGAAATAAAAGGGCTTTTAGAAGAAAAAAATTACTCAAGTGAAGATATAGAAGAACTTGAAGAAGCTTTTGAGTTTGCAAAAAATCTTCATTCAGGACAATATAGAGTGTCAGAAGAACCCTATATAATTCACCCTATGGAAGTAGTTAAAATTCTTATAGGGCTGCAAGCAGACAAACATACGCTAATGGCCGGTTTTTTGCATGACATTCTGGAAGATACAGATACTCAGCCGGAAGAGATTAAGGAAAAATTTGGCGAAGATGTTTTAAATCTGGTGCAGGGCGTTACTAAATTGGGAAAACTTCAATTTAAGTCCACGGAAGAGCGCCAAGCCGAAAATTTCCGCCGCATGTTTATTGCAATGGCATCAGATGTTCGTATAATTTTCTTAAAATTAGCGGACAGATTGCATAATATGCGGACACTTAATTATATGGCGCCTGCAAAACAACAAAGAATTGCACAAGAGACTTTAGATATTTTTGCACCTCTTGCAAACCGAATGGGTGTCGGTAAAATTAAGGCAGAACTTGAAGACTTATCATTAAAATATCTTCATCCGGATAAGTATTATGAAATCGCTCAGCTTGTATCTCAAAAAAAAGCAGAACGTGATATGACGGTTAAGCTTTTGATTGATAAAATTTCTAAGGATGTTAAGGCAAGCGGTATAAATGCAACAATTACGGGAAGGGCAAAGCATTATTACAGTATATATAATAAGATGAATCGCTTAAATGTAGCATTTCACGATTTGTATGATATTACGGCAGTTCGTGTAATAGTTGATACAGAAAAGGAATGTTATGAGGTTTTGGGACTTATTCATTCTCAATTTAAACCGATTCCGGGCAGATTTAAAGACTATATTGCAATGCCAAAAGGTAACATGTATCAGTCTTTGCACACTTCTGTAATTGGGCCGAGACAAAAACCTCTGGAAGTTCAAATAAGAACATGGGAAATGCATGAAATTGCAGAATATGGTATTGCTGCGCACTGGAGATATAAAGAAAAAGGTTCTCAAAAGGCAGATTCCGCTAATGATGTTAAGTTTTCTTGGATGAGAAAACTGGTTGAATATAATAAAGACACAAAAGATGCGGCAGATTATGTGGATTCTGTTAAGCTTGACCTGTTCTCAGATCAGGTATTTGCATTTACACCGGGTGGTGATGTAATAGATTTGCCACAAGGGGCCACACCTGTAGACTTTGCATACCGAATTCACTCTGATGTAGGCCATAAAACGGTAGGTGCTCTAATAAACGGTCGTATTGCTCAGCTTGATACGCATCTCAAAAACGGTGATATTGTTGAAATTATGACATCTAAAGTTGCAGCTCCGCGTCTTGACTGGCTGCATTTTGTTGTTACAAAGCAAGCGGCATCACGTATTCGTTCTTGGTACAAGAAAAATAAAAGGGAAGACCATATAGAGATTGGCAAAGCAAATCTTGAACACGAACTTACAAAAACCGTATTTGATGAATATGTTAAAAACGGCGAATTTGATAAAGTTGCAAAACAAATGAATTATGTTAGTTCTGAAGATTTATTTGCAGCATTGGGTTATGGCGAAACTACAATTAACAAAATTGTAAACAGGCTTAAAAAACCTCAAAAACAAGAAACTACAATACAACACAAGCCTAAAAAAGCATCAGAAAAAGATATAGTAGGATTAGAAGGTTTGTTGTATTCATTTGCAAGATGTTGTTCTCCAATTCCGGGTGAGCCGATTGTCGGAGTCGTTACACGTTCCAAAGGTGTAACAGTACACAGGTTAGATTGCAAAACGTTAGACAGTATTCCGGTTGAAAGGCTTATTGATATTCATTGGTCAGGAAATAATACTAATAAGACATATAGTACAACTATTCGTATTGAAACGGCAGAACGCTTAGGGATGCTTAAAGAAGTAATTAGTGTGGTTTCTGATAATAACACAAACATTAATTCCGCAAATGTTAAATCTAAAGGAAAAGTCGGTATTATAGAACTTGGAATAGAACTTGATAATATTGATACCTTAAGGCGTGTAATGGTTGCTCTCCAAGCAATGCCGGATGTTTTGAGCGTAAAAAGAATTCAAACTTCATTTAATCAAGCACCTCAGCAATTTACTAAAAAGAATAATAATAAGCATTCAGGAAAAAAGAAAAAACCTCAAGCGGAAGCGTAGGCAACTAATTTCCAAAATTAATCATTGAAACAACAAATTTTTCTATTTATAATAAATTTAATCGGGGGATATAGTGATGAAAGTATTACTTGTAAACGGAAGTTCGCACAGAAACGGTTCAACATATACGGCTCTTGAAGAAGTTGGTATCGCTTTAAGAAAAGAAGATATAGAAACGGAAATATTTCAACTCGGAAATCCTGAAATACGTGATTGTTCAGGTTGTGGTGCTTGCAGACAAATTGGTAAGTGTGTTTATGACGATGTTGTTAATGTTTTTGTAGAAAAAGCACGTGAGTTTGACGGTTTTGTGTTTGGAACTCCTGTTTATTATGCTCATCCTTCCGGAAGAATTCTTTCTTTTTTAGACAGAGCGTTTTATTCAGGTTCGTCAGCTTTTGCTTATAAGCCTGCAGCTGCTGTAACTTCTGCAAGGCGTTCCGGTACAACTGCAAGTTTTGATGTTTTGAATAAATATTTTACAATTAACAATATGCCGATAATTTCTTCGCAATATTGGAATAATATACACGGAAATAATGCAGAGGAGGCAAAACAGGATTTAGAAGGACTTCAAACTATGAGAGTTCTGGGCCGTAATATGGCTTGGATATTAAAATGTATTGATTATGGTAAAAAATCAGGACTTACACCTCCTCAAAGCGAAGAAAAATTACGTACAAATTTTATAAGGTAGTTTGTATTTTATAAATAGGTTATTACACTAGAAAAGGGGTAAAAATGGAGTTTAAATCAAAGATAAAAACTATAGAATGGGTAGATAATTATTCGAAAATGGTTGATCAGACCGTTGTGCCTTATGAATATAAATTTGTAAATATAACATCAGGTGAACAAATGTTTCACGCAATTAGGGACATGATTGTGAGAGGAGCTCCGGCGATTGGTATTGCAGGTGCTCATGGTGTTGTATTATTTGCACAGGAAGGTGCTGGAAAATTTAACGATACAGAAGAATTTAAAACATGGTTAATAGAAAAAGCAGAATATATGAAAACTTCTCGCCCAACAGCTGTTAATTTAATGTGGGCCTGTGAAAAACAAATAGAGATTATAAAAAACTCCAAGTCTGACATAAAAGGTATTATAGAAGAACTTAAACAAAACGGTATAAAGCTTGAAAACGAGGATATTGAAATAAATAAAAAAATTGGTGATTACGGTGCGGAAGTAGTTCCTAAAGGTGCGACAATATTGACGCACTGCAACGCTGGGGCACTTGCTACAGTAGGTTACGGAACGGCTCTTGGTGTTGTGCGCTCAGCTTATGCAAAAGATAACACAATTCAAGTTTTTGCAGATGAAACTCGTCCTCGTCAACAAGGTGCAAGAATTACAACTTTTGAACTTGCAATGGACGGAATTCCGGTAACTCTTATTACAGACGGAATGTGTTCATATTTTATGAGTAAAGGTATGATTGATATGGTTGTGGTAGGTGCGGACAGAATTGCTGCAAATGGTGATACTGCTAATAAAATCGGAACTTATACCGTAGCAATTGCCGCGAAATATCATAATGTACCTTTTTATATTGCAGCACCTTTATCAACGATTGATACATCCATTAAATCCGGAAAAGAAATTCCTATAGAAGAACGTTCGCACGAAGAAGTTACACATATAAACGGTAAGCGTATTTGTGCAGAAGGTGTAAAAATTATTAATCCCGGATTTGATGTAACACCGCATGAACTTATTGCGGGTATTATCACTGAAAAAGGTATTTTAAGACCCGATTATAATCAATCAATAGCGGAAGCTTTTAAATTATAAAGGAGTTAAGAATGAAAAGAGTTTTATCGGCATTAATTATGTTTTGTATGTTGTCACTTATTGCACCGGCTTTTGCAGGTACTCATGGTGTTAACGGAAAAGTAAGTGCCAGATCTGTTGGTGCCGGCGCATTGTCACTTTTAATATGGCCGGGAATAGGTCAAGCTATTAATGATTGCAGCTATGAAAAGAATGTAACTCACGCAGTTCTTGGTTTAACAGGTATCTTTAGATTTTGGTCCTGTTATGACGCTGTTGTTGACAGAAAAGGCGGAGTTTGGAGAAACAGAATATAATTAATACAGGCAACTTTTAATGGCTTCTATCATAGATTCCGGGTTTGCAAGATTTTTCCCTGCAATATCAAAAGCTGTGCCATGACTTGGTGATGTTCTGATTATATCAAGTCCGATTGTCATATTCACAGTTTTTTCTGATGCAATAGATTTTATTGGAATTAGTCCTTGGTCATGATAACAGGATATATAGCAATCATAAGGAAGTTTTTCACCTTTCAAGTACTTTTGTACACCATCTATAAATAATGTGTCAGCAGGAAGCGGGTTTGTAATATTTATACCTCTGCTTCTGAGAGCTTGAATTGCAGGAAGCATTATTTTTTCTTCTTCATCTCCTAATAAGCCATTTTCACCGGCATGAGGATTCAAAGCGCAGAGAGCAAAAGATGGTTTATTTATGTATAATTTGTTCTGAAAATAACTTCTTAAGCGTTCTACCTTTGCAATAAGAATTTCTTTTGTAAGAGTATCTGAAACTTTTTTTAGTGGTATATGTCTTGTTAAAAGCAAGACTCTGAAGTCCTTTGATACAAAGAGCATTTCTGCTTTTTGTCCATTTTTAGATAAAAAATGTTCCAAAACTTCTGTCTGGCCGCCAAATTTATGTCCTGCAAGATTCATTGCTTCTTTTGAAGTTGGGGCGGTAACGATAAATTTTGGTTTTATTTCACACGCTTTCTCAAGCAAACGGAAAGAAAAATCTCCGGCTTCTTTTGAAATTTCACCAAAATGAATTTTGGAATCATAGTCAACTTCCAAGAGCTCATAATGATTATTTAATTTTCCGGAAGAATTTATTACTTTGGAATTTGAAATGATAACAATGTCTTTTGGCGGTATGTTAAGCATATTAAGTGCTTTTACTGTTATTTCAGCGCCTATGCCATTTGGGTCGCCGGTTGTTATTGCGATTTTTCCTGAATAGTCTTTCATAAGTTGTATTTTAAATAATTTTATTAAAAAAGTAAATATTAAAATCAATTAGCTATTATTTTCGATATAAAAATTAATAGTTGCCATATATCTAAAATATGATATGATTATATTAAGCTGGTTATGGTTGTATGATGGATTGTAACCAAATAATGTAAATATAGGATTTCATTATGCATAGTATGCAGTATATTATGTAAAAGAGAAAAGGTTATGAATAGATTACGTAATTATATGAAGAAAGAGATGCTATCTGCGTACAGCTGTACAACAGACGAATTGTTAGCTAAATTTGCAGACAAAAACTTTAATCCAGCAAAGACTGTAAGGTTTGTATCTGCATTCTTTGCGCTTATTATTTTTGCAGTTATTTTTTCTGTTGCAAGAGCAAATAGAGACGGAGACAATACTGATGTAACGATTAGTTATGTTTCAAATCCGATAGCGGCTGCAGGCCAAAAGAAAGATTTGATATCGATTCCTTCGGGAACAGTAAAGGCTAACCCGTTTGTTCCGTATAGGAATATAGACGGAAATGCTTCGAAAGTTTCTGATGTCCCTCAATTCGAACTTATTGCTCCGCCCGAGGTTTTAAATACCAATTCTGACGCTGCAAGAGTTATGGATACGACAGTATCAGGAATTTTATACGATAAGTTTAGTCCTTCTGCAATATTAAATATAGAAGGTAATGACTATCTTGTTAAGAAAGGTGATGTTGTAAATAATTACAAGATTTTAGATATCGCACAGGATAGTGTGTCGGTTAGACTTGGCAAGAATACTTTCAAAGCAGGTATTGGCGAGGTACTGACGGAAGGTTCAATTAATTATAATGATGTTTCAAATTTGAATAAGAAGTTTGGAGGAGAAAGACGATGAAATATAATTATATACAAAAAGTGTTATCAGCAGCGATGTTGTTAGCTTTTGCATCAACTAATGGTGCGTTGGCTAATACTTACGATGCATATAGTTCGGCATCCTCTGTACCTTATGCAAGTTCAATGAATATTACTTCTGCGACTAAGTTAACTACAAAAAATGATAAAATAACTTTGAGCTTAAGAGATTCAGATGCAAAACAAGTTTTAAGAATGTTTGCTGATAAGGTTGGGATGAATATAGTTTTCCACGATTCTGTTAGCGGAAAAGTTACTTTAGACTTGGTTAATATGTCAATTAATGATGCATTTAATCTTGTAATGGAAGTTACAAATTTAAATTATTATAAACAAGGCAATACATTAATTATTGTTGCAAAAGATAGTCCTGAAAATGCAACATTTTCTAAACAGGAGATGATGATATTCCCTGTTAAGTATGTTTCTGCATCTAAAATTGCGGATTTCTTGAATAAAAACGTTTTTGGAATGAAAAAACCCGGATTATCAAGTGTAGATGCAGCAACAGTAAATGCGGCAACCAATGAAGTTATCGTTTTTGGTATGCCGACAGATGCAGCTATTGTTCAAAAAGTAATCGAGCAATTTGACAGAGAACCGCTTACAAAATCATTTGTTGTAAACCATACAACACCGGCAGAAATGGCGGATATGATATGTAATGTGTTGCTTCCGTCACGTGGTGTAACTTCTGGCGGTGGTGCAGGAGGTGGTGCCTCGGCTATGCCTGCAATAACCGGTGGAGCAGCTGGTATTGTAACAGGTGGAGCAGCAGCGGCAACAGCAAGCAGTATTAAACTTGGAGAAGGTATTATGGCTTGTTCCGTTAATCAATCAGCATCCAGTGCTACGGCACCGTTTGATTTGCAGGCTCTGTCAGTTTCATATTTCCCTCAAAGAGGAACAATAACTGTAATGGGCGGCTCTGATTCTCAAATGAGTATGATTGAAAAATTTATTAAAGATAATGATATAAAACAGCCACAAGCATATGTTGAAGTATCTATTGTTGAACTAAGTGAACAAGGAAGTAAAGAATTTAATAATACTTGGAGTTTGCAGTCTAAAAACTGGTTTGTAACTTTTTCCGGAAGTACGACATCAGGCGGCAGACCAAATATTCCCGGGCAGGATCGTTATGTGCAAATTTTACAACCGAGTGCAGACGGAAAGAGCTTAGAAAAAATTTATAAAAAATTGACAGATATGTCTGATGCTTCATACATATCGTGGCAGATGAGTTATTTGATTGAAAACAATAAAGGACGTGTATTAGCGAATCCAAAACTTATTGTTACAAACGGTCAGGAATCTAAGATTGATTTAACAGAAGATTATGTAGAAAAAGTAACATCAGAATTTTTATCTAATAATGGTATTTCTGCATCTACTGCCGTTCAAAGAACATATTCTATCGGTAAAGACCAAGGTATAAAGGTTGCTCTTACTCCGTTTATTTCACCGGAAGGGTATGTTACTATGAATGTAAAACCTGAGTATTCTACTCCGGCAAGCCAAGTCAGAACTCCGACGGATATTGAGGAAAACGGTCAAATAATATATGAACTTCAGGCAACTCTTTTAAACAGACGTAATCTTGATTTAAAGAACATAAGAATAAAAGATGGAGAAACTTTAGTAATTGGTGGTTTGATTAGAGAAGTTGAAACAAAGAGTGTTCAAAAAATACCTGTCCTTGGAGACTTGCCGTTAGTTGGAGCAGCATTTAGATCTACTCAAACACAAAAAACAAAGAATGAACTTGTAATAATGATTACTCCAAAAATTATTAAAGATGGAGACTCAATTGCGGACACATTATAAAAAATTATGTCTAATCAACTTGAAAAACTTAAAAGCAGTATTAATAAGGAATACGTAGAAAAATTTGAATTAAACCTGATGAAATCATCAGGTTTTATTCCCGTTGATAACAGACATAATAAATTGTACGTAATTTTAAACAAGTCTCAGGAAAGCAATAAAGATAAAATAATATCAATAATCCAAAGCAAATATAATGAGTTAAAACCGGAATTTTTGCCTATAAGTCAAAGTGACTTTAATGAAGTTTTTGAAACAATTAATAATTCACCCAAAAAGGAAGAAACTTCTCAAGAACAAAAAGACGATAATGAACTAACTGCTGAGGATATGATAGTTAGCATCGGCTGGATTACGAAAGAACAGCTTGCTGAATCTTATAAACTGGCACAGGAACGTAATGTTACATTAGATACTGTTTTTATCCAAAAAGAGTATCTATCGATTGATCGTGTTCTTTCATATTTAAAGAAAAAATATGCATGCCCTATTATTTCTAAAAATGATATTACGGTTGATGAAAAAATATTAAAATTACTACCGGATGATTTCGTAGAAAAAAAACAAGTAATAATTATGTCTATGGAAGGTGATAAGCTTGGTGTCGCCATGGTAAATCCATCGGACAAATATACAATAAGAGAGATTTCTCTTTCAACCGGACGTTCTTTAAATGTATATTGCATTCAATATCTTGATTATGAGGCATATTTAAAAGAATATGCTATGCAAAAAAAGATGGAGCAATCCACAAAAGAAACAGAAAGAATAATTCAAAGTATTGAAGAAGAAACAGCTCAGTATGCATCAGAAGATAATTTATGGGCCCAAGTAGAAAAAGAATTGCAAGATGCAAGCGGTAATGTTGCAAAATTCGTTTACAAGATTATTACGGATGCAATTGATGCTAAAGCTTCCGATATTCATATAGAACCCCGTTTAGGTTATTATGTTGTAAGGGTAAGAACAGATGGTATGCTGAAAAAGGTTTTGGAAATACCAAGTAGTATTGAGCAAGCTGTTATTACTCGTTTTAAAGTTCTTGCAAGAATGAATATTGCAGAACACAGACGTCCGCAAGACGGTACTTTTTCAATCAAATATAATGACAGAATGTACGATTTTCGTATAAACACTCTTCCTGTTTCAGGAAAAGAAAAAGTTGTAATTCGTATTTTGGCACCGGCAGTAAGCTTGAAATCGGCAGGCGAAAAACTTATTATTCCCGGAGCAGAAGGGGATGATATTCAAAAGATTCATGATATGGTTCAATCTCCAAACGGAATTATTTTAACATCAGGCCCGACCGGTTCAGGTAAAACAACAACTTTGTATACAATACTTAAGTCATTGAATAAAGAAGATGTCAATATCACAACTATTGAAGATCCTATAGAAATTAAGCTTGAAGGTATCAATCAGTCTCAAGTTAATCCGAAAGCAGACATTACGTTTGCATCTTGTATGAGAGCAATTTTAAGACAAGACCCCGATATTATTTTGGTTGGTGAAATTCGTGACTTTGAAACATTGGAAGTTGCAATATCAGCTGCTCTTACCGGTCACCTTGTGTTAAGCACAGTTCACACAAATTCTGCAGCGGCAACAGTTACTCGTTTAATTGAAATGGGTGCTAAGGACTATTTGGTATCTTCGACATTGACTGGGGTTATTGCACAACGTTTGGTAAGAAAACTTTGTAATAAGTGTAAAGAAGCATATTTTCCAACAGAAGAAGAAGTTAAACACATAACAACAAATCCTGAAGAGCAGGAAAGATTGTTAAAAACAAAATTATATAGAACAAAAGGTTGTAAAGAATGCGGATACTTAGGTTATTCAGGTCGTATGGGTATTTATGAAGTTATGCCGATTACAAGAGAGATTAAAAGGTTAATTGCACAGGGTGCTCATGATATTGAAATTGAAGAAAATGCTATAGCAGCAGGAATGAAAACATTGAAAGCTGCTTGTTTAAATCATATAATAGAAGGAACAACAACCACCAGTGAATTCATAAGAGTTCTTGGTTATGCAAGTGATTAATAAAAAGAGGATAAAAAATGCCAATATATACATATCAAGCATTAAAACAAGGAAAAGAAATTGTAAAAGGTGAGGTCACTGCATCAAATTTAAAAGATGCTCGTGATGTTGTCAGAAAAATGGGGCTTGTCCCAACAAAGATTACGGAATATACAGATCCAAGCTTAAAGAAAATAGGCAGGATCTCAAAGCTTTCTCTTGGTGAAAAAATTGAGTTTATATCGACACTGCAAATTCTTTTAACGTCAGGTATTCCTGCCGTAGAATCTCTTATGTTTATGGAACAAGAGGCTGCTAAGAAAAAAATTCGTGATATGTCAAAAATATTAAAAACTCAAATTATGTCAGGGTCGACGTTTGCCGATACAATGGCCAGATATCCTGCTGTGTTTGGTTACATATTTATAGGTTTGGTAAAAGCCGGTGAAGAATCCGGAGAACTTGAAAAAACATTAGGGCGTATAAAAGACTTATTATCTAAGCAAGCAGCTACAAAGGCTAAAGTTATTGGAACTCTTATGTATCCTATTTTTGTAATAATTTTGGCTTTTGTAATTATGCTTGTTATGTTGTTGTTTGTATTCCCAGCCTTTAAGGGTATGTTTGAACAACAAGGAAAAGAACTGCCGATAATAACAAAAATTATGATTAATGCCGGTGATTATTTAAAAGAATATTGGTTTGTTATTCCGATTTTTATAATAGCTATAGTAGCACTAGCATTCGTTTGTATAAATTGGAAACCTGCTCGTTCATTTGTAGATAGGGCGGTTTTGAAAGTTCCTCTTCTTAATAATTTGATTATGTATGCAAATTATTCGAATTTTATGTCAGTTTTAAGTGTATCTTATGATGCAGGTATTCCTATTGTCGATTGTATGCACTTAGCTGTTATTACATTGACAAATACGATTCTCAGAAACAAGATGAGCGGAGCAATTGTTAAAGTTCAACAAGGTTTGCAAGTCTCTCAAGCTTTTAAATCAACGAGAGTTATGCCAAAGATGCTTTTATTTATGGTAGCAACCGGTGAACAATCAGGTCGTTTAGGTGATATGTTAGAAAAAGCGGTTAATTTCTTGGATAGAACGTTGGATGGTATAATAGATACTGTTACAAAAATGATAGAACCTGTTATGCTTTTGGTTATCGGTAGCATAGTTCTTGTTATGGCGTTAGCTTTATATTTACCGTTATTCCAATCTTATATGTCATAAAAAGGAGATGTTAATGACTGAAAAATTAAATGATGACATTACAAATGCATGGAGCGAGCAAGTTTATATAGAAACTGCTGAGTATATAATAAAAGGGACTGTTTATATGCCAAAAATTGGTAAAAGAAGCAGAATTTTGACGGAAATATTAAATACTAACAAGCAGTTTTTAGCGGTTACAGATTGTTATTTGGAATCCAAACTATCCCCGCAAAGAGAAATTGAGCACTACAGATTTATGGAATTAAATTTATCTACAATTTTAATTATGAGACCTTTGAATGCAGACTAAAACGTACGTTATAACAGGGGCGGCTTCGGGTATTGGAAGAGCGCTTATAGAAAAATTATCAAAAGAGAATATTATTTTTGCTTCATATAGAAATGGGAATCATTTCGATAAGTTGAAAAATATTTCAGAAAATATTTATCCGTTTTACGTAGATTATGCAAATCCACAAACTATTGAAGATGCTGCAAATTATATTAAAGAAAATTGTAAAAAAATTGATACTTTAATCAATGTTGCGGGGTGTGTCGTAGCGGGACCTATAGAAAAAATTGAAATTAATGAATTGAGACGTCAGTTTGACGTAAATGTCTTTGGGCATTTAGACTTAGCCCAAAGACTTGCTGAAATTTTAGAAAACGGAAAAATAATTAATGTAAGCTCTATGGCAAGTTATGGTTTTTTCCCGTTTGTTTCTCCGTACTGTGCATCTAAAAGAAGTTTAGATATATTATTTAATGCATTTTTAATTGAGAATAAAAAGAATATAAAAATTGTTTCAATTAAGCCTGGGGTAATATCAACTCCTCTTTGGGGAAAATCAATTGAGGAAAATTCAAAGTATTTTGAGAAATTTGCGGAATATTCATCAGAAATGAAATATGTTATAGAAAATGCTCAAAAAAATGAAAAAAATGGTCTTTCTGTAAGCAAAGTAGTAGATGTGATCTTAAAAGCCGATAATTTGAAAAATCCAAAACTTTCATATACAGTCGGGCGCGATGCGTTTTGTGCAAAAATAATGTCGTTGTTTCCGCAGAAATTAATAAATGCCATTATTAAAAAAGGTATTAAAATTAGAACGAAAGCGTAAATTTTATATTTGCAAAAAAAAGACCTTGTATATATAAAATCAAGGCCTGTCCGTTTAAATAAGAAGAGAGAGCTTTATGTTTTTTCTAAAAACCATAAATATTTTTTTTTGATAGTTCATATTATTTTTCTTTACAAAAATTTACAAAAATTTTATTATGATAGATTTAATATCATTCTGAAGAAGTCCGAAGAATTTCAACGAACTAACTTAAAACATAAGGGCAATGTTTGTTAAAACTCTTTCTATTAAAACAGAAATATATTCTGCCATAGGACGCATAAAGATTAATGATAAAATCAGACCCAAATAGATTTTTAAGGGCATTGAAACCATAAAAATGTTCATCTGCGGCATCATTTTTGATGTAAAGCCTAATAGAACATCGGTTATAAATAATACGCCAAAAATCGGAAGAGCTACGCCAAGTCCTATACTAAATAATTGGCTTGTCATAGTAACTATTTGTCCGACAATTTCCGGTGTAAAATTAAAAGTGTATCCGATAGGCATTGTTTTAAAACTGTTGTATAACGCAGAAAATAACCATTGGTGTGCTCCGATTGCTAAAAAAAGCATTGCTGCTAAAAATGTATAAGCTCTGGTAATTACGGGTGATGTTCCGCCGGAAGCAGGATTTAATGCTTGACTGGCTGATAATCCCATCTGGACGGCAAACATATTAACACCGAGTTCTACTCCGATAAAAACAATGTTGGCACAAAATCCCATAGCAAAGCCTATTAAAAACTCTTTTAAAAGAATTAAAGATAAAGCCGGTACTGAATTTGGAACAACAAAAGAGGTGTTATACTGGACAATCGGAAATAAAATAAATGCGATTGTTGCAGCCAGCCACACTTTAACCTGCATAGGAATAGGGTAAGTGGAAAAAATCGGAGCTGTCATAAACAGTCCGCTCAATCTGGTTATAATAGCCATAAAAAGAATAATATTACTTACAGAAAATAAAACATCTAAATTAAACATTTATGTTTTATGCACCTCCGATTAATGGCGGTATCATATCCATAAATTCATTTACCGTAGTTATAAAAACATTAAACATCCAAGGGAGTAAGAAAATTAATAAAATAACGCATCCTACAATTTTCGGCACAAATGTAAGTGTAGATTCCTGAATCTGTGTAACAGTTTGAAAGATACTTACCATCAAACCCAAAATAACACCAACCAAAAGAATTGGCACAGACATTTCGAGTGTCAAAATAAACATTTTTTGTAATAACGTAATAACTATATCTTGATTCATATTTACCTTTTATTCTATGTTACAAAACTTTCGACAAGTGATTTCACGATTAAATACCATCCGTCAACCATTACAAACATAATAAGTTTAAATGGAAGCGCAATCATCGTTGGCGGCAAGAACATCATACCCATTGATACAAGAACGGACGAGACTACAATATCTATTACAAGAAACGGTAAGTATACAACAAAACCGATTGTAAATGCCGTTTTTAGTTCACTTAATATGAATGACGGCAGCAATATATATGTAGGAACATCGTCTTTTGTTTTAGGTTTTTCTATCTTAGCCATTCTTACAAACAATGCAAGTTCTTTTTCGTGAGTCTGTTTAAACATAAAGTTTCTGATTGGAACGATACCTCTATCAAGAGCTGCTTGTTGTGTAATTTCATTCTTCATATATGGTTGAAGAGCGTTTTCATTAATTTGATTAAATGTAGGTGCCATAATAAAAAATGTAAGAATTAATGCTAAGCTGGTTATAACCTGGTTAGGAGGCAGATTTCCGGCTCCGATTGCTTGTCTTGTAAGAGCTAAAACAACAGCTATTCTTATAAAACTTGTTGCCATGATAAAAATACTTGGTGCAAGTGTCAGAATGGTTAACCAAATTAATATTTGGAGCCCGTTTGAAAAATCTTGCGGAGTATTTGCCTGCTGGAGTCCTATGTTAATATTCGGAAAAGTCATTGCCGCAGCTGATGGTAACATAGTTACTATAAACAGGCCAAAAGTGTATAAAAATTTTTTTAAAGCATTCATTTATCTATCCCTAAATTTATATGGAAAATATATTGTTATAAATCCCCTTATTTCATATTATCAAATTACTTAAAATAGGGCAAATTACGACGAATTGTAAAGTTATGTATAATCCCATCTAAATATAGTATTCAAAATTAATAAAATATAGTTATAATTATAGTATGAGAATGGTTGAGATTAGTGAGTTAAGTAATTACAAAGTGCTTCCTTTTGATCTTTATTCGGAACACAAAAGTAAGATACTTGAAGCCGGTGAAGTTTTAACTCCCGGCAAGCTTATAATGCTTAAAAATTATCTTAAAATATATGCTGAAGATTTTCGATCGGACGATAAAGGTAAAGAGAATGAAGCTTCTCATGGCAGCAAGTCAAAAAATATTGCAAATTTTTCATATGAATCAATAGAACCAAGCGATTTTGAGACAGTGATAAATAAAGATGCTTGTCTTAATATGGATACGCAAGTGAAGATAAAATATTTCTTTAAGCGTACGATGGATTTGTTTTATAAGGATATGTATGAAGAAGGCTTTATGAAGCTGCAGTCTTTGGTCAGTATTCTTAAGAATGAAGTTTATAAACAAATGCACAAAACCGGTCAAGGCTCAAGGGTCAGGTTTATGGGAGAATATGAGATTTGTCATCCGCTGAATGTTGCTGTTATTTCAGGATTAATAGCAAAAAAACTTGAATATGCGCCCAGAAACGTAGATGAGTTAATTCTTGCTGCGCTATTGCATGATATAGGAAAGCTTAAAATTGACCTAAATGGAGAATCACCATTTTTATCATTAAATGAAGAAGAGATAAAAGAACATACTACTTTAGGGTACAAATTATTAAAAGATAAATTAGGTCTTCCGGAAAGCATTGCCCAAGTAGCACTGGAACATCATGAAAATAACGACGGTTCCGGATATCCGCAAGGTCTTTCAAATGATTATATAACAGAGTATGCACAAATTGTTAATGTTGCAAATTATTATGATAATCTCGCATTTAACAGAACGCATATTATGATTACGAACAATAGAGAAGCTCTTCGCGCAATGCTGGAAACAGGAACGAAAAGATTTTCCGCTAAAATGCTCTATACTTTCATACATATGTTCAATTATGATGATATGAAAGATTTTAATGAAATGATTATTTAGGCATTTACTGTTTCTTTTTCGAGTGTTTTTATTGCTTTTTCCATTTTGTCAGAAGAGAAATCTAGATTAGATGATACGTGATGGACTGCATAAAATGTAGGGTCAAAAATTGGGTTGGTGCGTTTTTGAAGATTTGACACTGTTGTTGATATCAGACCAATAAATTTTCCAAGCCAAAATGGCAAATAAATATTTTTAAATTTTTTATCAGGAAAATATTTAGCGGCAATTGCTCTATAGTATTCATCAATTGTTGTTTTTTGAGAGTCTATAATGGTAATAGCTTCTTTGTCAAATTCGTTAGTATTACTTACGGCAACTATTGTTTTTGCAACATTTTTTACATTAGCAAGCGGCCATCTGTTTTGTCCTTTCCATTTACCAAAGTGAACGATAAATGGCGACGTTTGCAGAAATTCGATAACACGATTTTCTAAAGTTTTATCACCTTCGCCCCAGACTGCTGCCGGACGAATAATTACATAATTTCTACAGTTTTCTCTTAGCCAATTTTCTGACATAATTTTATATTTTGGATAAGGATTTTTGGGAAATTCTGTTAGAGGTGTGTTTTCGTCAGCATTGTTAAAATCTTTTATGCCATAAACATCACTTGATGATACATAAACAATTTTTTCTGTTGGAATAGTTGACAAAAATTTTATTGGTTCAAAATTTAGTTTGCGGAATTTTTCGTCGCTGCCCAGATCTTTAGCTAAGCCCGCAATATGTGCTACAACATCAACTTGTCCGATAAATTGGGACATAAATTCAGGATTAGTAACATCACCTTGGACAACTGTAATATTATTGATTCCATTCAGTTCTTGAGGGATGTTTTTGTGAACTAAGGCTATAACCCTCCAACCATATTCAACATATGTTTTTACGACATTAAGACCAATAAAACCGCCTGCTCCTGTTACTAAAACTGTTTTCATACTGCTACTCCTTATTATCAGAATTATATCACATCAAATAATGTTTAGTGTACAATATTTGTATGGAGGATGGCGAATGTATACTTTGGTGTATTCTATAACAGAAGAAAAAAATCCGAAAACAGTATATGTAAATCTTACAAATGCATGCACAAATGATTGTGTATTTTGTCTGCGTGCTCAAAAAGATGATGTTTGCGGTTCAGAAATGTGGCACGATGATAATTACAAACTTGAAGATATTATTGAGCAATTTAAAAAATATTCTTCTTCTGCAAAAGAAGTTGTATTTTGCGGATATGGAGAACCGTTTTTAAAAAAAGATATGATGAAAGATTTTTGTAAGTATCTGAGAAAAAACTATCCTGATATCAAAATAAGAGTTAATACAAACGGACACGCAAATGCCATATATAAAACTAACATTTCTCAAGAATTTAAAGGGCTTATAGATTCTGTTTCAGTAAGCTTAAACTCTGATAATAAAGAAGAATACAACGAAATATGTAAACCTAAGATAGATGGTGCTTATGATGCAGTGCTTGATTTTATTAAAACAAGTGTTGAAGCGGGAATAGAGGTCTCTACAAGTATTGTTACCGGGTTTGATGAAGAACATAATATAAATATAGAAAATTGTGAACAGATTTCAAAAAAATTAGGTGCAAAATTCAGAAATCGTGAATTTATTACAAATGGTTATTAAGAGCTTTTAGAAACTTGTTGGGACGAAATTAGATATCACCGTATTTATTTTTTTCAAAACAAAAAATATTTATTAAAGAAAATATCATTACAATAATTAAAAGAACAACGGCAAGGGCTGAAGCGTAACCTAAATCAAGGTTTTCAAACGCACGTTCGTAAATATAATAAACAATTGTCTTTGTTGAATTCAAAGGTCCGCCTTTTGTCATAACGTATATTTCCGCAAAAACTTTCATAGCGGAAATTGTACTTATAGTGGATACAAGCGCTATTGTAGGCATAATATGAGGAATTGTTACGGTCAGGTGTTTTGTTAAAAAGTTTGCTCCGTCTATGTCGCAAGCCTCATACAATTCTTGTGGAACGCTCATTAAAGATGCCAAATAAATCATCATATAATATCCGATACCTTTCCAAATGGTAACAACCGCAACGGAAAAAAGCGCCCAATCCGTATCGACAAGCCATCCGACAGGAGGCAGGTTAAGTTGTGTAATAATATAATTCAAAATGCCCTGTCCTGCATACAGCCATTTGAAAGCAATTGCTGCAACTACAATAGATACGATTACAGGAAGGTATATAAGTATTTTATATAGAGTTACACCTCTGATTTTTTGATTTATTAAGATAGCTAAAAATAGCGGAAATACTACCAAAAAAGGAACTGCGATTATAAGGTACATGAATGTATTAAACATAACCTTGTAAAAAATGGGTTCTTTAAATAGTTTTGTGTAATTATCAAAACCTGCAAAATCAGGGTTATAAAGGCTTGATGAATAATCAAAAAAGCTTAACCCGAATGTCTGAAAAAACGGAATAAAAAAGAATACGATTAAAACTGCAAAAGCAGGTAATAGAAACAAATAAGGCGTAAACTTTTTATAGTAATTCATAAAATGATTATCTCATAAATTTGTTACTTGGTGCAAATATTGAGTAATGTAAAAAAATAAGGTGATATACTCTTGCTATAAAATATTAATATGGTATAATAATAAAGTTATGGAGGGAATATGGCAAGAGTCTTAATTTCAATGTCGAACGATTTTTTAACGAGAGTAGATAGCGTAGCTTCTTCTGAACAAAGAACAAGAAGTGAATTAATTAGAGAAGCTCTTCGTGTATATATAAAACGTAATAAAATTTCTAATAACTTAAAAGCAGAAGAAAATGCTGCAATTTTGAGTGAATTGTTAGACTAATTTTATTTTTAATAAATAAGTGTTAATAAGTTCTGTAAATATGATAAAATTTATGGAATGTGTTTAAAAGTGTAGTGTAAAAAAGAACCTTTATATAGGTTCTTTTTTTTATTTAGTTATCATATTTTTCTGCATATTTTACGAGTGCGTTAAAAACTTCGGGTAAAATTTTTCCTTCACGCACTTCTTTATAAAGAATAAGCAATGAATCAATTCTTGAAAGTCGGCGTCGGTATACTCTCGCTTCTCTTAAGGCGCTGTATTTGTCCGCAATAGATATGATTTGAACTCCTAAATCAGAAGAAGTGTTTTCTTCCGGTAAAATCGGATAACCTGTGTGTTTAAGGTTCTGATGATGGTATTTTATTAATGCAAGAGTTTCTTCAGGTAATTCCTGTGTTTTTAAAAGTTCATATCCGAGAGTTGAATGGATGTTCATAATTTTTCTCTCTTTAATGTTTAGTTTTGCCGGTTTGTTTAAAATTTTTGACGGTATCAAAACTTTTCCTAAATCATGAAGCATAGAAGCTTCTTTTAATGAGGTTTTGTCTACTTGTTCTTTAATGTTATCCGATAATATTGAATAGACCCCGATTGCAATGTTGCATGTGTCATTCATGTGCCCACCCGTAAGTTCTTTTAGAGTTTTTGTGTCAATGGACGGTTTTATTCTGTATCTTTTTAAAACTTTTTGAATATACGGATTTGAATCAATCATATTTTTTATGATTGATTTATGGATTTTTTCATCTTTACCGGTTTTTAAAAATATTTCACCCAAAGTGTTTTTAAAAACAAAAAAGCTGGAACGGCCAATCTGAACCGCACCTTTTAAGGAAATACCAGTTTTCTTTGAGGGTAAATTAAGCATCTCTTTTCCATTAGGGTAATTGTCTTAATAAAAGTTTACAATATTTTTTTCTTTTTTGCAAGATTTTTTTATCGTATTTGAGAAAATTCACTAATTATCTTTTGTGTTATAATTTCTACAGAATATTATAAGAGGATTTGAAATATGTTAAGAGCCGGAATTGTAGGACTTCCGAATGTAGGAAAATCAACTTTATTTAATGCACTTACCGCAACAAAAAATGCACAAAGTGCAAATTATCCGTTTTGTACAATAGAACCTAATGTTGGTGTTGTTACGGTTCCGGATGAGAGATTAAAAGTTCTTGCTGATTTATGTAAATCAAAAGAAATTATACCGACAGTTATTGAATTTGTTGATATAGCAGGTCTTGTCAAAGGAGCAAGCAACGGAGAAGGCTTAGGAAATCAATTTTTGCATAATATTAGAGAAGTTGATGCAATAATCCAAGTTGTTCGTTGTTTTGATGATGAAAATACAATTCATGTAGAAGGTAAAGTTGACCCTATTTCAGATATTGAGACGATTAATACGGAGTTGGCTCTTGCGGATTTGGCTTCAATCGAAAGACGCTTGGCAAGGATTTCTAAACAGGCAAAAGGCGGTGATAAAGCTGCAGTTTTGGAAAACAATGCTCTTAATAAATTGAGTGAACTTCTTCAGGAAGGTCATTTTATAAATCTTAAAGACCATTTTAATGATGATGAAATAGAAGTTATAAAACCGCTTAGTCTAATGTCGGTTAAGCCTGTAATATATTGTGCGAATGTTTCCGAATTTGATTTAAAGGACGGAAATGATTACACAAAACGTGTTGAAAAATATGCAAAGCAATATGGTGCTCAAACAGTTATTATATGTGCTCGTATTGAAGAAGAGCTTGTTGAGCTCGGGGAAGACGGTGCAAAAGAATATTTAGCCGAACTCGGGATTGCCGATAGCGGCATTGATAAAATGATTAAATCAGTTTACGAACTTTTAAATCTGATTACATTTATTACTGCAGGAGAAAAAGAAACAAGAGCTTGGACTTGTGCAAAAGGTACAAAAGCTCCTCAAGCAGCAGGTGTAATTCACACTGATTTTGAAAAAGGTTTTATAAGAGCGGAAGTTACAGGATACAAAGATTTTGTGGATAATGGCTCGTATACTGCTTGCAAAGATAAAGGTGTAACACGTCTTGAAGGAAAAGATTATATTGTTCAAGACGGTGACATTGTTCATTTTAGATTTGCAGTTTAATTAAAAATCAGATATTGAAATATACAAAAAGAACATGATACAATACCTCTATGTTTACAGGTATTGTAGAAGAACTGGGTAAAATTAAAACTATCACACAAAATCAACTTGAAATTACTGCATTAAAGGTTTTGGAAGATGCTAGGGTTGGTGACAGTATTGCGGTTAACGGTGTGTGCTTAACCGTAACAAAAATTTTGAAAGATGGTTTTTATGCGGATGTTTCGCCTGAGACCATAAGGGTTACCGCGTTAGAAACATTAAAATCGGGTTCTTTAGTAAATTTAGAAAGAGCAATGAGCGCTTCAGGAAGGTATGGCGGACATATTGTATCCGGTCATATAGATTGCAGGGGTAAAATAAAGAATATAAAAAAAGAAGGTGATTTTTATATTTTGGAATTCGAAATTCCTTCAGAGTATTCAAAATATGTGGTTAAAAAGGGTTCAATCACACTAAACGGTATAAGTCTCACGGTTGCAAGTATAGAAAAAAACAATATCAAAATAGCGGTTATTCCGCATACATTTGAAAATACCAATTTTAAAATGGCAAAAATCGGTGACTTTATTAATATAGAAACCGACATTTTAGCCAAATATGTTGAAAAATTTTTATCAACGAGTGATAATAGTTCTGGAATTAGTATGGAATTTCTCATGGAAAATGGGTTTTAACTAATGACGACAAACACAAATCAATTTAATTCAATAGAAGAAGCATTAGAGGATTTTAAACAAGGAAAACCTCTTATTGTTGCGGATGATGAAGATCGGGAAAACGAGGGCGATCTTATTTGTTCTGCTCAGTTTGTGACGCCGGAACTTGTTAATTTTATAACTAAAGAATGCAGAGGAATTGTTTGTTTGGCAATATCTGATGAAATTGCTCATAAACTTGAACTTCCTCAAATGGTTGAAAAAAACACGGAAAGTATGCAAACGGCTTTTTCTCTAAGCATTGATGCTAACCCGAATTTTGGTGTAACGACAGGTGTTTCTGCTTTTGATAGAGCAAAAACTATTGAAGTTGCAATTGCTCCGGATGCTCAACCTTCAGATTTGAGAAAACCCGGACATTTGTTCCCTTGTGTTGCAAGAAAAGGCGGGGTTTTAAAAAGATGCGGACATACGGAAGCCGTTGTTGACTTAGCTCGCCTTTGCGGACATAGAGAAGCCGGAATTATGTGTGAAATAATGAAAGAAGACGGAACAATGGCCAGAAGGGAAGATTTGTTCGATTTTGCACAAAAATTTGGTTTCAAAATTATAACAGTTGCTGATTTAATAGCATACAGGCTTAAAAGCGATAAATTTGTTAAACGTGAAGTAGAAGTTTTTCTGCCGACAAAATTCGGTGATTTTAATATTGTCGGATATACGGATACGATTACCGGATGTGAACATGTTGCAATTGTAAAAGATGACGGTTCAGATAAAATACCGCTTGTAAGAGTTCATAGCGAATGTTTAACAGGCGATGTTTTCCATAGTTTAAAATGTGATTGCAATTGGCAGCTACACGCCGCTTTGAAGATGATATCGGAATACGGAAAAGGTGCTGTTGTGTACATAAGAGACCACGAAGGCAGGGGAATTGGTCTTATAAACAAATTAAAAGCATATAAACTTCAAGAACAAGGACAAGATACGGTTGAAGCGAATGTATCTTTGGGCTTTGCACCGGATTTAAGAAATTACGGTGTCGGAGCACAAATAATTCTTGATTTAGGTTTTAATAATTTTAATTTAATAACAAATAATCCGAAAAAAATCGTAGGATTAAAAGGTTACGGGCTTACGATGCATGAAAATATAAATCTGCAGTCGGAAGTAACCGAATATAACAAGCGCTATATGGATACAAAGCGCGAAAAAATGCATCACTTGCTTTAAAGTGATTAAGTAATGAAGCGAATAAGTAAATAAGTGATATATTTACTTAAGACAAGAGGACAATTTATGACAGAATCAATGTATGATGTAGGATTACTTACTCAAGACTCGTATAAAATATTTACGGGTGTATACAATGACTTCAAGGCAAAAGCTATAGACGAATACAAATTTGAGCTTCCGCCTTTGGAATACGACGAGTTTATAGATGCCGTTGAAAAACAATATATGAAATGTATTGTTCTTAAGGAAAATGATATTCCTACAGCTTTTTTGATTTATACAACTTCAATCTCAGAATCTATAGAACTGAATATAATCCATTGTTTGGGAACGGAAGACGAGATTACAAAAATAAGACTTCTGGTAGAGAAGTTTTTGGAATTAACTCAAACGGAAAGAGCTTCCAAAGTTGTTTCTTATCCTATGATAGGTCATCAATCAATATTTACTGCTGATATTGCAAAATACGGCTTTAAATTTGTAGGGTTGGCCGTTTTGAGATTTATGATGGGGAATGCTTCTTCGGAAAGAGTTTTGGAAAATATGAAACTTTCAGAAATAAAAGAAGGTTATAAAATTGTGGGATATCAGGATATATACAGAGAAGACGCTGTGAGAATAATACATGAAGCATTTAAGGATACTCAAGATGCTTTGTATGATACCAGATTTAAATCGAAGGAAGGAACAAAAGATATTATTAATAAGCTTGTAGATAATGTATACGGTGAATTCTTGCCGGAAGTGACCTCGGTACTTCTGTATAACGACAATCCTGTTGGTTTTGCATTTTCTAATATTACAGGCGGCAAAATAGCAAATATTCCTCTTGTCGGAATTGAAAAAGCTCACAGAGGAAACGGTTTTTCTGAACACATGTTAAATCGTTCAATAAAAATGATAGTGGATTGGACAAAGCTGGGAAAAAGAGATTTTTCTGAAGTTAATGTCACAACTGAGACAAATAATTATAAAGCTTTAAAACTATATAGAAGAACAGGATTTAGAGAGGATTATTGCTATCCTCAGGCATACTTATTGCAAAAAAAGTAAATTTTTTGTAAAATGTGAAGAAAGGTTACAAATTTTTCGATTTTGTAGTAAAATAACTTTGGAAGTTATACGAAAGGAGAAGTATGAGACTATCTAGAGAACTAATGGCAACACTTGGTGTTGTGTGTTTAACTTCAGGTATCGCATTTGCAGGTACAGAAGTTGCAGACGTGCAAGCTTATGCACATCCTACATTATTTAGTACACAAGGTCATTCAATTTTGACAGGTAACACAGACTACGTTACTACAGGTGCTAAGGTATTCAAACCATGTAACGCAAAAACAATTGACAACAAAGCTAACGTTGTTGTAGCTCGCGAAGCTAAGAAAATGTTAAGCGACATGAAGGGCAAAATGGATATAGCAAGAGCTAATGCTTACGATCCTAAAATGGCTGTTCTTCGTTCAGAACTAGCTTACATTGTTTCTGAAGGTTTAGGACTTACAGCTACAGCTCCTAACAAATATACTGACTTAGATTCAGCATACTGGGCAAAAGAAGAAATTGATAAAGCTTTAGCAGCAGATGTTATGATTGGTTATCCTGATAACACATTCAAACCGGATCAAGCTATCACTAAGGCAGAAGTATTCGCTACATTTGCTAAAATGATGGTTGTTGAACATGATGCAGCTGCTACTCCTGTTTACAACGGTAAAGCAGTTAAATTCATTCCTAACTGGGCAGTTGGATGTACAAATGAAGTTATCGCATCAGGTATCTTAAAAGCTCTTCCTGATCAAGATAAAATCATTACAGCTGAATACTTAACAAAAGAACAAGTTTCTTATATGTTAAACGCTATGAAAGCTACATTCACAATTAATACAGCTAACGGTGCAGAAGGTTGTGCTACATTATATCAACCAACTGCTGTTAAAATCAAATTAAGCGAAAGAATTGGCGCTAGAACTTCTAATGTAGGTGACACATTCACAGCTAAGACAGTAGAAGATGTTGTTCTTGGCGGAAATACATTCCCTGCTGGTTCAACAGTTAAAGGTGTTGTAACAGGTGTTGCAAGACCTGGTCTTAAGAACCCTGGTTATGTTGAAGTTCAATTCAAAGAAATCAAGAGCGGCAGCATTTCTGCTGAATTCCCGAAACAAGTTGCTAATGCTCAGGCTGATGTAGTTAAAAATCCTAACATCATTGCAAGACTTCTTTCAGCTCCTGTTGAAGTTATCGGAAGAACAGCAGGTGTTTCAGGAAGAACCGTTTCAACTGTTGGTAACGTTATTTCTAACGGAACAGAAGAAGTTGTTGATAACCTAGGTGATGCAGTATCAGATACATTCTGCTTACATCCTCTTAAAGGACTTAAGAGCATCGGTAGCGGTGTAATCACAGTAGGAAAAGGTTCTGCAAACATCGTTAAGACAACTACAACAGGTGTATTCGGTGTTGTATATGAATTAGTTGATGAAGTTAAGTACATTTTCGTACCTAGCACAACTAATGATACAAGCTTGAACCCAGATGAAGTATTAACTATTGTTTACTAATCTAAACTGTTTAAGAATTGAGTAGCGCTATGCGAATTTGCATAGCGCTATTTTTATTTTTGTGTTATTTTAT
>Ga0247610_10001196_pt1 | contig 32863 bp, 54 predicted proteins | sample 174DNAGHGhighgp2_FD_193483 | JGI IMG/M metagenome (GOLD analysis project Ga0247610, IMG submission 193483) | Sheep rumen microbial communities from Palmerston North, Manawatu-Wanganui, New Zealand - 1742 DNA GHGhigh gp2 | ecosystem: Host-associated > Mammals > Digestive system > Stomach > Rumen...
CATTGGCGATGCTCAACCCAAGTGATATCACGATGACCGGTTATGTCGAAAAACTGCTCGTATCAGCAACAGATGGAGCAATTATCGCACCTTCTATCGAACTCCGCTTCCCAGTCTATGGCCGCAACAATACGGCTATCTATGGGCTTATTACAGCCGCAGGAAAAATATCGCTATTTAACTGGGGTCCAGAACAGTCATTCGAATCTGGCGGCCTTGCATTTACCGTATCCTACAATATCGACTAGGAACTTCATTTTGTCATCATCTTTACGCAAAGGCGAACCTACGCCACGAATTCCAAACACCATTCTCCATCTTCCTTATATATATGTCATCCGTAAACGCATTGATGAAGATTTGATGCCCATAGTCTTGGGTTGCGTTTGATACTACGATTGCTTGGTAGATTTGCGAGCCAGGGTCTGGTGCATTGCTGCTCACACCGATGAGATAGTAGAAACCTGTCGCTGTTATATTGTTAGCATCACCAGTTTCTATTAGTGTTTTTAGAAAACCGTTCGTGCCAAAGTTATCACTAGTGAAGCCAGTCGGCTGCCCAGCTATTGTCGCCCAATCAATCTTGTACGTGTTTAATAAAGAAAGGAGGCAACATGGGTTGTTCTGGTAAAAAGAAGAAAAAATAGTATAATATACAAAACAAACACCTTTTTGTAATTTTATCCGGAAAGGCCGCCTGTCTAGGCGGTCTTTTTGGTGGTATAATATAAGTACAGCTGAGAGGCGAAGGTCGACTGAACAGACACGCCTCGGCCACCGAACGAACGGAGCGATACCTAAGACGGCGGTTTTTTGTCCGATAGACCCGTAGAGCGTGTTTTATAGTGATCACGTCCTACGGGGGTAGAAGTCTTTATAGTAGCTTTATAGTATGTCCGATAGACTGGCGATAGAAGACATATAAAGACACAAACTTTTATGTTTTTGCTATAATAAAAGCAAGCGTAGATTAAGGCTTAGCTCCAACGGCTAAGTCTTTTTGTGGTATAATATAAGGTATAGGCGATGCGAGAGATAATCTCGTATGGCAGACTCTCTTGACTTCGAGAAAATCGAAGAAGTAACTCCAGACGAAATCCTAGCGGAATACGCGTCCGCTGGCGAGGATTATGCTATCCAAAACGAACAAGTTGAGGAGGGCGCATAATGGGCTGGAAGCAGATTAAATCTTTTGATCCTAATGCGATGGGCAACCGCAAGGGCTATTGTTTACAAAACGTAGCTAAAGGTTTTCATATCTACCCATCGCCTGATCCATCGGCAAGCGCAAAGCAGGACTGCGAACGCAACGCCGCAAAAGGCACTCTGCATCGCGATTCTAACTTTCCGACGCAAGTCGCAGTGCCAGTCTACTTGGACACCGCAAGCCCTTATGAACACATCATTGTCGCTGACCATGGTGTTTACTGGAGCGATGGTAAGCGCTTGACTTCTCTTGCCGGCCTTACGGTTATCGGTTGGGGAGAGTGGTGCAACGGCTATCAGATAGTCGTGTCTACACCAGACCCAGTGCCACCAGCACCGAGCGGATTCTTGCCAGCTAAGGGCTACTGGTGCAGGGGAGATAAAGACTCACGCATCGCTCAGGAAGCATCGTTCATGCGCAAGACATTCCCAGCATATACACCAGCAGCTGCTCTTGGCCCAGTATATGGCCAGAACCTTGAGAAGGCTGTCAAAGAGTTCCAGCGTAGAACTGGCTTGAAAGCAGACGGAATGACTGGCCCAATCACATATGAGAAGATGCGCCAGTATGGATTCCGTCCTAACTGTTAAAGCATAAAAGGTGAGGAAATAAACATCTACGGAACTTGCTACAACGAGCAGCTCGCCTCTGTCTACCTCTTGACCGAGCGGGACTTTAACAACAGAGTCACGCATGGCTTTAACGAGTGCGATATGGAAAAGAAACCAGACCCGACACCGGAAGATCCGACCGTCGGCATCTTACAAAAGATTATTGAGTTTATCCAGCACATTATTGACTTAATCACTAAAAAGGAGAAATAAATGGACATTTTCAACTTAGACCCAGTATCAGCAGCAATTCTACTCGGCATGGTCGCCGGCGTAGTGGAGTGTATCAAAAGGGCCTTCGCGAAAGATTGGAAGGCGGTTGCTATTATCGTTGGCGCAGGCGTTACTGGTGCTTTGGTCGCTCTGTCTATTGCTATCAACCCTCTTATCGGCGCTGTCGTAGGCCTAGCGGCATCTGGCTTCATTACGATTGCGCAGAACGTCGGACATAACTAGAAAGTTGGCGTAGCTTCGGCTACGCCTTCTGGCGCTCCGCTTACCCATATTGGCGGAGTACCAGAGGGCATAGCTCTCGTACATTAGAACATAGAAAGGGGGGTATAGCGCGTGGAAATCCAAGTGACTATCATTATTGCTGGCCAGATTGACTCTAAAGCACTCTGGAAGCTTATTGAGCCGTACAAAATCAACGTTACTGACTTCGGCTATGAAACTTGGGTTTATGGTAAAGTCGACCCGGACGACGTGCGCAACATAATATCGTTATGCTGCCGGTTCGGAAAGGTGAAGGTTTACTTCTAGCGCTAGATAGGGGGTGGTTCTATGAGCAGAAAAAAGCGCAGACTCAAGAAGAAACAACCTGGCAAAAACAGGCATCATCTAATCTTCTACCGCTCGGATTATACCGGAGGGTGCGCGAAGCTGCTTAGGGACTCGTTCGTTTATGAAATAGACGAAGAAGTACACAGGGAGCTTCACAAGCACGTGGAAGGCATACCAAGGCCTTCTAACTCGGATATACACCAAATGTGGGTAGCATATCGTCAAGAGCGCGACTACATCGCTGGATTAGACGTAGTGGACGCTTGCGAGTGGCTTATGACCGCTTGCGACGATATAGATTGGCAAAATGCCATGTACGACCAATGGAAGTACTTAGAGGCGCGCATAGGCCATTAGCAGGCCATGGGGAGGCCGAAAACCTCCCCTTTAACATGAAGGAGTAACAGGTGGACAACCAAATCATCATAGCCCTAATAACGGCCGGATTCCCGGTGCTGGCTACAATCATTACAACAATTATACGAGGCAGAGCTTCCGCAAAGCACTCCGCCAAACAATCTATCCTCCAAATGATTTTGGAAGATCATATCGCCGTAAACGAAGGACACTTGCCGACAAATTACCAGAACGTGCTTCACGAGTACGACGTTTACCATAAGAACGGCGGAAATACCTATATTACCGAGCGCGTAGAAGAATATAAGAGTTGGTTTGCTCATATCCAGGCCGAGAGCATTGACAAATAAGCCAAAGTGCGCTATGCTGATAGTATCACTTGCTGGTGGATAACCCCGAAATAATATCAAATTAAACCGGGGTTTTTCATACCCAAAAATATAAGCACGACGCTTTAGTGCTTATCGGATACAAGACGCAACAATAACCAAGTAAAGCGTGAGGTTTTTGAGCGCCTTAAATCGGAGGTAAATATGGGGAAAGCAAGACTAACCAATGATAAAAACAATGAAGTTTCTTATAAAGAAACATCAATGAAAAACAATGGCAATGATAGGAAGAAAGCCTGTGGAAAACACCAAATCTCAAACGAAGTGGCAGACCGCAAAGCAGACCTACTTATCCAGAAGTTTAACGCGCCACAATGCCGTCTATTCTTCTTAAAATGCATCTACCACTTACCAGAATATAAAATCCAGCAGGCAATCGAGTCGTCGTTCCAGCCAAACGTTAAAAGCCATATCCGATACTTTACGGTGATAGCTAAAAAAGAACTCACACTCGCAGGGTATTAGATTATCTCGCCTTCCTCGCAAAAGTTAAGAGAGGAGGGCTTTTTTATGCTCATAAGTCAGGCTTTTGACTCCTACCAAAGAAATTATATGGCGATACGCCACCAATCTATCCGGATACTAGAAACCCACAATGTTTGTAAAAGGCTCTTGATCCAGCACGTCGGCGACAAGGATATGGCCGACCTTACCATAGAAGATATAGCAGGCTGGGTAAAAGAGCTTAAAAAGACGCGCTGCTTAAACACAGTACGCAACTATATAACTAGATTACGCGTTGTAAGCGATTATACGGCACTTCTAGGGCTTCCAACGCTCAAATCCGCTCTGATACCTATTCCGAAGCGTGAACCCACCGTACCGGCGTTTTTAACGCCTCAGGAAGTAGAGGCTATGATTGCTTGCTCATATAACTTACGCAACGCCTTTACAATCTCACTGCTTTACAGCTCCGGCATCCGTTTATCCGAGCTTATCCAATTAAACCGAGGGCAAATAGTAGAGCGACGCTTTACGGTTATAGGCAAAGGGCAGAAACCGCGCCTATGCTTCATAGATAAGCGCACAGAAGCCCTTATGAGCCAATATCTAAAGACTAGGCAAGACCGAGCCGATGCGCTGATAATCTCGGCACAGCATAAGTCGCGCATGACACCGACGAATATACAGTTATTAGTCCGTAACGCTGCTATAAGGGCAGGTATAGACAAGAAGGTTACCCCTCACACCCTCCGGCACAGTTTCGCCACTAACTTTTTGCGCAATAATGGCAACATGAGGTACTTATCTACACTCTTGGGACACGCCAGTTTAGATACGACTATGATGTACGCTCATGTGGTGGACAACGACCTTCAAGATCAGTACGAAAAATACCACTCTTTTTAACATAAAGGGTATTGACTTTTTGGCTTATTTTTGATACTATAAGAGTGTAAGTTCTGACAGCGTCCGACACATTAAAAAGTTGTACAAAAAGTCAGTTAAACTGGTTGGGGTACTAGCTCATTTGGTAGAGCGCTTCCATGGCATTACCAAGCTAGGCCAATCTTATAACCCTCTAGTTTAACTAGGGGGATTTTTGTATCTTATCGGGGTTATCCACCAGCAAGCGATAGCTCCGTAGGATAAGTAAACAACTACGGCTTGCCCGTTTACGAAGATTAACAATTTGGAACAGCGAATAACAACTCAAGAGAGCCAAACTCCGTAAAAAGTCATATAGAGGGCGGAAGCAGCGGCACTCAAGAGTTATCGTTCCGCTCGGAGTACGAGGCGTCCAAAAACCTGAAGCGAGGTTATCGTGGCGCACCTTTGTACAACTTAGTCGATGGAATAGCAAGTTTGAGAAATTCATTGTAAAACCTCTCAAATCTATCGAGCCGATATTTTGTCGGAAAACCGATTTCCTGGACTCCTCATACTTCGGGCGGAACTTATCAAGATAATTAAGTTCGCCGTCTATAGCTAGAGGTTAGTAAACCGTTAGTTCTACTAATGTTGGTCTGCTGTCGCGTTTCTCCACTAATCCACATATCGAAACGCACTATTCTTTTGACGCACAACCCCTCATTAACTTGGAAGCAGGGCTACCTCAGATGCGTCTTTTCATCGGCTAGCCTCTGGCTACGGACGGCGGAATATGGAAGGGTTAAATATGAAAAGAAAAGACAAATTAGTTATCGCAGCATTAGTTGCTCTTATTGCTAACGCGATCATCGCTATTGGCATCATTAATAATGCCGGCGTATCAAGCGACGAATCAAACTGCTTCTTTACAGAGAAAGGAGTACAGATATGTCGCTAATTCTTAACAAAAGAAAGTTTACAGAGGCCGCGCTCAAACACGTTGAGCCTGGCAAAGACTACGACAAAGACGAAGTAGTCGCAAGAACCGCTATCGACTTGGTGGACAAGTTTTACGACGAGTTCGCCAACGAGATAGCAACGGAAGATCTACCGAAGCTACGCAGCATATACAGGGGTATTGCCCATAACGCTATAGACTGGACAAGCCTTAACCGCAAGGCGCATCCGGACGAATATGCGGATGGCGCTTGGCGCATGGCCGAAGAGATTGCCCAGATGGAGGTAAACCTATGAGTAAGATAAAGAACGCCGTTTGGCAACGTATAGAAGATGGCGAAGATATAACGCTAGACGAGAAGGGAGCAAAAGATGCCAGTTAAAGACACCGGGATTGTAAACATCCATGGTAAAGAATATAAGACTGTCGCTAAGCGCGTCGACGAGTTCCGCAGCGAACATAAGACCGACTTAGCGATTATTACGAGCCTAGTTGACCGCGACGAACAAACGGTCGTTATGAAGGCCGAGATTATGGATAAAGACGGCCGGGTGATAGCCACCGGTTACGCAGAAGAACACCGCACAGCTAGCCAGATTAACAGGACTAGCGCGCTTGAGAACTGCGAAACAAGCGCTATCGGTCGCGCACTAGCAAACTTCGGGCTTGGTGGCGGCGAATATGCCAGCGCTGACGAAGTAGCAAACGCGATTAGCCAACAAGCAGCGCCAGTTAAGAAGAAGGCGAGCCTGAGCTTCGACGAAATCCGAGCGCATCTCGCAACGCTTAAAACTAGCGCAGAGATTAACGCTTACGCAGGCGAAGTTAGTAAGGCTTACCCGAACCCAACGGAGAAGCAACGTTATGTAATTCAAACGATGTTTACGAACCGAAGGGAGGAAGCGCTAAACGAAACTAGAGCAGAACAATAAAACGAACAGGTCGAGGGTGTTGAGAGATGCCCTCGACCAACAAAGCTATAGATTATTGGAAGGGAAAATATGACAACCAAACAACAAAAAGAGCTGGAAGCAGCCATTAAAGAATTAACCGCGGAAGAGAAGCCGGTATATCAGATAAAGGTAAAACAAGCGCCGAGCGACAATCGCGTTAAGGTGAACTTTACACCTGGACACGAGCAGATCATCTGGACGCTGCGAAGCTTAACTGATAGCGACTTTAAGGAAGTGGTAAGAGCCGCGAAACAATATCGCAAAGCAGATAAGATACTTGACGGCATGGCGTAAGGGTGAAGTGGTGCTGGTTAACTGTACTTACCCAACCCATTACACACCAGTTAAATGTCTTAAACGCAGCCACTACCCTTCCCAAAGCTCTCCCAGCTTATATTAGCCAATCGTATCGGCTCATGAAGGCTGGGAGTTTTTATGGAGGTAAAAATGTTAGAAGAGAAATTAAAGCATTGGGATAAAACCCGAAGCATCAGCGAAGCTGTTGATATATGCGAGTATCTGCTCAAACTTTACAACACGTTAGGAGGTGAAGATGAAGAAGAATCCGCAGAAGCCAACTAAAGAAGAGCTAGACGAAATCCGCGACTACGAACTTGATTATGAAGAAGCTACACGAGCTATGGTGGTTGTAACGTTTATTACGATCTTGGCGGCAATACTGACGGTCGCCGCAATCATAGCGATAGCGTTAGGAGCAGCAAATGGACGAGGTTGACCAGAGTATATTGAGTGCCTATGCCAACAGCAACACCGATTGGCGCATTATGGCAGAACACAGAATAAGCCAGTTAGCTAAACGCAAGAATCCGTTTACTAGCGAAGATATTATCCGGTACTTGGAGTATAGAGGCCTAGAAACGCCTAACTTGAGCGCACTAGGCGCGATGTTCAAGTCGAGAGCTGCTGCTAAAGAGATAAAAACGGTTGGCTGGCAAACTGCAACACGAAAAGAACGCCATAAAGCACCGATTAGAGTTTGGCGCGGCGTTTAAGATGGGTGAGCTTACAGCTCGCTCCCTAACGATAGGCATAACTATAAGGGCGCTAACAATATCAACTTTAACAAGAATATAAAACATGGTTGCGTAATGAACTATGGAATCTACACGAAGTTAAATTGTAAGGTCCTGGCGCTTGGAACTAAACGCGTTGTCGTTAGGGAGGGGGTTATAAACCCCTAAATGGTGTCTTAAACCAATCGCACTAGCGAATGTTAGCGCGAACGGGATGCCTCAGCAAGCGTCCAATCGACCGCCTAAGGCTCGGCGGAATATAAGTAGAGCCAAGATATGGCAGAAAACTCCATCATAAGATGCGTACACAGGGTACATAGGGTAGCCGGTTCGAGTCCGGCATCTGCCGCCCAAATAGTTCGAGCGGTATGCGAGGCCGCTGGAACAGAAAGGAGTATATGAAAGTAACGAAAGAGTACGAAGTCGCAGACGCAGCGAAAAACCCTCTAACAGGCGAAGTACTATTCGCCCTAAAAGCTACCGGGAATTGCTGCATCTATACAGACGACGGCGAGCATCTCGAATCGACCGACGAGGCGCACTTACAAGCTAATATACGCGAATATATGAAGCTTGAACTAACCAGCCGAGAGAAAGTGCTAGAAGAACACTACAAGAAGCTACGAGAACGCGACGAGGGCAAAGATGCTGTACGAAGCTAAGGACGGCTCAAAGTATCGCCTCGTAAGCTCGGAAGTGATACTCAGAGGTGGCCGGATAGCAAAAGTCTACTACTTTATCGGCGAAGATCAACCACTAAAACGCTTCGCAGAGTACGCGGACAAACTGCCGGACGAATACGAGATATACGAAACAAACACTAAACCGCTCGTTAGAAAGAAAAGATAAACCATGTATGGCTGTTCAAACTACCAGCGTTTACGCGCTGGACTGCCACATACTTCTTTGGTCGGAAGATGCGGCTGACATTGCGTAAGCACCCCGGAGGAACTCTGCACCTCGCTATACCTCCGGGGAAAGTCAGGAGGACTTATGAAATCAAGCCTAGACTACTGGAATGACATAGACCGTCAAAGAGAACGCGCCCTTAAACGTATAGCCAACGAAGAGCGCATTAAAGAGTTAAAGAAAAGGAGGAAAAATGGCAAGACCGAAGAGAGGCGAGCCGGGACACGAACAAGCGATGCGTCGCTGGAAGGAAACGATGGAAGCTAGGTACGGATCAGCTAGCGGCTTTATGGCAGAAATCGGTAAAAAAGGGGGAAGTAAAACTGGGGTCTGTAAAGGTTTCGCCGCGGACAACGAACGCGCCAGAAGAGCAGGCGCAAAAGGCGGCAAGATTAGCAAACGTGGCCCAGCCAAGAAAGGTAAAGAAAATGAAGAAAAATAAGAAGATTGAGCATATCTGTCTAGGTATTTTAGTCGGCGCAGCATTTATCTTGGTCGCTGTAATGATTATCCTAACTGTCACCCCGGTAAAGCGTTCGAGCAAGGCTACAACTTATGATTTAGAGTGCGTCGCTGGTCGCAGCCGTAATCCGCTCCAGAGCTGTAAGGAGAGTAAGTGATGGATATTATCGGGCTTTATATCGAGAAACGTACAAACGAGCTAGAGAATATGCTGGAACTCTACTACTTGGCTGATAAGAGCTACCCAGTAGAACTATTAAGCCGCGTAGACGAACTAGCACGCCTCAAGAGCAAACTAGAGGAGTATAAAGATGTCAAGGAAGCTGACGCCTAAACAAAAAGTTTTTACGGAAGAATATGTAAAGAACGGCGGAAACGGCACGAAAGCTGCGTTAAAAGCTTATGACACTACGGACATATCAACGGCAAGCTCTATCGCTAGTGAGAACTTGACAAAACCTGATATTATGGCTGAGCTATTGCGAACTGCTGAAAGACTTGGCGCGACTAGAGAGAAGGTCGTATCGCCGGTTATAGACGCGCTAGACTCGCAAGACTTAGACATGAGGCTAAAAGGCCACGACCGCATGATTAAAATGCTAAACGGTAAAGACCCTGGGCTATCGCTCAATATAGAGAACGCCAGCGGTATCGAGATAAGTTTTAAAAACTTTGGAGGTAAAAATGATAAGAGTACACCCGGAAGTAATGCGTAAGATGCGCGCACTAGCCATTAGGCAGGCAATATCCGAGATAAAGAATATCGAGGACAAGCCGTCGGTCGAGTATATCGCTAAAAGGCATGGGCTAGGTTATGGCGAGCTAAAACAGGCTTATACGAGGGCGCAAAATGAAACTACGCAATAAGAAGACAGGCGATATATGGGAGTTTGATGAGGGGTTTTCGATGAAAGCATCGCATGATACCGCAGAGAGAGCCGGTGCTGGGAGTGGTGTTTTGACTTGCTATGCATACTCGCTCGCCGAACTCAACGAGGATTGGGAGGATTACAAGCCAGCCGGGCCACTTATCAAGGACGAAAAGATCCGCAAGGCGGTTAGGGCTTGGGCTGAAGCTGAATCTATACCTCCAGAAGGGACAATAAATTACAACGCTTATGAGTATAGCTTAGGTTGGTATCATTGCGAAATAATGTTTTCTAAACATATTCAAGGTCTTAGAGATGAAACTGAATACACTATCGCCGAACTCTGCGGAGAGGAGGAAGAATGAAAATTCGTGACGAGAAAACTAAACAGTTGTTTATTAAGTATCTCGAAGAACACCCGAACGAAAGGTTTATGCAAGCTGTAAGAAACTTCATCAGAGTTCCGTTCCTGGTAGTGTCTATTTTCCCGCCAAAAGAAGGCGACACTTTCTACTGGGAATGCGACGAGATGTTGAAGGAGGAAGCATGACTGAACTAGAACTCCAGGCGCAGGTTGCGGACTATATCCGACTACAATATCCTAGCGTTATTTTCCACTCAGACTTCGGCAGCGGCATTAAGCTGACTATGGGACAAGCTATCAAGCAGAAAAGGCTTAACGGTGGCCGTAGAAGCTGGCCGGATATATTCTTGGCAGAGCCGGACATCGGAAAGACAGACGGCTCTAGAAGAGCTTTCAAAAAGATATGGTTTGGTCTTTTTATCGAACTCAAGCGAGAAGGTACACGAATCTTTAAGAAGGACGGAACGCTCGTATCTGATGCTCATATCCGCGAACAATACGATATGCTACACGATCTACGCGCTAGAGGCTACGCCGCCGAGTTCGGAATCGGCTTTGATGCCACAAAAAAGCTTATCGACGACTATATGAGAGGCGAATATGCGCACGTTGACTAGGAACGAACGCCGAGCTATTAAGTTAGAACTCCGCAAGAGTAAGTTTAGCTTCGAGAAACTCCGCATACTTATCGACTGTAAAGAGTACGACAAGAAGTTATGGTTACTAGGCCTTAGCATTTTTGACGACAAGGACGGCAAGTCACAGCGCATCTGCGTACCGTTCAAGACCGAGCCGGATATGGCGAGGATAAGAGAACAACTAGAAAACTACCCGGCAAGCGTATTTTTAGCGCCGGTTATGGAGGGGGGCGAATGAGTAAAGGCGCTACCAACTTTAGCAGCGATAACGAGTACTACACGCCGAAACAGATAGTAAAAATGTTTAGCGAAGGCTTCGAGTATGACCCGGCAACAACGCCAGGCAAAGCGAAGGACTTAAATATACCTAACTACGACACTATCGAAACAGACGGCCTAAAAGCCGACTGGACGCGCTATAAGAGTATCTGGTGTAACCCACCGTTTACTATTAAGCACGAGTTTTTGAAAAAGGCACAAGATTACTACGACCGTACGGGGGGGGGTGTATATATGCTAGTACCTATTGAGTTTTTAACGACAAAACGCTTCCACTCTATCTGTAAAGGCGCAAAAATCTTTATCCCTAATGGCCGCATCAAGTTCGAGTCCGGCCTGGGCAAACCGGCGCGCAGTCCAGCGTTTGGTAGCGTAGTTATTAAACTAGACAAAGGCTGGAGCATAGAGCCAGTAGATATATCGGGGGTAAATTAGCGAAATGACCGAGGCTAGAGCCGGACAACAACAACTAAATACGCATCGCCAAATGCGCCGGCTCGGCCGCTTATAGGAGGTAAATATAATGCTAAAAGTTTTAGAGCTATTCGCAGGCACTAGAAGTATAAGCAGGGCCTTCGAGCGCAAGGGCCACAAGGCCTATACGGTCGAGTGGGATAAGCACTTCGACAATATCACTCTATACGACGATGTAAATAACCTAACGCCTGAGCGAGTTATAGAGATGTGCGACGGAGTACCGGACGTGATCTGGGCCTCTCCAGATTGTACGACTTATAGTGTAGCCGCAATATCATACCATAGGCTTCCAGGGCTTATACCAAAAACAGATTACGCAAAGTTCTGCGATAAGACAAACGCGAAGCTAGTAGAACTGATAAAAGCAATTAACCCCAAAGTGTTTTTTATAGAGAATCCTAGGGGGGGGTTAAGAAAGATGGACTTTATGAGTGGCCTTCCGAGGTATACAGTAACTTACTGCCAGTACGGGGATACGCGCATGAAGCCAACTGATATATGGACCAACCACCCTGACCCGAAGTTTAAGCCGCCATGCCACTATGGCGCGCCCTGCCATGAAGCAGCGCCTAGAGGAAGCAAAACCGGTACACAATACCTAACGAGCAAAAAAGACCGTAGCCGTATACCGGACGGCCTCTGCGATCATATCGTCGAAATATGCGAGGAATTATGCCTAAAATCCTAGTACAAATGTCACACATGAACAATATAGGCGGCATAGAAACGGCCATGTGGCAGCTCGCAAAAGCCTTCAAGAGCGCCGATATAACCTTCCTGGTAAACTCTATCGCCGACGGCGGCAAAGTGGCATTAGAGCGCCTTAAAACGCTTCATAACGTGATACTAGACGACGAGCTAGACAAAGTATACGAGGCAGACGTGGCTCTTATCTATACGCCGATTATGGTAGACGTACCGTTCGACAATATCCGCGCCAAAAAGATATATCAGTTCGTACACAGCGATATTGGCGGTCTTATGGATACCTACCCAGAGTGGAGCAGCTACAAATGGCAACCAGACAAGCGCATCTCGAAGGTATTAGCCGTATCTGATACCGTACAGAAGGCGCTAAAAGACCGTTTCGGAGTCGATAGCGAGATAGTGCCAAACATATATACCGGCCCAGACGAGCGCCGAGTGTTTTTGTATATGAGCCGAGCGACCAAAGAAAAAGGCCTAGAGCGCACGCTAAAACTGCTAGATATGTTCGACCAGGCGAAAAAGGACTACGTTTTGATTATCTGTTCGAGAGTAGATCCGTACGGTGAGTTATGGCCGATTATCGAGGCAAACCCTCGTATTTTGTATATGCCGTCAAGCATCTATAATGACGTGCTATACCGCTGCGCCGACTATCTAGTCCAGCTATCCGACCTAGAGAGCTGGTGCTACACGCTCAGAGAAGCCATCGCTAACGGAGTGGCGATTCTAGGCAACGATATACCAGAGATAGCGAAGGTCGTAAAGGACGGCGAGAACGGCTACCTACTCAAGCCCGACTTATCTAACGTCGACCTAGACAAAATCTTTAACAACGTACCGAAGCCGACCGGCAAGACGGAAAAAGTGCCGGCGATATGGCAAAAGGTTATGGAGGGTAAGCTATGAGATTTAGCATAATTGTACCGAACTATAACAACGGCCCATGGCTAGACAAGTGCCTAGCGAGCATCGCAAGCCAAAAATACAAGGACTACGAGGTTATCTTCGTAGACGATAAATCAACCGACAACAGCGTACAGATATGCGACAACTGGCTTAACAAGCTGCCGCACGCCTACTGCTTAAAAGCTGAGCGCAAACGCTGGAACGGCGGAACACGCAACCTAGGGCTTAACTTCTGCCATGGCGACTACGTGCTGTATCTCGACTCGGACGATACCTTCGCCGACGATATGTGCTTAACAGAGATAGACAAGGCGATTCGAGAGAATAACCGACCGGACTTGGTACGCCTAAGCTACTACTTCTGTAAAGATGGCGAAGAACGCCTGGTAGATCTAGGCAGCCAAAACACTGTCGCAAGCATAGTTTCAGATATGAACGTGGCCTGCTGGACTAAAGCCGTCAAGAGGGAGCTTATAGTACCCTTCCCAGAAAATACGCTCATGGAGGACGTGGTACAGCATATAGCGCAGCTAGACAACGTGCAGACCGTCGCAGCGATAAGCAAGGGCATCGTCAAGTGGAATAGAAACAACACGAATAGCTGCTCAAACAACCTAGAACTACAAGACGGCAAGTGGCGCTCCAGTTTATATCGCTACTACGCAGACCTGCTCGACCTCAGAGTAAACAACCTAGACTGTCAGCTAGAGCTAGAGAAAAGGCGCTCACAAGCCAGGCAAAACATATTAAACGATAAATACGAGCAATAGGAGGGCTATATGGGAAAAACTATCGACCTAGAAGTACCAGAGCAATATATAGAGCTATTCCAGCCGAGCAGACAATGGCGTCATATCGTCTTTAAAGGTGGACGTGCCAGCGCAAAGTCAACAGAGGTAGGCATATCAAGGCTTATCGCCGGCTCAGCAAAGAAGCTACGCGGCCTCTGTACTCGTGAGATTCAGAACTCAATTCAAGAGTCCGTATATAAGCTTTTATGCGACTGGATAGACAAACTAGGGCTTAACGACTGGCAAAAGTTCAACGACCGCCTAGTAAATAGCCGTACAGGCTCAGAGATATTCTTTAAGGGCTTACATAACAATATCCAAAGCATTAAATCTATCGAAGGTATCGACTGGTGCTGGGTCGAGGAGGCGCAGTCAGTTAGCGCAGATTCTATCAACACTCTTATACCGACGATTCGTAAAGAAGGCAGCCAGCTTATCTGGACGTATAACCCTCTAACAGAACACGACCCAGTACAAGAGATTATCGTAGACAAGGCCGACGAGCGCACTTATGTACGCCATATCAACTCGGACGAGGTAGAACAGCTACTCAGCCCAGAGATTATCGCAGAGCGCGAAAAAATGAAGGTAGACAACCCGGATATGTACGCTCACGTATGGCTAGGCCAACCGCTAACAAGCAAGACTGGTACGGTGTTCGGCAAGCAGATAGCGCAGGCCGAGATAGAAGGCCGTATCGGCTCTGTACCGTACGACGCAAGCGCAGGCACTTATACGGCTATCGACTTAGGTATCGGCGATTCTACGGCTATCTGGTGGTTTCAGATGGTGGGCCAAGAGATTCACTTTATCGACCACTACGAGTCGTCCGGCGAGGAGCTAGGCCACTATATCTCGATTATTAAAAACAAGCCGTACAACTATACTACGCACTTCTTACCGCACGATGCGAAGCAGAGAGAGCTACAAACTGGCATGACACGCGTAGAGTTCTTCGAGAATAACGGTATACACAATATCGAGGTACTACGTCCGACAAACTTTCAGCTAGGCCAAGACGATATAAACATGATCGCAAGGCCGAAGTTTAGCAAGGTATGGATAGATAGGGACAAATGCGAGCGCGGCCTAAAGTGTTTACGCGCTTATCACTACGAGTACGACGAGAAAAATAAGCTGCTCAAGGATAAGCCGGAGCATGACTGGTCTAGCCACTCTAGCTCAGCCTTTATTTATGCGCTTATAGCGGCGCAAGAATCTACAGAGGCGCAGCAGGTAAACATGACCTTTAAAACATTTGTGCCAAAAGAGTTCAGAACTAAAAAAGAGGATAAGTGGTTTTAAAGTAAAATGTGGTATAATAATGGTAATGGCGATGCGTCGATTATTTCGATGGCAAAATCTGCTAAAAATACCGACGCTAAAAAATCTGAAGATAAATTACTCGGTAAATACCTAAAGATGTTCACCGAGTCTTGGGAGTATGCGCAGCAAAACTACCACCAGACTTGGGAAAATAACTGGAAACTTTACCGCAACATCCGCACGAAGCGCAATCACCCTGGAACTGTCGAGGCGTTTGTCCCGATGGTAAACTCGACCGTAAATACGATTGTCGCTACACTTTTTAACTCTAATCCAACTGTAAAATATATTCCTAACCACCCAGACCAGGCGGCAGATACCGCAGTTCTTAACGAGATCTACCAGGACTTCGCACGCAAGGATGGCTGGGCTTTGAAAAACAAGATAAATGGCCGTCAGGGTGTTATCACCGGCAACTACTGTGCATATTACGAGTGGAGGCCGGATTCTGACGGCGGCTATGTCCATAAAGAGATTATCCCTGTTCGGGATATGATTATCGACCCACAGAGCCATACTGTTGACGACGCACGCTATATTGGCCGTCGCTTCTTTACGACCAAGAAAGAGCTAAAAGAAGAGCTAATTTATGACGCTAAAACCGGCAAAATGGAACACCGTTACAAGGATATTGACCAGATTATCGGTGGTCAAGGCGCAGAAGGTGGCGGCGTAGTTGACTCTGAGTCCGACAAGGTTAAGAAAGACCAGGCACTCGGCGCAACCGCACCAGGCAACGGCGATATGGTTGAGTTGATTGAAATTTGGACTCCAGAACGCGTGGCAGTTATCGCTAACCGCGGCGTTTTGATTGAAGAGCGCGAAAACCCACATTATGCCCTTATGCGCGCTAAGTTTGAACAGCGCAAGCTAGAGCATGAGTTTAAGCGCCTAATGACCCTAGAACAGACCGGCGAAGATATTGGCGAGTTTGGCGAGAAGTTTAGCACTAAGAACGCACGCCTACTACCATTTGCCCACGGTTGCGAGTACCAGGACGTATCGCTCGTCTATGGCTCGTCTGACGTAGATATTATCGCTGATGAGCAGGAACTCTTGAACACCCTTACCGAGCTTAACGTGGAAGCTGTTATGTACCAGCTCTTCCCAGAGCGCCAGATTGACCCACGCTATGCCGGCAAGATTGACGATCTAACCCCAGCACCAGGCAAGGTATATCCGTTACCAGCAGGCGCAGCAACGTGGCTACCAGCACCTAACATCCCTACTAACGCATTTGCTGAACGCCAGAACATCAAGGGCGAGATTAGAGAGTCCGCCTCCGTTTCCGAGATTAGCAAGGGAATTACCGCAACTGATAGCACGACCGCAACCGAAATCAAGGCTATGCTCGCACAGAGCGATATTCGTATCCAAGAGAAGGCACGCAACCTTGCAGACGGCTTCTTCTTCCAAGAGGCTAAAATCTGCTTTAAATTATTGCAACTTTATGCGGATGGCACTTATTGGGTACGCACCGTTGGCGACGCTGGCGTTGAGTTTAAAGAAGTAAACATCGACCAGTTCGTAGGCGAATATACACCGATGGTAACCCTAGACGTTGAACACAAGCTAGAGCAGGCCGAGAAGCAAGAAGCCTACACTCAAGCCTTCCAGATGATTATTGCTGACCCTACTAATAATCTCCAAGCGGCAAAAGAGATTATGTACAAGAAAATGATGCCGGAACTCACTACTGAAGAGATTAACCGTATTATCACGCCTGCCGAGCAGCCAGCCGTTATGGGCGGCGCTCCGGTCGAGGACAACCTAATTAACCCTGAAATGCAGGACTTAGCGACTCAAGATATGATTGCGCAAGATATGGGAGTAATGCAAGATGCAGGACAAATGGACGGAAACGCACCGACGGAACTTTAAGAGGTTTTGGAACTCTGACTTAGGCAAAGAGTCTAAACAGATACTTACCGACCTAAAGCAGACGAAACTGGACGTAGCCCTTACATTAACAGATAAAGACGAAATAGCGACTAATATACTGAAGGCCGCTGGCATAGACGAAGCCTTACAGTATATAGAGTCACTAGCTAACTAAACGACCACGCACTTTAACAGAGGTAACATAGCGAGCCAACAACTCGGCTTCTACTTAGGACAACACTATTCCTAAAAATCCGGCAAAGGGCCGGCGCATCGCCAAAATGCTAGTAGAGCCGAGCTGCTGGGAGCAGATTACTCCCAGAGCAACCATCTAACAATATAAGGAGCGTTCAATGGACGAACAAACTGTAAACGAAGCTCCCCTTTTCAAAGCCTCCGACGTAGAGCCAGTAGCTAATGACTCTAGCGCGGAACAAGCAGAAGATATGGGCAGCTCGGCAGTAGAGGCAACCAATGAGCAAACGACTAGCGAAAATGAAGCTAACGACGAGCCAGCCGCTACTGAAGATAAAGCGCAAACTGGCGATGCGATAGACGAGTTTTTGGCGAAAAAAGGTATCAAAGCGGACGACCCGGACGCACTCCGCAAACTCGGCGCTATGTACCAAAATGTCGAAAAAGGCTTTTACAACAAGTCGCAAGAGAAGGCGCAACTAGAGCGTAAGCTTGCAGAAGCCCGAGTACCGGAAATCAGGCCAGATCAAGAGGCATTAAGCGAAGTTCGTGCAATGCGTACAGAGATGACCGTAGAAAAATGGAAGGCAGGTCGCAACCTGTCCCCAGAGGACGAACAAAAGATGATTGAGTTTGTCCAAACTCCGATAACGGACGTAAACGGCAACGTTCAAGTAAACCCAACGACCGGACAACCGATTACAAAAGGTATGCTCGTACTTAACGGCGTACTTTCCCTAGACGACGTATACGCGCTCTCTGGCGCAGGTAAAGTAGAAGTCGATTCCCTTAAAGAGAACCTCCGCAAGGAAGTTCAAAAAGAGATGGAAGCGCGCCAAGCTGCGAAGCGCCCTAGCTCAAACGCTACGGACTCTACGCAATTCGGCAACGCCGAAACAGACGACCCTTTCAGCAAGGCTCTGCTAGGCGACTAACTTACACTTTTAATCTTTATGGAGAATATTAAAAATGCCAGCTAATTTAGCTTCTAAATATAGCTCTCAGCTTGACCAGGTGTTTACCGCCGGTTCTTATACTGACCGCTATATCAACCGTAAATATAACTTCGACGGCGTTAAACATTAAGTTCGAGCGCCCTTTTATAGAAATATAACTGACAAATTTGCTTAACTTCTGGAAACTCCCTCGTGGACAATCAGAAACCAAGCTAAATAAGTAGCACAATTCACTTAAATGGAGAATTATTAACAAAATGGAAATATGGAAGATTATTCCTGATACAGGCGGCCTCTACGAGGCAAGCTCGATGGGCAGGGTTCGCTCAGTAGACAGGCTAGTAGCAACCGCCAGAAATAAGGATATGAAGGCAATAAGACGCGGTAAGATACTCAAATCCGAGTTAGACCGCTCAGGCTATCCGGTAGTAACGCTAAGTATCGAGAACAAGCAGAGAACCTGTAAAGTTCACCGCCTAGTCGCATCGGCCTTCGTGCCAAACCCTAACAACCTACCGCAAATCGACCATATTAACTGTAAGAGATACGACAATCGACCTGATAACCTACGCTGGTGTACGTCACAAGATAACACGAAATGGCGCGACGAAAACCACGAAATAGGCGACAGAGCAAAGTATAAGGTTATATGCAAAGAAACAAAGCAAAAGTTTACTAGCACATACCACGCAGCGTTCTGGATCATAAACAAAGGCTTAACGCCAAGGACGACAAATTACAAATCTGTCGCTAAGGCAATAAGAGAAAATATTACAGGTAGAACAAAAAGCTCTTACGGCTTCCATTGGGCTTATTTAGAAGGCTCAACGACTATCTCGAAAGAGAGTAGGGGAAATTCACCCCGAAATGGCAAACCCCGTACAAAGGCGGGTGAAGATATAGTCTGAACACTATGGCGACATAGTGATTAACAAAATTGAAAAACCGTAAATGTTTACACAGTTACTACCGTCGCTCCAAGCGATTACAACCGCGAAAATACCGGCGACCGCTTCGGTGGCAACAACGAGCTTCAGGACGTAGTCACTAGCTACCAGCTCGGCAACGACAAGTCTTTCAAAATCGTTATCGACCGCGGTAACTACGAGCAGGGCGCTCTTGCCAAGAAGGCAGGCGAAGTCATGCGCGCAGAGATGGAAGAACAGGTTATCCCTATGATCGACGCTAACCGCCTCCTCAAGGCCGGTATCGGCGCTGCTGCTGCTTCCCAGTATTTCGCACCAACTTCTGGCAAGCCATACGACGACGTGCTTAAAATGAGCGCAGCCCTCGACGAAGCTAAAGCTCCTATCGCAGGCCGCGTCCTCTGGGTTACCCCAGCTTTCTACAACGCTATTAAGAGCCAAATTACTACGACTGTCGAAGCTTCTGGCTACAACGATAAGCTTCTCGGCCGCGGCTTTGTCGGCGAACTCGACGGCTGCCCAGTAGTCAAAGTTCCTACTAGCTATATGCCAACCAATACTTCGGCTATCATGATTCACCGCGACGCTCTCTTGGGCGCAAAGCAGATCATGAACACTCGCATCATTACTGATTCCGAGTTGGTCGACGGTACTATCCTTCTTGGCCGCTTTATCTTCGATTCATTCGTTTTGAACGGCAAGAAAAAAGCTGTCGCTGCTATCGGTACTGGCTCTTTGAGCTAATATCGCTAACGCGTAAATAAAATACCTCCCCTAGTGGCCATAAGGGGGGTATTTTATTGGTTGTTGACTTTTTGGGCATATAGGTATATACTTATATCATAAGTAAACAGGAAAGGGTAAATGAGTAAAGATAAATGGATTGCCGAGCTTACCAAAATGGTAAAGATGAACGGCATTAAAGACGGCTTAGGCGACAACGGAGTGTTTGACTTCGCCTGGCGCATCACTAAGAACGTCGAGCGAGCCTTAAACGACGGCAAAAACTGGGTGGAAGTATCAGATATTATCTATAACGCCGTTAAGTTTGGCAGATTCCCCGGCGACCTAAATAGCAAATAGTCTGGAGGCTATGTATAATGGACTCTATGACGACAGACGCGCAAAAGAAAGCTAGCGAACGCTACGATAAGGCCAACACCAAACTTATCACGCTAAAACTTAACAAACGCACGGATAGCGACGTACTAGATCGCTTGGACGAAGTGCCGAGCAAGCAAGGGTATATCAAGCAGCTTATCCGCGACGATATTAAAGAGCAATAGCGACAACCGCCTCTCTGCCCGGGGAGGTGGTTTTTTATGGTATAATATAAGTAATGGCGGTGCGCGTACATATTAAATGGACGCAAACTACAATCTTAGCGGCCTAACTGACCGCATTAAAGCTCGGCTTAAAGATGCCCAGTACTCTGACTCGGATATTGAGCAATTTATTAACGATTCATACTTCGATATTCTCGGCGAAACGGCTTATCAGTTCTTGGAGAAGCACTACCGCGCAGCTACGCAAGATGGTGGCCCACTTTTGCTGCCTCCAGATTATCAGACGCTAATTCACTTCACAGCGAAGATTGGCCATACCAGATACCCACTCCGCTATGTACCTAGTCGCCAATTCTTTGACGCTGACAAGAACGCAAGCATTAAGAACTATACTTACACCATTTTTGGCAACCAACTCTATTACAGCCTCCCAGATATTGAGGATCAGGTGGACGAGGATGGCGACGAAAAGTTTTACACGCTCGACCTCTACTACCTCGCTAAACCACGCACGCTCGTACAGCCAACCGACGTGCCAGTTATCCCTTACGAATATGGCGAAGCGCTACTCTTGGGCGCTCTAGCACGCGCAGAACAGCTACGCGACAACTTTGATTACGCCCAGATTTATGAGAACAAAAAGGAAGAGCTAATTACGAACATGAAGGAACGCTATTGCCCACGCCAGCAAGAAGGCGAGAACAGAGCAAAACTCCCAGTATTTCAGACGCTAAGGCATTAGAAGGAGCTAAAAGTATATGTCTTACTCAAACTTTAGCAGACAAAAGAAAATCCCAAGTATTACAACGCGCAAATCGTCGCCTATGACGACTAATTTTGCTAAAGGTATATACACATACAAGCCGAACGATACAATGGGCTTAGACGAGATTAGATTGGCTCAGGACGCACGTTTTGACCGCGTAGGTGAGTACGGCACGCGTCTAGGCTACAAAAAGCTCTCTACGCCGATTGGGTACGCTTCTTATAAGGCAACTGCAGAATCGGATAACTCCTCTGCTTTTTCTAGCTTAGAACCATATAGCTTTTCGTCCACCGGCGCGGCTACTATTTGCTCGGTTATTTTTAGTGTTAAACGCTATTCTGCGAGCTATTATGACGAACACATGGTCGGACGCGCAACTTTGCTCGCTAATGGCAACGTAAAATCTCAAGCATATTTCAAAATCCCTAAATCAACATCATTAACGCAAATAGAGTTGTATTTTAACGACGCTCCAACTATCGCCAGTAATGACACTATCTCAGTCAAGTTTGAACTTACTAAAGGCGACCCGGCTCACTCTGGCATCCAAGTCCAAGGCGCAACAGGGGCCGCTTCAAAGCAGGCAGCATATACGCTAAAGTCATGTACCCAAGGCCATATCACGAACATTTTTGAGTCGAACATTAACGGCAACCGCTGCGTACTCTTTACGTTTAACGGCACGCTATACTGGCAAGCCTCAGGCGGCGCGGTCGCTTCTATCCGCACCCTTCCAGCAGGCGTAACTAAAGTACGTTTTTGCCAAAACCTTAACGAAGTACGCTATGCGGACGGTAAAGAGAAACCGCACAAGCTAGTCCCTACCGTGAGCAGCGGCGTTGTTACCGGTTGGACGGACTCGGCTATTGACGTGCGCGACCTTAAGACCGGTACGGTTATGAACGTAAACGCTTCTAACATTATGAACGGATCTAGCGATAACCTTATGTATTTCGCATCCGACCCAGATACGGAAGCCTTTTGGACTTACCCATACGGCTATACTTACGCTAAAAGCCCTTCATACAGCACCACAGCGACGATTAGCGGCGCAGTTGGTACAACACTCACAATTCAGCTTACGACCATTAGCCCGTCCGGTATCGCGGTTGGTGATTGGATTACTGGCCAGGGTACAGCAACGGCAGAAGTTACCAGCATTTCCGGCAACAACGTGAACTTGCGTATCGTAGATACTACACCGCAGACTATTTCTAGCTACGATAAGTTTAGTACAGACTTCTACCAGAACTTCCCAGCAATTAAGACTGGCGACCCATTAACGGCCATGTTTAACCTCGGTGGCGTTATTTACATGATGACTCGCCGCAACAAGTACCAGATGTTCACCCAGACGGCCGAGTCATGGTCACAGAACGCGTCTAACGCCCAGAACGGCACATTTAGCCAAGAATCGGTAGTTTGCGACCTTAACTACGCATATTTTGCTAATGAGAGCGGCATTTATATCTTTGACGGCTCGTCTGAGGCAAGTATCACCGAAAGCACAATTCAGAACGTTTACGATAATATCCCGGATAAAGAGAAGATCGTACTAGACCTTTACAAGAACCGTCTATACGTCTATTACGCAAGCACAGCAGGTGGCCCAAACGATAGCTGCCTAGTTTACAACATTAACTTGCGCGTTTGGGAGTCGTTCGATAGCAATACCTATGTATCTGCCACTAGCGCACGCCAAAACAGCTCTGGGCGCTTTATATGCGGCCACAGCAAGATTGGGATGCTCATGCTTAACGAAGATGCTACGAACAACGATTACTCTGATATGGGACAGGCAATCGCCTTTAACCTTGAAACGTCTTACCAGCACTTCGGTAGTACCAGCCAGCTCAAGCGCATCACCAAGTGGCGACCAGAGTTCGCAAGCACCACAAAACCATATACTTGCGAGTGCGGTTACGCTCTGGACTTCAGCGATCAAGTACAGTACGCCTTCAGTATAGATTTGCAGCGCAACGACGTTGTATATACCGATTACGTTTGGGACAATCCGAGCGACTATGGCGTACCGGCAATTCCGACAATTCATACCACAATCCCACAAGTAAACGGCGAGTTTTACCGCTGCCAGATACGTTACCAGCATATCGCCGCTTTTGAACCAGTTATCTTCCGTTCACATACCTTAACGGTACAAACACAACGTATAAGATAGGAGGTATATGCCAAACAGATTTACGCCGATTAACTCTAACCAGGACGTTAAGTCGGCACTACAGATAGCGAATAAAAACTTCATGGCGCTAGATGCCGAAGCTTTTACTAAGACTATCTCTAGCAACGGGAACAACCAGATGATTTCCGGCAAGTTATCTAATGGCCGCTATGGCGAAGTCTTTTACGATGCTGGCGGTATGCCTCGCATTTTGATTGGCCAAGCGCCTAACGATGGCCGACCTGGCATCTGGATTACGAAAGAAGGTTTTAATGTGCTTGAAGAGGTTAATTAAAATGGCAGCGAAGCCAGAAACACTTAATAGGTTTTTATTTAACTCTGATTACCCAACCGATAAGGTGGTTTGGTTGTACGAGGGCGAAACTACATCACCCTCGCAAGGTGGCGGCGCTAGATATGTAAATATAGATATTACTAGCACAATAGGCACTACTGTTCCAATCTTCATAAAAGGCGTTTATACGATAGACAACTGGCAAACAGCTTATATGATAGGAAGCGACGAAGTGACGACAGACTCAAGCAAAAACGTCACAACCGGCTTATCATGGTCAACTTGGGGTAGCCCTCACCTAGAATTATCAGTTTATGCTAACACCGACTACTCGGTAAACTTACCCGTAAAATATCGCCTTTGGGGAGTTATGAGAGAAGATGTAAACTCGGGGGTAGAGTTCAGCAAAAACTCCGGGATCACAAAAAATAAGCTAATCTTTGACAGCCGAGCAAACTACCCAAGATTGTACAAGGACGGAATCGCGAAATCTGGCGATGTCGTGACTCACGAGCTTAAGAAGATACCTTATGTCGATTACTGGTGGAACTGGTCAGCAGACGGCTTCAACAGCAGTTGGAGCTATAGACCGTCTGGACGTTTAGGCGATGGAACATCTAGCGCTCCGACGGTTAGAATAACAGATAGCCAGCTTACCTTTACGCAATATGCCGGGGAAGATTGCTACTACTATTACAGGATTTACGCATAATATGAAAGCAGCACACTTTATTATGAACTCAGATTTTATCACTCCGCAAAACGAAGGCATGGCCGAAGTATCGGTCGCGCTCCCAAGTTCGTTCTATGTTCCTAAGTACCAAAACCAAGTGTTCTCCGCATCGGTATCTGTCCCAGGCTCGGCATCGCAAGATTATAGGTGCTATTTTACTTCTACAGCGTTTAATTACGCGATCACCGGCTGTTATGGAGGGCAGTTAAGGTACGGTAACGATAATCTAATAATCTCTCTAGTCCGTTCTAAAGATGCTTTTACTTTGCGAATCTGGAATCCGGCAGAAACAGAGGACAAAACCTTCAGCGGCACAGGTCAGGTTATCACCGCTCACATCCAGGCGTTCAAAGACCCGTTTGTTGTTTAATATGGTATAATATAAGTATATTTTGGCGCTGCGTAGTTTATCACGCATGGCGAATCTCGAAAGCATTATGGCCGAAACGAACAAAACGTACGACCAGAGCCGTAATGCACTAAATAACCAGATAAATGCCATCGCTGGCGACCTTGAGGCGCAGAAAAACCGTATCAACGCTCAGTACGCTCAGCAAGGCAAGACCCTAGACAACCAGCGCAACTATCAGGCGCAGGCATCAAGCATGGCAGCAAGTCGCAACGGCGGCTCTTTTGGCGGTTCGGCAGAAATCGCAAACAAGAAGTACTACCAGCAGGCTTACGTCCCGGCAGTTACTCAAATGCAGACTAACCAGGCTAACGACCTCAGCTCGGCAGAAACACAAGCAAATCAGAACAAACTTAGCTTACAGCAAGCGCTCGCACAGCTTAATGACGAAGCTAACCGCTTGGCAATCCAGCGCTACGACGCAGCAGTTGCCGCAGAACGCGAAGAAGAGTACCGCAAGCAGCAGCTCGCACTCCAGCGCCAGCAAATCGCAGCACAGAACGCTTACAATAACTACCTTAAGAGCCAAAAACCCTCTGGCAACCCTTACGGTGTTACTCAAGACTCTTCGGGCGGCTTACAATTCCGCAATAACAGCAATAACAGCTCAGTTAAGTTCGGCACTTACTACGGCGGCAACGGTGGCGCTTGGAACAACAGCTCTGTTATGAACACTATTGGTGATATGTTCGGTACGAACTCCAACGAGTACAACCGCATGAGCGAGATTATGAAATATAACGGCGGTAAGAACTTGAGCAACGCTGCTGGCAAGACCTACAGTTATGGCTACTTGAGTGGCTCAGACCAGGCATTACTCAACCGCTTGGGCCTCAAGCTCGGATAGGAGAGAAGATATGGCTTTTAAGTTCTCACAAAGCGACCTAAACGCAATCAACGCAGCAAAAGCAATTCGTGATTATAACGACGCAGAAGCAAGCTTGGCAGCTAGATCACTAGCTAACCAGCAAGCACAAAGCAAACAGAAACAGGGCGGCCTCCTCGGTGTCTTACAGGGCATCGGGGAGTCTACCGGCAACGTCGGTAGATCTTTTATGGATATATTTGGCATGCCTATCGCAAACATCAAAGATGTAATTGCGGGGAAAAACGTAGATGCCGAAAGTAGCGAATCTCAAAAGTATAAGAAGTTTTTATGGGGTGGCGAAAACGCAAAAGACCGTTATTTAAGAGCAGGTGGCGGCGGTCTTGACGCAGCCGCAACGGTATCAGACTTTATCCCAGGCTTAGGTAAGGCCGCAAAGGTTGCTCTAAACGTCGGCCAGGGTGTCGTATCCGGTTTCGGTAACCAGTTCGCAACTAACGGCGAAAACACTACACTTGAGCAGGCATTACAGGGCGGTCTTATCGGTGGCGTAAGCGCAGGCGTAGGCCAGTTGGTAGGCGGCAAACTCGCAAACAGAGCAGCAGCAAATCCAGCAAAAACCCTTATTGGGAAGGCAGCGCAAAGCGGCATCGGTCGCTCGACGCTTACCGGTGCAGCATCCGGCGCAGTTGGTGGCGGTTTGGCAACAGCACTTCAGGGTGGCGACTTCGGACAGACGCTCCAGGGCGCACTTGAAGGCGCAGAACAGGGCGCACTCGGCGGCGCAACTACCGGTGCTGTTTACGGCTTAGCAGGTACAGCGCTTGATAAGGTGAACAACAAGATCCTTAACGGTAAGAAATCTGGCAACCAAGTCCCAACAAACGTTTTGGCGGATACGCAAGAAGAAACTATCCCAGAAGGCACACGCCGCCGCCAGACACCGATGGATTGGGCAGAGAACGATATATCTGGTCAGGCGAAGAAGCAGAACTACTTACAGAAGCTTGGCGGCGACTTACAAGACGTTGCGCAGGCTACTAGGGACTCTGCTGTATATGGCAGGCTCAAGGGCAATACCGCGCAAGAGATGATTAACAAGGACGCTATCAACAACCTTCGCAAGAATTACGGTTATACCCCTGACGATTACGAGCAAGCTTCTAACCTATCTACCGCGATTAACAAATGGTACGATAACGAAATCCAAAGCTCCGGCGCAGAAAAGGTCAATACCAAGCTATCTAGCAACCTTGCTCTCCCAGATAACAACACTCTTCCGGAGAAGTACGAGAAGGCTTATAAGGCTACAATCCAGAACGCGATGAATATGGCAAACGCTGGCGACAGCAACGTGGTGGACAAATACACCGCAGGTGGTCTTGAACGCGCAGCTAAGTACCTCGGTGAGCAAGAGCAGAAACTCCGCCGAACTAATATGAACGGCGTAGATGGTCGACCAGACGGCGATAGAGCAGAACTTGCTAACTATTACAAGGAAGCTCGCCAGATGCTTCGCAACGAAGTAGACAGCATGATTGAGCTTGACGATATTACGCGCAATAACCTATCCAAGCTTCTCGACAACGCAGGCGCTCCGGAACAGGCCAAAAAAGCAATCTTGGCCGCAAAGAACTTTAGCGAAGTTAAGGCAAACACTTCTCCGCTCGAAGATGCGCGCACTATGGTTCGCCAAATGAAGTCTAGCGGTCTTAAGCGTAGCGCAGCCGGCGATAACTCTTCTAGCCTAGTTACCCAGACCGCAAACGCAGCAGGCGTGAACGATCTAATGAGGGTCGGCTTAAAGCCAGTTCGCTCTGCAGTTGCCGGAGTAGAAAACGCAGCAGGCAAGTTTATCTCGGCAGTAGGCAATGGAACATCCGATAACGGGCCTAAAGCCGTCAAAGCAGCAACAAACCTCGTCAAGGCAGCTAATAACGGTCTTAACGTAGGCGACGCGGACTATGGCTTCTCTGACACCGTAGGCAAGACAAAACTTACCAGAGGAATTAGAAAAGCATTTAGCGGCAACGACTCGCTAACTGTCGGCGACCTCGCAACACGCGCAATCTCTCGTGAGGCAGGCCAAACGGCCGCTAACGACGTAAAGGTGGCAAGAGAGCAGGCGGAAGCACAGAAAGCGCTTAACGAGGCTCAGGCCGGCTATAACACCGCACTCGCTAACTATCAGAACACGATGGCACAGGCACAGGCTGCTCAAGCACAGAACAGCGAAGGCGCGCAGAAACTACAACAGATTAGCGACGCTATGGAAGCCGCACTCGCAGCCGGTGACATTACCTCTTATAACAAACTCGCAGACCTCTACTCAACAGCGTATAAGATCTACGGCAAAGAGCTAGAAGCAGCACAAGCAGCAGCAAACCCACTAAGTAACCTATCTAGCACGCAACTAGAGAACGTAAACAAGCTTGATACCGCTTCTAACGCTATTGACGAGCTTGAGGCTCTATTCAACAAAGCAGGTGGCGGTCAAGGTCTTATCGGCGGTAACGCAGCCAACTTAATGGCAAGCCTCGGCTTGAACTCTGACGTATCAACATATAACTCGCTATCACGCGGTCTTATCAACCAAATCGGCGCAGCAATCGGCAAGACCGACTCGCTCAACACCGAAGGCGAGGTCAACCGCGCACTTGAGCTTATCCCTAAGTTCACAGACGACGCGCAAACCGCAGCGAACAAGCTAGAACAGCTACGCCAGATGCTCGCAACCAACAAACAGACCGTTTACAAGAATTACGGCCTAACGTCATAAAAATAGCCCTCTTCGGAGGGCTTATTTTTTAGTACTCTTCTTCGCAGGTCGCGGCGAAACCTATACTTTCGTCTTTTTTACAGTTTTTAGCGCATCGGTACTTGAAGGCGCTTCCAGTAGAGTCAAGAATCTTCGCACCGTCTACGCATTTTATCTTGTCTAGGTAAGCGTCACCTTCGATTAGGCGCTTTTCTTCGCCGTTTACGGTGGCGGATTGGATGATATAGTACTTCGGCGCAATATTTTGGCGGTAGAAAATGACAAAGCCAATAGTTAAGATAGCAACCACCAAAAAGACGATAACATCGCCATTTTCAGGCTTTTTACCGGCAGCTTTAGCCTTTTTGCGCTCTTCCAGCATCTTCTCAAACTTGCCGATCGCGATAATGCCAGAGCCGATAATGATAAATCCGGCAATAAACCATCCAAGCACGCCAAGAGTGCCAAAAAAGAACGATCTAACGTTCTCTAAACCAAACAAAATGACAAGAATTATAAGAAACGCTGCTGCTGCAACCATATTACCTCCGCTTTTCTTACAGTATAGCAAATTGGCATAATATAAGTAATTTTTATTGCGGATTAGGGTTTAGCGCATAGAATATCATGTAGCAGATGACCATAATTGCGCAAGTCCAGATAATCATAGACGTACGCTTCTTTTTCGGTTCACCTTTAGCTTCACGCCTGGCGTTCAAAAATGCACCTATAATCAAATATAAGATACACCATGCCATAACTATAGCGATAATGGCGTTCGCTATCATTTTTATTACATCGCCGTTCATGCCTTGCTCCTTTTTTTCTATAATAGCAGATATGGTATAATATAAGTATATTTTGGCGTTGCGATGGACATACTAAATGTTTATCGAAGAAATCAAAAGGCCAGAAAAGACTATCGGCGAGAAGTTCGAACATTTCGGCAAAGAACTCGGCGAACTCTGCGACGAAGCTTTCTCTATTCTTGAGGACAAAAAAATGAGCGAAAAAGAACGCTCTGATTTTATCGACATTGTCGCCTCAATCAAGGGTGCAAAAGCGGCATCTTACAAGCTCATGGAAAATTACAGCAAAATCTCTAAAGAAGATCGCGCTAAAATTGACAAAAAAGTAGATGATTTCGTATCCGGGCTTGATAAGACCGAGGAGTAGGAGGCATTATGCAGCCATTACTTATTCCGCAAAAGAACACAAATATAATCCAGATTAAATCAGACCAGTACCAGTTCCAAACTGGCGACCACCTTTATTTTACTGTCAAACCGCAGCCGGATAACGACCAGACCGACGCTAACGCTCTCGCAGAAGTAGATTGGGTTGTCGGTACTGACGCAGACTACGATAACGAAGGCTACCTAGCCCTTCCGCTATCTGAAACTGATACTGATATAGATTTTGGCGATTATTTTTACGATATTAAATTAGTAAACGACGAGGTTAAAACTACAATCGTGGTGGGACAGATTAAGATTTTGCCTGTCGCAACTTTGAGGGTCTAGCCATGCCGAAGATTAACGTAGTAAACGCAGATAACGTTATAGAGTTCAACCCACAGAAAGCCTATTTTAAGCTCAAAAATACGGGCGGCCCTAAAGGCGATAAGGGCGATAAGGGCGATACTGGCGAACAAGGCCCTAAAGGGGACACCGGCGCTACCGGCCCAGTTGGCCCACAAGGCCCACGAGGCATCCAAGGCCCTCAGGGCATCCAAGGCCCACAAGGCCCGACCGGCCCACGCGGAGAGAAGGGCGATAAGGGCGACACCGGCGCGGCAGGCGCGGACGGTTACAGCCCAAGCGCAAGTGTAACCCAAACCTCAACTGGTGCGACAATCTCTATCACCGACAAAACTGGTACGACTACCGCTAACATTACGAACGGTACGGATGGTACGGACGGCGACGCAGCGACAATTACTGTTGGAACAGTTACAACGCTTCAACCAAACCAGCAGGCCTATGTAACGAACGTCGGCACGACTTCGGCCGCAATTTTCAATATAGGTATCCCTAAAGGCCAGAAGGGCGAAGCAGGCTCTGGTACTGGCGATATGCTTGCATCGACGTACGATCCAAACGGAACAGTTGCGGCTGCAGGCGGTATTCCAGATTACGTAGATTCTAATGGTGGCAAAATTGACACTATTAAAGTAAACGGAACAGCGCAGACAATCACTAATAAAACGGTGGATATATCTGTTCCGACAAAAACTAGCGACCTTACTAACGATGGCGAGGACGGCACTAGCACGTATGTCGAGGCGGACGAACTCGCTACGGTGGCCACTAGCGGCCTTTACAGCGACCTTACCGGAAAACCAACGCTCGCAACTGTGGCCACAACCGGCGCTTATAACGATTTGACAGGTAAGCCAACGATTCCAACCGTTAACGACGCTACGCTCACGATCAAGCAGAACGGCACAAACGTTGGCACATTTACCGCTAACGCATCCAGCGACAAAATTATTACACTAACAGATACGACTTATTCCGACTTCGTTGGCGCAACTGGCTCGACACCAGGTTCAGCTGGCCTCGTACCAGCGCCAGCTACCGCAGATGTCGATAAGGTGCTAAAAGGTGACGGTACTTGGGGAACTGTCACAACAGGCACGTTTATTGGCTATGTTAGCGGTGATTTGACCATAATGATAGGAACACGCTTCTCTGTCAATACAGACACCACATATAATGTTTCTATAGACTACGTCGCGTTTAAAGACGCGCTTACAGCTGGCTCTAAGGTTATCTTCCGCGATTCCGCAGGTAATGATATGGTCGTAACTGGCTATGCCTCCGCCGCTGACACTTACTATGTGATTATCGGCGCGAATAGATCCACCGGTTTGTTGTCTTACGATGTGTCGTTGGGCTGGACTTATTACAACGTTTCAGTCCCCCAAAACTTTTCAGAATTGAGCGGCGCAATCGTCACAAGCCAAATTACTAACAATGCGGTAACGTCGGCTAAGATTGATTGGACGACTTTTGAAACAGGCTGGATAGAGTTGAGCCAAACCTATGGGGTAAAGTATAAGAGAGTCGGCAAAACCGTTACATTGGCGATGCTCAACCCAAGTGATATCACGATGACCGGTTATGTCGAAAAACTGCTCGTATCAGCAACAGATGGAGCAATTATCGCACCTTCTATCGAACTCCGCTTCCCAGTCTATGGCCGCAATAATATGGCTATCTATGGGTTCATCACAACCGCAGGGAAAGTATCGCTATTTAACTGGGGAGCAGAACAGTCATTCGAGTCTGGCGGCCTTGCATTTACGGTGTCCTACAATATCGACTAGACAAAGATATAGGACAAGGTTTATCCTGATTGCCGAATATTATTCTTCGCCAAAGATGATAAAACTCAACACGAAACTCGTTGCGCTTGTTGTAGTTTGCACGCAGGCCGTAACTAGATTTGTTGTTTGTGCGATAGCGTACGAATAGCATAATTGGCTAGTTGTCGATTGGGCTTGCGCTGCAGTTATAGAGTAAGACCACACAGTGCGTAGCAAAGGGGAGCTAGTTAAGACCCTAATATCTGCTAGGCTGCCTGAAGTCACGGATTGGACATATGGGTTATAAGACCCCATAAGGATGACTCTCCTACCGCCAAGACTTATTTTGCGCAAAGAAGAAGAACTTTCTTCTCCATTTACTCTAATAGTGCAAGGGATGGTTGATGTCGTCAAATCTATCTTGGATGAAGTTACAGTGCCATCTTTGATGTTTGAACCATCAATTTTGCTTGAGATGTTACGGTTATCGGTAAAGGTAGCAGTAGATAGGCTCGTTGCGGACTTTGGAACGGTAACATACCACAAGACTACATATGGGTTGCCTGCGCCAATTGCGGTCTGGATCGCAGCATCGGATGGAGCGGCTGGAGTAGCCGCAGGGCTTCCTGCAACACAAGCGAACTTTAGGATGTCGTTGGTGTTATCCAAAACAGATGTAGTTGGAGTGACACCGTTGTCGATATAAGCGACAAGAGCATCTTTCCTTGGGTTGGCGCTCGAAGCGGCATCCACGCTGATGGTATTGACCGCATCGGAAGCGATGCGCCTTGAGAAGCCAAGACCGGTGTCAATCATACCGTTGCCTGCGCTGAGTGAGATATTCATACCAGTGCCAGCGGTAGCGACAAAATCGCTTGAAGATGCGACACATGAACCCCACATAGAGTTCTCAAATGCTGAATAAGCGGCTGCGGAGTGCAAGCCACCTTCCATGTTGTAGACTTTATTCGCCATAGATATCCTTCCTTGTGACTGGACTTATTGATGTTG
>Ga0247610_10001197_pt1 | contig 32831 bp, 29 predicted proteins | sample 174DNAGHGhighgp2_FD_193483 | JGI IMG/M metagenome (GOLD analysis project Ga0247610, IMG submission 193483) | Sheep rumen microbial communities from Palmerston North, Manawatu-Wanganui, New Zealand - 1742 DNA GHGhigh gp2 | ecosystem: Host-associated > Mammals > Digestive system > Stomach > Rumen...
TTACTCTTCCTAATATGATGGAATGTTTCCACTTTGCCCACTTGTGAAGCGAACAACAGAGCCATTACAGATACAGCAATGCCGATGATGGCAAGTTGGATGCTCCAAAGGTCGGCCACAATGTCGGGCATCTGTGACATCAGCCAATTTGCTAAAAATGTTATCGGTAGCATAAAAATAAAAAATATTCTTAGAGTAGGGAAATTATTTCTACAACCCGATGTTCAGTATTCCATGACCATAAGATTTATAGCGTTTCTAAGCCTGTTTTGTAACACTATTCAATCTAAATTCATTCCCCACTTAAAACTGATACCAACCATATCCACTTTCATGTGGTCGTTGTTTAGTGTATCAGCTATCAGTTGTTTTGAAGTCGGAATAAGTCATCTATTTTGGTTATTAGTAACTACTGAACAATAAAGTACTGAATGAATTTCAGAATTTTTCCAGTGTCATGCAGAAACCCCATACTTGGCAATATAGTCTCTAAGACGAATAGCTTGTTGTTTGGTAATCATCGTGAATACCAAATTGTTCTTCAGTTTGTCTACGCCCCACTCATCAATAAGTCGGCCAATAGATACATTCAAGAATACTGAGGGCAAAGCTGTAACATCTGACATGTCTACAATAACCTTGTCAGACTCTCCTAAACCATTAACAATCTTTGAATAAAACAAGGCTCCTGCTTCTGGCAGTAGCGCTGTTGAATTCATTATGTCCTTTAATACTATTGTACACATTTTTCCTTAATTAAAAAAATCAAACTCATTAATTATTTCTTCATCCTCCATTTGGGATAAATCTATTTCATAATAAATTAGCGTGCCAGGAAAAGACATCTCGGTATCAAACGCTTCAATCGTAGAACCATTTTTATAAACAAAACCTTTGTGACTAAAAATCCTTGCCTCTTTGGCTGGCGCGATAACAAAACTTAACCCCATGCCTTTATTTCTTTCCGTAGATTTTACCGTAAAATTATCTTGCAACGCCTTTAGGACTGCCTCTTTATCACTTTTAATACTATTATCATAATCACTAACCGACTGCGCAATTCCTATGCCAAAGTCAGAAATCGCAACATATAAGATACTGGTTTCTTCATCAAATTGTATTAGAGAAAACGCATTCCCTTCAGCATGAGCGTGGTCAAACACATTATAATAGGCTTCCACCAATCCAACAGAAACTGCACTTAAATCCTTTTTTGCAAAGTATGTTCTTCTAAGGTATTCCTCCACTCGTTTCGCATATAAATCTTTTTCCTCTTCCGTAATTCTCCATAAGTTAAAGATACTGTTATGACTTTGCGCCTCAACATAATTCTTTCCACCTCTCCAATACTCAGAAAACCCCAGGTCATTATAAATATATTGAGAAACAATCTTGTCGGGTGACATATACACCTTATACTCATTACCAACTAAAAAATGTATTAAACAAGCTAAAGTAACCAAATGGAATGGCTTAATATCTTTGGGCGAAATTGATTCGTCAAAATCAAACACTATTACTTTAACGGATAAATTGACAACATTGCCATTAAACAAATCAAAAACCTCTGTAATTGTTTTGAGCCAATACCCTCTTTCCGTGTCGCAGAACAACACGGTTATTTCCTTACCCGATTGGCTAATTGTTTGTTTAATATCGGACATTATTTTTTGTAATTATGTTGTCTTAGAAGATGTTTAAGGCGTTAAATTTCTTTCCATATCCTTCATATCCTAACCTCCTAACTATACCTTAACCCTATCCAACCCGCGTTTTTCTGCTTTTGTCGCTTCAATCAACATCTCCCTACTGGTCACCGTGGCAAGAATCTGGTTTATATGGTTTACGATGGTGTTTGGTGGTGAGAGAGTTGATAATAGTTTAGTGTTTAGAAATGCGAAACATTCAACGGAGTCAATTTAGAGTCAGTTTAGAGTTGATATGTTGAGAGTTGTATGTGTCCGGTTTTTATTTCTCGCCCGGGCGAGTATTTCGGTTCTTCAGTTACGGAATTCTTTTTCACACCGCATAATACCCACCTGTCTTCTTACTGCCACGGCGTTCGATATGTTTTCCTTTTAACAACACACGTATATGTTTATCTATCGTACTAAAAGGAATAGACAACTTATCGGAAATTTCTATCGCCTTGCATCCTAGCATCGGCATACATCGTTGCTATAATGCAAGTTCAGGTTCCCTTAGTTTTCCTAACGAGCCAACCAGTCCTTCAATATTGACCCTGGAAGTATGCCTTTGTTTTCCCATCGTTTGCGCTCCTTTGGCTACAAGGACCGAGTTGCCTTTAGCAGAGTCGGGCAACTGGGCATAGAATGGAACGAATAAAGATTTACCCATATTAATGGTCTTCAGTCCAGCATCCAAACTGCCACCTGTATCACCCGCCTCAACCACAAACACAGCATCACTTAAGGCTATGATGGTGTTGTTGCGCTGCATAGCACGCGATGCCATCCAACCATCGTTCGGCATAAACTCGCTAACCACAAGCACACGACTCCAATCCCAGTCGTCACGAATCTCTTCCTTCACATGAAACGCATCGATGCCTTCGGGCAAGACTATTATCGTGCTGCCTCCGGTCTTCAAGGCCGCTTTATGAGCCGCCATATCCACACCGCTGGCATAACCAGACACAATACAGATGTCCCGCTCGGCCAGCTGGCTGGCACAGTCACTGGCAATCCAAAGTCCTTTCTCCGAAGCCTTGCGAGAGCCACAGAAACCAACCTTTAATTTATCCAAAAGGCCAGGGTTTCCAATGCACGAGAGCACCGTCGGAGCGTTTTGATGAAGAAAGGTTATGAGTACTTGGGGGTATTGGGATGCCAGTACGGACAGATATTCTACCTCGAGTGTATGTGGGCTTAACGCATAACACTTGTCGAATTCACGCCGTTGCTCCTCCGACAACGACATCCTGATGTTCATCTCCAACTCGCCTACCGTGCCCACCTTGTTTTGGATGGAAAACAGTATACGGTTGGTCTGTACAGTCCCCACACCTTTTACGGCGAGCAGCCTGTATATCACTTCAACGGCATCTTTGCTATTCCAATCCATAATTATTCTAGGTTAGTTTCCTAGCGACTTCACCAAAGTCATGCCAAACACTCTTTTGGCACCAAGCTCTTTCATTCGCATGGCAATATATTGCAGCGTCACACCAGATTGATACATGTCATCAACCAGAAGCACCGTCTTACCATTTAGATCCGTGTCTTCTCCAAACCGTAATCCCCACGATTGTATCATGTCTAATTTCTCTTCTGCTGTCGCCACATCTTTCAAACTACCTGATTTATTTTCCCAATCCATCTGATTAGATATGTCAACAAAATCAAACCCCTTCAAACTTCCAATGATTTCCTTCATAAAAGGCTTGCGGCTCGGAATGGCACAGATATAGTCAGCAAATTTAAAGTAAGGCAACTCTTCCAAACGTCGCTGCATTTCAGCAGCCAAAGCTGCTTTATCTTCAGAAACATCTGAGCTATCTGAACGATACTTCACTCTGAACTCATGTTCACCTAAAGGCGTTCTTATCCCCGGCTCCGTTTCATGCATCGATAACGCCACAGACAAGTCAAGGGTGTCGCGCAGAAACACCAAGTCTTTGACTTTTTCTATGAAACTCTCCACTTGAAGGAACTCGATCTCGGAGAATATTTGTCTGTAATAACCATTACCGAACCGTGAAGCAAAAAGAAAGCTATCCATAGACAGACACTTCCTTGCGATGGAATCGAAAGGCTCGTTAAAGGGTAAAACCAAACGTCCAACCACATTTTCCTTACCCTCAACTCTCCGCAAGGCATTCCTATGATAAGTGGCGAAATGAATCCGCTTCGGGTGCTCATCTTCAATGAAATCCCTAATCACTTCTAAATCCACTGTCTTTTGCGGCACTTTTATGAAAATCAAATCCATAGTTTGCTTAATGGTAATACGATAAATTCTCAACTCAAAAAGAACAGCTCCGCCCCGTCAAGCTCATGTTTTAGTAGCAAAGGGCTTATTCTTATTAGTTTTGAAAGGAGTCCCTCTTTGTTATAGTTTCGTTATCGTGAGCCTTCAAATTTCAGAAAATCACTTCTTTCCAAAGAAGATATTCATCTCATCAACGGTCAAGTTGCCGCTGGCGATGATACGCTTCTGCACTTGGTTCAGATCGGCTTCATTCAATATGCCGCAGTATTTCATATTGTCCACCACAAAAAGTTCAAACTTAGCCTTGATAGGCTGGGCACAGTTTGCATAAGAGTCATGGCTTAGAAAACCATAGTCGTCACTTTTCAGCTCCACCTGACAAGAAAGCATACGCGGACGTTTTTGTATGTATTGATTAATCTCGGAATTAATCATTACGGTGCATACCAAGATGCGGTCTTCTGACACACCAGCTACAATGAGAAACTTCTCATGGTCAATATCGGCCCATGGACCCAGAAAAACTGCCCCTGGTGCTATAGCTAACTCCCGCAAACCAGCTTGATCTAACGTGTTATTGTCTGGCATTGTAAACGGAGTTAGCTGAGGGCTGCCTCAAGTCGTGAAAATTCGTTGACACACTCCAATTCTTCGCTGTCGAGCCCAGCTTCACGGGCAATATTGTCCCAGCTGATGGAAAAATCCCGGGCAGTTGAACGCCATGCCACATCGTGCGATTTTTCCTTGATTTCATCGTATGAAAGACCAGCATACTTTTCGATTGCCTCTGACATAGCTTCCTGCTCATTGGCAGAGAGTTTGTTAAGGTCAGCATCTTGCAAAGGGCGCACGTACATCCAGTTCTCTACCTGGAAATACTTACCCAAACCTTCAGTGTCAGGCAGATAGGAATCGCCGCGAACAATTTTCAGCATATCGTACAGCCGCGACGGCACAGGACCCGCCTCCATGGCGATATAAGTGTCGCCCGTGATGGGACGCCCCCAATCGGCTAGATGCTGACGATCAGCAAAGTATATAATCTTGAATATCTTATGGAAATCCTTGCGCTGCACACGGTTGGCCACATAAAGCAATGCATTGAGTGTCTTTTCCTTATCAAATTGGACGTTCATACTTCTTGTCGTTTTTTTCGTTTGCAAAACTACACATTCATACCGTTCTCCGCAACCCTGGGTGCCGCAATTAACATCACCCGTATCTCGCGTATCTCTATACTCATGATACGCGAGATACGTGGAGCTTGTAATTATAGTCTACCGTCTACCAGCTTCCTATCCAGCGTACACTTCACATCAAACACCACATGCTTCTCCTTCAGCAGACCAAGGATGTCTAATCCTTCGAACTTCTTATGAGCCACTGCAGCAATAGCGGCGTCAAACTTCTGCTTCGGCAACTCGTTCACCACCTTGATGCCGTATTCGTGTTCCACAATGGCTGGATTGGCCCATGGGTCGTAGACGGTGATGTTGAGGTTATACTCCTTTAAGGCCTTGTAGATGTCGATGACCTTGGTGTTGCGCACGTCGGGGCAGTTCTCCTTGAAAGTGAAACCAAGGATGAGGATGTCGCTGTTCAAGACTTGAATGCCTTTCTTCAGCATCAGCTTGATGGTCTCAGTGGCTACATATTCACCCATGCCGTCGTTCATACGACGACCTGCGAGAATGATTTCAGGGTTGTAGCCATAACGCTTGGCGCATTGTGCCAGGTAATAGGGGTCAACACCGATGCAGTGACCACCCACCAGACCGGGACGGAAAGGCAGGAAGTTCCACTTGGTGCCAGCGGCTTCCAACACGTCCAAAGTATCGATACCCATCTTGTTGAAGATCTTGCTGAGCTCGTTCACGAAGGCGATGTTGATGTCGCGCTGCGAGTTTTCAATCACCTTGGCAGCCTCTGCAACCTTCATGGTCGGGGCGAGGTGCGTGCCGGCAGTGATGACACTCGCATAAACCTCGTTGACGTATTTGCCAATCTCAGGTGTTGAACCAGAGGTGACTTTCTTGATGTGCTCCACGGTATGTTGCTTGTCGCCCGGATTAATGCGTTCAGGGCTGTAGCCAGCATAGAAATCCACGTTCATCTTCATGCCAGAGACTTTTTCCACCACGGGGATACATTCATCCTCGGTAACGCCAGGATAGACAGTGGATTCATAAACAACCACGTCACCTTTGCCGATGACCTTGCCCACGGTGGTGCTGGCACCTACCAAAGGAGTAAGGTCGGGATTGTTGTCGCTGTCCACGGGCGTAGGAACAGCCACGATGTAAAAGTTGCAGTCACGGATCTTCTCGATGTCACTAGTGCAGACGAAGCCATGGTTGTTGATGGCATCCTGCAACAGTTCGTCGCTCACCTCAAGGGTGGCATCGTGGCCGGCCATAAGGGCATCGCAACGCTTCTGGTTCATGTCGAAACCCACGGTGGGGTATTTGGTTGAGAAAAGGCGTGCCAGAGGCAGGCCGACGTAACCGAGACCGATTACACAGATCCTAGTATCTTTCATTTTTTTCTTTGTTTTGGTCTCCACGTATTTTCACGTATCTTGTCTATACATGCGATATGTGTGCTACGTGGAGACAGGTTGTTTTATTTAATTACTTTATACCCTTGTTTGAAATCACTTACATCAAAATTTACCAGCAATCCTGCTGGTTTTCCGAGAAGCTTCATATAGGTTCTTACTTGCTTGAAATGTACGGGCGCCAACGATTCAATAGATTTCAGTTCAATAATCAGTGTATCTTCCACTATGATATCCAACCTCAAGTCAACACCAACAGATACGCCTTTGTAAACAATGTCAACTGGCACTTGTGAAGACACTTGTAACCCACGCAGTTTCAGTTCTTGCATTAAAGCCTTCTCGTAAACACTTTCCAACAAGCCAGGTCCCAAAGCATTGTAAACCTCAAACGAGGCTTCAATAGCTTCATAAATTAACTTGTCGACAGTCATAGATAAAATACTTGTGATACGCGCGATACGTGGAGACTACAAATTCGCTTTATACCACTCAATAGCCTCATTCAACCCACGAGCAAAGTCATACTCAGGATCATACCCCAAGAGTCGTTTCGCCTTGCTAATATCGGCATTGCTATGCTTAATGTCGCCAGGGCGGTCGGGACCAAAGATAGGCTCGATGTCCTTATCCAAAGCCTTTGTGAGCGAATAATAGATGTCTATCAGGTATTCGCGTCCTCCACGCTACATTGAAGGCTTCACCGCTGGCCTCATCGGAAGCAAGACAAGCTTTGAGATTAGCCTCAATCACATTCTCAATATAAGTGAAGTCGCGGCTTTGCTTGCCGTCGCCATTGATAGTAGGCCGTTCGTCGTTCAACAGCTGTTTGATGAACTTGGGAATCACCGCAGCGTATGCTCCATGCGGGTCTTGTCTCCTTCCAAAGACATTGAAATAGCGTAAGCCTATGGTCTTCAGTCCATAATGCTTGGTGTATTGCTTAGCCCATTCCTCGTCGGCACGTTTGCTCAAGGCGTATGGAGACAGCAGGTTCCCCTCCACACCTTCCTTCTTTGGCAAGTGAGCCTCGTCGCCATAGACGGAGGAACTGGAAGCATAGACAAAAGTCTTCACGTGGTTCTGCCTCGCGGCTTCCATCATGTTAAGAGTCCCTTGAATATTGTTGGCACAATAGAACAAGGGCATTTCAATAGAACGCGGGACACTGCCCCAAGCGGCTTCGTTCAGCACATAGTCAACGCCCTCACAGGCTTTCATGCAAGTGTCAAGGTCTTTGATGTCGCCTTTGATGAACTCATAGTTGGGGTTGTCAAGGAACAAGTCCACGTTGACTTGCTTGCCCGTGCTCAGGTCATCGAGGCAACGGACTTTATGACCTAATTTAAGTATCGCCTCGCAGAGGTTGGAGCCGATAAAACCGGCGCCGCCGGTGACGAGAAATAAGGTGTCTTGAGGAAATTTGAGGTGGGAGTACATTTTTTTTATTATGTTTAATAATTTGTTTAATGTTGAGCTTCAGTTGTAATGTAGTGTTGAAAATTATCGTTGTTGGCTAAGGAAATCTCTTGCAGCTGAGACATTTTCAGAAGTTCTATTGATTACCGACTGCCAAACATGTCGTTCATTTGCGCTTTGTGGTCATTTTCGTCAAGTTGAGTCATTATGAATTTGTCAATTGACAACTAATCCCTTTTGAAAATATCCCTAGTATACACTTTATCCCTCACATCGTCCAAGCAACTGTCGTAACGGTTGGCAAGAATAGCTTGGCTCATGGCCTTGAACTTGGCCAAATCGTTGACAACAAGACTGCCGAAGAAGGTCGTGCCATCGGGCAAAGTCGGTTCGTAGATGATGACCTCTGCGCCTTTGGCCTTGATGCGTTTCATCACACCTTGGATACTGCTTTGACGGAAATTGTCGCTGTTCGATTTCATCGTCAGGCGATATACACCGATGACACAATGGTGTTCTTGTGCCGCGTCATACTGTCCTTGATCGTAGTAGTCATAATACCCAGCTTTCTTCAAAACTTGGTCGGCTATGAAATCCTTACGAGTGCGGTTGCTGTCCACAATGGCACGAATCAAGTCTTCCGGAACGTCCTCATAGTTGGCCAGCAACTGCTTTGTGTCCTTGGGTAAACAATAGCCGCCATACCCAAAACTCGGGTTGTTGTAGTGGCTACCGATACGCGGGTCGAGACAGATACCATCGATGATAGCTTGTGTGTCGAGGCCCTTAAGTTCAGCGTATGTATCCAACTCGTTGAAATAGCTAACACGTAAGGCTAAATAAGTATTGGCAAAGAGTTTCACCGCCTCGGCTTCTTTCATGCCCATGAATAACACCGGGACGTCTTCCTTGATAGCACCTTGTTGCAATAATGTTGCGAATTGGCGTGCTTTTTCTGAAATGTCGGGGCGTACTAGCGAAAAAATAATATCGTTTTCATCCTCATAGCCTGGGATGGCTTTAGGAACACCTACAATAATACGACTAGGATAAAGATTGTCATACAAGGCCTTGCTCTCGCGTAGAAATTCAGGTGAGAACAGCAGGTTGAACTTCTTCACGCCTTTGGTAACATATTTCAGATAAAGACTTCTGGTATAGCCCACAGGAATCGTGCTCTTGATGACCATCACCGCATCGGGATTGACGCTCAACACCAAGTCGATAACCTCCTCCACATGCGAAGTGTCGAAAAAGTTCTTCTGCGGGTCGTAGTTGGTGGGGGCGGCGATGACGACGAACTCGGCATCACGATAAGCCGATGCCCCATCGAGGGTAGCCGTCAGGTCAAGGTCTTTCTCGGCAAGATATTTCTCGATGTACTCGTCCTGGATAGGCGACTTACGATGGTTGATGAGGTCAACCTTTTCAGGAATGACATCTACCGCTGTGACATGGTTGTGTTGCGCCAACAAGACGGCAAGACTCAAACCTACATAACCCGTTCCAGCTACTGCAATATTCATATCTTTTTATTATATATGATACGTACCCTCCAGCGGGCAAACATTATGGCAGTCCAAAACCACCTTGCCTTTCAGTTTGTCCCAGTTCTGCTTAATGTGGTCGTGCTTGACCATGATGACCACCATGTCAACCTCGCTGAGGAATTGGTCGAAGTCAAGGATTTGGTTGGGTACGATTTCTTTGTCGGTGAAAAAGGGGTCAAAGCTCTTCAGCGGGCGGGCCAAGTGACGCTCCTGGATGTCAATCATCTGGAGGGTCGGGCTTTCGCGCACGTCATCGACATTCTCCTTATAGGTGATGCCATAAAGACCCACTTTTCTGTTGTCGGTGATGCCGTTCTCCTTCATGATCTCGTAGATGCGCTCCAGCACGAACACGGGTTGGCTGTCATTGGTCTTCATGCTCTCATCGATGACCTTGGCCAGTTGGGGATAGTCGCCCACAAGGAACCACGGGTCGACACTGATACAGTGGCCACCCACGCCAGGACCGGGTTGCAGGATGTTCACCCTAGGGTGCATGTTGCAGATGCGGATGATTTCGTAGACATCCATGTTGTCGTGGCGGCAGATGCGGCTCAACTCGTTGGCGAAGGCGATGTTGACGGCGCGGTAGGTGTTCTCCACCACCTTGGTCATTTCGGCGGTGCGGATGTCGGTCACCACAATCTCGCCTTGGCAGAACGAGGCGTAATATTGCTTCACCTTCTCACCAACCTCACGGCTGTCGGCTCCGATGGTGCGGTTGTTGTGGAGCAACTCGTACACCATGTTGCCGGGAATGATGCGCTCAGGGGCATGAACCAGGTTGATGTCCTCTCCAATCTTAAAGCCGTTGGCCTCGATGACGGGGCGCACAAACTTGTCGATAGTGCCAGGGCTGACGGTCGACTCGATGACGACTGTGGCACCCTTGGGGCACACTTTCATCACCTCTTTGACGGCAGCCACCACGTAACAGGCATCCACTTTCTTCGAGAACTTGTCGTAGGGTGTGGGCACACTGACAATGTAGGTGTCCGTCTTTTGGTATTCTGTAGTGAACTTGATGCCGGCCCTCAAGGCGTCTTGGAACAGTTCGTCCAATCCGTCTTCCTTGAAGGTGGTCTTGCCCGCATTGAGCGTGGCCACCAATTCCTTGTTGTAGTCCGTTCCGACCACTTCTACACCATGAGAGGCCATCATCAATGCTGTGGGCAGTCCAATGTAGCCCAGTCCAATAACATTAATCATTTAGTTTGTTGTTTTGGTCCACGTATCTCGCGTATCACAAGTATTCATCATTTCCAGTTGGCGGGATTCGGGAATAATATCATTTATCTTTATTATTACCTTGGTTTGAAACCTTTCTCCACGTATCTCGCGTATCACAAGTATTTATCGACACAAGTCGAAAGAAACACGAAAATACAGAAATATGTAGAGACTTTTATCTGAGTGCTGCAACGATGCGGCTGCAAGCTAATCCATCACCGTAAGGATTGACGGCTTTGCTCATGCGGTCATAATACTCCTTGTCCTCCAGTAATCTGCTCACTTCGGAGACAATAAGGTCATGGTCGGTGCCGACCAACTTCACCGTGCCAGCATTCAATGCCTCGGGGCGTTCAGTGGTGTTGCGCATCACCAAGACGGGCTTGCCCAATCCTGGAGCCTCCTCCTGAATGCCACCCGAGTCGGTGAGCACCACCGTGGATTTCTCCATCAGATAGACGAACTCCAGATACTGCAATGGCTCGATGAAAAAGAAATTCTTGTAGGCCGTCAAGTCCTCGCCAAACACCTCGTGAATAGGCTTGCGCACATTCGGGTTGAGATGCATGGGATAGACGAAGTCGATATCGGGGTATTTCTCAGAAAGGTCTTTCATGGCCGTCACCATGCTGATGAAACCTTCACCGAAGTTCTCACGACGGTGGCCTGTAATGAGAACGAGTTTCCTCTGCGTATCACGCGTATCGCAAGAATAATTTATATGTGCAGATTCGCCTGGTTCATGAAGCCTATCCACATCATACCCCGCCTCAGCTAGCACTTTCTTTTGCTCGTCAGCGAGTGCTTTGTCGTTTTTCAGCTTCTCCACCACCATGTGAAGCGCGTCAATCACCGTGTTACCCGTGACAAAGATTTGTCCGTGGGATTTTTCCTCTTTGAGGTTCTTTTCCGATAGAGGTGTGGGCGCAAAGTTATAGGTCGCGATGCGTCCCGTGATTTGTCGGTTCATCTCCTCTGGCCAAGGACTATATATATTGAAGGTACGCAATCCGGCTTCCACATGCCCAACAGGAATCTGTTGGTAGAAAGCAGCCAAAGCGGCGGCAGTGCTGGTAGTGGTGTCGCCATGTACCAGAACCACGTCAGGCTTACATTCCTTGAACACGTCGCGCATTCCAGTGAGCACTCTAGCTGTAACATCGTAGAGGTCTTGACCTTGTTTCATGATATTCAGGTCAAAGTCGGGCTTCACATCGAAAATCCTCAGCACTTGGTCGAGCATCTCGCGATGCTGTCCGGTAACGCATACGATGGTCTCAAAATCATTGGGATATTTTTGGAACTCTTTCACCAAAGGGCACATTTTGATGGCCTCTGGACGGGTTCCGAAAACAAGCATTATTTTTTTCATCACCATATTTTGAAAGGATGATTTACACCAAGGAATAGTAGCGTTGCTATAAAGCTATCGCATTGTCAGTCCCATCGATAGACGACAACATTCTGATTTTCAAAAATATAATTCAGACTTTATCAAGAATCCATTTTGACTCCTATCATCCGAATTTCTTTGCAAAGATAGGAATAATTATCATACAAAAAAATATTATGGGAATTTTTTCGATTTTTTTTGCAACTCAATGACACACACTTTTTGCATTTACAAATGAGGATGACCATTTTGTGCCCGGATGCCTTGATGAAACATAAGCAAAAGTGACAAATACCTAGTTTGCGACACAAAAAATTGAATGGTACAAGAAAAAAGACTAATTTTGCAGCGATTTTTAAAAGCTGTTAGCCATCAGCTGTCAGCTATCAGCTCGGTTTCGACCGGCTGAAAGCTGATTGCTGAGAGCTGAAAGCCAAATTTTGAATCTTTGAATCTTAAATATTAAATCTTAAAATCAAAACGAAATGGCTTTTAACCTCAGAAACAGAAACTTCCTGAAGCTTTTGGACTTCACTCCAGAAGAGATCAAGTTCTTCCTGAAGCTGGCCGCCGACCTGAAGGCCGCCAAGTATGCAGGCACCGAACAACCTCACCTCACGGGCAAGAACATCGCCCTGATTTTCGAAAAAACCTCGACCCGCACCCGCTGCGCTTTTGAAGTCGCCGCCAAGGACCAAGGTGCCCACGTCACCTATCTCGGCCCCACTGGCTCACAAATCGGCATCAAGGAATCGATGAAGGACACCGCCCGCGTGTTGGGTCGCATGTTCGACGGCATCGAGTACCGTGGCTTCGGTCAGGACATCGTTGAAGAACTGGCCAAATACGCCGGCGTGCCGGTATGGAACGGCTTGACCAACGAGTTCCACCCCACCCAAATCCTCGCCGACTTCCTCACCATGATGGAACACAGCGACAAACCCCTCAACCAAGTGACCTTCGCCTACTGCGGCGATGCCCGTTTCAACATGGGCAACTCACTGATGGTGGGTGGCGCCAAGATGGGCATGGATGTCCGCATCGTGGCTCCCAAGGAACTGCAACCCAACAAGGAACTCATCGACACCTGCAAGAAGATCGCCAAGGAAACGGGCGCTAAGGTGACCGTGACCGACGACGTGAAGAAGGGTGTCAAGGGCTGCGACTTCCTCTACACCGACGTTTGGGTATCGATGGGCGAACCCGCCGAAGTGTGGAAGCAGCGCATCGACCTGCTCATGCCTTACCAAGTAAACAAGGAAATGATGGAAATGACCGGCAACCCGAACTGCAAGTTCATGCACTGCCTGCCCGCTTACCACAACCTGGAGACTAAGGTGGGCCGCGATGTCAACGAACAATTCGGTTTGGACGGCATCGAAGTGACCGAAGAGGTATTCGAAGGCAAGAACAGCATCGTTTTCGACGAAGCCGAAAACCGTATGCACACCATCAAGGCCGTCATGGTGGCCACGTTGGGCGACTAATTATCAATTGACGCATGACGCGGGACTAAGAGACGCGAGATACCGTGTCCTAAGTCCTGCGTCAAATGTATAGGTATTTTAATTTTGAACAGTTACTTATTCAAGTTTCGCACATCCCTACGGGATGCAAAAGGTTGATGTTGTTTGTTTTACCGATAGTTAATCCCTACGGGATTAGTCGGACGCAGCAAAATGGCATCCCATCGGGATGCGCGATCGGTAAAATCGAAAACACCAGAAAACAGCATCCCATCGGGATGCACCGCAACTTGCGAAACTTGAATTACTTTTATATAGTAATTCTACGTGAAACCACTCGCTTCGGTAACAATTATCTCACCCGTTTCGCGAAAAATACCTATCTTTGCAAGTTTATTCTATCATTCAGTAAATGAGCATTTGTAGTTTTCATATAAGACGTGAGACTGCGAGACACGAGACGCGAGACGGAGCCTTAAGCCTGTCAAAGGTCCCGTGTCCCGAAGTCCCGAGTCAAATAAATTAGGTATTTATATTCTGAACACTTACTAACTTAGGATATGTCTGCACCTAACGAATTGATAGGGAAAATAGAAGGCTTCACAAGGAAGTACTACCTTAACCGCCTGATACAAGGTGTGTTGGTAGGTGCTGTGCTATGGATTGTCTTCTACCTGCTCATCAATGGGCTGGAGTATTTCTCGTGGTTCCCACCCAAAGGTCGTTTTGTGTTGTTCCTGTTTCTCTTGGCAGGCAGCGCCTTTGTGTTGGTATATCATTTCCTCATCCCGTTGGTTAACTTGATCCGCTTCCGAAAGAAGATGTCGGTCGAACAGGCATCGGTATTGATTGGAAGATTTTTCCCAGAGATTAAGGACAAATTGCTGAACACCATTCAGTTAAGCAATCAGATGGAGGCTATTAATGCTGGGAGTGGCCCTTCGACAGGCTCAGGGACCACCAACGACAATGCCCTTCTGCTTGCCGCCATCGAGCAACGCAGTGCGCGTCTCTCCCCTATCCGCTTCAGCGATGCCGTCGACCTGCGGGGCAACCTGAAGTATTTGGGCATCTTTTTCGGTTTGTTGCTCCTACTGATTTTGTTGATGGTGTTTTTGCCTTCGTTCGCCGTGCAACCTACCCAGCGCATCGTCAACTATGAGCAGCAATACGAGAAACCCCTCCCCTATCAAGTCGAGATTAAGCAAGATGAAATCGAGACCACGCAAGGCCAAGAGGTGAAGTTCAACATACGGGTGACAGGAGAGCGCATCCCCGAAGCTTTTTATGTTAAGAGTGAACTGGGGCAGCAGCTGATGAGCAAAACCTCGACCAACGACTTCGGCTACACCTTCAAGAACCTATACAACGACTTGACTTTTAACGTCATTGGTGGCGACTACACTAGCCGTCCCATCCACATCACCGTGCGTCCCAACCCTACCCTACTCTCCTATCGCTGCGAGTTGCGCTATCCCAACTACATCCATCGCACCAACGAGACCCTTGAAGCCAAAACGCGCCTCATTGTCCCTCAAGGCACCCAGCTTACTTTCAGCTTCACCACTCGCGACACAGAGCAGATGACCGTCGTCCGCGATTCACTGATTTCCAACTTAACCGAAAGCGACGACCTGTTTGAATACCAATTCGTTGCGGTGCAGTCCACCAAGTTTGAAGTGCAGGTGGTCAATGCGTGGAACCACGACATCGCTCCCCTACCCTTCGCCGTCGACGTGTTGCCCGACGCCTACCCCGACATCCGCGTGGAATCGTTTGACGAGCAACTTTCCACCGACGTGTATTTCTCGGGTCTCGTCACCGACGACTATGGCTTCAGCCGCTTGACCTTCAATTGTTTGGTCAAAGAACCCATCGAGAAAAAAATCGTCAAGTCGGTGCCTTTAGACCTCAAACAAACCCGCACATCGTTCTTCTACCAATTCAACATGGACTCGCTCGGCATCATGCCCGGACAAAACATGGAAGTCTACTTCGAAGTCTGGGACAACGACGGCTTCCACGGTCCCAAGTCGAAGCGTTCGGAGACGTTCACCTACTACAAACCCTCTGAGGCCGCTTTGGACAGCATTGCCAACCAACAGTCGGAAGACATCATGGAAAGGCTTTCTGAAAAGTCGCAAGAGGCTGACAAACTACAAGAAGAAATAGAAAAGATGCTGCAAGACCTCATCCAGAAAAAGGATTTGGATTGGTCCGACAAAGAGAAGATGAAAGAGTTGTTGAAGAAGCAGCAAGAGATTCAGGATGAATGGAATAAGCTACAAGAAGAGCAGGAAAAACTGTCCGATTTCATGAAAGAAAACGAAATCGCCAATGAGGAAATGCTCAAAAAGCAGGAGCAAATCAACAAACTCTTCGACGAGGTCATTCCCGAGGAAATGCGCAAGATGATGGAGCAAATCGACAAACTGCTTGAGGACATGCCGCGCGAGCAGATGCAGCAGATGATGCAAGACATCAAGAAAAACAACCAGTCGATGCAAGAACTCTTGGACCGCAACTTGTCGCTCTTAGAGCAGCTGAAAATGGAAAAAGACCTCAACGACTTGGCCAACAAATTGAACCAACTCGGCGATGAATTGGAGCAGCAAAACTCTGATAATCAAAATAAAGAAGCAGGGGAGGAGGGCGACAAAAAATCGGCCGAGGAAGCCAAGGAAGAGTTCGACAAGATGATGGACGAACTCGATAAGCTGTTGGAGAAAAACAAGGATTTGCAGCAACCTTTCAACATGGAAAAGGACGAGGAACTGGAAGAAAGCATCGACCAAGACCTTGAAGACGCCATGCAGAACGAGCAGAATGAGCAAAACGAAGGCAACCAGCCACCGTCGAGCCAAAGCAAACAGCAGGCGGGACAAAAGATGAAGCAGATGGCCGGCCAGATGATGTCGATGATGATGATGGGCGGCATGGAACAAATGGCTGAGGATGCCCATTTGCTGCGCATACTGCTCGAAAACGTGATTCACGCCTCGCACGAACAAGAGGCCCTGATGAGCGAAATAGGAGGCATGGCCACCGACGACCCTTCGCTGTCGCAAAAAATCATACAACAAAAGGAAATCGCCGACAATTTCGGGATGGTCCGCGATTCGTTGCGTAGTATTGCCTTGCGCCAAGCCGCAGTACAAAACTTCGTCTTCGATGAGTTGCACACTATTGAAAACCAGACTGATAATGCGATGAAGCAGCTCAATAACCTGAAGTTGTCGCAAGCCACCAGGCATCAGCAAACCGCCATGATGTCGATGAACAACTTGGCACTGATGCTCGCCGAGTCGCTCGAAACCATGGAAAACAACATGGAAGCCATGGGTATGCCGATGCCCAACAGCAAACCCAAGCCCGGACAAGGCAGCCAAAGCCTGCAAAACATGCAGCAAATGCAACAGCAACTCAGCGAGCAGCTCAAGCAGATGCAGCAACAGATGCAACATTCGGGCGAGCAGCACGAAAACTCCATGAGTGAGGAGTTTGCCCGTATGGCTGCCGAGCAGGAAATGCTTCGCCAAGGAATGCAGCAGATGCTCAACGAGATGAAGCAAAACGGTCAAATCGGTGATGACGGCCTCAACGAAATCATCAAGGACATGGAGAAGTTGGAAGAAGAGCTGGTGAACAAGAAAATCAACCGACAGATGATCGAAATGAGCCGCAAGATAGAGTCGAGAATGTTGGAATCGCAGAAGGCGCAGGAAAAGCGCGAGCAAGAAGAAAAGCGCAAATCGAACGAGTTCAAAGGCACGCACTTCGACCGCAACATCGATGAAATCCTCTACAAGGAAAGCCTGAAGAAAAACCAAGAATTCTTGCGCACCAACCCGATTGAGTTTGCGCCTTACTATAGAGACAAAATCAACGAGTATTACCTGAAGAAAAACACACTGTAAGATGATCAGATTCAGCACATTGGATGTAGAAATGCCGCCCATCGAGCCTCATAAGGTAAAGGCTTGGATCGGCGCAATAGCTGAGCAATATGACAAGTCGGTAGGGGAGTTATACTATTATTTTTGTAGCGACGACAAACTGCTGGAGATTAACCGTGAACGTCTGGGGCACGACTTCTACACTGACATTGTCACCTTCCCTTTGACTGATTGTGAGACCGTGCTTTCGAGTGAGTTTTGCATCAGCACCGACCGCATCAAGGAGAACGCCGTGACTTTCGGGCGGAGCTACGAAAGCGAGTTGCACCGCGTCATCATCCACGGAGTGCTGCATCTTATTGGCTTCGACGACCTGACAGATGAGGACGAGAAAACCATGCGTGAAAAGGAGGAAGAAGCGTTGAAGTTGTTGTTTTGCCCATGTCATTCCGATGGGAATCTATGGGTAAAACAACAACGAACAACTACTATACAATTGATATTCAACAAATTAAACCAATTGTTTCCCGTGAAACACTGAGAAAAAGATGTACTTTGAACCCTATGATATCATCGTTGTGGGAGCCGGTCATGCAGGCTGCGAAGCGGCAGCGGCGGCGGCCAACATGGGCAGCAAAGTGTTGCTCATCACCATGGACTTGCGCCTGATGGCCTCCATGTCGTGCAACCCCGCCATGGGCGGCATCGCCAAAGGACAAATCGTGCGCGAAATCGACGCGATGGGCGGTTATTCGGGCATCGTCAGTGACCGCACCATGATCCAGTTCAGGATGCTCAACAAGTCGAAAGGTCCGGCCATGTGGAGTCCAAGATGCCAAAGCGACAAAATGATGTTCTCAGCCGAATGGCGCAGCCTATTGGAACAAACACCCAATGTCGACTTCTGGCAGGACACCGTCACGGGACTCATCATCAAAGGCGACATCGTGAGGGGAGTGAAAACCAATATGGGTGGAGAGATAGAAAGCAAAGCGGTTATCCTCACCAACGGCACTTTCCTCAACGGACTGATACATATTGGAGAGCAAAATTTCCCTGGTGGACGTATGGGAGAAGTGGCTAGTCATGGCATCAGTGAGCAACTGCACGAAATGGGCTTTGAAGTAAAGCGACTGAAAACCGGCACTCCTGTCCGCATCGATGGCAGAACCATAGACTTCAGCAAACTCATCGAGCAAAAGGGGGACGACGAAGTGGTCGGCTTTTCCTACACAGAACCCTTCAAAATCGCTCAACAAAGAAGCTGCTGGATAGTTCACACTTCATTAAAAGTACACGAAACATTACGCAAAGGCTTCAAATATTCCCCAATGTTTAACGGGAGAATCCAAGGGGTTGGCCCAAGATATTGCCCGAGCATTGAGGACAAAATCGAAAGGTTTTCGGGTAAAGACTCACACCAACTCTTCGTTGAACCCGAAGGATGGACCACGGAGGAATACTACTTGAACGGCTTCAGTTCATCGTTACCAGATTACATCCAATATGAAGCTCTAAGGCAGATTGAAGGCTTCGAAAACGCCAAGATATTCAGACCTGGCTATGCCATAGAATACGACTACTTTCCACCGCTACAATTGCACCATTCATTAGAGACAAGAAGTATACACGGTCTCTATTTCGCCGGACAAATCAACGGTACCACAGGATATGAAGAAGCGGCTTGTCAGGGAATGATGGCAGGCATCAATGCAAGCTTGGCCTTGAAAGACAAAGAGCCATTGGTATTAAAACGAACCGAAGCATATATAGGTGTACTTATTGACGATCTGGTCACAAAAGGCGTAGACGAACCGTATAGAATGTTCACCAGCAGAGCAGAATACCGCATCTTGCTCAGACAAGACAATGCTGACGAACGATTGACACAATTGTCCTATCAACTCGGTTTAGCAAAAGAAGAACGATACCAAAAGTATCAGTACAAGCGAGAAAGAGTCGAAGAAATTAAGACATATTTAAACGAAAACTATGTATATCCCGACCAAATCAATGGCCTGTTAGAACAAAAAGAAAGCTCACCCATTGACCAAAAAACAAGGATGGCATATCTTTTGTTAAGACCTCAGATTAGCTTATTTGAGATCATAAATACATTAGAACCGTTAAAAGAAAAATACGACTTGAAGGATAGATTTGTGAAAGAGTGTCTCGAAGAGGCCGAGATCCAAATCAAATACAACAGCTACATAGAAAAAGAGAGCGAATTAGCGGAAAAACTCAACAGATTGGAAAACGTAAGGCTTCCCAAAGACTTCGACTATCACAGTATACAGTCACTGTCATACGAATCACGAGAGAAACTGAACAGATACCATCCTGAAACCTTGGGTCAAGCCTCAAGAATCAGTGGGATTTCGCCAGCCGACATTAATGTATTGGCCATATTTTTAGGAAGATAGCAAAATTGTTTCACATGAAACACCGATAAAAGATGAACAACAAATGCCCATGGTGCGGATCTGAAAAAGCGCAAATCAACCTTTGGTTGAAAGACGAATTCCTAACAAAAGAAGACTTCCATATATGCGAATGTCTGAATTGCGGCTTACAATATACCATGCCCAGACCTTCAAAAGACAAAATAGGCAACTACTACAAATCGGAAGAATACTATAGCCATCAGGAAAACAAGAAAGGCTTTATACCAAGACTGTATGAAACGGTAAAAAAAATCAACCTAAAACACAAATACACATTAGCAACAAAAGGCTTAGCAAAAGGAAAACTTTTAGACATAGGTTGTGGGGTAGGGGATTTCATTCATACAGCAGAACAAAAAAAGTGGGAATGTATGGGAGTGGAGCCATCTGATGATGCAAAAGCCATAGCAAGAAAACGTGTCAAAGCCAACATCATCAACAGCATAGAATTGGAGCAAATTCCAGACAACACCTTCGACCTCATTACGATGTGGCACGTTTTAGAACATGTTGATGATTTAAAATGGCAAGTGGAACAATTGGAAAGACTCATCAAACCCAATGGAAGGATTGTTATTGCCGTGCCTAATTACAAATCGTATGACGGTCAGTTCTATAAAGAACATTGGGCGGCATACGACGTGCCACGCCACTTAAATCACTTCAACAAACAAGTTATTACTAAAATATTCAAAACCAAAAAATTAGAACTAATGAAAACAGACAAACTCATTTGGGATGCCTACTACATTTCATTTATGAGCGAGCAATACCGGATTCACAAATTCCCATTAATAAGAGGTGCATACAGGGGCTTAGTATCCAATTGCAAAGCAAGAGGTTCCGGAGAATGGTCGAGTATGGTCTATGTATTTGAAGCACAAAAAAGCTAAATCGAAAAATTGGGCATTTTTAAGCCATTTAAGGCGTTTTTGAACAAAATTGATATATTTATTCAAAAACAGAAGAAAAAGCCTTTAGATTGAAGATTTTATAAAATACACAATATCAAAAAGATAAAAAGATAATGGCAGAACAACGAAATAAAAGAAGGGTATGGGGCACCACATTGCTCATCCTGGCACTCGCCTTGCCTATAGCAGTGCTGTTGGGACGCCATTATCTGAGCCAACCGAAAGTCGAGGCGAAAATTGTACAACGATCAGTATCGAACATCGAGAAGCAAATCAACAGTCTTGTCGAAAACAATTCAGACTACCACCAATACGAGAAAGCCGAGGTGGCTCTGTTCGTCTTCCATGGCGACTCATTGCTCTATTGGAACAACAACCTCGTAGGACCCAAACTCATTCGAAGAAAAGTGACCGTTGGCAACGACACCATCTGCAATCTGCTCACAGGTGACTATTATATCAAGTCATTCAGCAAAGGCAACCTCGATTATTATGTCTTCAAGCTGCTCAACACCACCTATCGTTTGGAAAACCAATATTTCGAAAACCGATTTTGGCCCGCAAAATGGCTTATCAACGATATTGTAAACCTAAATGCACTAACAGGATTTCCTATCCTTTCGACAAATGGCAAAACATTAACATACTGCGAATTTAATAATCGAAACAGCAAAAAAGGACTGGATTTCTACAGCTTTATCATTGCCGAAGCACTATTATTATTATGGGCAATCGTTCTGCTTTTGCCGCAGAAAAAAACTGAACAAAGCAAGAAAAAACGGTTCAAGACACTCTATGGTGTAATCACCATCATACCCATCGCCATATTAATCACCTATCTTTATTACAACGACAATAGGCGCCACGAAAACAAGGAAATGGCGACCTTGGCAGAAAACCTGATGGCGAAACGCGACATGCAATTTGAGAAGTCGTATGAAAGATTTGCCAACGAGTTAAAGTCGGACAGCAAACTAAAGGAGATGCTCTTCGCCGAAAGCAATGTGTTGTCGGATGTCATTCTTGGTTACTCGAAAGAGCTACTTTTCGACGAGGCGATGAAAAACTTTGAAGTGACGCTGACCATTTGCTCACCCAACGAAGAAATCACCGTTCAACCAGACGACTACATTACCAACTGCGATGACTACTTTTTGGACAAGCTCGCCAACAACAAACAAAATAGGGTAGGGGATGGACTATATTACATTGATTACTACACACTTGACCCGAATTACCTAGGCAAAATCAAAATAGAAGCGCAAGACACTTTGGTGCAAAGAACCCTCTATTTCGAGTTCTACAAACCCATCGCTCCCGAAGGATTCGGTTTTCCACAATTGCTACAGGAAGAAAACAGCCAGAAACCCTATGCCTATTCAGTAGCGAATTACCGCGATGGTATGTTGGTCTACAAATATGGCAAATACGTCTACCCCAGCTATTTCAAAGACCAAAAAGGGCGCGACCATGAATTCCACATTGCTGAAGGCTATAAGCACTACACCCTCAAAAAAGATGAAAACAACATACTGGTCATCAGCACGTTAAAGAAAGATTTTGCCGAAATCGCTTCACCCTTCGCCATCTTTCTACTCAGCATGTTGATTCCTTACTTGTTCATTTGTTGGGTAGCCAAGCCAAAAGAACAACGCCATATTCGTAAGGGCAGCTTGAGACAACGAATGCAAAGCCTTGTACTGATAACATTGGGAATTTCTTTCCTCATCATCGGACCTATTTCGGTGTTTTATATGAGTACGCTGTACAACCAAAAGACCTTGGAAACTGAATATGAAACCACAAGAACCTTAGCCAACCAAATCAGCCACGATTTGGATGTGGAGACACTGATGACAACAGCCAATCGAGAAGCCTGGACCGAAATGCTACAACACTACGCAACCACTTTCTTTACCGACCTTAATCTATACAGTCTCGATGGAAGGCTGAAAGCAACAACCCGACAAGAAATTTACGAGCTGACACTACAAGCACCCATCATGAACGCTAAAGCGTATCAAAATATACATCGTAACAGAGGGCTATATTACACGCATGAGGAGCGTTTAGGAAAAGGAAGGTACCAATCGGCTTATATACCACTCAACGATGCACAAGGCAATCCTTTAGCCTACTTAAACACTCCTTATTTTTCGAGTGCCAGCGAACTGCAAAAGGAAATCAAGAATTTCATTCTCACCTATACCAACATCATCGTCATCTTCTTGGGAATTGCATTGGTCATTGTCCTCATAATGATTCGCAATGTCACGAAGCCATTGGCGCTTTTGCAGGAAAAAATGGGTGATATTGAAATTGACAGCGAAAACGAACCCATCGAATGGGACCGCAACGATGAAATCGGTGCGCTTATTAAGCAATACAACGAACTCATCGTGAAACTCAAAAAGAGTGCCGAAGAACTGAAACGCACTACTACCGAGTCGGCGTGGCGTGGCGTGGCCCGACAGGTAGCCCACGAAATCAAGAACTCGCTGACACCCATGCGTTTAAGTGTGCAACTGCTGCAACGCAACATGGAAAAAGGCGATGCCAACATCGAGGAAAAAGTGCAACGCACAGCAACAACCTTGATTGAACAAATCGATGCGCTTTCCGACATTGCCTCGTCATTCTCACGCTATGCCAAGCTGCCCGAAAACCATCCAGCGCCGTTAGATTTGGCCGAACTCATCGGCAATGTAGTGAACCTGTACGACAATGCCGAAAACATTACATTCGTTTACGAATACGACAGGACGAAAAATCACACCTATAACGGCGACAAGACCAACCTCAACAGCGCTATCGGCAATCTCATCAAAAACGCCGTGCAAGCCATTGGAAGCAAGGCAAACGGTCGAATCGAAGTGAGACTGACAAGCACAGAAACCACCTTTGTCATTGCCATCAAAGACAATGGAAAAGGCATCAAGGACGAGGACAAGAACCAGATCTTCTTACCCAACTTCACCACAAAGACCAATGGCTCTGGTGTAGGTCTTTCGTTGACGTACAACATCGTGCAAGTGGCTGGTGGCACCATCACGTTCGAGAGCACAGAAGGGGTAGGAACGGAGTTTGTAATAGAATTACCAAAGCAACTATGATTGCTCAAGCACGCGGACTCAAAAAGCCATAAAACAACAGGTTTTCCGAACATACCGTTTTTTTGCGTAATTTTGCCGCCTCAAATAGAACAAACAAAAGAAAACTAGATATGAAAGTAGCAACATTATTAGGTGAAAGATTCAAGAAAGCGCCCGCTGACTGCGTGTTTGATAGTCAGGCGCTGATGGTGCGCGGAGGTTATATCAAAGCGGTGGGAACGGGCCTGTTTTCGTTCTTCATGCCGGCCAAGCGCATCGCGAAGAAAATCGAGAATATCATCCGTGAGGAAATGGACCGCATTGACGGACAGGAAGTGATGTTCCCCGTCGTCATGCCTGGTTCATTGTGGCAGGAGTCGGGGCGTTACACGAGCATTGGCTCTGAATTGCTCCGCTTCAAGGACCGCAACGGCATCGACATGGTGCTGGGTATGACCCATGAAGAAGCCGCCGTGCAGCTGGCTCGCGATGCCGCGAAGAGCTACACGCAGTACCCCTTCATGATCTACCAAATACAAACCAAGTTCCGCGATGAACCCCGTTCACGTGGTGGCCTCATCCGCACCCGTGAGTTCACGATGAAGGACGCCTACAGCTTCCACACCTCGCAAGAGGACTTGGAGCAATACTACGCCAAGGCTTACCACGCCTACGACCGCATTTTTGCCCGTGCTGGCGTGCCTCAGGTCGTGGCTGTGAAGTCCGACTCGGGCATGATGGGTGGCCGCATCTCTCATGAATTCATGCTGCTCACCGACATTGGCGAGGACACCATCGTCATCTGCCCCGAATGCGGTTACCGCTCCAACAGCGAAGCCGCCGACTGCATCGTTCATAATGAGGAATACCCCATCGAACCTTTGGAAGAGGTCTACACCCCCGAACAAAAAACCATCGAGGAAGTGTGCAACTATCTGCATAAGTCGCCTCTGCAGTCGTGCAAGGCCGTTCTGTATCAGCGTAACATGGACGACTCGTTGGTCATCGTCTTCCTGCGCGGCGACCTTGAGGTGAACGAGACCAAGCTCCGCAACCTGCTTTGCGCCGAGGTGCATGCCGCCACCGTCACTCCTGAGATGGGTATCTGCCCCGGCTTCATCGGTCCCAAGGGCTTACCTGAAGGCATCACCGTGGTCTACGACGAGTCGCTGAAGACCTTGAACAGCTTCGTGGCGGGTGCCAACAAGGAGAACTACCACTACAAGGGCATGAACATGGCCCGCGACCTCGGCGAGGTGAAGTACGACAGTGTGGCCAAGGCCACCGCTGGCGGCATTTGCCCCGTGTGCGGCAAGCACAGCATCACCATCAGCCGCGGCATCGAGGTGGGCAACATCTTCCAACTCGGCACGAAATACACCGAGTCGATGAACATGCAGTACCTCGACAGCGACAACACGCTGAAATACCCCATCATGGGCTGCTACGGTATTGGCGTGGGTCGTTTGATTGCCTCGGTCTGCGAGGTGAGCCACGACGACTATGGTCCGATTTGGCCCATCACCATCGCCCCTTGGCAGGTGCAGATTTGTGCCCTGCGCATCGCCGACGAGAACGTGCGCCGCGTGGCCGACAAGCTCTACGACGACCTGAAGAAGGCGGGGGTGGAGGTCATCTACGACGACCGCAACATCAGCGCAGGCGTGATGTTCTCCGATGCCGACCTTTTAGGCGTGCCACTGCGCATCGTGGTCAGCCCGAAGACGTTGGAGCGCAACGCAATCGAGTTCGCAGCCCGCGACAAGAGCTTCAAGGCCGACCTCAACCCCGACAATGTCGTCGATGAGGTGAAAGCCAAGATTGCCGAGATGATTGCGGCTTTAACACCTGAGGATTAAATCGTGTAGAGACGGTGTGCACACCGTCTCTACAATGGAATAAAAACCCGTTGAAATACATTTTCAACGGATTTCTTTTTACAAAAATCGGTTTTGATATTGCGTCCATACTGAAAAACAATTACTTTTGCAGGTGAAAAGCAAAATACAATGGAGACACAACCTCGCTATATTAGCCCTTACACCGATTTTGGTTTCAAATACATCTTTGGCAACGAACTGAACAAGGAATACCTGATTTCGTTCTTGAATGCCCTTTTTGAAGGCAGGCACAACATTACGGACATCACTTATCAGAATTCGGAGCATTTAGACGAGGTGGTGTATTCGCGCCGAGCCATCTTCGATGTGTATTGCACCACCGACAAGGGCGACCATATCATTGTGGAGATGCAGAACGTAGACCAGGACTATTTTGCCGATCGAATGGTCTATTATTCAACCTTTCCCATCCGTGAACAGGCCAAGCGCGGCGATTGGGATTACAAACTTAACCCTGTTTACACGATTGGCATCCTGAACTTCATCTTCGACAAGAGTAGCGACGACGTGCATCACGAGGCCAAGCTGATGAACGTGGCGACCAAGGAAGTGTTCTACGACAAATTGTCGTTCATTACCATTGAGTTACCGAAGTTCAACAAGAAAGAGGATGAGTTGGTGACGCTTTACGACAAGTGGCTTTTTGTGTTGCGCAATATGTCAAAATTGATGGAACGTCCTGCCGCCTTGCAGGAAAGGGTGTTTGCCTCGCTGTTTCGCCATGCCGAGATTGACAAGATGCAACCGAACGAACGCAGACAATATGAAAAATCGTTGTTTGATTACAACGACATTAACAATAGCAATATAAAACATTATAGAGAAGGGAAGGAAGAAGGTTTGAAGGAAGGTGAAAGGAAAAAAGCCATAGAAATCGCTCGCAACCTGAAAACGGCAGGGGTGGATATAGCAGTGATACAAACAACCACAGGTTTAAGCGAAGAAGAAATAAGCCAATTGTAATACACTAATATATAAATATTTAACCATATATTATCAAGATACAGATTGTAATAATCTGACATATTAATCTAACGGGCTTTACGCTCTTGTTCTCTGCCTGAAAAATCTGGTAAATTTTAAAGTGGGAGGATAAGTAGGCGGAAAGTTTGCGTTTTATGGCGCAAACTATTTCGTGCTTATTACCACATCGGTTTACCAGAGCCTTCAGACATAATAAGCAATCAAACGAATGGTGTGCGCCTTTTTTATTGCTTTTCAAGACAAGACAAAAGCCTTCAAACCGAAAAGCGTATGGAAAGAGAAAAACGATACCCCACTGAAGGCTTTCATCTCGGACAAATTGTGAAGACCGAACTGACTCGCCAAGGTCGAAGCATCACTTGGCTGGCCACGCAGGTGAACTGCTCGCGCGAGAATTTATATAAGGTGTTCCGCCATAAATGGATTTATACCGACCTCCTTTTCCAGATTAGTGAAGCCTTGGATTACGACTTTTTCAAATTGTGTTCCGACTATTATCAGGCTAAAAAACGTGAAAAAAACGAACAATGATTTGATAGCATTTTTCCAAGAAATCGGGACGAATAGCACCGCGTAAAATGCTGATAATAAAAAAGATTAGTATACTTTTGCGGCATATTAAGTATTAATTAAAACCGATGTGCTCGATGGGATATAACTGGGCAAAAAAACAAATGAAGAAACTTTATATTGGTTTATTTGCCATCATGTTGGCTGTGATGACTTCATGTAGTTCGGTTAGGGTAGTTCCACAGGCTAAAAGTACAGTGAATGCTGTCTGTTTAGGTGATTTAAGGCTTACTAACGCAGATTACTCTATCTTGAATACGATTTCTGCTGATGCAACCATTAGTGTAACTTATCATTCTGACAATTCTATTGAAGTGAGGGATACTGACAACACATTTTCCTATAAATTAAAACCATTTGGGAAAAAAGGTGATGGCGGTTACATGTTGGAAAAAACGGACGGCGTAATTAGAGTTGGCTTTTTGTCAAATTCTTCTGGAAGCATTGATTTGACTATTCCGGAAGATGTTGCCAGAGGAGTATCTCTGTATAGAATTATAGGTATGTCTCAACAAATGGGTGCCGATGGGTTAATAGAGCCAGTGATTTCCACCAACATAGAAGGAACCTCGGGAGCAATAGGAAAAATGAATGTAATGTACAAAACCACGGTTTCTGCAAAACCTGTTAAACTTAAAGTGACTGGGAAATGAAAAAGGTAAGATTTCTATTATTTGCATCATTGATAATGCTAGCAGCATCTTGTTCAACCTCAAAGACATTGGACAGATATAAAGTACAGACCATAAATTTGGCACTTGTTAAAGATGCTCAAGCCCGTAGATTTGTCAATCTTGATTACGGAATTAAGGTAAACATTACTGATGGAAGAAGTTCAGAGAAAGCTTCAAATATCGTTTTTAAACATGATAATTATTCGATTATTAAGCCTAAAGTTAATGTTTATCCAGATGTAGTTCCCTTTATTGCCGAAAGCATGAAACGCTATATGCGAACAATGGGGTTTAATCTTGATGCTGATATAGCTACGGATTATTTAATGACAGTTTCGCTTAAAGAGTTTAATGTAGACTACCTTGCCGGAATAGGTTGGTCGGGTATTGTAAATATGGAAATTGAAGTGTATAACAGCGACCGTCAGTTAGTTTATCCTAATGTTTCGATAGTCGGAAGAAGCAATAAAACAGGAAGTGGAAATGATTTTACAATAGCTAATGCGGTAATGAACGAAGCTTATGCCAATGCTTTGGAAGACATTGATTGGGAGCGCATTGCCTATTTTTTGAATCGCGCATCATCACCAAAAGATGAACCAAACAAACAAGTGAACGGACAAGGTAACACCGCTCTTGAGCACCTGACGATTCACTGGGATATTGACTCTAGACCACAAGGTGCTGACATCTCTTGGCGAGTCATTTCATCAACACCTGAAGTAAAAGACCAAAACCGTCGCTATCTTCAAACTACGCCATACGAAACGACCGAAACTTTTGACATCAAAGGTCTTACCTACAACAATGCAGGCGATGTACAGATTGAAATAAGATGTGAAAAGAATGGCTATTACACCCAAACCAAGAAGTTCAATATGCTTTCCATAATTGATGAGAAGGAAATTAGTGCCCACTTTAGGCTGGTGAAAGACGAGTGATTAAAACTAAAACAAGCTTTAATAATAAGTAATGAAACAAGCCAGATTCAAATATGTATTTTGATTTGAATCTGGCTTTCAATTTCCATTATTATGTGTCAACCCAAAATATCCTATCACTTCAAAATCACTACCACGGAAAGGATAATGCATGTCTTTGGAACGGTGATGTCACAATCGGATGAAGGCGTTCTGGTAGACTTATGGTGCCCCGAAGAACCTTGTTTGACACAAAGAACTATTGTTACTCAGAAGGACATTGGCAGAGCAATTGAGGCTTTGCTTCGAGAGTGTTTGGATAGGTCTTTTGGTTTGGAAAATCTGGTCTCAATCAAATTACTAACCTCTAATGTCTAATACTCAATGCAGCAATACTACTCTTACACCAATAATTCCTCGAGTTTTTTCATCGCCTTACGGGCTGGCAAATTTTGATGCAGCACCTGATAGGCTGCCATGGCAATGGGAAGCTGTTTCCTTTGCTCCTCGGGCAAATAGGGCATCATAGCCGAGGCAAAGTAGCCTTCGGCCACCATGGTCATTTCGTTAAGGGCGGTCTTCACTGTGTTGCCTCGGCCGATGAGCATACCTAATTGGCGGTTACGGCTATGGCTCGAATAGCACGACACCAAAAGGTCGCCAAAGAAATTGGACGGGGTGATTCGTGTGAGATCATTGATGCTATGGGGATCAAGTAGGAAATACATTTCCTTGATGCAGTTGGCCACCAAAACGGAGATAAAATTGTCGCCATAGCCCAAACCCACAGCCATGCCCACCATGACGGCGTAGATGTTTTTCAACACCGCAGCACGTTCCAAAAAGCGCATATTCCTGACATAGCTCACTTTAAGAAATGGCGTTTCCAACTTTTTGCCGACCGCTCGGGCCTTTGCGATATTGGAACTGGCAATCGTCAAGTAAGTCAGTCGGTTGTGTCCCACTTCCTCAGCATGGGTCGGACCGCTAATGAAGCACACTTGCCCTCCAGAAAGGCCATATTGCTGTTTCAGATAGTCGGTAACAAACATGTTTTCATCAGGAATGATGCCTTTGATGGCGGAAACAACGACTTTGTCCTTCAATGAAACGTGCAAGCCAGAGAGACAACCTTTCAGATAAGCAGCCGGTGTAACCAAAATGATGAAATCGGAGTTGTCAACGACTTCATTGATGTCGTTGGAAAGCAGAATTCGACTCATTTCGAATTCAACATCAGATAGATAGCGACAGTTGCGGCCCTCATTTTGCAATGACTCGAACACCTCGGCATTATGGACAAACCAACCCACAGACATTTCGTTCATCGTCAGCACTTTGACGATGGCCGTTGCCCAACTACCATGCCCGATGACAGCACAACGTGATTCTTTACCGATATTCAGATGGCAACCCATAACGCAAAATCGCGTGCAAAGATAGCGGATTTATCCATGCTAGAGGAAAAAAAAGTATCTTTGCACCTCCATAAACCAATAGGAAAAACATCCTAACCAATGACTAAAACAAGCCAAAGTTTATATGAACTTTTCAAGGAAACTTCTATTAACTTTCCTGAACGAATCGCTATTTCTTATATTTCCATTAAATTGAAATACAAAGAGTTGTTGGATTGCATTGATAAAACCGTAGATGCTTTTAGAAAACATGGTGTTAAAGAAGGTGATGTCGTTTCCATTTCGTTGCCTTCGCTCCCCGAATCCGTGATGTGTTTCTATGCTCTGAACAAAATCGGCGCTATTCCATGCATGATCGATGTCAGATACACACCTGCACAAATGTGTGAAATCATTGACCGAACACACTCGAAGATGCTTTTCATCATGGGGTTCAGCTGTATTGGTCTTGCTGAGGCCGAGGATCAACTCCACGTGGAAAAGGTCGTAGTTTGCTCTGGTGCCGATTCCATTCCGGGAGTCTCCACTTTTTATACTCTCGGCGAATGGTTTAATGGCAGAAGAACCGTGTTTAGGAAACACAAGAAATTCAGCCATTGGAAAGACTTCATCAAAACGGCGCAAGGCAACGACAGGAGTGAGCCATACCATTGGAAGCCCAACGAAATGGCCGCACTGTTCCACACCAGCGGTACCACTGGCACAGTGAAAAGCGTGATGCTGACCACGGAGAATATCTTGCACTCCACCTTCCCCGAGCCGCCTGTCCTTAACGACATTTCGAACGACGACACCGTCCTATGCTGTCTACCTATCTTTGCATTTTTCGGAGCCAACACCCTCATCTTGGCATTCAGTTATGGAATGCGCGCCGTCGTCGTCCCCATCGTGCCTCACGAAGCGTTCCTAAAGACCGTCATCAAGCACAAGCCACAACATATCTTCTCGGTACCCGCCTATTGGGATGTGCTCGCTAAGGAACAAAATAACCAAGAGAACTTTTCATACTTGAAAACCATCAATATAGCTGGCGATACGCTGAATGCGACCTACGAAAAAAGCATCAACGACTTCCTACACGCAAGGGGTTGCCGCTACGATGTAACAAAAGGCTATGGCATGACCGAAACCTCGGGCATCATCTCCTACACACCACAAGGCAGTCCTCACCAATATGAATTGGGCTTTTCGGGAAAAGCAGTGGGAGGTTATGAGGTCAAAACCTTTGATGGTGAGATTTGTGTTCATTCCACCATGGAGCTTTTAGGCTATTACAAGAACGAAGCGGCCACACAAGCCCTCATCCAGACCCACGAAGGGAAGCAATGGCTCCATACAGGCGATATGGGCTATGTCGACGACGAAGGCAACATTTTCCTGATTGGCCGCAAAAAGCGCATGATTGTCCGTCACGATGGCTCTAAGGTCTTTCCCGTAGAGATAGAGACCTGCTTGGCGGAACACCCTTCAGTGGCCACATGTGCCGTAGTACCGATGCAAGACCCCAATCACTCCGAAAGCAAGTTGCCCAAGGCCTTTGTGGTGCTGAAAGAAAAAAAGGCCACCGCTGAAGAACTGATGGCCTATTGTAAGTCGCACCTTCCCGAACACCTTGTTCCGGCAGCGATAGAGTTTATCGATGCCCTACCGATGAACAACAACGGAAAAGTGGATTACCAGAAACTTCTTTGATTATCCACTGGGTTGGCATAAATCCCCAAAAAAATCTCCTCCAATTCCGCGCGGTCAAAATCGGGATACTCGTTCATCCAGTCCATGTATTGGATAAAAGCAGCCTTTTGTTCATCGGTGTAATGCGTGGCATACGTCGTTGTGCCGCTCCGCAGGTCGTGGGCGATGTAGTTGTTAGGGTTGAGATAGAAATTCGGATTGATGCGGCTGTCCATCAGCTCGGCCACACGCCTATAGAACTCAGCCGACGGACAGTCGTTCAAAGCCATCAGGTCGGCTTCAGTGACCCTCGGGCAGACATGGAAATGCACATGGCCCTTGAACTGCATGATGCCCGTCAAAATACTGTTGAGGTCTTCGCCAGGTTTCTTCTCGTAATGGCCGTTTTTCTTGGTCAAGTATAGCTCCAAGGTCTTCAACTCGTCGCACGACTCCCATTCATACGACACTGCCACGGGCACGATGTTCAGCTCGGCCAACGAAGCCACCCTATCGTCGCGGCGGCTCATGCCAAACATCTTGATGATGGCGGGGTCGGTGGCGTCGATGCCGTCTTTGGTGCGACCGTTACGTTGGGCAATCCATACCGATTCGTGTTCTTCGGTGATGACATGACGCATATACTCCGACATGTGCAACATGCTGTTGTAGAACTCTTTTGGCGTGCCACCACGCTCCGTGCGAAACATCTTGTTGACCTTGCCAAAGTCGATGACAAAAGGATGGCTCATCAGGTTGCTGCCAAAGGTAATCTGGCAGG
>Ga0247610_10001198_pt1 | contig 32816 bp, 29 predicted proteins | sample 174DNAGHGhighgp2_FD_193483 | JGI IMG/M metagenome (GOLD analysis project Ga0247610, IMG submission 193483) | Sheep rumen microbial communities from Palmerston North, Manawatu-Wanganui, New Zealand - 1742 DNA GHGhigh gp2 | ecosystem: Host-associated > Mammals > Digestive system > Stomach > Rumen...
GAGGTCCTTTTTTTATATTCAAACAACCCCATAAATTTAAAGTTGGTATCCACGTTAGTTTAGAGTTGGATATCATCCTCGTTAATTTATAGTTTCTTATATAATCCCTATTAATTTAATTATCTAATAAATATAATACTCCTTCGGGAGTATTTTTGCTATATTATACACAACCTTGAAAACGCTTTATATTTATATTATAATAAAAACAAATATTATAATTTCGAGAAGAGTATATGAAAAAGTTAAGTATATTTATATTGGGAATAATTGTAGCAGTTATCTTTACAATTATTCCTCTATCTGCAAATTTAGCTGTTAGAAAATGGAGTGCACCTGGAGTGCATGGCCTATATTTAGTAAGTGATAATCCAATTGATGTTAAATCTGAAAATCTAACATTTGATTTAGGACCCTCATCTTATGTTACTGCTGAATATACATTTTATAATAGTAGTGATTCTAATATTGAAGCAGAATTATTATTTCCAATAGGAAAATTTATGAAAGAAAATGAATCTTCATATTATACATATGAACCAACAGTTTTGGTTAATGGTACAAATTTAGATCTACAAATAAGATTAATTCCATCTAGCAGTAATAATATTTTAGATTCATTATATAAATTAAATGATAATTATATTGAATCTGATTATGATAATAAAAAATTTTATAGAGTAATATTTGATAAACTAGATTTATATAAAATAACACTAGCTGATGGCTTAGATATGTATAAGCATGATGGCTTTTTTACATCTGATAATTTCTATTTCTATTCTGATGCTGATAAAAATCCTGAGGTTATTGCATTTGACAATGATGGAAATGAATCTCAATTTAGAATAGAAGAAGCTTCAAAATATGATGCTGTTAAATATTATTATATAAAAAAATTTGGAAGAAGCTTTTATGATTATTATTCTGAAATAGATTTATATAACTTATATGTAAATAATTCATATAATGAAGAAATTTATTCAGTAATAGATTATAAAATTTCAATACCGGCAAAAGATAGTATAATTAATAAAGTTAAAACTAATTTATATTATGGAACTGATAGTTCCTATAGTCCAAGCTTAGAAACAATTGAATATTTTCTAGAGCCTGCAAGAACTTTTAATTCATTTGAAAATTTAACTATTACAATTAATACAACTGATTTGTTTTTAATAACAAATAATTTAGGTATAGAAGCTGTAGAAAATAGTAATCAGACATACACAGTTAAATACGAAAAGCTACCTGATTTTAATATTCGTCTTGGATTATGTAATAAATCTAATCCAACCAATAATAGCAGTAAATATCAAGGTGCTGGTTTAGTATTAACAGTTTTAATTGCATCGATTGTTGGTGCTATTATTTTAACTTTAGGCATATTTTTATTTGTATCAATGCTAATTCCATTTATAATTAGTATTAAAAGGAAGCTTATTAAAAATGTATTTATGCTATTTATAGAAAATGTATTTCTAGCATTCGCAATTTTATTATTATCTATTTCTATATTTGCTTCATATAACCATTTTACAATAGCTTTAATAATAATATTTGGAATTGCTTTATGTGTGAGATTAATAGGAGCGTTAATTATTAATAAAAAGATATATAATAATAAAACATGGATACTTGATTCAATTTGTATGGCTTTTGAATTATGTCTAATTATAATTTGCTTAATATCATATTTTAATATAATTGATGCATCATATTATTATATTTTACCATTATCTATCATATTATTTGCATTTAATATTTTCTATATATTCTTTAGAAAAAAGTTCTATTTAAATAAAGAAATATCTAATAATTTAATAGATGATAAAGAAGAAGAATAATAAAGAGGTTCACTTTGCAAAAAGTGAACCTCTATTTTACAATGAATTAATAATGTATTTATTTAATACTTCAGCAACACCTGAATTATTATTATCATTTTCTGTAATGTAATCAGCTATTTCTTTAACCTCTGGGAATGCATTTTTCATTGCTACACCAATACCTGCAGCTTTTATCATTGTTATATCATTTCCGGCATCTCCAATAGCCATTGTATCTTCCATTTTCACATTTAAATATGAAGCAAGTGATTTTAGGGCACTACCCTTTTCTACACCCTTTTTCAAAAATTCTAGGAATATTTTAGAAGATCTTACCATACTATATTCAGTATAATATTTTTCGTTAACCTCCTTCATTATTCTTGTAATATTTTCTTCACTATCTACTAGCATACATTTAATGAATTTATCATCATCCTTTATTTTATTAAAATCGAATAAATGATCCTCAACATGATTAATTTTACTTTCAACATCAGTATATGGATTATGCTTAGTTGTAATTAATTCACCATTTAATCTAAATGCGTGAATATGAACACCAAGTCTTAAAGATTCAGCATATAATTCCTTAACTACATCACCAGTGATAAAAGTAGAGCTAATTACCTCACCTGAGCCTACATTTATAATTTGGGTACCATTATAAATAATTGCATAATCAGAAGTAGAATTAAGCCCTAATTCATTTAATATAGGTAGCACTCCAGAGATAGGACGACCTGTTGCGATAACAATTTTAACTCCTAAATCATGGCATTTTGCAATTGCTAATTTATTTTCCCAAGTGATATTTTTATCTTTATCGAATAATGTACCATCTAAATCTATTGTAACTATTTTAATCATAGAAAGTCTCCTTTAAAAAAATTAAAAGGGCATAGTATTGCCCTTTATTATCTATTTTGTATAATAGCCCAAATTAAACTAAATAAACCACCAAAAGCCATAACTAAAGCTAAAATTACAATAATAATTTTTCCTGCAAGTGTAGAAGCAGGGTTCTTATAAGCTTTTGTTTTTTTATCCTTTTGTTCTAATATTGCATCTGCTCTTTGTTCATTATATGTTTTTTGTTTCTTATTCTTTTTAGCAGTTGCTTTATAGTTATCTTTTCTACTCAAATTTCTTCACCCACTTAATAAAAAATGTTATAATAAATTAATCATTACTTATTATATAATAATTGATTTAAAAAAGGAAGATAAAAATGTTAAAAAATTATAATGGTAGAATTATATTTCATATTGATATGAATGCTTATTTTTGTAGCGTTCATTGTAAATTAAATCCAACCCTGAGAGGAAAGGCATTTGCAGTAGGAAGAGAAGGTACCTATAAGGGAGTTTTATCTACTGCATCCTATGAGGCTAGAAAGTATGGTATTCATTCTGCAATGCCTATTACTGAAGCATATAAAATATTACCTACATTATTAGTTGTTAATCATAATTTTAGTGAATATAAGAAAAACCATTATCTTTTTATTGATATAATTAAACAATATACAAATCTAATTGAGGTTGCGTCAATTGATGAGGTTTATGCTGATATGACAGATGCTTGTAAAAATATGCATCCATTAGTTTTAGCAAAGGAGATACAGCTAAGAATTTTAAGAGAATTAGATCTTCCTTGTTCAATTGGTATTGCCGCAACTCTATTCTTAGCTAAAATGGCATCTGATATTAAAAAGCCTCTTGGTGTAACAATGATAAGAAGAGGTGAATTAGATAAGATATTATATCCTTTATCAGTTAAAGATATATTTGGTATTGGTAAAAAAACCTATCCAAGATTAATAGAAAATGGAATAGAAACAATTGGAGATTTTATGAATCCTGAAAATGAGGATTTAATTATTAGCTTGATTGGTATTAATTCCTATTCCTATGCAAAAGAATGTATATTAGGTAGGTCATCAGACAAGGTAATACCTGATAGGCATGCAACATCTAAATCTATTTCTACAGAGACTACATTTGATGTTCATTTGGGCTCTGTTGTTGAGATTTTAGCTGTTTTAAGAGGCTTACTTAGAGATATTACTAAAAGATTAACAGATGGAGATTATGTTACTAAAACTGTTGTTTTAACGATGAGAGATTCTGATTTCCATACTATTAGTAAGAGAACCTCCTTAGATGAATATACTGATGATATATATGTATTTAATAATGTCATTGAAGATTTATTAACAGAATTAATCGAAGAGGATAAAACATATAGGCTTGTCGGAGTAGGTTTTGCTGGAATTATTAAAAGAAGTGAATTAAAGGAAGAATATAATTTATTTACTATTAATGATAAGGTTATTAAAGAAAATAATATTAAAAAGCTAATGAAGGATATTAATGATAAATTTGGTGAAGATATTATTTATTTTAATAAAGATAAGAAGAAATAAAACTTGTAAAAAAATATTTTTAATGATATTATAAATTGGTTTTTATAAGGAGGTATATTATGGATTATTCAGGATTAAATTTGAAAAAATACATAACAAAAGCTATTGAGGATTTGCATTTTAAAGAATTTAGTGATGTTCAAAAGGAAGTATTTAATAATTTCTTTAAGGGTAATAAAAACATATTAGCTAAATCTAAAACAGGTTCTGGTAAAACTCATGCCTTCTTAATTCCTATTTTTGAATCATTAGATGAAAAGAAGCAAGAGGTTCAGGCAACTATTATTGCCCCAACTAAGGAGCTTGCGATGCAAATATATAAGGTTGCATCACATATTGCATCATTTTCTGGTGATACAATTAATATAAAATTATATTCTGGTGGTACTGATAGATTAAAGGAAATTGAGAAATTAAAAAACAATATGCCTCAAATTGTTATTGGTACACCTGGTAAAATTAAGGATCTTGCCATAAATGAAAATGTATTAAAAATATATACATCTAAAATATTAGTAATTGATGAAGTTGATATGACATTTGAAAATGGATTCCAGGAGGAATTAGATGAAATTACTGCAGTATGCGCTAATGCTAGAATGATGTTCTTTAGTGCAACTATATCTGAGGCAGTATTACCATATCTAAAAAAATATATGTCAAATGTTGAATTTACTGAAATCAAGGATGATAGTGAATTAAATATTAAGCATGTATGGATTCCATTAAAGTATAAGGATAGATTTGATGTATTAACTGATTTATTAAATACATTTCAGCCTTATTTATGCTTAATATTCGCAAATAAAAAGGAAACTGTAATTGATTTAGCTGGTAAGCTTCAGGCTAAAGGATTCTTTGTAGGACAAATCCAAGGGGATATGTCTCCAAGAGAAAGAAAAAGAGTTATTCAAGAGGCAGAAAAGCTTAAATATCAGTTCATAGTAGCAACAGACCTTGCAGCAAGAGGCATTGATATTCCTGGTATATCACATATTATTAATTATGAATTACCATATGATTATGAATTCTATGTTCATAGAAGTGGAAGAACTGGAAGAATGCATAATGATGGTATTGTTTATACATTATATGATGAATTAGATAATGACTACCTAGATAATTTAGCTAAGAAAAAGATTAAACCAGAATATTTTGAATTAAAAAATAAGGAATTAGTAGAATATAAAGGTAGAAATACTAGAGCCGAAAGAATTAAGCCAACAACTGATTATCAAAAGGAGGCTGCAAAATATGTACCACTTGGTGATAAGAAGCCTGGCTATAAGAAAAGAAGACAAGCTAAGATTGATGAGATTGCTGATAAGCTAAAGGCAAAAGATAAAAAAGCTCAAAAGAGAGCTAGGGGAAAAAGAAGTAACTAAAACAAAAAGGACATGAATTTTATTTCATGTCCTTTATTTGCTTATTACTTAATTGTTTCACCAGCAGGGATATGCTTATCCTTAATTTCCTTAGGATTAGGAGAAGAGAAGATACGTACGTTTCTTTCAACCACTAAGCCCTCAGGTAGAATTAATTTCTTACCGATTACATTTAGACCAGAAGATAATAGTTTAGGTTTATCCTTATTAGCAATTGATTTATCTCCTGTACCAATTGTTGAATTATCACCAATTACAGTATCCTTATCAATGATTGTATCTTCAATTTTACAATTCTTACCGATAACAACATCATTTAAGATAACTGAATTCTTAATAGTAGAGCCTTCGCCAACGATTACACCTGGAGATAATACTGAGTTTTCAACTTCACCATCAATGATACATCCATTAGATACTAATGATGTCCTGATAGTAGCGTCTTCACCAACTCTAACTGGAGGTAAATCCTCAGATTTAGTATAAATCTTCCAATTTGGATCATATAAATCTAGTTGAGCACTCTTACATAATTCAAGGTTAGCTTCAACATAAGAATCATAAGTTCCTACATCCTTCCAATAATCATAATATTCATATGCATATACGTTCTTTGTTTTAATCATGTCAGGGATAATATGCATACCAAAGTCTAAGTCATCAATATCTGGATGTGCTTCAATTGCATCAATTAAAGCTTGAGTTGAGAATACATAGATACCCATAGAAGCTTTATTTGATTTTGGCTCCTTTGGTTTTTCTACGAATTTATTAATTCTTAGATTTTCATCAGTTTCTAGAATACCAAATCTAGAAGCTTCATCGATTGGAACTATCTTAGCAGCGATTGTTAAGTCAGCTCCAGTCTTTTTGTGTTGTTCAATCATCTTTGAGTAATCCATTTTATAAATATGGTCACCTGAAAGAATTAGAACATATTTTGATGCATAACGCTTAACGAATTCTAGATTCTTTCTAACAGCGTCAGCAGTACCATTATACCAAGAGTTGTTAGGTTGAAGAAGTGTTACGAATGAATCACGTCTGTCTAAGTCCCAAGGCTTACCTACACCAATGTGTTCGTTTAATGATAATGGTAAATATTGTGTTAAGATACCAATTTGGAAAATTCCTGAATTTGTACAATTTGATAATGCAAAGTCAATAATTCTGAATTTTCCTGCGAATGGAACAGCTGGTTTAGATCTTTTTTCTGATAAGATATCTAATCTAGAACCACGTCCACCAGCTAAGATTAAAGCTAATGTTTCCATAAATTTCCTCCTATTATCTAACTAGCTTATTATATAAATCAATGTAAGCTAAAGCTGATTGTTTCCAGCTAAAGTCTTTTTCCATTGCTGATTTAACCATTTTCTTAAATGCAATCTTATTATTGTTATATGTATTGATTGCTAAGAACATAACTTCTTTCAAATCATAAGAATTAAAGTTTGTAAATGTAAATCCTGTACCTTCACCAGTATAAACATTAAATGGTTGAACTGTATCCTTTAATCCACCAGTTTCTCTTACAAGTGGAAGAGTACCATATCTCATTGCGATCATTTGACCAAGTCCACATGGTTCAAATTTAGATGGCATTAAGAAGATATCACAACCTGCATAAATCTTTTGAGCGATTTCATCACTATATCCAATGTAGCATTTAAATCTATCAGGATATTTTGCCTCAATGCTTCTAAAGAAGTCTTCATAATAATGATCACCAGAGCCCATTAAAATGAATTTAGCATTACTATAATTAATTACTTCATCAATAATTGGCTCTAATAAGTCAATACCCTTTTGATCTACTAATCTAGATACTAGACCAAATAGAGGTACATCATCATAAGGTAAGCCAAATTGTTTTAATAAGCCTTCCTTATTTGCCTTCTTACCTGCTGTAACAGTTTTAATAGAATAATTTTTGAATAAATTCTTATCAGTTGCAGGATCGTATTTAACTGTATCAATACCATTTAGGATACCATAGAAGTCAAAATATCTTAATCCTAAAATATTATTTAAATAATATCCATATTGATCTGTTAATACTTCATTTTTGTATGTAGGCGAAACAGTAGTAATAGCATTAGATTCCATAATTGCTGATTTCATAAAATTAATACAGCCACCAAATTCTAACGAATTAGAATAAGGCATAAATAGAATATTCATCATATCCATTGGGAAATTGCCTTGATATTGAATATTATGAATTGAGAATACTGTTTTAATTCTATTAAATTCTGGATATGCAAAATAATTATTTCTAATAATATATGGAACTAATCCTGCTTGCCAATCATTTACATGAATGATATCTGGGAAGAATTGTATAACCTTTATTGCCTCTAAAACAGCAAAATCAAAGAAAGCAAATCTTTCACCATCATCTCCGTAGCCATAGAATCCATCTCTATTGAAGTATCTATCGCTATCGATGAAATAATATGTTATTCCATCATGCTCGGCCTCGAATACTCCCAAGTATTCAGTAGAAGAACCAATTCTAACATACGCATAGCCTTTATATTCTGCGATGTTTTTATCTTTTATTTTTTTGTAGTAAGGTAAAATTACTCTAGCATCTACTCCGTTTTCCTTTAATGCTTTAGGTAATGCACCAATAACATCTGCTAAACCACCTGTTTTAGCAAAAGGTGCGCCCTCACTTGCACAAATTAAGACTTTCATTTCTTAACCCCCTTGTGTTTTATCTAATTTTTCATAGAACTTCTATATATGATAATTATACAATAATTTATAGCCTTAAACAAGTGATATAATATCGTTATTTGTAAAGAAAGTAACTTATTATATTTTATATAAAATATTAAATGATAAAAAAAAGCTTTTTGTATTGATAAATCAATACCTTTTTGATATAATGTAATGGCATATGTAAAAAATGTAAACACCTAAAAAGGAGTTAAAAATATGGCATCAAAAAGTAAAAGAAATAGAACAAAATTTAAGTGGACAAAGGAATTAATATTCTTAATTATAGGTATTGTAGTATTAATCGTAGCTGCAGTTATTATCAATCTTCCTACAAGTGCATCTGTCCAATTAGAAAAATATAATAATGCAATAACAACATACAATACTAATAATAGTACATCTTATTCATTATTACCTACAAATCATGTATTTAAGGATACATCAATTGATGGCTTAAAAAATGATAAGAAGTCAGACAATTATACATTTGTATTCTATGGCTCATTAAATAATGCAGAATTCTTAGAAAATTTATCTAAAGTAAATTCATATGCTTCTGAATATGATGTGAAGACAGTATATTTATGGTTTGCTGATTATGTTGAAAATACAGACTCAGATACTAAAGCAACTGCTTCATATAAAAATCAAGTTAATGAATATAATGATGTTATTAATGAAAATATTAATTCATTAGTTGCTGATAGCAATGGATTATATGAAAGTCAAGATAATTTTGATTTAGAGGTATATCCAGCATTATTAGTATTTAAATCTAACTCATTAATATTTAATTCACAAACTTATTCAGAAAGTGATAATTCATCTGAATATACATGGACAACATACATTAGCTCTGCATTTAAGTATGCAAAAGCTGATGAGGTTTTGACATCTAAGTAATTATAAAATATGTTATTAACTGAGACCAAGTCTCAGTTTTTATCTTAATTTGGAGGATATTATGATTGATACAATTAAACAAGAAATTAAACAAAAATTAGAAAAATATTATAAAGAAAAATATGATGCTGATTTACAAATAGTTGTAGAAGAGCCTAAAAAGGCAGAATTAGGTGATATTTCAGTACCAATGTTTACTGTTGTTAAATTTTTAAGAAAGCCTATGCCTGAAATTGTAAATGAGGCAATTAAAGCAATTGAATCATTTAATCTTCCAGTATTAGATATTAAATCTGTAGGAGCTTTTGTTAATTTATTTGTAGATAAGGAAAAGCTATCTAAGGAAATTATTATTAATGCAATTAAAAATGATTCTAATTATGGAAATAGTGAATTAGGTAAAGGTAAAAATGTTACTCTAGATTATTCAAGCCCTAATATTGCAAAAAGCTTTTCAATTGGTCATTTAAGATCAACTATGATTGGTAATTCATTAAAATTAATTTTACAAAAATGTGGATATAATACTTATTCAATCAACTACCTAGGTGATTGGGGAACACAATTTGGTAAAATGATTGTTGCATACAAAAGATGGGGTAATTTAGATGAAATTAAGGCTGACCCTATCAATCAATTAACTGCATTATATGTAAAATTCCATGACGAGGCTGAAAAGGATCCAAGCCTTGAGGATGAAGCTAGAGAAGCATTCAGAAAAATGGAATTAAAGGATGAGGAATATCTTGATTTATGGAAATGGATTAGAGAGGAATCATTAAAGGAATCTGCTCAAATTTATGATTTATTAGACATTTCATTTGATTCATACAATGGTGAAGCTTTCTATAATGATAAAATGGATGCGGTAGTAGATGAGCTTGATAAAAAAGGCCTATTAGTAGAAGATCAAGGCGCTAAAATTGTCAATTTAGGCGATGATATGCCACCTGCATTAATCAAAAGAAGTGATGGTGGATCATTATATATTACACGTGATCTAGCTGCAGTATTCTATCGTAAGAAGGAATATAAATTTGATAAGATTTTATATGTGGTTGGTAATGAGCAAAAATTACATTTCCAACAATTAAAAAGATTAATTGATAAAATGGGATATGATTTCTCAGATGAAGTAAATCATGTTAATTTTGGTCTATATTTAACTAATGGTAAAAAAGCATCTACTAGAAAAGGTAATGTAGTTAAGTTATATGATGTATTAATGACAGCAATTAATTTAGCTAAAAATCAAATTGAAGAAAAGAATCCTAATATTGAAAACAAGGATGAAATTGCTAAAAATGTTGGCATTGCAGCAATCGTATTTGCTGATTTAAAGAATTTCAGAGGCTTAGATATTGAATTCAATATTCAAGACGCTGTTAAATTTGAAGGTCAAACAGGTCCTTATTTACAATATACAGGTGTTAGAATTGCATCTATTTTAAGAGATAAGGAATTTGATTATAATAACATTGATGAAAAGCAATTTACAAAGCCTCATTATTTTGAGCTTGTAAAGCTTGTATCTGATTTCAAATCAACTATTGAAAGAGCAGCAAATGAAATGGCTCCATCTGTAGTTGCCAAATATTTATTATCTTTAGCTGCATCATTTAATAAATTCTATTCTATAGAAAAGATTAATGTAGAGGATGAAGTTATTAGAAATACTAATTTTGCATTAGCTAAGGCTGTAAGAATTGTATTAAATGAAGGCTTAAGATTATTAGGTATTAAATATTTAGAGGAAATGTAGAATGTATTCAAAAAAGAAGATTATTAAATATCTAATTTTAATATTAGCAATTTTGGTTCTTCTTATAGTATTACTTACTCAGGTTGGAGATATTAAAAAAATAGCTGATGTTTTTAGCCATGGCTTTAATCCATGGTGGCTACTTGCTAGCATTGGTATTATCCTTCTATATTGCTTTGTCTATAAATTATCTTTAATTATTTTAGTTAAAAGACAATATAAGCATTTAAAATTTTGGGATTTATATCTAATATCTGGTTCTGAATTTTTCTTTAATGCGGTTACACCATTTTCATCTGGTGGACAGCCATTTCAGGCCTATGCATTATCTCAAAAAAAGGTTTCATTATCAGATTCAACATCACAGCTATTGTTAAATTTCTTAGCTTACCAAGTTGCTATGAATTTAATATCAGTCATATGCGTATGTATATACTTTGGTAGACTACATAGCGATATTGATAATTTTATTATTCTATTTATCGTTGGATTCTCTATTAATTTATTTATTATGATTTTATTAGTTTTGGTCGGCTGTTCAAAGCTATTTGGAAAAGCCTTAATTAAACTAATAAATGGTATTTGTAAAATAAAAATAATTAGAAAATTTGTAGGAGATAAAACAGCATCAGTAACTCAATATGTTACTGATATGCAAGAAGCATTTAAAAATATTAAGAATGATATGAAAACATGGTTTTTATGTCTTTTAACAAAAATAATTGCTAATATGATTTATTATGCAATTCCTTTTGTTGGCTTCTATGTAATAGGAAATCCTATTTCATCAAAGGAATTTTGGTATTGCTTTGCTCTTACATCTTTCTGCTTAACTACAACAATTTGGGTACCACTTCCTGGAGCATCAGGAGGAGTAGAATTAGCATTTTTAGTATTATTTAAAAATCTAATTGTACAAGGCGGAGCCTCTGATCCTGACGCAATTGCTCAAAGTGGTATGCTTATTTGGAGATTAATGACTTATTACTTCATTCTATTATACGGATTAGTTGATTATATATTATTTGATAGACGTATGTCTAAAGAAATGAAAAATGAATTGACAATATCTAAAAAACAAATTATATTAGATAAAGAGGCAATTGATTTAAAAACGAGTATGGAAGAAGATACAAAGGCTTCTTCTGAAGTAGATGAAGAATAATTAGAAGTATTAAGGAGGACACTATGAGAATTGGTTTATTTTCTGATCAATTCTACCCACAAGTAAGTGGTGTAGTTACTTCAATAAAAATGTTATATGAGGGCCTAGAAGCAATGGGCCATGAATGCTATATTTTTACAGCTATCGATGATGAAAACTGTAAAGATAATCCTGAAATTACTAGTAAAAAAATTATTAATTTTCCAGGTATTTATTATCCATTTAAGGCTGCAAGCGAATATAAATTTAATATTGCACATAGAAGATTCGTTAAAGAGATTGCTAAATATAATTTAGATGTTATTCATATTAATACAGAATTTAATATGGCGAAAATAGCTAGAACTGCTGCAAAGGAATTACATATTCCTGTAGTATATACAGTTCATACAGCATGGATACAATATATTTGTACATTATTTCCTGTGTCTGATAAATTTATGCATCCATTCTGGGTTATGTGCATGAGAAATCTATTTACTAAACCTACTTATAAATCAGCTGAAATAACAATTTTACCTACAAAGAAAATGTTGCCTGATTTAAAGAATTATGGTATAAAGGGTAATGATTTTAGAATTATTCCTACAGGAATTGAATTATTCCGTTTCTCAGATTTTAAGGGAACAAAAGAGGAATTAGATAAATTAAAAGAAGAGCTTGGCTTAAAGGATAAATTCATCTTTGCATATATAGGTAGAACTGCTAAAGAGAAAAATATCGAATTTATTATTGAAGCTTTTTCTAAGATTGCAAATCAAAATGATAAAGCTAGATTATTAATCGTAGGTGGTGGACCTATCCTAGATGAATTAAAGGATTATGCAAGCCAATTGCGTATATATGATAAGGTAGTTTTTACAGGATTAATTCCATGGGAAAAAATACCATATTATTATCATATTGCTGATGTATTTGTAAATGCATCTAATTCTGAAACTCAGGGCTTAACATATGTAGAAGCATTAGCTTCTGGAGTACCAGTTTTAGTAAAAAATGATCCATGTATTGAAGATGTTGTTCAAGAGGGGTATAATGGATTTATCTTTGATACTTTAGAGGAATGTGTATCAAAGATGCAATACTGTATTGATAATGATTTAACTGAGGTTAAAAACAATACAGAACCATCTAGTAGAAAATTCTCTAAAGAAGCATTTGCTAAAAACATTTATGATGTTTATTGTGAAGCAATAAAATCATATTATGCTAAGCATAAAAAATGGGCAAAGAAAAAAGAAGAACAAAAATAAAAGGGGAAATAATTTCCCCTTGTAATATGCTCTAGTGGCGAAATTGGTATACGCGGCAGACTCAAAATCTGCTGGTAGTGATATCGTGCGGGTTCGAGTCCCGCCTGGAGCACCAAATTGAAAGAACCAGATTGATACAAAATATCAGTCTGTTTTTTTATTGGTTCGAATCCTGCCGTCGATATGTTTATTTAAAAATTTAGGCTCTAGAAGTGAATTTTGACTCAACTCTTTAAGACCTATTTTTTGTTGGTGTAAAAGTAGTGGTGACGAAAGGTGACGAAAGGTGACAATTGATTTTATGAGAATAAATGACATGAGTTTTATAGATATTAAGTTACAAAATTTGCAGAAATTAATCCAAGAACACTATGGTGGTTATAAAGGTGGTGAAAGAAAAATAAACATATTTTCGTTTAATAAATTGATGCAATTCTATGAAGTCGGGGATATCTCCGATTTTTTAATGAAACGTAGTTTAATAAAAAATGAGAAATATAATTCCTAATAATAGATTTTTGTTTTATAAAGTGATATAATATGATACAAATGATGGAGGTAAGAAATGAATAAAAAAGATTACCCTAGTGCAATAAGAAAATTGAGAGCAAAACTTAATATTTCACAACAAGAACTAGCTGATATGCTTGGTGTTTCATATCCATCTGTTAATAGATGGGAAAATGGTCATTATGAACCTACAATAATAGCAAAAATTAAATTAGAAGAATTGTTAAATCAAAATAATATAGAACTATGTGAGGTATTAACAAATGAGAATAATTAGTCTTTTTAGTGGATGCGGTGGACTTGATTTAGGGTTTGAAAAAGCCGGTTTTGAAATACCTGTAGCGAACGAGTTCGATAAAACAATATATGAAACATTTAAAATCAATCATCCTTCTACAAAACTTATTGAAGGTGATGTTAGACAAATCACAAAAAAAGATATAGAAAAATATCTTGGTGATGGCAATGTTGATGGAATTATAGGCGGTCCACCTTGTCAATCGTGGTCAGAAGCAGGAGCGCTTAGAGGAATCGAGGATGCTAGAGGACAGCTTTTCTTTGATTATATTAGAATTTTAAAAGAGTTTAAGCCAAAATTCTTTTTAGCCGAAAATGTTAGTGGGATGCTAGCTAATAGGCATTCTGAGGCAGTTAAGAATATCATCTCTTTGTTTGACGAAGCAGGATATGATGTGTCTTTAACACTTGTTAATGCAAAAAATTATGGCGTAGCTCAAGAAAGAAAAAGAGTTTTTTATATTGGCTTTAGGAAAGATCTTAATATTAAATTCAATTTTCCAAAAGGCTCTACTGAAGATGATGAAAGCAAATTAACGTTAAGAGATGTGATTTGGGATTTAAAAGATACTGCAATACCAGCTTTAAAGAGAAATTATCATAATCCAGAATCAATTAATAACAACGAGTATTTTGTTGGCGAATATTCTCCAATATTTATGAGTAGAAATAGAGTAAAAGATTGGAATGAACAAGCATTTACAATTCAAGCATCTGGTAGACAATCTCAACTTCATCCATCAGCACCAAAGATGGTAAAGGTTGGTAAGGACAAATGTGAGTTTGTTAAAGACAAAAAAGATTTGTATAGACGATTGACTGTTAGAGAAGCAGCCAGAATACAAGGGTTCCCTGATAGTTTTAAGTTCATTTATGAAAATGTCGATAATGGATATAAAATGATTGGAAATGCAGTACCTGTTAATTTAGCATTTGAAATTGCGTGTGCTATCAAAAAGGAGTTGGAAAAATGAGCAATCAAAGTAATGATCATGGAAGAGCATATGAGTATATTTGCTTAACTGTTTTATATAATGAAATTAAAAGACATAGAAAATGTGTAATTGAACAAAATAGCAGTTTTATCGCTGCCAAAAATGCTTGGGATAATATCGATGAAATGTTGCAAGGAAATTTAGCACTTAGTGCCATATCTGTTGTTGACACACTTTTTGACCTAGAACCATTAATTGTAGAAGATTCTGAAGATACTCTAAATTTATATTTACAACCTGATTCTAAAGGTGAAGAAGGGGATGTTAGGGATATTATTATTCTAAGAAGTGGAATCAACTGGGAAATTGGACTAAGTATTAAACACAACCATTTTGCAGTTAAGCATAGTAGATTAGCTAAAACATTAGATTTTAGTCAAAAATGGTTTGGTAGAAAATGCACAAGTGATTATTGGAATATAGTTTCTTCGATTTTTGATTATCTTGAAACTATGAAGATACAAAAAAAAGAGTGGAAAGAGTTACCAGCAAAGGAAGACGATGTATATGTTCCTTTACTAAAAGCATTTATGGATGAAATAAACAGACAAAATAAATTGGATTCAACAACACCAAAGAAGATGGTTGAGTATCTACTGGGTGAATTTGATTTTTATAAAGTTATAAGTATGGATGCCAGAAGAACAACGCAAATTCAAGCATTCAATCTTCATGGGACACTAAATCAGCCATCAAAGAGTACTAAGCCTGCTATTGAGATACCTATTACTAATTTACCTACAAGAATTGTTAGTTTAGGTTTTAAACCAAATAGCAAGAATACTGTTGAATTATATATGGACAATGGTTGGCAATTTAGTTTTAGAATTCATAACGCAGCTACACTAGTTGAAACAAGTTTGAAATTTGACATCCAAATTATTGGGATGCCGACTACTATCATATCAATCAATTGCAGTTGGAAATAATAAGGAGGACAAATATGGATTTTAAATCTGGAAAAAAATCAATTACATCGCTATTTTCTTGCAAAAAGCAATTCGTAATTCCTAGATTTCAAAGAGAATATACATGGTCAAAAGTGGAATTAAACGAGTTTTTAGATGATATTCTTACTAGAATCAAACTACATGAAGGAAAACTTGATACTACAGAATATTTTTGGGGAAGCCTATTGCTTGTTGGTGATTTGGATGACCAAAAGACATTGGAGGTTAACGTTGTTGATGGTCAACAAAGAATAACAACAATGACTATATTCTTATCAGTAATTGCAAAGTTGTTTGATGCTAACAAGAATGAAGGTTTATCTCAAGCATTATGGGAATATATCATTGGCAAGGATGCAAATACAGAATCGTTCGCAGTGTTAAAAAATGAAACACCAAAACCTTATTTTCAATTCACCATTCAAAAGTTGAAAGAAGAAGAGATAAATCCTTCTAATGCGGAAGAAGAAAAAATTTTAGAAGCAAATAAATTCTTTAAATCCAACCTTTCAAAAAAAGGATTAAAAAAGAGATTTCAAAGATTAAAAAAAGAAGAATTGAATGAATTTGATTATATAGATTTGTTGAAGGCAATAAGGGATCAATTGCTAAGAAGTTATGTTATTTGCATTTCGACCGAAGATAAAGAATATGCAAATATGATTTTTGAAATATTAAATGCAAAAGGTAAAGAGTTAGCAAGTGTAGATTTAATAAAAAATTCCATTTTTGAAAAATTAAAAAGCGAGGTTCCTGCTGATACAGCAAAGGAACTGTGGTTGCAAATAAGAAATAATTTATGCTCACGAGGAAATAGAATTGAATTTGCTACGTTTTTTAGGCATTTTTGGATAATGCGTTATGGCAAAGTACAAGATAGTAAGTTATATTCAGATTTTCAAAACAAGGTAAAGAAAACGGAAGATGCCTATCTTGAATTATTAAGGGAAATGAAATATTTTTCAGCAATCTATTCTCTCTTGTTAAATCCTCAAATAAATGATTTTGAATGCAAAAAAGAATATAATTTCATAATCACAGAATTAAAATCATTAAATGATTATTACGGAATTGTTCAAATCAGACCTGTTTTAATGTCATTATATTATCAGCATATTAAAAATGGTCTAATTAATTTAAAACAGTTTAAAAAAATAATTATTGCCATATCTCGTTTTCATTTGATTTATAATGCTGTATGTTCAAAAAGAACTTCAAGTTTGGAAAAACCAATCAACTCTTTTGCTCACGATTTATTTTTGTGCAATGATGCAGAAACTATTAAAGTATGCTTAAAAACTTATATTGAATCCTTAACAAGTTTATTGCCAAACGAAGATGAATTTGTAGAGGGATTTAAGAGATTTAAATTTAGTAAGCAGCCGATCTCTACAAATGTTATGGCAAAACATCTTATAAATGTATTCGAAATGTTAGTGTCAAAAAGTGATATATTTGAAGTAAATTCATCAATTGAACATATTTTAGATGAAGATAATGAGGATGAGAGTACTCTTTATATTGGTAATTTACTTTTATTAGAGCAAAATATTAACTCGAGTATTCCGAAATCTGATTTAAAAAATAAAAAGTTATACTACGAGCAATCTAAATATAAAATGGTTTCAATGTTCTTAGAAGAAAACAATAGTAAACAAGCATTTTGCAAAAATGATATTGAGATTAGAAGCAAAAATCTTGCAAAGGAAATGTACAAATTATCAAGTACACTGATTAAAAATTGTTCTATCTAAAATCAATTCATTATATAGGGTGTGCAAAGGGTGTGCAGGGGTGTGCATTGTATTAAAATGGTTCATCTTTGCCAGAATGTAATTAATCTCTGATATAGAATCAGGGATTTTATTTTATTAAAAAAAGAGAAAGCCAACAACTCTATTTATTTTTGTGGTATAATATTTAATGCAATAATACTATGTATTTTTTTTATGGTGGTGAAGTATGAAAATAGTTCTAATTGGTGTCGGTAAAATGGGTACTGAAATTGTAAAACATGTTTGTCATGAAAATCATGAAGTTATAGTTATTGATAATGATGCAAATGTAATTGAAGATATTATCAATAAATATGATGTTATGGGTATCAATGGAAATGGAGTTTCATATGAAGTACAAAAAACTGCAGGTGTAGATAAAGCAGATCTTTTTATTGCGGTTACAGAATCAGATGAAGCTAATATGCTTGCATGCTTAATAGCTAGAAAACTAGGTACTAAATACACTATAGCTAGAGTAAGAGATTTTGAATATACAAAGCAAATTGAATTAATGACAGGTGCGTTAGAAATAACAAGAACTATTAACCCTGAATTTGAAGCATCTAAAGAGATTTTAAGAATAATTAATTTCCCAGAAGCATTAAGAGTAGATTCTTTTGCCCATGGTAATGCTGATATTACTGAATTCTATATATCTGAAGATTCATTACTTGTAGGAATGTCATTAATGCAAATTAATTCTAAATTTAATGTACAAATATTAGTTTGTGCAGTTAAAAGAGAAAATGAGGTTATCATTCCTAATGGTAAATTTGTATTCCAGGGTGGAGATAGAATTCATATTATTTCATCACAAGAACAATCTAAGGCATTTATATCAAAGCTTGGATTATCTAAAACAAAAATGAAGAATATTATGATTATTGGTGCGTCTAAAATAACTCATTATTTAGCTGATTCTTTAGTGAAAAATAATTATAATGTAAAAATAATTGAGATTAATCCTAAAAAGGCAGAAGAAATCGCAGAAACTATTCCTAATGCCAATGTAATAATAGGTGATGGTTCTGATCAAGTATTATTAAGAGAAGAAGGAATGCAAGATTTTGATGCTATTGTATGCTTAACAGGAAAAGATGAAGAAAATATTATTATTTCATTATATGCTAATAAGCAAAATGTAGGAAAGATTATTACAAAGGTTAATAAGGATTCCTTTGCTGGATTACTAGAATCAATTGAAATGGCATCAGTTATTTTCCCACAACAAATTGCCGCAAACCAAATTGTTTCATATATTAGATCTATCTCTAATAGAGGTGGAAATAATATCGTCTCATTACATAAGATTGTAGATAACAAAGTAGAAGTATCAGAGTTTGTAGCATCAGGCTCATCTAAAGCCTTAAATATAAAATTAAAAGATATTACACTTAAAAAGAATATTTTAATTGGTGGAATTATTAGAGATCATCAAATAATTATTCCATCAGGTATGACCTCAATAAAAGAAAGGGATTCGGTCATTATAGTATCAAAGGATATTATTTTAAATGACCTAGATGATATTTTGGTATAGCCTATGAATTTTAATGTAGTTAGAAATTTGATAGGCAAAATCTTAGTACTCGTTGGTCTATTGATGATAGTTCCTTTAATTACAGCTTTTGTTTATCAAGAAAGTTTAATGAATATAATTTCATATTTAATACCTATGGTATCATTATTTGTTGTTGGTGGCTTTTTGGGATATTTTAAGCCTGCAAAGGACACCAGGATGGGAGCTAAAGAGGGATTTGTAATAGTAAGTATATCGTGGATATTAATGTCATTATTTGGCTGTTTTCCATTTCTTATTTCAGGCTATGTAGATGATTTCTTTACTGCCTTTTTTGAAATGACATCAGGCTTTACTACCACAGGAGCAAGTGCCTTAACTAGTGATCAATTATTTATGATGCTAAATAATGGTGGACACTCACTATTAATGTGGAGGAGCTTTTCCCATTGGATTGGCGGTATGGGTATTCTAGTATTTATTCTAGCAATTATTTTAGAATCAAAAGATGGTTCAGCACTTCATATTTTAAGAGCTGAATCACCAGGACCACAGGCTGGTAAAATAGTATCTAAAATTAAGGTATCATCTAGAATTTTATATTTAATTTATATTGCTATGACAATAATAGAAATAATTGCATTAAATATTTGTCATATCTTTGATCCTGAAATGGAATTCTTTGATACTTTAATTATGTCATTTGGTACTGCAGGTACTGGTGGATTTGCCTTAACTTCTGCAAGTGTTGGTTTATATGCACCTTGTAGCCAATATGTAATTGCAGTATTTATGTTATTATTTGGTATAAATTTCTCTATTTATTATTGGCTAATAATTAAGAATTTTAAAGATATATGGCATAATGAAGAATTAAAATTTTTCTTTATTATAGTAATCGCTGCAGTAGTAATTATTACTGCTCAAATAGTTAATTTATATTCGTCAACTGAAGAAGCATTTAGACATGCATTCTTCACTGTCGCATCTATTGTATCAACCACAGGCTATTCAACAACTGATTATTGGTCAGGCTCTCAGGGACAATGGCCTACATTATCTTTGATGATAATAATATTCTTAACATTCACTGGAGCTTGTGCAGGCTCAACAGCTGGTGGTATTAAACAATCTCGTATTCTTATTTTAGGTAAATATTCAGGCTCTAAGGTAATTAATATGATTTCACCAAGAAGAGTTGAAGTAATAAGATTAGATGGAAAGCCATTAGATAAAAAGGTAATTGATTCAACTGTTGCATTCTTTGTATTATATATGGTTATTTTGTTTGTTTGTGCATTCTTAATATCAATATGGAATCCAGTTATGCCAACAGAAGATGCAAATCCATTAACAATGATTACAGCATCATTAACATGTATATCAAATGTAGGTCCAGGACTTGGGGCAGTAGGACCGCAGGGAGGTTTTGCAAATTTCTCTTGGTTCTCTAAATTAGTATTAACAATAGAAATGATTGCAGGAAGACTTGAATTATTTCCAATCTTAATTTTATTTGCTCCAATAACTTGGAAAAAGGGAATTTAGAATTAAGGCATTATGTCAACTTGATATAATGTCTTTTTACTATTTATTTAATGCATTTTTGAAGAATTTAATTTATAATTTAATTATAGTGAGGTTTCATATGAAAAGATTAATTATATTTGATTTCTTTGGTGTCTTAGGTGGCGAATTATCACCTAAATGGTTTGAAAGACACTTTAACGAAGAAGAAGCTAAAGTATTAAAAGATAAATATTTCATTCCAGCAGATAATGGAGAATATACAATTGTAGAAACTCTAGAAAGAATGGCTGGTGATTTAGGGTTTAAATATGAAGATATATTAAATGAATTTAAAGAAAATGTTTATCGTAATGATGAATTATTTAATTATTTAATAAAATTAAGAAAGAATAATACAGTAGCATTATTATCTAATGCTGCCCTAGGTATATTTGACCTATTCTATCCTGGCTTAGATTTAAATAAATATTTTGATAAGGTATTTATTTCAGCAGAAAATCATATGCAAAAGCCTCATTTTGAATTCTATGAATTATGCATGAATTCATTTGATACTAAATTTGATGAGGTATATATGATTGATGATAATTTAAAGAATATTAAAGATATTCATCAAATAGGAATTAAAGGTATTCAATATTTTAATAATAATGATTTATTTAAGATATTAGATGAGTTTATTTAATTGTAAAATATGACTATTAATTGTATAATCAAGTTAGTATTTTAAATTAATTTTAAAAAACCATACATTGAAATGTATTTATTATTTTGAGTGTATATTAGAAAGTGGAGGTAATATAGTATGGTAAAATATATAGGAGTAAATGACAGAAAAACAGATTTATTTGAGGGACAATTTATTATCCCAGAAGGAATTAGCTATAATAGCTATTTAATTATTGACGAAAAAATTGCAATAATGGATACTGTTGATATTAATTTTAAGGACGAATTCCTATCTAATCTAGATAATGCATTAGCTGGTAAGAAGCCTAATTATTTAATTATTAATCATATGGAGCCAGACCATTCAGCATCTATTAAAGTATTAGTAGAAAAATATCCAGATATCGAAGTAGTAGGTAATGCTAAAACATTCCAAATGCTAGCACAATTTTTCCCTGGTATTCAAGTAAAGCAATATGTAGTTAAGGAAAATGATATCCTATCTTTAGGTAAGCATTCATTAAAATTTATATTTGCACCAATGGTACACTGGCCTGAGGTTATGATGTCTTATGATGAATCAGAAGGATGTTTATATAGTGCTGATGCCTTTGGTAAATTTGGCGCTCTAGATTTTGATGATCCTGAGGGCTGGGCATGCGAAGCTAGAAGATATTATTTTGGTATTGTAGGGAAATATGGTCTTCCTGTTCAAAATCTGTTTAAAAAGCTTGCAGGAGTTGATTTAAAAATCATAAGACCACTTCATGGACCAGTATTAGACTCTAACATTGATTATTATCTTAATTTATATAATATTTGGTCAAAATATGAACCAGAAGCAGATGCAGTATCTATCGCATATACATCAGTTTATGGAAATACAAAAAAGGCAGCTTTATTATTAGCAGATAATATAACTAAGGATTATGATATATTTGATCTTGCAAGAGATGATTTCCATGAAGCAATTGAAGGTGCATTTGAAAATAAATACTTAGTTCTTGCTACAACAACATATTGTGGAGATATCTTCCCTAAGATGCTAGATTTCTTAAATGCATTAAAGGAAAGAGGCTATCAAAATAGAACAATAGCTATCATAGAAAATGGCTCATGGGCTCCTACAGCTAAAAAATTCATTACTGATTTTATTAATAATAATTTCAAAAATATTACTATTATTGAAAAATCAATTACTATTAAATCAGCATTAACAGATGCAAATATAGCTGAAATAAAAGAGCTAGCTAATGAATTAAATAAATAATTAAAAAGCCGATTAATCGGCTTTTTAAATTTAATTATCAATATACCCAATAAGAATAGATAAAATCTAATATAATGGGGTTGTTTTTTTCTATATTTTTTTATATTATTTAACTTGTTTGGAGTTGATAAAATGGACTATAAAAAAACTGGTAATTTTTTAAAAGCACTTAGAAAAGAATGTGGCTATACTCAAGATGATGTTGCCAAGAAATTAATGGTCTCACCTAAAACAATTTCAAGGTGGGAATGTGGTGATGGCTTACCTGATATAAATATTATTTCTAATGTTGCAAGTATATATAATGTAACAGTAGATGAATTATTGAAGGGCGAAAGAAATATAGTAGAAAATGATAATATTATATCAAATAAAATAGATAAAAATATATCAATTTCTAATAATATATTTAAGAAATTTAACATATTTCTAATTATTTCTATATCTATTTTGTTAACATTGTCATTGTTGACACTAATTATATCAATTTTTAATTTATATTTAGCATTATCTATTCAATTTATATCAATTATTATTTCAATAATTCTTTTCTTAATTGGAAGAAGTGAAATAAAAGAAGAATTAGAATTTAATACAAGAATAGATAATATATTTAAAAATAAATATATAAAAAGAATTCTATATTTTTTCGATGCATTATGTGTTGCATTAGGTTTATTTGGATATATTTTTATTAAAATAATATCTAATAATGTCGATAATATTATTGATACTAGTGATTTAATCATTTTAGAAATTCTTTTATTATTAATTTATTTAATTGTTAGATTACCTTTCTTAAAATATACTAATTTTAATTATTTAAACAATGTTATTAAAATAATAATATTTACACTGCCCTTTTTGTTTCTAATATTATCATTTAGAGTTTCAAAAATAGGTGGAGAAGATTCAAAGTTAGTATTATTTGCATATATTCACTATACAAATTCTTTTAATATTTATACAGCTATTTTAATAGTAGCAATTATTACAATTATATTTTTAAATATACTTTTTTTTATAAAAAATAAAATAAATTTAATGCTTATACCTATTTCATTATCTATTTTAACAGTGTTTTTAATATCGATATACCTATATTTTTATCCACCGTTAAACGAATATAATAATAAAATTAATCTTAATGTATTATTCACATTTAATTTTATAATTTTAATTATAATATCAATTGTTTTATTTGTTACATATAATAAAATAACTAAAAAAGAAGCATTAAAAATTCAAAAAGTATTTTAATAGTATATATGCCAGTTTTTTCGTATAAACTGGCATTATTTTTTTCTTTTTTTCTGTTTTAAAAAAGCGTTTTATATTATATAATATAAATATATGACATTGTTGGGAGGGCTATTATGAAAATCATCCATACTGCAGATTTACATTTTGATTCTAAATTAGAAGCTAACCTAGATCCTGTTAAGGCAAAAGAAAGAAAATTAGAATTATTAAATACATTCGAAAGAATGGTTGATTATGCCAAAACCAATGATGTACGTGCGATTATTATTGCAGGAGATATGTTCGATAAGCAACGTATTTCTATCAAAACAAAAGAATTTGTTTTCAATTTAATCAATCTAAATCCTGAGATTGACTTTTTTTATGCCTCAGGAAATCATGATGAGGATTGTTTTATTGAATCAATAGATAATATTCCTAACAACTTATATATCTTTTCTGATAAATGGAAAACTATCAATTATAAAGAATGTGATATAACAGGTATTAATTATAATGAAATAACTGAAAAGACTTTATATGATACATTATTTTTAAATAAAGAAAGATTAAATATTGTTGTTATGCATGGACCACTTGGCTCTAGAGGTAATGGAATTAATGTTAATGCCCTTAAGGGTAAAGGCATTAATTATCTTGCTTTAGGTCATATTCATAAATTCCAAAAGGGTTCAATAGATTCTAATGGTATTTTTGTATATCCAGGTACACCTGAAGGTAGAGGCTTTGATGAAATAGGACCTAAGGGATTTGTTTTATTAGAAATAAATGGTGGAATAATTAATTCATCATTTGTTGAATTTGCAAAAAGAGAGCTTCATGAAGTAATAATTGATATTACTGGTATTGATTCTTGGACTGAAATAAGAAAGAATGTTAATTTTAAAACTAATTCAATTCCTGATAAGGATATGGTAAAGGTTAAATTAGTTGGTAATTATGATATTAATTTAATTAAGCAAAACGAATTATTAAATGAATATTTAAATGATTGTTATTACTTTGCAAAGGTTTGTGATGAATCAAGATTAGCAATTAATCCTAAGGATTATGAAAATGATGTTTCATTAAAGGGTGAATTCATCCGCATGGTATTACAAAGTAAAATGTCAGCCGAAGAAAAGGCAGAAGTAATTGAATATGGCATTAAAGCCTTAATGAAGGAGGAAATCTAATATGAAGATATTATCTTTATATATTGAAAGCTTTGGTAAGCTTTCTGATTATTTATATGAATTTTCTCCTAAAATGAATTCTGTATATGAGGAAAATGGTTGGGGTAAAACAACTATGTCTGTTTTTATTAAAACTATGCTATATGGTTTTACTAATAAGGCAGAAAGAGAAAGATATACACCGTGGAATAATAAGAATACCTTTGGTGGAACATTAAAAATAGAAGTTAGTGGTAAAAAATATCGAATTGATAGACAATTTGATCCTAAGAAGGCATCTGGTGATACACTAACTATCTATGATTTATCAACTAACCTAGAGGTTACTAATATTGGTAATAATATTGGAGAGAAAATCTTAAATTTAAATGTTGATTCCTTTGAAAGAAGTGTATTTATTCCTCAAAAGGAATTAGAAGAAGGCTTTGGCTCTGATATTGAAGCAAAGCTTGCTAACTTAATTGGTGGTACTAATGATTCACAAAGCTTTGATGAAGCAATTGAGATTCTAGATTCTAAATCTAAATTATTAAGAATGAATTCTAAAAAGGGATTAATTTTAGATAAGAAAAAAGAATTAGCTGAAATTCAAAATGAAATTGCTGATTGCAACAGCAAAATGACTGGTATCAACGATATTGAAAAGCAAATAGATCAAATAAATGTTGAAATCAATGATTTAAATGAAAAGAAAAAATCTATAAATGATAAGATTATTAAATATACAAAGGAACAAGATAAGAAATCTAAAATCGCTGTAGCTAGAAAATATCAAGAGGATATTGATAATACTAACGAGATTTTAAATAATAATAATGCTGTATTTAATGGTATTCCTGTTACAACAGAGGATGTATTAACAATTAGAGCTAAAAATAAGGATTTAATTAGCTTAAGATATGAATATAATATCAAAAAGCGTAATAATGCATCTGATGAGAAATTGGAAGAATTAAAATCATCATTAGGATTTAAGGATAATTTACCAACTAATGAGGAAATTAATGTTATTAATAATCGAATTCAAAAATATCAAAATATTAAAGGTATTATTAATGCCCACACAAGTGAGCCAGTAAAGAAAAAACCAATTGCTGCAATAATAGGCTTTATATTATCAACACTTATTTTAATTGGTGGTCTTACATGCTTCCTACTTGGCTTTTTAAGAGATGTTCCAATAGCTAATAAGGAAATGATGTTTAATATTGGTATAGTTATAATGATTGTATCAGTGTTAGGTTATTTACTTTCAATTGTATCATTGATAATTAATTATACTCATAATCAATCAACAAGCTATACAAAAGTAAAGAATTATGATTTTGAATTAAGAGAAATCGAAGGTCAAATAAGAGAGTTCTTTGGTAAATTTCATTTATATTCAAGCGATTTTTCAAATAATTTATTTACAGTAAGAAGTAATTTAGAAAGATATAATGAAGCACAATTAGCTTACGCAAAGCAAAATGAGGAATTCAAAAAGCTAGAAGCTAAGATTAATGAAAATGAAAAGATTGTTCAAGATTTCTTAGCTAGATTTAATACAACTGCACCTACAACAGAAGAAAAAATTGGTGAATTAAATACTCACTTAAGAAGAAAATTAGAAATTGAAAATCAATTAGCTATCAAAAAAACTGCATATAGTGAATATATGCGACTACATGGATTATCTGATATTTCAGAGGTTGAAGAGGATATTGATTCTCTAAATTCTTTAATTGCTAGAATTGAAGATAAGATTGCTGATTTAAATAGAACATTGACTACTAAATCTAATAGAGTAGTTCAATTTGAAACTGATATATCAAGATTAGATGAATTATCAGAAAGAGAAGAAGAGCTTTCTAATGAAATTAGAGCTTTAGAGCATGAATTAGAAATTGTTAACATTACTGAAACATATTTAAAGCAAGCTCAAAATGCATTACTAGAAAAATATGTTAAGCCAATGAAGGATAGCGTAGATAAATATGTATCATTATTATTAAAAAATAATAAGGATTATAGTATCGATGTTAATTTCAAATTCCAATTTATTACTAAAAATGGATTAAAGGGCTTAGATCAATATTCTAGAGGATATCAAACAATTATTACACTATGTATGAGATTAGCATTAATCGATTGTCTATATCCAAAGGAAAAGCCATTTGTAGTATTTGATGATCCATTTGTCAATTTCGATGATGAAAAGCTAGAATTATGTAAAAATTTAATGTCTGATATATCTAATCATTATCAAATTATTTATTTTACATGCCATGATTCTAGAGTAATTAAGTAGTAAAATCACCAAACTTGTAATTTTCTTAAATTAGTAGTATTATATAATTTGGAGATTACTATAAATTAATATGGGCAAAACTAGAGAAATCTAGTGACGCAAAGCTATAGGGCCTTAAAAGGCAGCCAGTTACTTAAAATCATTTTTGCCCACCATAAAAAGTGGGCATTTTAATTTGGAGGTGGTAGTATGTATTCAAAGAATTCATTTGAAAATTACCCGGTTTTTATAAATATAATCAAAAAATATGGTATGTCAAATCTATTAGATCCTTTAACTAAAACCATTTTGAGAGGTCATATGATGACATATGTTGATTCATTAATTAAAGAAAAGGTACCTTTTGCCTTAACAATTATTGATATCGATAATTTCAAACAAATAAATGATAATTATGGTCATCATGTTGGCGATTTAGTTTTACAAGAAACTGCAATGAACTTGATTGATGCATATGAAGACTATGGTATAGTAGGTAGATTTGGTGGAGATGAATTTATAATTGTTGATTTAGTTCATACAACATATGATTCTATTCATTCATTTTTACAAACTCTATACATGAGTGATACATGTGGTATAGTTTTTAGAAGAGATTTAAAGCTTGAAAACCTATCTATTTATTTAACTGGTACTATTGGTACAGCAAACTTTCCAAATGACGCAACTGATTACGATGAATTATTTAATAAAGCAGATAAGGCTCTATATAGAGGAAAAATGAAGGGTAGAAACTGCTTTATTATCTATGTAGATGAAAAGCATAAGGATATTGATATTACAAAATTAGTAAAGCATCCTATTCAAGATATATTTTATGAGCTTGCAACAATATTTGAAAAAAAGGATACTGTTGATAAAAAGCTTACTAAAATTAAGAAATATTTTAAAGAATTAAGAATGAATGATATTTATTTATTCGATAAAGATGGAGTTCAAATTGATAAACCAAATATAAAGGTTGAAAAACTTGATTCATTAATCGATGATGAAAATAATTATTCAGCATATAATTCACTTGGTGAAATAGTTACTAATTCAAAAAGCGTATTAAAATTCATTAATGATCATGATATAGCATCAATTTTAATTGGTAATATTATTTTTAAAGGAGAGAAATATGGTTATTTAATATTTAGTGATTCTATTGTTCAAAGAATATGGCAAAATGAGGATATAGCTATGCTTATCTATGTTGGTAGATTATTTGGCATGGAATTCTATTTATCAAATAAATAAGTAGTATTATGAGCTTAGAAAAAATTGTTTTAATTGTATACGGTGGCATATTAGTATTTATGTCACTAATTGCTTTAATGCTTTACGCTAAGGATAAAAGCATGGCAAAGAAAAATGGTGGACCAAAAAGAATTAAAGAAAGCACATTACTTGGTGTTTCTGTATTTGGCGGAGCCGTAGGAGCATTTTTAGGAAGAATATTATTCCATCATAAGACAGATAAAGGATATTTTTCTATAACTATTTATTTTAGCTTATTATTAGAAGTAGCAATGCTAGGATTATTAATTTATTTTGCTTTTGGAGGTGCTAGATAATGAAATCATCTTTAGAAAAATCACATTCAAAGGCATCTAATTTTAAGTTAACAATGATATGTCTTTTAGCTGCAATTTCATTTAATGCTATATTTGCAGGATTAGCTTTAATAAATATTAATAAAATAATTGGTATTATTATAGCCATTTTTGGTGGAGTATTATCAATATTTTCATATTTATTAATATCTAGATTCACTAGATAGGAGAAATATTATTATGAAATTATTGTTTAAATTATTATGGGGCATAATAGGCTTCGTTGTTATATTAGCAGTTGGTGCAGTAATATTATTTGCTATATCAACCGATAATTCTAAGGTAGAATTTGATATGACAAAGGAATATAGAAGCTTTGATGTCATCGTTGGAGAAGACCTAAATAATTCTTTATTAAATATTAAAGAATCTAATTATGCAATAGAAAATAATAAATTAACTATCGGTATTACTGATGAAGAAATTAATTATTATATTATTTCTATGATTAGACAAAATGTTAATGAAAATTATTTGGATACAGATGAAAATATCGTTAAAAATGATAAAGCTGAATTAAAAGGAATAATGTTTAAAATTGAAAATGATAAAATATCTATAAAAATGAGAGCTAAATTATCATTTTATGATACATCTATTAATGTAACTGCTAAATTAAATATTGATAATAAAATGTTAATATTTAAATTAGATGATACAAAGCTTGGAAGTCTTCCTATTCCTATTGATTTCATAAAATCTATGATGACTAATATGAATGTTAAATTAGAAGGAGATACTGGATTTGATCCTGAAACCTTTGAATTTAAGATGAATATGGAAAGCTTATTAAAATCAGCTACAGATAATGAAATATTATCTATAATTATTAATAATTGTGATTATAATGTTACTGTTGCTGATAGCAAATTAAAATTAATTTTAAATACAGATAAAATATTTATGCCAGAACAAAATGTATCAACAGGTAATAGTGCAGGATATAGTGAATTATTAGAGGTTGCTAAAAATGCTGCAATAGAGGATTCAACACATAGCTATAGCTGTACTATAACAGAAGAAATCTTTAATAGCTTAATTATTGATAACCTAAAGGAAGCTGTTAATGGATTTAGCATAAGCTTTGGAATTGGTAAAAATAATTTTAGTATCGGCTTAAAAGGAATTTATTATAGTATTGAAAAAGGTGCGTTAATTACTAATTTAGTTATATCAGATGTAACATCACCAATATTATTACATGTATCAATTATACCTAATAAAATAGGAAATGAAATTAATTCATTATCTCTAAAGGTAGAAGGTATTTCAATAGGCAGCTTAGATAAATTACCATTTGATTTCTTTAGCATTGATGATATTTCTGTATCTTCATTAGGCTTTGGATCTGTAACAGTTAAAGATATGATATTTGATAAAGATAAAAAAGAAGTTACTATATCTGGTACATATAATGTTTAATACAATTATCCTAACAATTTAATTTTGTTAGGATTTTTCCTTTTTTATTTTATCTTTATGTTATAATTAAGGTATAGGAGGCGATTAAAATGATTAAAGATGAGTTTTATGTTTTATCAAATGGTGTTAAAATTCCTAAGATAGGTTTAGGTACATGGCAATCTTCTAGTGAGGATGCTTATAGGGCATGTATGTGTGCAATTAAGGCAGGATATAAGCATATTGACACAGCATATGTTTATCAAAATGAAAAAGCAGTAGGAAAAGCATTAAAGGATTCAGGAGTCAAAAGAGAAGATATTTTTATTACTACAAAGCTTCCTGCAGATATTAAGACTTATGATGGTGCAGTAGAAGGATTTTATGAATCACTTAAGAATTTAGATTTAGAATATATTGACCTTTATTTAATTCATGCCCCATGGCCATGGGATAATCAAGGTGCTGATTATACTGAGGGCAATATAGAGGTTTGGAAGGCTATGATTGATTTTTATAATAAAGGATTAATTAGAGCAATCGGTGTATCTAATTTCCATGAAAATGAAATTGAAAGCTTAATTAAAGCTACTAATTTTAAGCCTATGGTTAATCAAATTAGATATTTTATTGGAAATACACAAGCTGATTTAACTAGATATTGTCAAAATAATAAGATTTTAGTTGAAGCATATTCACCTCTAGCAACAGGCGAATTAGTCAATATGGATATTTTGGATAATCTAGCTAAAAAATATAATAAATCTAGAGCTAAAATATGCTTAAGATATTGTTTAGAAAAGAATACATTACCACTTCCTAAATCAATTCATGAGGAAAGAATTATTGATAATCTAGATGTTGATTTTAAAATGAATGCTGTGGATATTGATTATCTAGATTCATTAATGCATATTGCATCAACTAGAAAATATAGGAGTTAATTATGATCAATGAAAAATTAGGAATAAAATATCCAATTTTTTGTGGTGGAATGGCTAATATAACTGATGGATTATTTGCAGCTAAGGTATCTAATGCCGGTGGGTTAGGTATTATTGGAGCTGGTGGATACAATGCTAAATGGATGAAAGAGCAAATTGATATTTGTAAAAAAAATACTAATAAGCCATTTGCTGTAAATTTAATGCTGATGAGTCCTTTTTGTGATGATATAGCAAAGGTAATAATTGAAGAAAGAGTACCTATTGTAACAACTGGAGCTGGTTCTCCTAACAAATATATTAAAATGTTTAATGAGGTAGGAATTAAAACTATTCCTGTTGTTGGAAGCGTAGCGTTTGCCGTAAGAGCTGAAAGAGCTGGAGCATTTGCAATAATTGCTGAAGGTATGGAATCTGGTGGTCACATAGGTGAAGAAACGACAATGTCTTTAGTTTCTCAGGTTGTAGAAGCTTGTAATATTCCTGTAATTGCTGCAGGAGGTATAGCAAATGGAAAAACATTTAATGCAGCATTAGCTCTAGGTGCAGAAGGCATACAGGCTGGTACAATATTTATCGCATCAAAAGAAGCACCAGTATCTGATTCTTATAAAAATATCATTGTAGAAGCAAAAGACATCGATACTATTGTTACAAGTAGAAAATTTGGAGCTCCAATAAGAGTATATAAAAATGAGCGTGCAAGAACTTATGAGGAAGTAGAAACTAAAGCTAATAGTATGTTAGAGTTAGAATTTATGGAAAACGAATATCATAAAAAGGCAGTTGCTGGAGAGTTGAAGGATGGCTTATTTATGATGGGTGAGAGTGCAGGCTTAGTAAAATCTATTATGTCTTTAGAAGAAATAATGGAATATTTAGTAAGTGATGCAATAAATGAAAGTAATATTATTAATAATAAGATAAATGAATTAAAAAGCATTAAATAGGGCCGATTTTTCGGCTTTTTTTAATAAAAAATAATTGTTAACGCTTACACATAAAAATTGATAAAATAGTTGTTGACATCTGATTTTTCTAGTGATAAAATAATCGAGCACGCTTCATTAAAGCGTAGCAATTGAGTCTTTGAAAACTGTATATGACGAAATAAACGTAACGTTAAGAACAATAACAATTCAATTAAGAATTGAGCAAAAGAATTAAATTCTAAA
>Ga0247610_10001199_pt1 | contig 32808 bp, 57 predicted proteins | sample 174DNAGHGhighgp2_FD_193483 | JGI IMG/M metagenome (GOLD analysis project Ga0247610, IMG submission 193483) | Sheep rumen microbial communities from Palmerston North, Manawatu-Wanganui, New Zealand - 1742 DNA GHGhigh gp2 | ecosystem: Host-associated > Mammals > Digestive system > Stomach > Rumen...
TGTCAACACATTATGTGTCATTTGTGGTAAAATATTTTCAAGAAAGGTGGTGATTGTATGAATACCTTTGGAAAAAGACTAAAAGAATTGAGAGAATTGTCCGGTTTGTCTCAGGAAGCTCTCGCCCAAAAACTTCATATATCTCGAAGCAGAATTGGTATGTATGAGCAAGGCAGGAGACAGCCCGACTTTGAAATGTTAGAAGCTATTGCGGATACGTTTAATGTAAATATGGATTATTTATTAAATGAATCAACTGATATAGAAAGCCATAAAAAAGCAATTGAATTTTATTCATTATACAAAAGTGCTACTCCTGAGATTCAATCTGCTGTTGAACTGCTCTTAAGATCTGCTCGACACTCTCCTGAATCATAGGATATAAGAAGAACAAATAATCTATTGTGAGGTTTTTATGAAACTTGAACAGCTCCCCAGCGGATCTTATCGAGTCAAAAAAATAGTAAAGGGTACTACTTATCGAGTTACCTTCGACCACAAACCAACTCAGTCCGAAATTCTGAGCGAACTTTCCAAAAGAATCGAATCTTTTTCTGAATCAAAAGATTCATTTTTTATGTGTGTTGAAGCTTATATCAATTCTAAGGTGAATATATTGTCTCCATCTACAATTATATCTTATAAGATGATATTGAGACATATGCCTGCCTGGCTTAATATGCCTATAAGCAAACTCACTCAGATTGATATCCAAAATGCTGTCAATGAATATGCTAAAGATCACTCCCCTAAGTCAGTAAAGAATTATCACGGCCTGATATCTGCTGTGATAAAGATGTATCGACCTAATCTTGTTTTGAGGACTACTCTGCCAAAAGTAAAAGAAAAAGAGGTCCGTGTTCCCAGTCATGATGAAATATCAATGATCTTAAAACAGGTGGAAGGAACTGAGTATCATATACCGTTTCAATTGGGCTGTCTCGGTATGCGCAGAGGTGAGATCCTCGCACTCAGTTTGGATGATTTGGATGGTGATTGCCTGACGATAGATAAATCTAAGGTTATTTCTCTCGATGGTGGATATGAGATCAAGAATCTCCCAAAAACAATCTCTTCTGTCCGGAAGATTTACATTCCTGATAAACTAGCCGAAGAAATTCGTGAAAAGGGATATATCTATAAAGGCTCCCCCGGTCAGATCCTGAAGGCTCTCCATCGAGCACAGGACAGACTCGGTATTCCCCGGAGCAGGTTTCATGATCTTCGACACTATTTTGTATCATATGCTCACTCACTCGGATGGGCGGATGCTGATATCATAGCAATAACCGGACACAAAACGGATGAGATCGCTAAAAGGGTTTACCGTCATAGTATGGCCGATCGTAACGATAAAAAGAACCTTGCGAACATGATACTTGAATAAAATCGTCCACGAAATCGTCCACAAATTTCAAATTGTACAGTAAAATCAATATGTTTGGCTCGTTATAAACGGGTCCGATTCCCGTCAGCAGCTTAAACAAAAAAGAGCCTTGAAACCGCTAATTATACGGCTTCAAGGCTCTTTTTATCTGCATTTTGGTCATAGCAAAAGCAAACGCTTTTTGCACTCTGCAAGACCATTATTCTGAAAAATCGTCCACGAAATCGTCCACGAATTTCCACATCAGACAAGTTCTTTATTTGTCTCTAATTGTACTTCTCAAGCATCGCCCATGTCTTGACTCCAACTTTACCGTCAACAACAAGACCGTGTTCATCCTGAAACTTTTTAACGGCTGCTTCTGTTTGTTTGCCATACTTGCCGTCTACACCGTAAGAGCCAATATCATAGCCATTGTTACGGAGAATAGTCTGACATAGCACAACATCAGAACCAACCATAAACGGCAAAACAAATTTCAAGACTCTGCGCTTCTGTATGTGAAGCGGAACTTGTTCGGATTCTCCTGCATCATACTTTGTCAAATCATATCGGCTGATGATAGATAATACAGTATTAACTTCCGTTGATGATGTCATGTAACCGCAATGCTTTATCTGTTCCATTTGCTCTGAATAAGGAACTCCTGCAAGAACTTTTGCATAAGCTTGAGAATTAAGAAGCTCGTAATAATTGAAAACGCATTGTTCCATGCTTTCAAATGATCGGAAGTTATCACGAATAGCCGTATGCTCTCCAACCTTGTATTCTTCTTTTGTTTTTGCGTTAAAAAAATCTCCGTTCCAATACTTCAACGCTGTTTTACCGCTTCCGACTTTGTGACCAAGAAATGCGTTGTGCTTTCTCATGATCTTGCTCGTTCCGTACGCTGACTCAACACAAGCCATAGCGATACAGATAGACGGATAAACTTTGCCAAGCTCCTTGTATGCCTTTTGAGCACATGGAGCGATTTCTGCTATGAATGCTTTTTGCTCTTGTGAACTTGCCATATTACTTCTCCAAATCTTCTATCTTTGTCTCAACAACTGAAACACGCTCTTCAAGCTTGTATGTACGCTCAATAGTTGAATTGTGCTTGTCCTGCTTCTTCTCAAGCTCTTTCAAGCGATATTCAATCAGATTGACGGTTTTTCTGTTCTGTATTGCTGACACTATGATCGCAGCTCCGGCTGATATCAACGGAGCACCAAGAACGGATAAAACTTCATTCATTGTCTGCTCCCTTCTCAACGGCTTTTCCGTCAACGTAGGCTTCAACTCCTGCATAGATCGCTGCTGAAATAACTGTCAGAACGCTACCAATAATAGCAAGCGTCTGATTCCCCTGAATAATACCTGTGATACCTGTTCCAAGTGACGCAAGAACTGCTGCAACTGTCACCCAGAACTTGCGAGAAGCTAATTTCTGTCTCATGCTCGTTCCCCTTTCAATTTAAACAGCTTGATTAAACCGCACATAACAATTTCGCCACCAAAGAAGCCGAAAAAGCCTGTTGTCAAATCGGAGTCAAGCGGTTTTTCAAGCCATAAAAAGACAAGGCATATCGTGGTGTAAATGATAAGCATTGCGATGCTAAACACGACATACCTTGTCAAGCTTCTTGTGACGCTCCTTTTGCGTGGAGTTGTCATGACTTTTTGATTTCCTCAAAGCAACCGTCAACAATCTTGTTGTGTTCGTCATAAAGACCGCAAACACCGCTTGTTGTGGGTTTGTCTGCATAAAGCGACTCAACATTGTGAAAATACGCCTGTTTTGCTCCTGCAAGATTATCTTCCCATGTTGAAACTACTGTCACGTTGCCCTCGATGTTCTGAATAACGTTTAATTTTGCCATTGTTTTTCTCCTTTGCATTATAAAATTGATATTGTGATTTCCGTTTGTTCTTTTAATGCATCAAAATAAATTACTAATCTGTCAGCAATTTTCATGTACTCATATTTGCCTTTATAATTGCTAAAAAACACGTTTAAGTTTCCGCTAGGCACACCATAGAAAGTCTTTTCTTCTTCACCGTAGTAAGCCGTTTTTGTTTCGGTATATGGCGTGATATTATTCACACTCTGTCTTGTTCCGTCAATATCCGCTTGCTGATAGAATTTGTTATCGTCTATCTTTTTGGATAAAGCGTTCACAAGGTTTTCAAGATTTGAAAGTCTTTGTTCCATTGTCATATTGATTTACCTCTTAAACATCTTCTCTGCCATAGAATTGAATTGTAATAATTCCAAAAGGATTTGCATTTGCTCTATCCCAATACATCGCCCAGTACGGATAATTCAAATTGTCATTAATCACAAACGTATTATCTGCATTAGGTGTTGCCCAGTCTGTTGCATCTACCCACGTTCCGCCTTCTTGCGAAGCACATGTGATTTTTAATCTCGAAACTCTTGAAACTTGCGTGCTATCTATTTTTACAACTGCTTTCTTAATTCTTTTAGAATCTGTAAACACATATCCTAAATAATTACTTACATAAGATGTTTGTTCAAACGCACAATAAGTTGAATCGTTATTATCAAATGCCATCCATGCAGGATTTGACGTATAAGTTGTTGCCTGTGAATATGTCACTTTACCGCTTGGAGTTGTATTGCTTGTCATGGTCGGAACTTTAACATTGAGCACGCTTTCAAAATATGTACTATTGCAAATCGCATTGAGCCATGTACTGTCACTCAAAAGCGTATTTGCACAATAGTTATTTGCTCCGATATCGGTCATGGCTGTTGAATCTGCTGTTAAACCACTTGCCCATGTTGTTGACCTTGCGAGATAATCAACCGCATTGTTATCACTCATTAACGCAAGCAATGTTGTTGAGTCCGCAAGAACTTCGTTCAATGTTGTGTATGATTTATCTGTTATCCCAGCACACTTCAGCCAAGTTTGAATGTCATCTGTCGGAAGAACTGTTGAGCCTTCTGGAACTGAATGCAATTCTAATGAATCAGGTATATCAACTGACGCTGAATAAGAAGCACTTCCTATCACTCCGCTAACAGTCCACTCGCCACCATTCGGAATCGTAAAAACAACTTCGTATGGTGAAGAACTCGGACAAGTTTGCGTCAATGTTGTAACTCCGTCTGTGCAAGTGATCGTTGTTCCTGCAAAATCATCATCACAAGTGACCGTCAATTCATATCCGCCACCAGAACTTCCGCCACCGATTAAACAATGAAAATATGCCATTTTCTTTCTCCTTATCTGATAACAAGCTTAACGCTAACATTTGATGATTGTGCTTCAAACGTCAACACCGCTTGTCCTGTCGTAACTGTAATATCTGTCGGAGTCAATCCGTATTTATCAGCATAAACATCATACATTGCCGTTGTTGTTATAGCTGCGTTTGAAAATGTCAATGATGTGCTTCCGGCTGATAATGTTGCTGTTAAAACCGTTGCGGAATCACCCGAAACAGAATAAACCGTTCCACCGATATTAATCTTTGTCAATGAATCGGACGAAACTTCAACAGGATTTGCTTCAACTTCCACGATTTCATTGTTTTGGAGATAATCTTCAATACTTTCAATCGCTTCGTCATATCCGTCTAGAGCTTCAGCCGTGATCGGAGTGTCTTCGCTTGGTAGATTTTCCCATCCGTCTGGATATGGCTTTTGAAAAACTGGTGTGTAACTCATTTTTACTCTCCTCTTACACAATAATCATTTGGCTGAACAAAATCAGCCTGTTGCTCTGTTGTCATCTGCGAGTTGTATGCGACATCATACCATGCAAATGCTTTTGAATTTTCCGCAAGATATCTATTGTCAAAATACGCATGATAACCATTGCCGAAGCCAAAATTCAAAAAGAAATCTTCGTTCTCGTTGAACTTGCCTTCCTTATACATCACGTTTCCAGCTCCGTTGTTCATTACGTTTCCACGTTGATTTTGCGGAATCATGTCAAAGAATCTCACGTTGTAATCGCTTGTTTCTTGTGGTCTGACAGCAATCCTTAATGTGTCCGATGATTCGACTCGGATTCCTTGTCCGCTGTTCACATTGAGCAAAGGCACATCAACCCACGATGGGAGCGAAACTTCATCCCATGACGAGCCTGTCAATGTGTCGTATATGTGCAATGATCCAGCTCCAGAGCCTTCCTTGTCGGTATATTGACCGAATAAAACCATCACTCTGTCATTGCGTATACACATATCAAGTCTGTCATTTGTTCCATAATCTGCATAATACCGATAACCAAACAAAATCGTTTCATTCCATGTTGCTCCGCCATCCATAGACATACAAGCCATGCATTGATTGTAATGTTGCTGATTGTCGAAGCGATAACAAAGGATTGTTGAATAAAACAACCTTGAGCCTTGCTGACAGACTCTTATTTTTTCCGCTGATCCAAAATGCGGATGCATATCAAGTGAAGGGACAGGATCAGAAAGAAGAATTGTTGAACCATCAGCGTGCAATTCATATGTAAACAACTGCCACCGAAGTCCGCTTCCGCTTCCGCTCACAACATCTTTTCCAACAATGCAACCATTCTCAACGCATCCCAGATATCTAAGCTCTGTTCCCCAAGTTATTGTCGGCTCTGTTATGATTGCTTGATGGTATTCAATGCTCCATTCTTCCGTGTCTTCGTCTTTCACGAAATGCCATGTTTCAACGTGTTTTCGATCTCCGCCACCATGCCAATAGTCATCGGGATATACGGTAACAATCGTGTCATCATATCCGAACTTGTAAGCATTGAACGTATCACCTTTTACAACTGTTCCACCGCTCCACGGTATACGATGCCAGACAATGCCATCTTCTGTGACAAGAATAATATTCGTACTTGCTGACAAGTATTGCCAAACGACCGTAATTGTATCAAGTTGAAACATTTGTGACATCCAGTTATATCCATGACTTGCAGCCAAACCATAACTGAACTGTCTATCACAATCAATCCATCCAATTCGATGATAATCGGAACTTACCAACAAAGCGTGATTCGGATATTTTACCCAGACAAGCTCGTCATCAATATCTTCTGTCTTGCACCACATTGCGTTGTGATATATGTCATCATAAATAACATCACGATGGTCATGCGTTCTGAAAAACAATCTCGATGATTGTGCTTGTGTTTCTCTCAATCTTGGCTTCATTGTATAATCACACCACCTTGTATAATATACATCGTGTTGGCAGCTCTGACACTTGGCAATGTATAAGCACTAACAATTGTGAAGCCTGTTGGAGTCTCCATCTCGTTGACTTGTTCAGATACTTGGTCAATCGTTTCGGCCTGCGTGAAGTAGTCTTCTGTCAGAATCTCGTCAACTTCATTCTTTGTATAATATTTGTCGGGATCAAGTCCGCCACCACCGCCACCGCTTTGCTTGATTGTGTCAATCTGTGTTTGCAAGTCTGTGATGAACAAGCTTTGATTCTCTTCACCTCTTGCCGTGAATGTATCTCTCAAGAATTGCGTTCCTGTGAATGTTCTGGACATAATCAAGAAGATTGTGACATCATATCCGCCACCTTCTGTCATGTCCACGTTGACAGGATATTCAATCACATCGCCAACCTCAAGAAACGGCAATCCATCGCCTTTAATATTGCATGGATGAAACGTGACTTGCTTTAATTTCTGCAATATGCCCGATGCGATCTCATGCAAAGCAAAGACAGATAAATTCTTTGCCCACATATTCGCTTGTATAATATATTTATTATTTCCAGAACCTTCTGTTGCTCCAAGTTCTGATTCACTCGGTCTGATTTGAACTTTCGTAACAGGATTGACATAGTATTCCTGATATTTCATTGACTCATAATAAGCAATGGAATATTTGTTGCCACCTGCTGCACCACTCGGAAAAACTCTTAAACCAGGATAAGTCTGCGATGATGGATAAAGACCTTCAGTTGCACTTTTAACAAACCGGAATTCAAACTTCCCATATCTGTTAATGATTCCGCAACAGCCGTTTATTTGACAAAGAGCCTTCAAACACGTTAAGCCGTTGAGCGTTCTTGGTGAATACTCTTTCGCAATACTTATATCATCCGCAGGAAGTGAAACAGGATCATAAGTCAAATTCAGATATGTCAACAGAGACTCTCTCACCTGCTTCAAGGTCATCGGAAACATTAAGCTGTTATACCATGCTGTGACATCAAGTTCTGATATCGAATACAACCTGTCATATGCCGTGATCTTCTTCACAAGTGATGGAGTCTGAATCTCGACCGAATCAACGATGCCGTCAAACATCGGTATATTGTCAATCGCAACTGTCATTCTCTGACCTTTAATGTCTTGTTCTATATCATATAGCGATATCTGACACATTGACGCAATACATCCTACGAACTCAAGCGAATCATTATCACATAGACTTTCTGTCAATCTGAATGACTCTTTCAGAATGCCATCGTTGCCAAATGTTAAGTTCAATGCCGGAAAACTGACAACCCAAGTGAATGTCGCATTGTCCGACAGATATTTGTCTTTATCTTGAATGTCAATCATGCTTTTGCTTCCTTAATCGTAAACGTGAATGCATCGTTCTTTGAATCTGCCATCATAGGAAGATCATTTTTCGGAGCGAACTCATAATAAAACTTTTTGTTATATCGAAGTCCTTTATTTGTTGCAAATGCATCCATCTCAATGTAATTCTGATTCGTTGTTGCTTTTGCCAATGCAAGAACTCTCAACAACTCTTCATAATCTGCAATGCTCCTGAACTTCAGATCAAAAGAACCTTCAATCCTATTGCGCAAAAGTTTTCTATGTATGTCATAGTTTGAATCTGTCCACTCTTCATACTCTTCAAGCACGTTCACGTTATATGTTCCCATAGGCACAAATCTCGATAGATCGTATGTCTTAAGAACATTGTTTTCTTCGTACTTAATATCAATCAAATTGCCTTGTATCATGATTTATGCTCCTGTTAATGGTGAATAACCGTTTGCTTTGTAAAACTGTGTATTCTCCTGTCTAACAACACGGAAGATTTCTGCTGCATCGCCCTGAAGGATAACATTGACCGTCTGACCGCCAACAGCCTGTGACATCATGTCAATCAACTTATCCGTTCCGACAATCGTTTCGCTTCCGGCTTCACCGCCACCAAGCAATGAACCGCCCTGCTGACCAAATATCGTTGCACCATTCAGAATATATGCGTCATCCATTGCCTTTTTGTACCACTTAACATTAAAGCTTGGAGCTTTAGGAGGATTCAAAGAAAAACTTCCGCTTATCGTGATATGTGGCATCTTTAGTTTTGGTGTCGGCAAAGGTGCACCGACAATCGCTTTTATTGATTCCCAGATTGTACTGATTGCGGTTTTGAAGTCTTGGAACTTGCTCTTAAGAACATCAAAACCTGCTGTGATATTTTCAATGTCTTTCTGAACTTCTGTTTTAATCGCTGTCCATACATTAACAAAGAAGTCTTTCAGAACTTGCAATCCTGCCTTAATCTCTTCTTGATGCTGTTTGTATTCTTGGAAGATAACAAACAATGCAGATATAACACCAATAACCGCCAAAATGACAGGAATCATCGGAGCAATTGCCCCTGCGGTCAATAATGGAAGTATCGTTGCAAGACTCGATATAATGCCCAAAAGCGGAGATAACGCTGCGATCACCGCAAGAACCGCCATAATGACTTTTACTGTTTCAGGGTTTAATTCACTTAAATGTGAAGCAATAGTAGTAATTATTTCCGCAACGTCTTTCAATAATGGTGTCAACGCTTCTGCAACTTGTGCCCCTGCCTGAAGAAGATCCATTCCGACCGTTGCTTTCAATTCGTCAAGCGTGTCATTGAACTCATTTGCTCTTTGCAAGTCTTCGTCAGAAATAATCAAACCTTTTTGCTCGGCTTGTTTTGATAACTCTCGGAAAGCCCGTCCACCGTCATCAATATAACCAGCAAGCTCGTCAGCTGATTTTCCGAACAAGTCCATTGCGATTTTGTCTCGTTCTGTCTCGTTCTCGATCTTTGACAATGCAGCAATAGTGTTCATGAAAATTGATTCAATGTCTCTGTATTGTCCGTTCGCATCTCTGACAGCGACTCCCATAGAAACAAGAGTATCTTCGTTTTTGTCGAGTCCTTTTTTAAGTTTAGCAGCTGCTTTGACAGCCGTTTCCATGTCAACATCAAGCAAATCTGAAGCATATTGCATCTTCTGGATCGTATCTGCTGCAATTCCGCTTTGTTTTGACAGAGTGCTTATTTCATCCGCTGTCTGTCCTGCCTTAACAGCCATTCCTGCCAATCCGGCAAGTGCTGCTCCTGCTGCCTTTGATAAGGGCTTCGTTGCATCGGCTGCCTTCTTTGCTTTTTCGGCAACTTTATCGAATCCAGATGCAACCTTAACAATCTGCTCATCCGTTTTCTTTGCTTCTTCAGTAAGTCTCTTTTGCTCGTTTTCACAATCTATGATTTCACGCTCTAAAGCCATGTAATCTTCAGACATTGTGTCAATTCCTGCATCTTTCATCTGCTGTTGAGCATCACGCAGTTTCTGAAGTTTTTCAGCGACATTCTCTGTCTGTTTTCCAAGCAATTCCTGTTTCTGTGCAAGAAGATCCATGTTCTTGGGATCCAGCTTTAAAAGCTTGTTGACATCATTCAGCTGAGTCTGTGTATTCTTCAGACTCGCATTGACATCCTTCAGACTCTCCTGAAGCTTGGTGGAATTTCCGTCTATTTCAATTGTTATTCCTTTGATCCTGTTCGCTGCCATATTCTCTCCTGTTGCACCGGTGCAACTTATCAAAATTTATCAAAATCTGATTGATCCGCAAGAACTTTGTATTCACACGAATCGTTGTTACTTTCAATTATCATGTCTGTGATGAAGCCTTCATCAAGTTGCTCCATCTCAGCTAGTGTCAATCCCATTTGTTTGGCTCGAAGAACATACAGAGCCGTGTTCATTTCTCTGTCTATTCTTCGCCCTCTTTTTTTGGGTTTGATGTGCTCTTCTTCGTTCCGTAATATGCTGATATGATATCGCCCCAGATATGAAGCGAATTGCTTGAGTCAAACTGTTCAATCCATGCAAAGAATGATTCTTCATTAAGCTTGTTCATGTCTGCCCCTGTCGCACTCATATTCATGATATAAGCGAGTTTATCAATGCAAATGAAGTCCGCATCGTCTCCTACACTCTGATCGCTCATATCGATCAATTTGGATACATCCTTCATCAATTCTCTGCCGGTCAATTGTCTGTATCTATATTGAGTCATACCATTACTGACAAATTCAAATTCCTTTTCTGTCATGTCAGCCATTTTCATATTAAGTTTTGTATACATTTAAAATCCTCTCTATAAAACAAAAAGGGGATAAGCCAATATAACCTATCCCCCTGTCCTCTTGTGATTTGTTTCTTATGTTGTCTGGTATACCGCTGTGTTCCATGATGCGTATGTCGCAGCGGATGCGCCATCGTTATGACATTTACCCTTAACAACATTTGCATCAAGTGACGCATTGTAAACACTCGCACAAGACAGATTCAATGTCTCTGTCTGAACTTCTGTCGAGTCTTCTTTTGTTGCTCCAGCAACTGTCGGTCTTGTTGCCGTACAATTATACATAACATGTCTTGTTGCATTGGCATCGCCTTCGAACTGGAAGAGTAATGCAAAAGGCTGTGTCGGAGCGTCTGTCACTTCCACAAGAATGCCGTTGTCATCCTCAACCTCGCCAAGAATGTCTTTTCTGAATGAATCGGGAATCAGAGCGATTTCCAGATCTCCTTCATATCCGCTGTTATTATTAACAATATAATATTTGATATTGTCAGCATAAAACGGACTTAATTCACCCTGCGGATCAAGCGACAAATTAACAGCACCTTTTATTGCAACAGGAGTGTCGTAAGTTGCTGCCCCTGTTGATGGATCAATTGTGGCTTTTGCGTAATATACATTACTTAAGCCGTACTTAACTTTATTTGCCATTCCTTATAACCTCCATCTGATAAATGACTTCTATCATATTTTCTTGTTCAATAACTTCTTCGTCCTTGCTCCATACCAGCTGATTCTCGTTCAGCTTATCTTCGATCTCTTTTTCAAGATCAGGATCCTTTCCGGACTCTATATCGAAGTAAACTTCAATGTTTAGTTCCATAACAGGAACATAAACCTGATTGTCTGCTGCCATGTTATTGCTCGAACCTTCGAAGTATATGATATAGGGAAGCTCGGGAGCTTCATTTTTTGGAAACATTCTATAAGCAACTTTATCTGCTGTGATAATGTCGCTCAGCATCTGATAAATCTCTTGAAGCGTCATGATAATTTCTCCTCGATCTTTTTAATGATCTCTTTTTCCGCTCTGTCCTGGGCAGGCCCTATGTGCGGAATCGCTCTTGCACGACCACCGCTCCTGAGAGCATGTCCATGTTCGAGCAAGTGAGTGAGTCGATAATGCTTTTCGTTGTATACGGTCATCTTGGTGTTTTCCAAACGGTCTTTTTCAATTTCCTTCTTCCAGCTTGAAGCATATGCTCCGGTGTTCTTCGGTGAAGTCTTTTTCAGATCCTTGACCACCTTAGGTGCCTGTTCTTCAATGGTCTCTGAAACTGTCTTCTGAACTTCTTCTCCATATTCTTCAAGAATCTTTTTGATCTCTTTTGAAAAATTACCTATGTTTGTATTCATTTTGGCCTTCCGATGTATACTTCCATGACATCATCTGTTTCTCTGTGATAGGTCCTTAGTACCTGATATGTTTCTTCGTTGTACTCGACATATTGCTCGCCCTTATAATTTATAGACTGCATGTCCAAAACATAATCAGGTCTGAGTCCCTTTTGAGCTCCTGCATAGAATTCATTCATAGAGACTGACTTCACACTGCATAGAACTCTCCGCTTCTGATCCGATGGAGATGTCACATAAGATCCTATATCGTTCTTTGTTCTCTGAGGAACTATCAAATAAACCGCACTATCCATGTCATTCCTCTTTCATCTTCTCTGAAAAAACACGATTATTGAGATTGTATCTGAGCAATCTCGGCATCTCGCCTTTGTCCGTCTTCAAGCGACTGTTCCACAGCCATGCAGCATATGCTACAACAAGCAGATTGTCTCCATCCGAATCGGTCAAGGTTATGCCTTCACGCTGGATGAACTCCTGAGCAGATCCGATATAGGTCTGCAGAGCTTCGTCATAATCGTTAACTGATATTCCCAGTGTCGCTTTGAGTAATTCAAGGATAGCGTTCATTGTTTATTCCTCGTTTTTCTTTGCTCTCTTTACTGTCTTTTTAGGCTGTTCTGCCTTTTTGGGCTCTGATCCTTCAGCCTTAGTGGTTTTAGGCTCTTCAGCTTCAATGACAGGCTCTCCGATCTTGTTCTTGCTAGAAGCTAATTCTGCAATTCTCTTTTCGTTCGGAGTATATCCAGGCCGGGGATATTCATCCCCAGCCTTGTAGATAAAATTATTGTCCTGAAGATCTGAAAAGTCTTTCAAAACCTTCATCATTAAGCTCCTGCAACAACGGTTACTTCACAGCTTGCTACTGCGTCTCCGCTTGTTGCCGTGATAACTGCAGAACCTGTTGCAACACCTGTTACCTTACCGGTTGTGTCAACTGTTGCCTTAGTAGAATCTGAGCTTGCCCATGTGATATCGCCCTGGACAGGAACTGTTGTAGCCTTAAGCTGAAGTGTTGCGTTTACTGCTACTGATGCAACACTCTTATCAATGAGCACGTTCTGAACAGTGTTTGCGTTATCAGGAGCAAATGTCATTGCTGCGCTAGGTGTTACACCGTTTATACCGATTGCAACGAAACCTTCAGCGATAACAGGAAGTCCGTCATATCTTGCAGTACCTTTGAATACTGTTGCATCCTGGATGAAGAATGCATGCTCGCTTGATGCGAACTTAGCTCCTGCTCTCTCAGCAAGGAGATACAGATCAAAGTAACCGCCGATGATAACATCATCAGGAATGAAATCGAGAACTTCTATTACTCCGCCTATAACAGGCATTCCACCGTTTACACCTGCAACGATACGACCATTAGAGTCAACTGTAACCGCATTTGCTACAAGCTTTGTATAGGTCGAATCGTTCATAACCCATACTTTAGAGCCTCTAGAATACTTTGACTTCATGTTTGCACTAGCTAACACAAGAGCTTTGAATAATTCAGCTCCGGTTACTGATGCAGCGATCGAGATTATGTTTGTAGAATGAAGATCTACCCACGGTCTAGCTGTTGCCGGATAATCTGAAGGCTGAGATGTCTGAGCAAGTCTTGTAACAATACCCATAGGCATCTTCTGTGTTGTTGAACTGTTGCGTCCATAGAGGATAGCTTTATCGAGAGCCATACCGATTGCTTCTGCAATGGCCTCGAGTAATGTCTCAGCAAGATCGATGTCTGAATCTTCAAGAACGGCATTGCATATCTTGATGAAACCGCCAACCTTGTAGCAGTTAACTTCTGCATCATTGAATGTCAATGAAAGCTCATTGAGGATTGCGCAGCACTCTGTCCATATACCTTCGGGAGCGGTACCCTGAACAACCTGTCTTCCATCTCCTGAAACAGGAACAAGTCTTGTGTACTTAACGAGCTTTGAATACTCAAGTACGTTCTCTTTTAACAGGCCCAGGAATACTTCCGGGATAAGAAGACTTGCACCTGTTACGGCTCTTGTTGCGATAGTCTCACGAATATGTGAGAGATATGATTTTACTTCTTCTCTTTCAAAGATTGCAGATCTTGTCTGTTCGTCCATACCTTTGAAGAATTTGTATCTCTTTGTTATTGCAGGCATTTTGTTTTCTCCTTTCGCCTTTGTTCTTGTTTCGCCTTCTCCGGCTGTTGCTGCCGGGGCTGATTCTGTTTCTTTGAGCTGCTCTTCAAGTTCAGCAACCTCAGATTCGAGTTCTCTTGTCTTTTCCTCGTTTTCGGCTTTCTCTGTTTCATAAGCCTCGATCGCTTCAGTGACAGCTTCCTTCTCTTCATCTGTCTCAGCTGCTTCGATGTCGTTTGCAAGCTCAGCTTCTCTCTTGCTAAGCTCTTCAGCTGCTGCCTTTAATGCTTCCAGCTGTGAACGCTTCTCCTTGAGAGATTTTGCTAAAAGTAATGCTCTTAACATTCTTTTTCTCCTTTCAGTCTTTTTAGCATTTTTTCCTTCCATGCCTGCGAGCGTCTTTCCTTCATATCTTCGAAGTCTTTCTTTCTCGCTGACACACCGGTTTCTTCGTATGCCGGGAATGTGCATACAGATACTTCCCACAGCTTCACTTCTCTGATGGTCCACTTGACGGTGTCTCCGATGAAGTCGGTATCCTCGTTGACTATTTCGAAGCCGATTGAACACTGAGACACATCGCCTCTCTGAACTCTGGCATATATGTTCATAGCATCTGAATCGTTCGGATTGATTCTGATTCTACCCCACAGCCCGATTTCATCTTCTTTGAGTTCAAGTGTTCCGACCTCTCCATTACGTCCAAGGACCAGAGTTGTATCATGGTTAGTGAGTGCTCTGATATCATCTTCCTGGATTGTTCTTGCGAATGCTCCCGGAGCGATTTCTTCAAACATTCCCCAGCCCATGTCATAAACGCTGCCAAAGACAGCGAAATAACCTTCAATTATCAGTTCATTGTTTTCTTCTCTTGTTTTGAATTTTGAAGCCTTCATCTCAAGGCTTCTTGTCTGCTTGATATTCCTGTCCATTTATTCTCCTTCCTGAATCAGCTTTTTCTGATTGCCTGACATATCAACCGGAATGTAGTTTTCAAGGACCTTCAATTCGTCAAGACCTTCTCTCGGCTCCATTCCCATCTTGTCTCTTACTTCGTTACCTGATACATAACCTCTGTCAGCTAAAGCGCAGAACACATTACTGATAGTCGTGATGTCCCAGTTTAAGAGAGACCATATATTGAACCGGACATACCACTTCGGATTAACGATCAGCTTCTTCGTATATTCCTGCTGGATTCCGGTTACAATCGTCTTTATCTTTGTGTTGATGAAATTGTTCCATTCGTCCTTGTTGTAGGTACCCACTCCAAGTAAAAAAGGCGGAATGCCTACAATCGAAGCAACCGTCTTTTTATCGAGTGTCACATTATCGGCCAGCGCAAGATCTGCAAGAGACAAAGGCTTAACCTGCTCAATCTGAAACTGTTCAGCCGGTATCAGCCAGGGCTCTCCGACTTCAGCTGATTCCGCATATGATTCAAGAAGCTTCTGTCTTCCTTTCTTCGATGCGAATTCCTCAGTCAGAGCATCGACCTTAACAATGATCGAAGGCTTCCACTTGCTCGACATGAACGCTTTCTCTGTTGCTGATGCCTGTTTCAGGTTTCCTGCGACATCTTTCAAAAGCACATTTATTCCGCTTCCCTTCCAGGGATAGTCCTTATCTGTGTTCAGTCTGAAGTGAAGAACTTCATCGCTTCCCTTCGCCACTCCATTGATAAGAACTTTGTAATCATAATTCACAGGATCAGGCATAAATGAAACCTGTGAAGCCGGTACCGGGATGAGCTTCCTCAGATATCCGTTCTCTGTTACAGGCTCAACAATAGAATTGCCATGACCATAAAGCAGAAGATTCATAACAAGTGCTTCTATGAACACTTTTCTTGTCATGATCGGATTCGGGTTTATGTCCAATTTATAGGACAGTTCATTCACAATTCGTCTGTCCCCGGAATCCGTGTTCTCCATGATCTGAATCGTTAACATGCTGATAAGCTCTGCAATCGTTCTGCAGGCTGTCACTATCTCAGGATTATGATCAAGCGGAATGTATCCGCTGACACATATCTCTTCATTGTCCTGGAGCCACAGTCCGACCATGCTCTTCTTAGCCGGGATATCAGCTGTTGACCTTTTTTCAACTTTTCTTCTCTTCGACATTATTCCTCATCCTCATCATCGTCATCCCACCATGAAGAAGCTTTGTTTGCTTTCTCCAGGTCGTTCAGGTATCTGACGCATGCAAAAACCGAAGCATCGAATATGTCTATTCTCAACTCCGGCATTACTTTTTCATATTGGATCATATCGTCCGACTTCTCGATCGCTCTGACATTCTGCACACAATACTCATAAGCATCCGAATGCATGTAATAGAGCTTTTTGTCTTTAACTGCCTTCTCGATATGTCTGAAGCCTTCACTCTTCAGGTAATAATATTGTGGCTGGTCTATGATATTAAAACCAGCCTTTTTCATTGCTATAACATATTCTCTTGCGAACTTTCTGTCATGTCCGACCTGCTTGATCTTGAAGCCCTTCTCTCTCATCGACTTGAACCAATTGACAACGGTATTAACATTTGTTGTCGGAGTGTTCGACATCGTGAGCCATCCATCATCTTTCCATCCGAATAAAGGGATTCCATCTTCATCGGCCTTCTTCGCTGCATTCACTATCGGAAAAAATGCATGCGTGATAATGATATCAACATCATGAACAGGATCATGAGCAAACAGTCCTGCTGCTGCAAGGTCATGTAGCTTTGACAGATCGGCTCCACCGTACCAGTTCAGATTCATTGCTGCCAGCTGTTCAAGGGTCCAGTCATACTGGGCATCACTGTTTTGGAACTCAATGATGTTGAAGTATGCCTTCATCGCTGTTGTGTATATATTCAGCGACCTGGACAGAAAGTCTTTCCTCTGTTGAGGATCGTTCTGTGCCTGAAGAGCTTCGTTCATAATATCTTCAGGTCTGATCGTTACTCCGTATGATGGATTCGCTTTTTCATGCTGTTCTGCTGATGTATAATCAACATCTCCGTTCTCCGCCTGATCTGCTCTTGCTACATAGCAGAAAAGAGCATCATCCTTGACTGTACCGGACAGAACTTTGCAGGCATAGTCGAGTCTTCGATAACAGAATGAATTCATGTTATCGCCAGCTGTCGTGATACCTATCATCAATTTATTTGAGTATGCCTTCATAGCTTCCTTGAATCGGTTATACTGTGAAGCCTTTTTGAAAGCATGAACTTCATCTGCGATGGCTATATTACAATTGAATGAGTCCTGAGCATCCGGATTTGATGCCAGGGCTTCGATGTATATCGAACCGTCCGGTCTTCCCTGCTCATCTGTGAACTCATAAAACAAAGAATGCTCCGCATTATTGTTCCGGACTCTAAAGTTACCGATAAGCTTTCGGTACCTAAGCATATAAACGATATCTTCGAAACTTTGCTGGGCCTGTTTGAGTGAAGCTGCGACAATATAGATCTTCGAGCCGGACTTTCGATCGAGCATCGCAAGTCCCCAAGCAAGAGCAGCTACAAAAAGCGTCTTTCCGTTCTTTCTCGGAACAAATATAAAAGCCTCTTTATATTTTCTGTTGTCGGTGTCTTTGTAATAAAGCCCAACTAAATTGTATACAGTAAAAATCTGCCAGGGTTGAAGAATCAGCGAAGTATTTACAAGGCTGTTCCCTTCAAGATCTTCTCCCTGCTTATGGACCATCAACTTCTCAATGATCCCGATGACAAAATCAGGTTCCTTAGTATGAAGCTCAAGATCATCTCTCTGCAGGTCATGAAGGAATCTAGCGCAGGCAAGAATTACTTCTTTACCCTCTTTTTTTCCTCTCCCATGAACAACGTCATCTGCATATTGCAGAGCTATGTCCTTGTAGCTTTTCATTTAACCACCTAGTTCTTTCAAGGCTGCTGATAATGCATCCATCTTCTGACCTTTCAATGCTGTCTCATTTATTTTCTTTAATCCTGCCGGAGTTAGTCCCAAGTCTCTCCAATAAGACAAAGCATCCCGATTCAGATCATTGATCATTCTCAGGAGCGGATTCTGCTCCACGTTCGTAGCTCCGACCTTGTTTGTATGTTCAACCAGCATCCTACTCCCATCATCTTCGAAGAGTTGGATCGCTTCATCTCTTCGAGCCAGGATGCTCGCAAGAGTATCAATAACAGAATCAAAGATCGGAAGATATGTCTCAGCCTGCTGGCAGGCTTTTTTGATTCTTGTCTTCCATCGTTTCTGTGTCATATTGTCCCCTAAAATAAAATGACGATTTTTTATTCAGATTTTTCACAGTTTTTTGTGTGAATAATTTTATCCACTTAAGATGTAGTTATCCACATTAACCCCTTAATGGAAAAACACCCACGCAGTTGGAAAAGGGGCCCCACACCGTTCCCCACGGCAGATTTTTTTCGATGCTCGACCGGGGGGGATTCGAAAATTTTTTCAAAAAAATTTTTTATTTTTTCTTCAGCCCTGCTGCTTCATGAATGCTTCAAGACTGCTGCCTCATCTGCTGACAGCATAGCCAGTTCCATTTTGCTGACCTCTATCCCTTGCTTCCTTGCTGTCCTCACTAACAGGTCGAGTCCTGCTCTTGTGAGCTTATGCGTTTCTCTGTCGTGAAGCTTGTTGTGTTGTGCGTTGCACAGGCTGATAAGATTCCAGTCGCACAGTCTGTACTCAGGATAGTATTCGATCGGGAATATATGATGCACATGCTTCGCTTCAATAGCCTTGCCATATCTCAGAGAGAGCTGACAGAAGTATTTATCTCTTCTCAGGATCCGTTCCCTTTTCTGTTCCCACTGTTTTGATTTATAAAATTCTTTCATGCAAATAAAAAGAGCCTGATGTTATTCAGACTCTTTAACCGGTTGCACCGGTGCAACTTACCGATTTCTCCTTGATATCATATTACCATGGAATCATCTAACATTTTCTTAACATCTTTTGCTTCTGTCAGAATACTTCTTTGAAATATTCGATGGCTCTCTTCTTAAGAACATATATCGAGTTTATATTTGTAAATCTGTAAGATCTTGCTATCTCTATTTCGTCTTTTCCGTCAATATAGTAGTCAATGAGATATCTTCTGCACTGTCCTTCATTCATTCTCATAATCTTGTCAATGGCAGCATTTTTCTTGATGATATACTTCTCACGCTGTCTAATGATTGACCGGTCAATGTTCTCCATCTTCTCAATCGCTTTGATAGCCTGAAGCTCCAGTCCGTCTTTTTTCGGTGATGTCTGAACTCTGTCTCCTGTGACACTCATAGCTTTTATTGTGATGATATTCATGTTTATCTCTTCTTTAAGCTTTTCGAGTTCATGAATTCTCGCTTTTGAATTCCGGATTGATTGAAGGTATTGTTCAGCATTCATCCTCGCTCTCCTCTTTCATTTTGTTTTCCAAGGCCTCAGCTTTAAGTTCTTCGAGCTGCTCCTCTGTGATGTGATTGTTGCGTATCCATTCTTCCATAGCGAATTCCTGCTCAAAGGTTGATGATTCTCTCGGAGTCCCATCTGAACTTCTTTTTGCCATTTTGGGATCAGTAGTGCTGATACATGCTCCACCGTTGATGTAGCAAAAAGTTTTTCTGCATTTTTTGTTTTTATCAGGATTGCATCTGTATGTTTTCATTCATTCTCGCTTTCTGTTGGTATGTATATGCAGCTGTCACAATGTTCTTCAAGTGGTGTGCCGTCCTTAACGGCTTTATATAATCTAGCCGTAATGGGATAAAAAGTTGTTCCATCAGGATATGACTTTATTCTGTCATAATCATCGTTAGCTATTTCAATTACTATCTTTTTACTTGAAGGTGTTCTATATTTGCTCATTCTTTATACTCCTTTATTCCAAACACCACATAGTCTTTTTTAAGTCCTAAACCGCTATGTACATAGGTTATTTCATAGATTGCATTGTTCAATGGATGTAAAGGATGATGATAATAAGCAAGCTCACCAACGTATGAAATTACATCAAACTTCACCTTATCTCCTACGTTATAACCTCTGTCATTTTTTCTTACCTCGAAAGTCTTTCGGCCGTCTATAATTGCATCTGCATACTGTAATTGAATTTTTATATTATGTGTCATTCCGAATCTCCTATTATCTGCTCCATAATTTTCTCTATCTCATCAAAGTGTCTGCCTGTCTTGTGAAATTTCGATAAATCAAGTCCTTCATCCGTTCCGCAAGCACCTATGGCTTCAAATGTTCCATTATCCCTTATTCTGACAACGATATATCGTGTGTCACAACTCTGCACTTCATCTCCGACTTTGATTTCATCGGCTTTCTTCTGCTTTTCCTCATACTCTTTGATTTTGGCTATGGCTTCGGATGCAGAATCATTTTGGAGCACTTCATAATATGAGTATCCAAAAATCTCCTCAACCTTTTGAGGATCTATTCCACTATCTTCTGTGGATAACATTAGCTTCCTTGCGCATTCCCATGCTTCAGCAAGACCATCTTCCTTTGCTCGCTTTAATTCGGTTTCGAACTCCTTTGCGGTATTATTTGTACCATCCACATATCCTGCCGTATAAATCTGATCTACAAATATATGTAGCAGCTGTTCTGTTCTTTCGTTCATTTAGTTAGTCTCCTTCTCTCTTATAACACATCCTCTTAATGCCCAGCCTATTAACGCTCCAGCTAAATATGCTAACATTACTAATTGTTCACTTGTCATTCCTTATACTCCTTTATTTTCTTAATGCACCAACTCACTGCTATACTTGCAATCATAAGGCAAGTTATTGCCACAAAAAACCAACACATATACAGGAATAAATAAAATAACTCTGTGTAGTAAATCATGGCTGACATTATTTGCTCTCCTTTACATATTCTCAAAAACCTTTATTAAGCCTTCACCCATTTTCGTAAAAGCCTTTTGTGCTTTGTCTATAATCGCTCTCGTTTGTGCAACATTAAAATTGTCTGCTAAATCCGGTCTTTCCTTTGCAAACTTTATTCCTGCCTCTACACCTCTCCAATATGAGTCTTGCAGTTCTCTTTCATAGTTCTTTTTCTTAATTTTCATTTTCTTTCTCGCTTTCTTCATATTTCTCACACTCATAACAATCATATTCTGTTTTGCACTCACGGCAATCCTTATCTGCTTCTATGATTGTTGGTACTAAATCAAGTACTTCTTTTGCCACTCCTGCTAAACATCGTGCATAAAATTTCCTATATGCAACTTTTGCATCAATCAATCTGTCGTGTCCTTTTGGCAGTGGTGTGCCGTTGTGAATGGCTCTCCATTCTTCACTAAACCATTTTGCTCCGTTTTTCCAATCACGACTTTGAATATCTTTATACATCTTTTCGTCTATCTTAATAACTAATTCAATATCTGCCATGTTATTCCTCATTCCTCGCTTTCTGCCTTGTAAGGCTGTGGTAACGGCATCCATGCTCTTACGTTTTTCATATCCTCATAAGTACCGTCTTGTGAAAAATGCGTGACGTGTCTGCCCTCAACGTGATAGCCGACCATAATATCATCATCAATGTCACAAAATAAAACGCTCTGTCCGTCTTTGGGCAACATCTACTACCTCTATGATTTCATTTCCGCTAAAATCATCCGTCTGAATAGTGGTTGCCATATCAAGCACCGCCTGCCTACTAATGCAATCCTCGCATGACTCTTGCTCTAACCTTTTTCTCAAATCGTCATTTTCTGCTTGTAATTTCTTAAAGTCCTCACACAAGGATTGAAAAAGATATTCACGTTCTATCTCTCTTTTGCATGGCTCTTGCTCTAACAACCGCTTGTAGTCTTTAAGCCATTCCGCTAGTTGTCTGTGTTCTTGACCGCACTCATTACATTTATTGTTTGCGACTTCTTCTGCGTGTTTAATTGCTTCTTCTAGTGTCATTTTCTTCACCTCTCAACCATTCCTCAATATCTGTGCTGGTTTCTGACATAAATTCCTTTAATTCATCATCTGAAAAGGTCATAATGCCCGATTGCTCTAAATATCCTGCAATACAGAAAGCAACCGTTATTGACATATTCATAGAATTTAGTGACGCTTTTTCAAATCTTGTCATCTCTCGCCTCGCTTTCTGCTATCTGTTCAAGCAATACGCCTATTCCTGTTCTTGCGTGAATATGTGAAATTATTTTACGCTCTGTGCGTACTTTGTTTCTTTTACAAGGTTTCGAGCAAAAATCTTTTCTGCGGCACTCCCGACATATTCCGTCAAGTAGCCATTGTTCGTTACTGTCTGGCATTGTTAGCCTCGCTTTCTCATAGATAATTTTTTCCGAACTGCCTCATAAACTCCTCATGAGAATATTTCTTTTCAAAAGCTCTCTGAGCGACCTGCTGAAGATGCAGATCGACCGCTTTGTTAACATGCGGAGCTTCCGATCCATACTCATGATGTCTCTCTGCGCATACATAAGCCCACAGTCCAAAGTGTTCCGCTTTCGATCTGTCCGGGCCATGTAAAAAGTGATGTTTATGAAGCCCTGTGTGCTTAAGCTCCGGTACCGGTCCGACTTCTTCTCGGCACAAGAAGCATTCTCTGTTCAGAGGATCTGTGTGTGCCTGAATTATGCTCTTGCTCATCTTAACCGCCTTTCCAGGATTCTCTGTATCCATTCCGATATTTTCAGAGCTGTCCATACCATGATGAAAAACATCAGGCCTATGACAGCCATGAATGATATCTCCAGCAAGAACAGCATGAACAGTTCATCATGTTCTATGAATACAAGCCACAAGGGACACAGCATTGCAAGCGTTATGATCATCTCCGTTCTTGATAGTTTATCTGTTCTGTTTTTCTGCTCTCTTTTTTTCATAATATCTTCTCGAAGCTTCGGGATCCGTTGTGGCCATTCTGCAGTCTGAGAACCCACACTCGAAGCAATTATCAAAGTATTTACACTTAACCTCTCTCTTTTTGAGATAATATCCGTTTATTATTGATACCCTGTTCTTTCCCGGATGCCTTTTGTTATGAGGTCCCATGTTGCTCCTTTCCGCCCTGCCCGAGTCCGCAGGCAGGGCTTATGTATTTCGTGAAATATTATCCAATTGAGGTCTCCTGCTCGAACTTTTCTGTTTCCGTCCTCGTTACCACAATTGCATCATCCTTTAACTGAATAGTCGCTTTGATCTTACTGGTGATGTTGACAGTAATCTTCTTGATCTTCTTTGTTGCGACTGCTTTGACGCTTCCTTTGAGTGCTTCTCTCAGCTCCTCGAACTGTTCACCTTCAAAGAGTGTCTCTATTGAGGCTTTTGCTGCTTCGATAGACATGAGAACTGATTCTTCATGCCTTTTCTTGTCTGCATATTCATGAGACAGCTTACAGGTACAATTCATTGTTGCTTCTTCTTCGATCATCTCCGGGGTTGCGTCATCCGGTACCATAACCATCTTTGTCTGATGGCAGAATTTACATGCTCCGATTGTTTCTTTCATGCTCTTACTCCTCTTCTTCTCTTTCGTTGTAATACTCCCAGCATTTTTCTATGTGCTCCAGTCCTTCGATGCAGCTTTCAAGGTCTCTTATCATGTCCCTTATGTATATCTGATTGATAGGCGGAACATCGTTCACAAGTCTGCTCTTATCTGTTATGGTCATCAGTTTTGCATTGACTGTCATTCTCTGCGTTCTACATTCGAACATGAACTTGCCATACCACTTCGGAGTCTGTTCTGCTGCCTCTGATGGCTCTTCAAGGTCTTCTATTACCTCTGTTTCCTGGCCTGCTGCTTCAGTAACAATGGTCTCCTCATTCTGACTCTGTATGAGTCCCTCGTTTTGGACATCCATTTTCTGTTTATCTTCCTGATCCGTTTCTGTACTCTCAGATACGTTGTCCGATATATGTTCCACTGAAGTATTTCCGTTGTTTTCGGGCTCCTGTACCTTCTCTTTTTCAGGTTTCTTCTCATTTTTCGACTCCTTAATGCCGTTTTTCTTCGATTTTCCCTCAGTTGAAGCCGATTTTTCGACCTTCTTTTTCGGCTTTTCCTCGGGTACCGGTTCCGACCAGTCTCTCTTACTCAGTTCCTCGACCAAAACATTCTTGAATTCTTCCCATGTGACAGGACTGTTCTCATCTGTCCTCATATTCGTTATCATGACTCCTGAAGCCTTGCAGGATATCAAGAATCTGCCTTTGCCTGATATGCGGATGTTATATGCGCTGTCTCCGTCTCTCATGTATGAGTCGCTGACATCTTCATCATCGATCGGCAGTCCCTGATCCATCCCCCACTTGATAACCTTTGCAGGTTCGGGATGTTCTTCTACCATCTGATGTATTATCAATGCCAGGAATTCATCATTTTCTGTCTCAGGCTGTTCTGCAGGCTTCTCCATCATGAGTTCAAGGTCTGATATGCTCTGTTCTGCCTGATATTCTTCTTTGATAGCCTGGATATCGCTCTTTGAATACTGCGGAGAGAGATTCTCATTGATGCTATCCGGTAATGTGAGCATGAGTGAAAGCTTCGAGCTTCCGAATTCCGAATACTTGTCTTCAAGGTGTTCTGAATATCCACCGATAGAGAATCTGTCATTGATACTCATGAATCTTGAGACCTGGCTCTTATCGAGTCCGAACTCTCCTGCAGCAAACTGGTTTACATCGCTATACTGAGTATCTTTAAGAAGATCCGTATCCCTTGCAGTCTTTAAGAGATATCCTATCCTCACAAAAGATATCGCTGCGCTCTTCAGCTCCGAGTTCAGAGCTGTCTTTAACTGCTCATAATTGCTAATTTGGTTGAGTGATAATACATCCATTGTCTTCTCCCTTCAAAAACTTGTTTATAAAGTATTGCTGGCCCTTTCCTGTGACCTTTGTCGTGCGTGTTATCCTCACTGATCCGTCTGCGTTCTGTATATTGCTTTCTTTTATCTCGAACAGGCCCTGCTCGACATATCTCTGCTTCGGCATGTTGCAGGATGTTCCGCTCGACATCAGATATCCGTTCTCTCTCAGCCATTTGAACATCCTGTTCTGTCCGATCTGAACTCCGTTCTGTGTAATAAGCTTTGCCAGTTCTCCGACAAGGATTGATGTCTTGCTTGTTGCCACTGCATCAGCGAATATCTCCTTCGGTCTCATCCTGATGTTCTGCTCTTCAAGCTTTCTGTTCACAAGAGCCAGCCTCTCAGCCTCTTCTGCCTTGTTTGCAAGCTCTCTGAGAGCATCTGCATATGTCTGAGGCAGATTGTAGGATCCTGTCTTTCTGATCGATGGAATGACCTCAGAGGTTATCCATCTTTTAAACTTCTTTGCACTGTCAAGACTGCTGCCTAAGATAAGCGAATAAAGACCGCTCTCATTTATGATGATCGTTTCCTGCGTTCTTCCCATGCTGTCGATGAGTCCCTGTTTCAGGGAGTCATCTTCATCAACATGAGCAGCAATTGCATTAAGAGGTTTTACATATCCAAGAGCTTCCGCAACATCCTTTCCTGCGAACCACGGCTCTCCGTTTATCTCTACTGTTCGGATCTGACCAAATTCAGCATTCTCATATATCTTTAATGCATTCATATCTCTCCTTTCTGTTGCACCGGTGCAACTTTATGCTTCCATGAAGTCTTCCATGAGGCCTTTAAGGACAAATGTGTTATTCCTTGCTTTCAGATCCTCGATGTTTGCTTCTCTTTTGATCTTCGATATCTTAGCCAGCTTCTTGTCCTCTTTGCTCATCCTCTTCTTGATCTCCTTCTGCCATTCCTTCAGAAACGGCTTTACGGTCTCAAGCTCAGGCTCTTCGTCATACATCCCACGATGCTGTCTTATTGTTCCGCCCGGTTCGACTTCGATGGTATAAAACGGAATCTTTATTGCATCGTTCTTTCTGAGGAAGCATATAAAGGTCTCTTTGTTTTCGATTCGGTCAAAATATCTGTTTGTAGCTCCGGCACAATGATGGAGTGTTCTTCCGTCTGCTATGATCTCGCTCAGGTTCTTTGGTACCAGGATGCTCATCTTCTCTCCGGTATATTCGAACTTGTCTTTTATGTCTTTCAAAATGCTTTCAGCCTGAGGAAACTTCTCTCTGTATTCCTTAGCCTGCTGCTTTGCAATCTTCTGAGCATCCTTCAGTTCAAGCTCCCTGGCTCTTGCGTTAATCTCTTCAGCAACCTCATCATGTCTCTGTCTGAGGTTTTTAGGCTTATAGAACAGTTCCTCGGTGTATTTTTTGCCAAGTCTGTCCAGCATGCTCAGATAATCAAGCCACTGATTTAGGATCGAGTTGTATTTGAGTGTCTTATAATTTGCTTTCTGCTTCTTCAGGTAATTGACCAGTGCTGTCGGAGTGATGCTTATCTTTTCTGTGAGCCTTAAGAGCTCTCTTGCGCTTATCTTCTCTTTGCTCAGGAATGTGAGGGCCTCATCTGATATTTTCAGACCTTCAACATCTATCCACTGCAGGATCCTCAGCATATCGTTTCCACCGTCTTTTTCTCTCAGCCTGTTTATCAGCTGGGTATCCTGAATGTTTAAAGTCTCATGAATGTCATCTCCGTTGTGGACTGCTGCTTCCCATCCTCTGAATTCTCCATCATACAGCGATATCGCTTCGGAGCATTCTTCTGTCAGCTTATAGAATCTTCCCTTTGCCAAATATTCAAGAGTGTCTATTGTCTGACTCACATTGTGAGCGTACATGATATGGTTATAATTCGCTTTAAGTCCCTTCTCGGACATATACTTAAGTAGGTTTGTTATGTTGCGATAATTTGTCAGTTCAAGAGCTTCTTCAATGCCTTCCGGATATAGATATTCGCTCTTTATCTGCCTGTTACAAGGGTTTGACTGCCACAGACTCGCATATACATTCAAGCCTCTGTCCGTAAACTGTCTCGAATAATAGTCTCGCTTGTTTATCTGTCCATAAAAGACTCTTGTCCGCTCTTCGAGTCTTCCCCTGCGCTTTACGGTGTCAACAACTATCCTTACCGCTTCATTCGTTTTTATCTTTCTTGCATGTCCGAACTGATCAACCACTTCGCAGTCAATATGTCTTGTTATCGTCTCATATTCTGTGGACTGAAGAAGGCATATCATTCCCGGATAGCTGATAAGTGTTTCAGGCCTTGTGATCTTGACCTTCAAAAGTGTCTTGCACTGAGGACATTCCTCAGTTTGTCCTCGTTTTGCCTCGCTCTCTATCCTGGTACCACAGAAGGTACATGAGCAGCCTTCTTTTGTCTTTAAGAGATAATGATCAGGATTGATCCTGTTTATTGCCCAGGCCTTGATCTTGGCTTCACTTACCATCGGTGTGCGCTCGATCATGTTTCTGACCTTAGTAGCCTTGCTCATATAGGCTGATTCTCTTTTTCCCTGGTTGAATCTCAGCTCTATCAGATCTATCGCTGATATCAGGTCCTTTTTGCGGTTATAGACTTCCGTTTTTGCGTTTATGATGTCAAGAAGTTCCTGTGTGTCACTATCAAGTCTGATCTCAGGATTCGGTGTTCTCCAATATGCCTGCGGATTATATCCCGAATCTGTTATTGACAGGATCTTCTTCTGTTCCCATATCCCCTTTAGCACATCCAATGTTCTGTAATCTTTTGTTTTGAAATCGATGCAGTATTTATAGTGCAGGATCCTGTTGTGGTATATGTTGATGATGAACGTATCATTCAGCCGTTGAATCGTTCCGACAAGTCCCTGTTTGCGTGTTTTGATCGGTTCAAGCTTTTCTATCGTCTTTTCTTTCATTCTCAAGCTCCTCATCTTCAATTAAGTTTCCAATGTTATCGACTGTGAGCCATGTATTTGACGGAACTATCTTTTCACGGTCTTCAGGTCTCATCGTTCCGACCTTCCACATTCCGCCTACTACCTCTCCGGTATCAAGAAACTTGATAAGACCTATATAATTGCCTTTTGAAGCCTTAACTCTCGGATTGCTGCCATATGCGATGCAGATCCCTTCTCCCGGAGTCGTGTTCATAGCTTCTTCCTTCCATACCTCACAACGGCTGGATGTGTGCTGCATATCTCGCTCAGGATGCCTCATGATATAGAGCAGGGTATACTGGACAAGCTCCTTGAGGCTCAGTTCTTCCTTCAGTGTCAGCTGTGTGCATGCGACCATTTTCTCTTCGTCATCGATGTCTCCTGCTGCCTCAACCTTAAAATATCTGTTTCCGCATCCTAACGGATAAAACACAAGGCAATGCATAGGATATTCTGCACAATGGAAGCCTGATCTGACTGTCTTGGACTTTTCCTCGATATATGTCTTATGCTGTTCAAACTTCATGTGACCGTTTCCACATATCGCTTCAAGATCTTTATTGAATCCCTTAAAACAGATCATGCTACTTCTCCTTTCCGCAGAAGAACTCTTTTGTCATCCTCTTCCTGGTCAATCTGTCCGGGAATCCGATAGAAAAGGATCTTGCGCCCATCAGTTTCTTTATCTGTGTTGTCTTTTCAACTATCTTTACGGATACATTCGTTCTGTTTATATATCCGTACTCGGCAAAATCTGCTATCAGCTGTCCTAAGTCCTTGCCTTTCTTCCTGATCCCGAGAGCAAGGCTCTCATCCTCGTTCAGATCGTTCACTATCTCATCAACCCAGTCCTTCAGGATCCCTTTGATGTCATAATATTCACACTGGATCTTAAGCTTCCCTATTGCTGCCAGCTTTGCATTTGTGAGCTCGTCAAAAGCTCCGTCATAAAAGTCTTCAGCATCCTCTTTATCGATGCCGTTCTCTTCTGCGAGAAGCATGAGAGCTTCCTCGTCTTTTTCTTCTCTCTGTGCTAGAGCCATTCTGTTTATCTCTTCGAATGAGTCCAGCTCTCCAAATTTATCAAACATGTCATTCTCCCTTCATGAATGTGAATGTCCTGTTGCTCTTTTTGATGGTTTCATAAAGCAGTCTGTACTGATCCGGCAGGCTTTCTCCCTTTTTGTTCTTCCATCCTGCCTGTTTCCATTGTCTGAGACGCTCCTGGCACATGACTGCTGCCTCATCGTTATCAAAGTGAACTGTGACAGGATCCGATGTGATGATCCCTTTTCTGTTTGAGTAGATATTCAGCACATATATCGCATTGACAAGAAGCTCTGCTGTCAGGATCTTTGCAGTCGTTTTATCTCTCTTAAGCTTCTTCCCTTCATACTTTGCAGAACCATCCCTGCCTGATATCCTCAGTGTGAAGTTTCCTTCTGCTGCCTGCCAAGCAGGTCCTTTCGCTGTTTGGTATATAAATATGTCTATCATCGTCTTCCTCGTTTTCTCATCCTTGTCCTGCAGTCGCATCTGAACTTATCAAGCGTGAACTGATGACAGATCGGACACTCACACAGCTTCACCGGAAGTCCTGTCGCATTATTATCAAGCTTTATCTCCCGATAATAGAGATATGCCATTCCTGTGTATACGTTGAAGCCCTTCTTTATCGAGTTCTTATCTATCGCAAATCCTGGAGTAGGCTTAAGATCGTTTGCGAATATTCTTCTCATTGTGAATCTTGAGAACTTCTTCACAACCGGATCAGGCCTTACAAGGTTCCTGCTCGTTGAATACTTGATAAAGGTCTTCTGTTCTTCTTCCGGGAACAGACTCAGCTGTTTCTCTACCGCTTCTTCAGGCTCCTTGACGATATACGCTGCAAGAGCTCCATATTCTGTTCTGTCATACAAGAACTCGAACTCAATGTTTCCGTCTGCCAGCTGTCTCCATATCCTATTTATCTCCGAGGTCTTATCAGGGCCTCTGTTCATTACCATGTGATAATGGATTCCGCCTCGCTTGCCGATCTCGATCCTATATATGAACTTCATCTCATATCCGCTTTTCTTATAGATCAGTCTCACCTTTCTGATGAATCTGCGAATATCTTCTTTTACTTCTTCAGGACTCTTTCTTGTTCCTGCTTTATATTTGAGTGTCAGCCAGTAATCTCCATATTCGAAGTTATCTTCGATGAGTCTCATCATCTTCCTGGCTTTTAAGATCTGATTGTATCGTTTGGCTGCTTCTGATGTCTTTGCTTTACGTTTAGCTCTCTTCTCTCCCTTGCATCCATAGTTGCCTGCATAAGTGAAGTGATGTTCTGTCGAATAGGGATGATTATAGATTTTTTCCTGATACATGGTGTGTCCTAACTTTAAGATGTTATAAAGCATGCAAAAAGCGTAAAAAAGAGGCTTATTCCATTGCATTTTTTACGCTTCACACCTTATAATGAAATCGTCAGTAATTTCATTTTAGGTGTGAAACCCCCGAAGGCATCCGGTTCTCCGACCGGGTGTTTTCTTTTACCGAAAAAACAGATGCCTTGTAGGTTTGTTGGCCTGCTGCCTCTGAAGTCTCAGAAGGTCAGAGATGATCGGAATCTGCTTCACAGCAGTCTGCCTCTTCTCTTCAGGTTTTTCTTTCATCGGCTCTGTGATAAGTCCGTGTTCTTCCAAAAACATATATCCCATGTCCTCTCCTTTCTCAGAGAATTGTTATCTCTCTGATAATCTCGAAATGGTCTATTATCTGACCACGTTCAACTCTCTGCTTCACCTGCTCGATCAGGCTTATCAGTTCTCTTCTGCTGGGATACTCTCAGTTCTGTTGCTGTTCTCCTCTTACTTTCAAAACAACTTTTGCGTCAATAATCTCGTTCATGGCTCCTCACTTTCCGTGTTTTCTCTCAAGTTCTTGCGATTTATTCACAATGTCTTGAGCATATTTGCTTATATTTCCTTTTTTATAGCTGTGATCTCCGTTGTATATCATGAGAACTATCTCAGGATCCCCGGAATGATCTTTGAACAGGTCTGCAAGATAATCTGCAGCGATGTTCATGTTGTCATCGATCTGATACAGGTCATCCTTACCGGTCCGCTTCATCCTTTCCTTGTGCCACTTCGGATTGATCTGACACAGGCCTATGCAGGAACCGTCACTTGATACTGCATCAGGATGATATCTTGACTCTCTCCATGCGAGTGCTTCCAGGAACTCCGGCTGGATGTTATACTCTTCACCATACTTGATAGCAGCTTCCTCAACTTCATCCGGGATGTCAGGATCTGTGTATTTCATCTCTGTCACTTCTATCTCGATAGGCTCGATCGATTTGACAGTCTCCTGAATGATGACAGGTTCTTCTTCGATAACTGTATGAGTAATATTGAGGATGAGTCCTTCTTCCGTTTTCTTCCTGTTGCAGGAATCGATGTGCGCAGCTCCGAATATCATTCCTAAAACAATCGCTAATATGATTGAGTAAATATTTTTCTTTAACATTCTTCTATCCTCTCAAGTTCCTTTTGCGCTTCATCTTTACTCTCCCAATACTTTGAGTACCACTCGAAGCTTCCTTCTTCGTTCTTTCTCCTCAAGGTGAACATCCAAGTTCCGATATGTTTATAAAACCGAATTGCTACTTCCCAAGGTCCCATGTTTCATTCCTTTTTGTGCTATAATCCTTTCACAAGGCACTGCCATGCCTGAGTCTATGAAAGGAGTTCTTATATATGGCTATTTACAAAATCTCTGAAGTTATTTCTCGCTTGAAAGAGATGGATGATGATGGTTATGTTTTTGCCGAAATCAATATTCTCGAAGCTGATGGTGATGAATCTGAAGCAATCTCTTTTGAAGCTGTTGAAGATTTCGATAGCACTAATGACTATGAAACTGTTAATTCTCATGTCATCCTACCTGTGGAGTCATTAAGAAAAACCAAGTCGTAGCTTATCGGGATTCCCTGGCGGTTCATTCTGTGAATCGCCTTTTTTATTTTCTCTTTGATCTTAGGATTCTTTGATTCCACTCGACCAATTATGTGATTCTCTTTTATTTCTTTAGACACTACTCGCTTCATTTCCTCTCCTTTCTGTTGCACCGGTGCAACTCGCTAATATTGCACATATCGCAGAATCTCTTCCTCTGTCAGATCAAGCTCATGAAAGATAATGATGATGTCTTTATATGTGAATGAACTGTTATCCAGTTTGTAGTTCATGGCCTGTCTTGATATTCCCAGGTGAGAGCCCATCTCCTTCGGGCTTATCCTTTTCTTTTTCATAAGTCCTGAGATTATCAGCCCTATATCTTTTGCCATGTAGTTGGGTTTCAATTCTGCTATTCGAGGCATCTGTATCTCCTTTTATGACCAGTGAATCATCAATTAAACTCATCTTTTTTCTCCCTATCGACACATTACGTGCCTTCTTTAGGCATAAAAAATAGACTGTACAGTTGTATCGTAATATTTTGCGATCAGGATTTTTATTTCGTCTCTTGGAATTCTCTCACCTCTTTCATACATTCCGATTGCAGACAAGCTTATTCCCAATGCCCTTGCTACTTCCTCTTGTGTCCTGCTGCCTCTTAGTGCAATTAGTTTTTCTCCGATTTTATTTGCGTCCATCGTTGTCTCCTTTCTTTAAAATCTGTCGATATATTAACACACGACACATAATATGTCAACACATTATGTGTCATTTGTGGTAAAATATTTTCAAGAAAGGTGGTGATTGTATGAATACCTTTGGAAAAAGACTAAAAGAATTGAGAGAATTGTCCGGTTTGTCTCAGGAAGCTCTCGCCC
>Ga0247610_10001200_pt1 | contig 32782 bp, 34 predicted proteins | sample 174DNAGHGhighgp2_FD_193483 | JGI IMG/M metagenome (GOLD analysis project Ga0247610, IMG submission 193483) | Sheep rumen microbial communities from Palmerston North, Manawatu-Wanganui, New Zealand - 1742 DNA GHGhigh gp2 | ecosystem: Host-associated > Mammals > Digestive system > Stomach > Rumen...
CGTACGGTTCTGTGAGGGGCAAGCAGACAGTAACCACTCACATTATGATATTTTAACACAATATAAAATGAAAGAGAGGGAATGTCGAGCCTTGTCTACTCGACTGATATGAATGCTAGAATTTTTTGATGAAGATACAAAAAGTGGTACAGCAACAATGTACGATAGGCATATATTATTTAACTCAAAATTAATTAAGTATTTTAATAATGCTTATAGAGTAAGGGTTGGTGTTGATAAAGAGCTAAATAAAGCATTTATCTTTATGGTATCTAAAGATTATGCCTTATCAGGTGAAGTAAATGAAACTTCATTGCTTCCTATATCAATTTCTAAATCTTATGTTAGAATAGCATCTAAAAACTTAATTAATTATTTATCTGATTCATTCGATGTGCCAATTGTAAAAAATAAAAGTAAACAATTTAAAGCATATTTTGATGAATCAAAAAAAGCGATAGTAGTAGATATGGGAGGTAAATAGTATGTATATGATTTGGATATGGCTTGCCGTATTTGTTATTGCGTTTGTACTTGAGGCTATAACCCAAGATTTAGTATCTGTTTGGTTTGGTCTTGGAGCACTTGTATGTGTATGTATATCAGGTGTAACAGAATGGTGGGTACAGTTAATTGTATTCGTTGTAGTAAGTGCTATAGCTCTAATTGCAACACGTCCTATAGTTAAAAAGATATTAGCAAGAAGCGAAAGAAAAACTAATACTGATGATTTTATAGGACAGCATGTAAAAACTATTTCTAATGTAACAAAATTTGATGGCGGTGAGGTCAAATTAAATGGTATTATCTATACAGCAATTTTAATGGAAGATAGTGACGAAGAAATTCTTAAAGATGAAGTTGTCGAGGTAGTTGCAATAAAAGGAAATAGATTAGTTATTAAAAAAATATAAGAAATAAGGAGAGATTAAGTTTATGTTTTTAAATATGGAACCAGGCGCAATTTTTGGAATTGTTGCCGCAGTTATAATTGTATTATTAATTTTATTATATTTAATTTCAAGATTAAGAATTGTAAGACAAACAAATAAATATGTAGTAGAGCGTTTAGGTGCATTCCATAAGGTATGGGGTGTTGGTGTTAAATTTTTATGTCCATTCATTGATAAGGTAGCTTATGTTATTTCAATGAAAGAGCAAGTAAAGGATTTCGCTCCACAACCTGTTATTACAAAGGATAATGTTAAGATGGATATTGATACAGTAGTATTTTTCCAAGTAACAGATCCTAAATTATATGCATATGGAGTAGAAAACCCATTATCTGCAATTGAAAATTTATCTGCAACTACATTAAGAAATATTATTGGTGAGCTAGATTTAGATGAAACATTAACAAGCCGTGATATTATTAACTCTAGAATGAGAGCAATCCTAGATGAAGCAACAGACCCTTGGGGAATTAAAGTAAATAGAGTAGAAGTTAAAAACATTATTCCACCAAGAGATATTCAAGAAGCAATGGAACGTCAAATGAGAGCTGAGCGTGAGCGTAGAGAAAAGATTTTACTTGCTGAAGGTGAAAAGAAATCACAAATCCTACTTGCCGAAGGTCAAAAGGAATCTCAAATTTTAAAGGCTGATGCTGATAAGCAAGCAACAGTATTAAAGGCTGAAGCACAAGCTGAGGCAATATTAAAGGTTAAGCAAGCAGAAGCTGAAGGTATTAGATTAATTAGAGAAGCAGAAGCTGAAGGTTTAAAATCATTAAAGGATGCAGATGTATCTGCTGAAGTTTTAACATTAAGAGGCTATGAAGCATTAAAGGATTTAGCTAATGGTAATTCAACAAAAATTATCGTTCCTTCTGAATTACAAAATGTCGCAACTCTTGCTACAACAATTAAAGAAAGCTTACAAGTTAAAGATACAACTAAAAATACAAAATAAATTAGGAGGCTCACTTTTAAGTGAGCTTCATTTTTTATAAAAAAAGAGTTGAATTATAAATTGTATTATGATAAAATAAACGAGCGTAATAATAAGTGGTCCGGTAGTTCAGTTGGTTAGAATGCCTGCCTGTCACGTAGGAGGTCGCGAGTTCGAGTCTCGTCCGGACCGCCACTTAATATGCGTTCATAGATCAATTGGATAGATCGTTTGACTACGGATCAAAAGGTTGGGGGTTCGAGTCCTCCTGGACGCGCCAGTTTAGCAATAACATCTTGGTTACAAGATGTTTTTTTTTATATTTTGTGATATACTAATAGTGAATTTTTATGTGGGGAGATTTTCATGAGCGAATTTAGAAATTATTTAAAAAATGCAACTAATGTATGCCATACAACATTTGACCCATATGGACCTGGTGTTGTAAGAATATTTTTAGTGCCACCACTAAAACCAAAGCCTGGAATTTCTTGGGTAATTATTTTAAATGGTGAAAGTATTATACCTATTTGTGCTGGATGGGCTGTATTATTAAGAGAATTCATTAATGAAATTAATAAATATAGTGGAAGTCCTGTAAGTGAAGATGATATTTCTAGTGCTATAAATAATGCTTGTCAAACAATGAAGACAATTTTTCCAAAAACAAGTATATCTATGTTTAAGGATGATTTAAAACAAATCATTAGAGTTTTATTAAAGGCTGCAAGACATGAAGTAATAAATGATAATATTGGCTATTTATCAATTAAGCAATATGCAAAATATATGGCTGCCCCTCATAGAATGGACTTATTAATCTCATCTATGGAAAAAGATGGTAAGTGGGCATGTAATCAAAAATGTGTAAACTGCTATGCTGCAAACCAAATTAAGGGTAAAGAAAAAGAATTATCTACAGCTGATTGGAAAAATATAATTGATAAATTAAAAGAAGCTCGTGTACCTCAATTAACATTTACAGGTGGAGAACCTACACTAAGATCTGATTTATGTGAATTAGTAGAATATGCATCTTGGTTTGTTACAAGAGTAAATACTAATGGTAGATTATTAACTAAAGAATTATGTAATAACCTAGTTAAAGCTAGCTTAGATGCAGTGCAGGTTACATTTTATTCATATAAAAAAGAAATACATAATATATTAGTTGGCGCTGATGGTTTTAATGATACAGTAGAAGGTATTAAAAATGCCATTGAAGCTAATTTATTAGTTAGCATTAATACCCCTTTATGTGAATTAAATAAAGATTATATTGAAACTATTAAATTTGCACAAAGCTTAGGTGTTAGATATTTCACTTGCTCAGGATTAATATTAACAGGTAACGCAACAAAAGAATATAGTATAAATAATAGATTAGATTCTCAAGAATTAAAAAAGATATTATTAGAAGCTAAAGAATATTGTGATAAAAATCAATTAGAATTAAAATTTACATCTCCTGGATGGATTGAATCTGAATTCTTTAAGGAAAACAAATTAGATGAACCAGCATGTGGTGCATGTATATCAAATATGGCTATATCTCCACAAGGTGATTTAATTCCTTGTCAAAGTTATTTAGATGGAAAAACATTTGGTAATTTATTAACAACTGATTTTGATAAAATGTGGTCAAGTCCTGATTTAAAAGCATTTAAAAAGATTGTATTAAAAATTGGTTTTAATTGTCCATTAAATATGAAGGAGCTAGATTATGAAAAGAATAATAAATAAAGTATTTTTATTAATAATTCTATCAATATTTTTAGTTCCATTATTTAATAAAAATACAAATGCTAAAACAGCTGATTTAGATAGAATTGATGAATATATAGTTACAGTAGATCCTGATTTTAATGATGGTTCATTAAATATAAGAATAGATGTTAAATGGACTGTATTAAATTCAACATCAGAAGGACCTTTAACATGGGTAAAAATAGGTATTCCTAATTATCATGCATCAAATATTAAAAAATTAACACCTAATATTAAAAAAGCTAAATATTATTCAGATGGTGGATCATTTATTAGACTTGATTTAGATAGAGAATATAAAGCAGGAGAAACACTAGATTTTAGCTTTTCATTTAATCAATCATATATGTATAATATTTATTATGTTGAAAATGCAACGATGATTAATTATAACTATAATCCAGGATATTTTAATGACATTGTTGTTACAAAAGCGACATTAAGATGGAATTCTATGAATGTAAAAGAAGCACCACATGATTCTTATATATTAATGCCTGATGGATATTATGAATATAGTAAATGCTTAGATCATGGTGAAAAAATTAGAATTAATTTAGCATATGATCTAAATGTGTTTTCAAATATTGATCCTAAAAAAACATATACTTCAGAATATGAAAAATATCCATTTTTATTTCCACTTTTAATAATAGGTGGAACTATAGGTGTAGTAATATTTATTATGCTATTATCAAGATTAACAAGAGACCCATATCAAACAGAAAGAGGATTTTATGCAAAATCTGATTGGTATTTTTGGAATAGATATCCTCATGTAAGATATTATAAAAATGGTGTATCCGATTCAGGTAAATTTATTGCACCACCAAGAAATGTAAGCCAAGGAGGCTTTCACGGAGGAAGAAGTGGAGGCTGTGCATGTGCATGTGCTTGTGCCTGTGCTGGTGGAGGTAGGGCCGGTTGTAGTATTAAGGATTTCTACCATACAAATTTAAAATCTAAAGATATAGAAAAAGTTTTAGAAGGTAGCGTAGAGTAATACGCTATCTTTTTATATATAATTAAATTGTATAAAATCTTATTTTTTGGTATAATGAATGAGGTGAGTAATTTATGGATAAATATGATTCTTTAAAATTAGAAAATCAATTATGTTTTCCTTTATATGCAGCAGCAAAAGAAATAACAAGAAAATATAAACCATTCTTAGATGAATTAGATTTAACATATACACAATATATATGTATGCTTGTTATGTGGGAACATAAATCATTAAATGTTAAAAAACTAGGTGAATATATATATCTTGATTCAGGTACATTAACACCTTTATTAAAAAAATTAGAAGAAAAAGGATATATTGAAAGAAAAAAGAATAATGATGATGAAAGAAATCTAATTATAAGCCTAACAGATAAAGGCTTAGAATTAAGAGATAAGGCATTATCTGTTCCTAAAAGTATAGGAACATGTATTCAATTATCTAAAGAAGAAGCTATGTTATTATATAAAGTATTATATAAAATATTAAATAATTTAAATAATTAGGTGTCTTATGAATATAATTGAAAAAAGAGAGCTTATAGAAGAAAAAGAGAAAGAGCTAGATAAATATAAAAATTATGAAGTATTTGATTTACGTAAATTTATAATAATTAGTGTTATAAGCTTTATAATATGTGCTATAGGTGGAACTATTTCTTTAGTATTTTATATTCGTTATGGAGATAATAGATTATTTTATTCCATTTTTTTATGTTTTATAATTGCTTTTATTATTAGTTGTATTTCAATACCTATATCAATAGTATTTGGTATTAAAAAAGCTAAGGCTCCAAAGGTAATAGAAAAATTAGAAGAAGAAATATCTATATTAAAAAATGAAATATCAAATAAAAAAAATAATATTATAAAAGAAACTAAGATAATAAAAGAATCTAATCAAGATAAAGTATCTGAAATGGATAAAATAAATTTATTAATTAAATATAAGGAATTATTAGATAAAAATATAATCACAGAAGAAGAATTCAATAAAAAGAAAGAAGAATTATTAAAATAAGAGGTAGTAAAATGATTATTGCAGTAACTTTAAATAAAGAAACAAATGAAGTATTTGGTCACTTTGGTGAGACAAAAAACTTCTATTTATATAATACAGATACTAAAGAAGAGACTATAGTTGATAATGGAGGATTCTCTCATCATTCATTAATTAGCTATATTATTAGCTTAAATGTTAATGTATTAATTTGTGGTGGAATGGGTTCACACGCATTTGATTTATTAAAAGCATCAAATATTAAAGTATATCCTGGTGCACAAGGTAATGTAAAAGATGTAATAAAAAAATATTTAGATAATAAATTAATTGCAAATTATACAAAAATACATGAATGTTCTCATAATCACTAATTAAAAGCTCAAAAAGAGCTTTTTTTATTTTTTTATAAAAAGGTATTGACATTTAAAATTAAATTGCATACAATGTAATTGCAATAAATAAATTGCATACAATCTAATTAGGAGGAAATTAAGATGGTAAAAGAAATTAATGGTTTAAATGAATTAAAAGAAGTAGTTAATAATAATAAAAAGGTAGTTGTAGATCTATGGGCTCCTTGGTGTGGTCCTTGTAAGATGTTAGGACCTGTTGTAGAAAAGGTATCTAATGAAGTATCTGATACAGTATTCTATAAGGTAAATATTGATGATAATGAAGATATTGCATATACATATAATGTAGAAGCTATTCCTACATTATTAGTATTTGAAAATGGCACATTAAAAGATAGAAGTGTTGGATTTGTTCAAGAAAATAAAATTAAGGAATTAGTAAAATAAGGAGGATAAAAAGATGAATAACAAATTTTATGAAATTGAAGTATTAAATCAAGATGGATCTAAACAAAATTTAAGTGAATATGAAGGTAAGGTATTATTAATTGTTAATACTGCAACAGGATGTGGCTTCACTCCTCAATATAAGGAATTAGAAGCAATTTATAGAGAATATAAGGATAAAGGATTTGAAATCTTAGATTTTCCTTGTAATCAATTTGCTGAACAAGCTAAGGGTACAGATCAAGAAATTAATCAATTCTGTTCATTAAAATATGATACAACATTTAAAAGATTTAAAAAGGTAGAAGTAATTGGTGAAAATAAGTGTGACTTGTTTAGATATTTAACTGATACATTAGCATATAATGGTAAAGGTTTAAAGATGAAATTCATCAATAAGATTAGTAAAGCTAAAGATAATGAAGTTAGATGGAATTTTACTAAATTCTTAGTTGATAAAGAAGGAAATGTTATTAAAAGATTTGAACCAGTTGATAATTTAAAAACTGTTAAATCTGAGATTGAAAACCTTTTAAAATAATAAAATAAATTGTATAATTAAAATAATTTGGAGGTGCTAAGATGTTTGATACAATTATTATAGGTACAGGTCCTGCAGGTATTTCAGCAGCACTAACATTAAAGCAATTAAATATTAATTTCTTATGGATTGGTAATAAGAATTTATCTTATAAAATAAATACAGCTGAAAAAATAAGAAATTATCCTGGATTAAACCAAGTTTCTGGTAAAGAAATGAAAGATGCATTTTTAAAACAAATAAATGATATGGATATAAAAATTACTGAAGCTCAGGTAACAGGAGTATATGATTTATCTAGTCATTATGCAGTATTATGTGGTCAAGATACATATGAGGCTAAATCAATTGTTTTAGGACTTGGTGTAGAATCAATTAAGCCAATTTTAGGTGAAGTTGAATTATTAGGTCAAGGTGTTTCATATTGTGCTACATGTGATGGATTCTTATATAAAAATAAAGAAATAACTGTTGTATCACATTCAAAAGAATTTGAGCATGAGGTTAAATATTTAGCATCACTTGCATCAAAGGTTAATTATATTGCATTATATAAAGATATTGATATGGATTTATCTAATGTAAATGTAATTAAAGGAGTACCACAAAAAATTGAAAAGAATAAAGCAACAAAGAAGATGGAATTACATATGAAGGGTAGTGTAATTGAATCTGATGGTATATTTATGTTAAAGGCTGCAATATCACCTGCAGTATTAGTGCCTGGTATTGAGGCAAAAGATGGTCATATTGTAGTAGATAGATTAATGAATACTAATTTAAAAGGAGTAGTTGCTGCAGGAGATTGTACTGGTAGACCTTACCAATATGCAAAAGCAGTAGGAGAAGGTAATGTTGCAGCACATAGTATTGTTAATTATTTAAATAATTTAAAATAAAGCAAAAGAGGGATTGGCACAAGCCAATCCCTCTTTTTAAATAGAAAGAAAAGAGACTATTTTTTCTCAACAAATACTTTTTTAAGCTTAGCAAATCTAGGTAAGCCATCTTCAAGTGGTGCTTTGCAATCACCTTGAATTAGAGGTAATGCATAATCAACATATGCTTGTGTTAATCCTGTACCATCTTTTGTAATCCATTCAAGTGGTACTTTCTTTTCAGCATTAGCAACCTCTTCTAGAGGAATTCTAATGTATTCACAAGAATATTTACCATTTTTCATAACACGCTTGAAACCAATCATATAATCAGTTACACCTTCGCATGCAGCTTTAACAGCTTCAACACCAGCATTAAATGCTTCTTCAACATCGATAGCAGAAGCTAGGTGTTGTGCACAGCGTTGTAATAATGAAAATTCAATAGGTCTAACCTTAACATTTAATCTATTCTTTAATAGGTCAGCTAATACAGAAGCAGTACCACCCATTTGTTTATGTCCAAATGCGTCAACTGCAACATCAGCTACTAATTCAGGTACATATTTACCATCTTTAGTTTTTACACCTTCAGATACTGCAATAATTACTTTGCCATCATTTTCTTTATATTTCTTTTCAACATCTGCATAGAATTTTTCTAGATCAAATGGAATTTCTGGTAAATAAATTAAATCAGGACCGCATCCTTTATATACAGCTAATTGAGCAGCAGCAGTTAACCAACCTGCGTTTCTGCCCATAACTTCAACTACTGATACCATTGGAGTATCGTATACTGTTGCATCACATTTTAATTCCATAAATGATGTTGCAACATATTTTGCAGCTGATGCGTAACCAGGACAGTGATCTGTAACTGCTAAGTCATTATCAATTGTCTTAGGAACTCCCATACAGAAGCATTCATATCCTGAATCTTTAAAGAATTTAGATACTTTATTACATGTATCCATTGAGTCATTTCCACCATTGTAGAAGAAATATCTAATATTGTATTTTTTGAATACTTCAAGTAATCTCTTGTATTCAGAATCATCTTCAGCAAGATTTTTTAATTTGTATCTAACTGAACCGATTGAAGAAGATGGTGTTGTTTTTAATAATTCTAATTCTTTAATATCCTCTTGATTAATATCAAAGAATTCTTCATTTAAGATACCCTTAATACCATGACAAGCACCATAAACTCTTGTGATGTTTTCTTGTTTTAATGCTTCGATAAATACACCTGCAGCAGAAGCATTAATAACAGATGTAGGTCCTCCTGATTGACCAATGATTGCTGCACCTTTTAATTTGTTCATATGTAATTCTCCTTAATATGCTTTGGCTTATAGCCTTATATACCTTAATTTTAATAAAATTAGATTTTAAAGTCAAGGCGAAAAGGGGCTTTATATATAGTAAAGCCTTTTCATAGTTGCATTTCTTAATTTAGTAAAACATTATTATTAATATAATAATAAAAAAACTTGATACAATAACTTTTTGTGATATAATCTTTTATGGAGTGATTTTTTAGGAGTGATGATTTTATGAGAATTGGTGTCCTAACATCAGGTGGTGACGCTCCTGGTATGAACGCATGTATTCGTGCTGTTGTCCGTGCCGCTTTAGCTTCAGGTGACCAGGTATTTGGTATATATGACGGATATCGTGGATTAGTTGAAGGAAAGCTTGTGGAGTTCACAAGAAAAGATGTATCAGAAATCTTAAACTATGGTGGTACTATTTTAGGTACTGCAAGACTTCCTGAGTTTCAATATGAAGCTGTAAGAAAGTTAGCTGTTGATCAGCTAAAGAAATATGATATTGATGCGTTAGTATGTATCGGTGGCGATGGTACATATACTGGTGCCCTACGTCTACATGAGATGGGCATTAAAACAATAGGTGTACCTGGTACAATTGATAATGATATAGCATCAAGTGATTATACAATTGGATTTTCAACTGCACTTAATACTGCATGTGAAGCAATTGATAAATTAAGAGATACATCATCTTCTCATCAAAGATGTTCTATTATTGAGGTTATGGGTAGACATTGTGGTGATTTAGCTCTATATTCAGGTATATGTTGTGGTGCTGAATACATTATTACAAATGAGACTGGCCTTGATAAAGAAAAATTACTTAAGTCATTAAAAGAAAATAGACTTAACGGAAGAAGACACGCCATTGTTGTCATTTCAGAGAATATCACTGATGTATATCAGCTTGCTAAAGAGGTTGAATCATATTCAGGTTATGAATGTAGAGCTACTATATTAGGCTACATTCAACGTGGTGGAAATCCTACCCCAGAGGATAGATTACTTGCTGCAAGACTTGGAAAATATGCTGTTGACCTTTTACATGAAGGTACATCAGGTGTAGCAGTTGGAGTTGTTAATAATAAATTAAAGGCAACACCAATTGAAGAAGCTCTAACAATGGTTAGTGAACCAAACGTTGAGTTAAATAAATTAGTTCAAAAAATATCTTAATTATTATGGAGGAAATTAAAATGAAAAAGACTAAATTAGTTTGTACAATTGGACCTGCTTCTGAGCAAAAGGATTGCTTAGAGAAATTAATCGGAACTGCTGGAATGAACGTTATGAGAATGAACTTATCTCATGGCGATCATGAAGAACAAGGATTCCGTATTAGAAACGTTAAAGCATTAAATGCTGAAAAGGGCTGGAATGTTGGTATGGCATTAGATACTAAGGGTCCAGAAATTAGAACAGGTTATTTAAAGAATGATGAACCAGTTATGATTCATACTGGTGATATTATCCGTATCACAATGGATTATTCTTATTTAGGAGATGCTAATAAGATTGCTATCTCTTATCCTGGTTTATATGATGATATCCATGTTGGTGGAAGAATCTTAATTGAAGATGGTCTATTAACATTAAAGGTTGTTGAAAAGGATGAAAAGAACAGAGAATTAGTTTGCGAAGCACAAAATGATCGTAAATTAAAGAACAAGAGAAACTGTAATGTTCCTGGTGTAGTATTAAATATGGATTATATCTCACCAAAGGATTATGATGATATCACTTGGGCATGTGACCAAGACTTAGATTTCATCTTCGCTTCATTCGTTAGACGTCCTAAAGATATCGAAGATATCAGAGCTATCTTAAAAGAAAAGAAAAATGATCATATTAAGATTATTTCTAAGATTGAAAACCAAGAAGGCGTTAAGAACATGGCTGAAATCGTTGCATTATCTGATGGTGTAATGGTTGCTCGTGGTGACTTAGGTGTTGACGTTGATGCTTGGGATTTACCTTCAATCCAAAAGGAAATGATTTACTTAGCTCAATCAACTGGTAAGATTGTAATTTGTGCTACACAAATGTTAGACTCAATGCAACAAAATCCAAGACCTACAAGAGCAGAAGTATCTGACGTTCATAATGCAGTATTAGATGGTACAGGATGCGTTATGTTATCAGGTGAATCAGCTCAAGGTGATTATCCTTTTGAAGCAGTTACATATTTAGGAAAGATTGCTAATAGAGCAGAAGATGATCTTGATCATCAACTAATGATTGATAACGTTGTATTCGAAAAGACTGAAAAGGATGAATACGATGCAATTGGCTTATCAGTTGCTACATTAGCAAATACATTTGAAATTCCTGCAGTAGTTGCAGAAGGAGATGTTGATTTTGCATTAGCATTATCTCAATATCGTCCTGCAACTGATATCTTCTTTGCAGTTAAGACTGCTGCTGAAGCAAGAACTCTTTCAATCGTTTGGGGTGTTAATGCAGTAGTTGGTACATTAGCTGATGCAGAAGCTAAAGCTAAGAAGGCATTAGAATTAACATCTGATGATAAGATGTTAAAGGTTACAGGCACTAAGCTTGAAATCGTTAATGCTTAATTAAAAATTGATTAAAAGCCATGGAAACATGGTTTTTTTTATGCTTTATGCAAAATAAAAAACAGCATAAGCTGTTTTAATTAATTATTTATCACTTAAATTAGAACCACAATTAGAACAGAATTTTGCATCATCATCAACTATTGAATCACAATAAGGACAACGTCTATATATCTTATTTTTTAAATATGCATTTTCAGCTTCAGCAGCCTTAGTGCCTTCATATGCACCTTCAGTTTTAGCATGAGCCTGTGATTCAACATAATCTAAGTCAGCCTCATTAACTATACCATCCTTATTTGCATCTCCAACAAGTGCTAGTTGTTTTTTGAAATACCTATATTTTATTATTCCTTGAACTAAAAAGAAAGTACCTAATCCATAAAATAAAATTAAAAATGCAACACCCTTAACTGCTTTACTTTCAAATCTATAATCTGATGGAAAAAATGGACTAATATATAATTTATATTCTTCGCCAACTTTAATACTTAACTCTCCATCAGCTGTTAAATCATCATCACCATATCCAAAATAAGTTCTATGATTGAATTCATATTCAAAATCATATACTTCATATTGTGAATAACCACTACCTGTTATTTGTGCTTTTGTTATTGTTGCTTTAGTAGGAACATCAATTAAAGGTAAGAATACAGTAGTACCAAACATTATTAGAAATACTGCTATAGCAAAGAAAGTAATTATTTGTGATACTCTTGATTTTTTAACCCTATTTCCAGATGAACTAATTATAAAACCTGGACCTACATGAATTCTTGAACCAGAACTATGGCTATGACTTGAGTGGCTTGAATATGAATGACTAGAGTGGTGACTTCCACCATGGAATCCTCCAGATCCGCCACTATGTCCTCCATGAAATCCTCCCATAGAAATACCTCCCGTAAAAACTTTTAAATACGTCATAAATTATATCATAGATTGTTTTTAAAAAATATAATTTTTCTTATTATTTAAAAATATTCGATATTATTATATAATATATAAGGAAATGTATGGATTCATTTAGGAGTTGATATTTATGTCTGTATTAACAAAAGAGAAAATGTATGAGGATATTAACAGATGGAAAAAAGAGAAGAATGCTATTATTCTTGCTCATTATTACCAAGATGGAGATATCCAAGATATTGCAGATTATGTAGGTGATTCATTAGCTCTAGCTCAAAAGGCTAGTAAGACTGATGCTAAAATCATCGTGTTTTGCGGAGTACATTTTATGGCTGAAACCGCAAAGCTTTTATCGCCAGAAAAGAAGGTATTATTACCTGTTATGGAAGCAGGCTGTGTTATGGCTGATATGATGGATGAGGCTGCAATTAAAAAATATAGGGAAGAAAACCCTGATACAATTATTTTAATGTATGTAAATTCAACTGCTGCTTGTAAGCAATATGCTGATGTTTGTGTAACATCATCAAATGCATTAAAGATTATTGATCATTATTCTAAATTAGGCAAGAAGATGCTATATGGACCTGATAAGAATTTAGGTGCATACGCAATGGAAAAATCTAATATACAAATGGATTTATGGCATGGCTTTTGTGGTATTCATAATGGAATGCAACCAAAGGATGTTATTTTAGCTAAGGAAAAATATCCTAATGCAGAATTTGTATGTCATCCTGAATGTAATTTAAATGTATTAAAGATGGCAAATTATATAGGTTCTACAAAACAATTAATTGAATATGTAACTAAAAGTGATAAAAAAGAATTTATCATTGGTACTGAAATTGGCGTAATTCATGAAATGCAAAAAAGAAATCCTGATAAGAAATTTTATATTTTATCAGATAGATTAAGATGCTTTGAAATGAAATTAACTAGATTAGAAGATTTATATAATTGTCTTAAATATGAAACTAATGAAATTAATATTTCAGATGAGGTATCTAAAAAGGCAGTTAAATGTGTTAATAAAATGCTTGAATTAAGCTAAAAGGTGGATTTATGAAAAAAACTTTTGAATACGATGTAGTTATATTAGGAGCTGGTCTTGCAGGTATATATACAGCACTTAATATAAATAAAAATTTAAAAATAGCAATTTTAGTTAAGGATAAAATTGAAAGAGGCTCATCAAATTTAGCTCAAGGTGGTATTGCTGCTGAAGTAGAATTTGATGAAAATAAAATAGAAGAGCATTTTGAAGATACTCTAAAGGCAGGATCATATATCAATGATAGAGATGCAACTAGAGTACTTGTAAATGAAGCAGGATTCAATATTAAAAATTTAATTAATTTAGGTGTTCATTTTGATAGAAATTCTGATGGCGAATTAGTTAAAACCCTAGAGGGTGGTCATAGATCTAGAAGAATCTTACACGCTGGTGGTGATGCAACAGGTGCTAAGGTTATGGCTGATTTAAGAGAAACTTTATCTAAGGCTAAAAATATTGATGTATATGAAGATGAAATGGCTTTTGAAATTATTAAAGATAAAAATAAAAAAGCCATTGGCTTAATCGCAATTAATCAAGCAAATGAACCAGTTTATTTCTTCTCAAAGAAGATTGTAGTTGCAACTGGTGGTGTTGGTGGTATTTATAAGAATTCTACTAATGAAAAATTTGCTGTAGGTGATGGTATAGCACTTGCATATAGAGCTGGTGTTGAAATTAAAAATATGGAATTTGTACAATTCCACCCAACAGGCCTATATGAAGAAGAAAAGCAAGGACAAAGATTTTTAATTAGCGAGGCTGTAAGAGGTGAAGGCGCAATACTAAAAAATATTGAAGGCGAACGCTTCATGGCTAAATATGATAAAGAAAGAATGGAATTAGCTCCAAGAGATGTAGTAAGCCAAGCTATTTATAGAGAAATGTTTGATACATGGAGTGACCATGTATATTTAGATATAACATCTAAATCAAAGGAATTCTTAATGAAAAGATTCCCAACAATCTATGAAAAATGCTTATCTATTGGTGTAGATATGTCAAAAGATCTAATACCAGTTGCCCCAATTGAGCATTTCTTATGTGGTGGTATTAAAACAGATTTATTAGGTCATACAAATCTTGCTAATTTATATGCAGTAGGTGAATGTGCATCTACAGGTGTACATGGTGCTAATCGTTTAGCATCAAATTCATTACTTGAATGTTTAGTATTTGGTTATAGAATAGCTAAAGATATTAATGAAAACATTGATAAAGAAGCAAAAGTAGAAGCAATTTATCCAGTTGTTAATGAAGATTTCAAGAAATATAACTTTAAAGCAATTAGAACTGAAATTAGAGAAATAATGGATAAATATGTTTCAATTGTTAGAACTAGCCAAGGCTTAGATATTGCTAAAAAGATTATTGAAACACATTATAATAACTTAATTAAATTAGAAGTAATGTCTAGATATTATTATGAAACATTAAATATGGTTACTTGTGCAAGAATCATAGTTAATGCTGCAATAGCTAGACCTAAATCAATTGGATGTCATTATATTATTAATTCAACACTTGATATGATTAAGGTTGATAAGATAATTAAGGATGCATTAAATGAAGATATGCCTGAGGGTGATATTACAACTGATAATTTAATTCCTGATGGACATAAATCAAAAGCTATGTTTATTGCTAAAGAAGAAGGTATTATTTCAGGTACTGAGGTTGTAAAGCGTGTATTTGAGCTTGTTGGTGGTAAATTCAATATTAAATTCTTAAAGAAAGATGGAGATTTTGTAAATAAACTAGATACAATTGCTACAATTGAAGGTGATACAAAAACTATATTAAAGGGTGAACGTGTTGCCTTAAATCTATTCCAAAGAATGTCAGGTATAGCAACTGCTACTAATAAATATGTAAAAGAAGTGGTTGGAAATACTAAGATATTAGATACAAGAAAAACAATGCCAGGTTTACGTTATTTAGATAAGCTTGCAGTAACACATGGTGGAGGTACAAACCATAGATATTCATTATCTGATATGGTTATGATAAAGGATAACCATATAGATGCTGCAGGAGGAATAACTGAGGCAGTTAAATTAATTAAACCAAAGGTTAATTGTAAGATTGAAGTAGAGGTTGAAAATCTAGATCAATTTAAGGAAGCCTTAAATACTGATTGTGATATTATCATGCTAGATAATATGTCAACAGAATTAATGGCAGAGTGCGTTAAATTAAACAATCATAATAAGCAATTAGAAGCTTCTGGTAATATGACTGTTGAAAGAATTAAAGAGGTTTCTAAAACAGGTGTTGATTTTATTTCTGTAGGTGCTATAACTCATTCAGTTAAAGCATTAGATATAAGTTTAAAATTCCATGATATAAAATAGTTATGCAATAAAGTCACCAAAATGGTGGCTTTATTATTTTGTGTGATTTTTTCCTTTAATATTTTACATAAATCTTATATAATATAAATTAATTCCTATAAAATATATAGGGATATAGGGAAAGGGGGCCAAAGAATGTTTAAATTCATCAAATCAATGATGTGGTATATTAAACCAAATTGGTGGCGCTATGTAATAGTTGTTATATTTGGTTTATTAAATGGTATATCAAATCTATTACCTGCTACAATCATTGCAAGATTAACAAAGGGAATAGAAGAAGGCACATTAACTGAAAACATCTTAATATATGAGATATTTTTACCATTTGTTGGATCTGTATTATTGATTTATTTATGTGCTACATTCATGAGGCTTTCTCAAAACCGATTAACAACATCTTTATATTATGCATTACATAAAAGATATATGGAATCTATAATGGTTCAGGATGCTTACTTTTTTGAAGATTTTAAAGCAGGAGATCTTTTAACTCGTGCTTTAGGAGATATTAACCAGGTTAAATTTTCTGGTGGTAATAGATTACTTAAAATATTTACAGAATCAACTACAGTATTAATAACTTTCATTGCGTTAATATTTATTCATCCAATTTTGGCTGTTTGTTGTTTTTTACCACTTACTTTAATATTTATATCAAATATCTTATTAAAGCGTATTGTAAAGAAAAATTGGGCACAAGTAAGACAAAAACATAGTGAGATGGGAAATAAAGTCTTAGAAAGTATTACTAATGTAAGAACTATAAGAGCATTCTCTAAAGAAGAAGAGGATTATTTAGATAATATTAAATATTCTGATGCTGCATATCAAGTTGAAAAGAATAATTTAAAAATTAATATAATATTTCAACCATTATTTCAATTTATTGTAGGAGTATCTACAGTAATTTGTTATGGCTTAGGTGCATATTTTTATTACCTAGAAGAAATAACTATTCCACAGCTTGTACAATTTATTATGTATTTAGGCTTATTCCAAGCCCCACTTACAGCAATAGGTAATTTAGTTAATAATTTCTATCAATCAATGATATCTGCAGATAGATTAAATGAGGTATATGATTCTAAATCTAGTGTTATAGATTCTATAGATGCTACAGATGTAGAATCACTAGATATATTAGAATTTAAAAATTTTAATTTTAAATATAAAGGTGATACATTCTATGCCTTAAAGAATATTAATTTAAAAATAGAAAAAGGTAAAACTTTAGGTATAGTAGGAAAGACTGGTTCAGGTAAATCTACATTAGTAAGACAACTTGTAAGACAATTACCTGTAGATAATGAAACAATGTATTTAAATTCAAAGCCTATTAATGAATTTAAAAAGGAATCAATTAGACAAATTGTATCATATGTTCCTCAAGAGCATGTATTATTCTCAAGATCAGTATATGAAAATGTTAAATTAGGTAAAAAGAACGCAACAGATATAGAAATAGATAAAGCTATAGAGCTTGCAGATTTCAAAAAGGATTTAGAAAACCTACCTGATGGCTTAGATACAATAGTTGGAGAATATGGTGTAACATTATCTGGTGGACAAAAACAAAGACTTGCTATAGCACGTGCATTTTTAAGAAATTCAGATATTTTAATATTAGATGATTCCCTATCTGCAGTAGATGGTAAAACAGAAGCTAATATTATTGATACACTAAATACTTATAGAAAAGATAAAACTAATATAATAGTTGCTCATAGATTATCTGCAGTAATGCAAGCAGATAATATTATAGTTTTAGAAAATGGTAGTATAGTAGAATCAGGTAATCATGAAGAATTAATGAAAAATAAGGGCTGGTACTATACTCAATTTAAAAACCAACAAATGAATAAGGAGGATGATTAAAATGGCTAAAAAAGAAGTCTTAAAAAAATCAACACTCCTTAAGAAAACTATTCCTTATATCAAAAAAGAAAAGGGATTATTAATATTAACAATTATATTAATGTTATTAATTTCAGGTATAAATGCATTTACTCCATTTATAACAAAAAGGGTATTAGATGTATTATTACCAGATAGTGATTATAATAATATCATTAAGCATTTAATCTTATATGGCTCATTAATTATATTACTTGCCTTATCTAGATATGCATTCCAATATGTTAATACCTTAACAGGTATGCGTATTGAAAAGAGAATAAGAGAAGAGGCTATAAAGAAAATTAATTATTTACCAGTTGATTATTATTCATTAGAACCAGATGGAAAGATTGTTGCTAAAATAACATCTGATTCAGGTGGAGTAAGAATATTTTATACAACAATGTTTTCTATTATAAACGCATTAATTAATATTTTAATTGTATATATTGGTGTAATGATAATGGAACCAAAATTAGGATTATTAATATTAATTATTGTTCCTGTTATATTATTATGGATTACATTATATAGAAAAAAGGTACATAAATATTTTGTTGACCTAAGAGAGACAGGTTCTCGTATTACAGGTAAATTAAATGAGTTAATAGTAGGTACTCCAATCATTCAAGATTTTAATCAAGAAGAAGAAATGCTTGATGATTATAATTCATTAACTTGGAGATATGTTAAAAATGATAGAAAAGCTAATACATTAAATATTTATTTTGGTTGGGAATTATTATCATTAATTAAAAGATTAACTGAAATAGGCTTATTATTATTCTTAGGCTTCCAATCAATTGATATTGTAGGTGTAACAGTTACAATTGGTTTAATATCGGCATTTGTTGAAAATCTAGATAAAATGATAAACCCAATAAATGCGATATTTAATAATTTAAATGAGCTTGAAGATTCACTTGTTGCAGCAACAAGAGTATACATGTTTATAGATGAGCCTAATGATTTAAGAATCTTTGATGGAGAGGATTGCTTAGGTATTATAGGTAATATTGAATTTAAGGATGTTAAATTCTCATATGTAAAGAATAAACAAGTATTAAATGGTATTAATTTAAATGTAGAAGCTGGAAAAACTATAGGTATAGTTGGTCAAACAGGATCAGGTAAATCTACACTTATGAATTTATTATTAGAATTTAATGATTACAATTCTGGTCATATTTATGTAGATGGATATGAAATCAATAAATATAATAAAGCATCATATAGAAAAAATTTAGGTATTGTTTTACAATCACCTGCCTTATTTGCAGGTACTATTAAATCTAATGTAACTATGGGAAGAGAATATCCTGATAGTCAGGTTATAGATGTAATTAATAAGGTTGGCGCAACACATTTAATTGAAAAAACTGATTTAGGTATATATGCACCCGTATCATTTAGAGGTGAGAATTTATCACTTGGTGAAAAACAATTAATAGCTTTTGCTAGAATATTACTTAGAAATCCATCTATAGTAATATTAGATGAGGCAACAGCTAATATTGATTCAGATACAGAAGAAAGAATCAAAAATGCAATGCATATAGTAGCAAAAGGAAGAACTACATTTATTATTGCCCATAGATTATCTACAATAAAAGAAGCAGATTCAATTATTGTATTTGAAAATGGAGATATTGTAGGTGAGGGTACACATACATATTTATATAAAAATTGTGATGTTTATAAGGATATGTATGATAGCCAATATAAGAATTTAAATAAAAATTTATAAATATTTATAAGACCACCAATAAAACGACTTTGTTGGTGGTTTAAAATATGTAAGCTAAAATCTTTACAAATTGTCTATTAATTACTTGATAATAATAAACAAATTTGTTAAAATTGATTTGGAAAGCGTTTTTATTAAAAACGATTAAAAATTTAAGAGGAGGGTAATTTATAAGTTTATGAAAAAAATTAAATTTTTAATTGCGGGATTATTTAGTGCAATAGCATTAGTTTTCACTTGTGTTGTTGGTACTAGAGTAAATGCGGCGAGCTACGAAAAAGGTAATGTAAATGTTACTACTACAACAAGCACTAATGATACAAAAACTTGGACATTTACTACTGGTACTGATATCACATTTAAAGACGGTGATGATCTATATGGCATTTATACTTTTGGCGGAAATAATAAAATTGTTATGAAGGCAAATGACTGTCTAGATTTATATACAGATAAAGATACACAGTCTGGTAATGGTGGTTCATATATCTATGTTCCAGTTCCAACAAATACTACATCTGGTTCTATTACAATATTATGGACATCAAATAATAGTTCTAGAGGATTATATTTAACATCAACTGGCGATGCTGTATACATTCTTTCTAATAAGACAGCTCCTGGAGCAACTATTTCATTTGATAGTACAAATATTAATACGGATTCAACATATGGAACATATTTAAAGCTATACTCATTTGCTAGTGATGGAAAAAGCAAGGAAAATAAGTTAGCTTCCATTAAAGTTGTTGTAGCTGGTGGTGCTTATGAGGCTGTAGCAGCTGATGTAAAAATTGATATTTATGATGGATCAAATAAGATTTCTACTCAAACTGTAAAAGAAGGAGCATATTTAACATATACACCTAGTAAGCTAGGATACACTTTTGATGGATATTATACAGATTCTAGTTTCCAAACATCATTTGAATATAAAACTACTGCAATTACTGCATCAAATACTACATTATATGCAAAATTTACTATAGATTCTAAATATGTAGTTGATAATGCTAATTCTCTTGATGACAAAATTGTAACTTATATGCTTGATAAGTTAGGAACATCTAATTTGCCAAGTGATGTTAAGGTTACAAGTACTATATATACTCTATTAACAGGTACAAAGATGCAAACATCTAATAGTGTTGCATGTATTGCAACTGGTGGTGCTGTTTCAGCAACTAATAAAGGTGTTAAAATTGAAGCTCCTACTGCAGGAAAGATTGTGGCTTCTATGACAACTCAAGGAGATAGTGCTAGAAATGCGAAATTTATAAATAGTTCAGCTACAGCAATTACTGCATCAAGTGGAAACACTGCTTGGACAGCAGCAGAAGCTGGTAATTATGAAGTAAGAACTATTGAATATCCTATCGAGAGTGCTGGTACATATTATCTTGGCGGTGACAATGGTATGAGAATATTCTCAATTGAATTTGTTCAGCCAATGTCAACTAACACTACTGCAGCAGTATTTGCTGAAAAGAATACAGCTGGTGATACATTAAGATTTGTTGGTACTTTAACTGGTATTACTGCTTTAGCTAATATTGATAAGATTGAATTATTCTTAAAAAAGGATGGCGTAGATGCTGCTAATCCAATTGAATTAACTACATGCTATACATCAGTTATTAATACATCTCAAACTTGTGCTGAAGTTGATAATACATATTATGTAATCTTTAGATTAACAGGTATTGATAGTTTAGCTGCAGGTACAGAAATTTCTAAACAATTAAAAGTTACATTTACTGATGGTTCATCTACAATAAGTGATGTAACAGAAATTACATTATAATTAGGCGGGGGTATTTAAATGAGAGATTATATTAAACCTTATATTGAAGATGAAGAAATTGAAATAGAAGATGTAATTGCCATATCTAATGGTGGTAAAGGTGATGCCGATACAGGTGGAAAAGTTGAGGATGTAACAAAGATTTGGCCAACACTTTAATTTAGATTTTTAGGGTGTATTTTTACACCCTATTATTTTTGGTGGTATATGAAAAAAGTATTATTAATTTTATCAATTATTGGTTTATTTACATTATCTAGTTGTAGTAATCCAGATATTTATTTATCAACAGATCCAAACGAGATAACAAAGACTGATAATGAACCTAGTCAAGATGAAAAACCAGAATCAAAAACTGAAGAATCTAACACTACAACTAATAAAATAGAAAATGGTGGTGGATATACTGGTGATCCTGATGAAACATGGGAATATCTAGGATAAATAATATTTAATATTTTATAGGTAGGAAATAAAAATCCTACCTATATTTTTTTTATATTATGATATAATCATATTTGGTGATGATTATGAAGACAAAAATATTAGTATCATCTGATTCAGGAATAGATTATATGTCTCATTCCTATTCAATATCATCAATACCTTCAATGATCAAATTCTTTGAGATTGAAACATATTTTGATTATATTGATATAACATCAGAGAAATTCTTTAATAGACTAAAATATGATACAAAGGTTAAACCTGAAATAATGCCAATGCAATTAGATTATCTAAGAAATGATATTAATGTTGCACTTGAATCATATGATAATGTCTTAATAGTAGTAAGTGATTTATTAGATTATAGCTTAACATTTAATTTCTTAAAGGACGAATATGGTAAAAAAATAGATTTTTATGTAACACCTGCTACAGGCTTTGTATTATCAACAATGGTAATAGAGGCTGATAAAGCATTAAAAGAAGAAAAGACTATTAAAGAAGCTATTAAAGTAATGGAAAATATTTATAATAATTCAGCAATGTTATTATTAAATCCTCAAATAGATATTTCAATATCTGAAAATGTTAACGAAGAAAAAAGAGTTGAGGAAAAAAGAAAAGGTAAAATTAATATAGTTACAAGTGCGGGATCAAAAGAAATAATAGATAAAGATAGAGATTTTATAGTTGCTTTAATAAAGAATTACTTAGATTTAGTTGGTAATGAAAATGTATTACCATACATTATGTATTCATCTTCATATTCATATTATTTAAAGCTACTCGAATCAAAATTATTGATTATTCATAAAAGATATAAAACAATTAAAAAAATACCTATTTCACCAAATCTTGGTATGAAATACGGTAAAAACGTAATTGCTATAGGTTTTATTAGAAATCTAGGCTAATAAATTGAATATTAATTATAATTATGTTATAATTAACGAAATTATTTTTAATTAGGGAAGTGTTTATTCATGATTATTAGAGCTAAGCAAAGCATAACTGAAAAAGAAATTAAAAATTTATGTGAATATTTTACATCTAAGGGTTATCAAGTAAAGGATGCCTCAGGTGAAAACATAAAGGTATTTGGTATCATTGGTGATACATCTAAATTATCAGAAGAAGATATTTATAGTATTCCTGGTGTTGATAGTGTTACAAGAATCCAGGTTCCATATAAAAAAGCATCAAAAGCATTCCATCCAGAGCCAACAGTAATTGATGTTAATGGCGTTAAAATTGGTGGTGGTACTTTTACAGTTATTGCAGGACCATGTTCTGTTGAAACACATGATCAAATTTGTGAATGTGCAAGACTTGTAAAGGCATCTGGTGCTAAGATTTTAAGAGGTGGCGCATTCAAACCACGTACAAGCCCTTATTCATTCCAAGGATTAGAAATGGAAGGATTAAGATTATTAGAAGAAGCTAAAGAAGAAACTAAATTACCTATTATTACTGAAATAATGAGTGAAGATATGATACCTGAATTCGTTAAGAATGTAGATATCATTCAAGTTGGTGCTAGAAATATGCAAAATTTCCATTTACTTAAAGCACTAGGAAAGATTGATAAGCCTATTTTATTAAAGAGAGGCTTATCATCAACTATTGAAGAATGGTTAATGGCTGCTGAATATATTTTAGCAGGAGGAAATGATAAGGTAATACTTTGTGAGCGTGGTATTCGTACATTTGAAAAATATACAAGAAATACATTAGATATTTCTGCAATCCTTGCAGTAAAAGAATTATCACACTTACCTGTATTTGTTGACCCATCACATTCAGGTGGAAGATGGACAATGGTAGAAGGCTTATCAATGGCTGCCCTTGCTGCAGGAGCTGATGGTATTATTGTAGAAGTACATAATGACCCAGAACATGCACTATGTGATGGTGCACAAAGCTTAAAGCCTAAAAAATTCGATCGTATGATGCAAAAGCTTCGTCAAATTGCACCGATCGTTGAAAAAGAGATGTAGTTATGAAAATATTGATTGTAGGGCTAGGATTAATTGGTGGAGCTTACGCAAAAAAATTAACTGAATTAGGTTATGAGGTATATGGTTCAAACCATAGAATTGAACCTATTAATTTTGCTAAAGCTAATAATTATATAAAAGATGGAAGTATAGATCCAAGAGAATATTTACCAATAGTTGATATGGTAATACTTGGTTTATATCCAAGTCATATAATAAGCTTTTTAAAGGAATATAATGCATATTTTAGAAAAGACTTATTAATAACAGATGTTACAGGTGTTAAATCAAGCTATATTGTAGAAGCTACTAAAGAAAGCCTACCTGCAACATATTTAGCACATCATCCAATGGCAGGAAGAGAAAAGAAGGGCATTGAATATGCAAGCGAGGTTGTATTTAAGAAAGCTAATTTTATTATTACACCTATAGCTGGATATGAATATGACCAAAAATATTTTGATATGCTATATAAAATAGCTAAAGATTTAGAATTTAAAAATATTTCTAAATTAGATACTAAATCACATGATTTTATGATTGGATATACTAGTCAATTAGCTCACGCTATTGCAGTATCCTTAGTAAATAGTGATACTAAGCCAAATACTAAATTATATATTGGTGATTCATATAGAGATTTAACAAGAATCGCAATGATTAATGAAGTAATGTGGACTGAATTATTCTTTGAAAATAAAGAATTTTTAATTGAAAATATTGATTTATTTATGAATCAATTAAATAAAATAAAAGAATCATTATTAAATAATGATCCTGATACACTAAAAGAATTATTTATTAACTCAACTAAGATAAGAAAAGAGATGGTAGAATGAGAGAACTTGTCGTAAATCTAAAGGATCATTCATATAAAATTTATATAGAAAACAATATCCTTTATAATGTTGCATCATATATAAAAGATGTATATAAAAACGACAAGGTTTTTATCATTACTGATGATAAGGTAGCTAATCTATATTTAGATATAGTTAAAAAATCATTAGAAAAAGATTATAAAGTTGATTATGTAATAATTAAAAATGGTGAAGAATCTAAAACATTAACTACATATGCTTATATCTGTGAAGAATTATTAAAAAAAGATATAAGAAGAAATAATTTAATTATTGCCCTTGGTGGAGGAGTAGTTGGTGATATATCAGGCTTTGTAGCATCAAGCCTATTTAGAGGTATTCCATATGTTGGTATACCTACATCACTTTTAGCTCAAATGGATTCATCAATTGGTGGTAAAACTGGTATTGATTTTTATAATAGAAAAAATATCTTAGGTGCATTTAAACAACCATTAATGGTATTAATTGATCCTAAAACAATTGAATCTTTAGATGAAAGAGAATTCAATAATGGTATGGGTGAATTAATTAAACATGGCGCTATAGGTAATAAAAAATTATTAGACCTATTATATAGTAAGCCTAATATTACAGAAGATATAATATATGAATCTTTATCTGTTAAAAAAAGAGTAGTTGAAATAGATGAATTTGATCTAAATGAAAGAATGACATTAAATTTTGGTCACACATTTGGACATGCAATTGAATTAAAATATGGTTATAAGCATGGTGAGGCAGTTGCTATAGGAATGCTTATGGCTATTAAAATGGGTATAGATTTAGGTATAACTGATAAGTCTTGCTATAAGCCTATTTTAGATATAATTAGATTATATAATTTACCTGATAAAATATATGATTATAAAGATTATTTAACTGATGTATTTTATGATAAGAAAAATATTGCAGGTACAATAAGATTTATATTCTTAACTAAGCTTGGTGAATGTATGATTTATAAAATAACTGAAAAAGAAATAAAGGAGAAGCTTTTATGAATGTAACAATAAAGCCATCTTCTTTAGCAGGTGATATAATAATTCCACCATCAAAAAGCTTATCACATAGAGCTATTATAGCTGCAAGCCTTGCTGAAGGTAAAAGTATAATATCTAATGTATTATATTCTAAAGATATTCTAGCAACTATTTCAGCTATGGAAGCATGTGGAGCTAAAATAACTAAATATGATAATTATCTAGAAATTTATGGTACTAAAAAGGTAAAAAGAATTAGTGATACAATTGATGCATTTGAATCTGGTTCTACAATTAGATTTTTAATACCTATTGCCTTAACTAATAATTTACCTATTACATTTATAGGTCATAATAATTTATGTAATAGACCACTTGATATCTTTTTAGAAATATTTGATAAACAAAATATCGAATATAAAAAAGGTAGTGATTACTTACCTTTATCTGTAAATGGGGCTATTAAGCCTGATAAATTTATGATTAGAGGAGATATATCTAGTCAATTTATTACAGGACTTTTATATGCCTTACCTTTATTAGAATCTGATAGTGAAATAATTATAACTACAGAACTAGAATCTAAAGGATATATTGATTTAACATTAGATATATTAAAAATGTTTGGTATCAATATAATTAATAATGAATATAAATCATTTATTATTAAAGGAAATCAAGAATATAAGCCTTGTGATTACGAAATAGAAGGTGATTATTCTCAATCAGCATTCTTCTTAGTGGCAGATATGCTAGGAGCTAATATTAATTTACTTGCTATGAGACATGATTCATATCAAGGAGATAAAAAAATAATTGATGATATTAAAGCATTTAATGGTAATGTTTCATTTCTAAATGGGATATTAAAAGCTTCTGGTAATCCAAAAGGTACAACAATTGATTTTTCTCAATCACCAGATTTAGGACCTGCCTTAACTGTTTTAGCAGCATTAGCTGATGGTCATTCATCTTTTATTAATGCTAAAAGATTAAGAATAAAAGAATGTGATAGAATCACATCAATGGTAGATGAATTAGCTAAGGCTGGATGTAAGCTAACTGAATTACCTGATGGAATGGAAATAGATGGGGTTAGTGAAATTAATCCATGTGTATTTGATGCACATAATGATCATAGAGTAGCTATGGCTTTAAGTATGCTTACACTTAAAATGAAATCTGAATTCAAAATATTAGGGGCTGAATGTGTATCTAAATCATTCCCTAATTATTGGAATGTATTTGAATCATTAGGAGGTATTGTAATATATGAAGACTAAATTAGATGAAGCACGTGAAGTAATTAATGAAGTGGATGAACAAATGATATCTTTATTCATTAAAAGAATGGCTGCAGTATCAATGGTAGCTGAATATAAATTAGAAAATAATTTACCTGTATTAGATTCTATTAGAGAAGATGTAATAAAGGGTAAAAATTTTGAAATGTTATCTAATAAAATGCTTGAAAAATATTATAATACATTCTTTGATGGTGTATTAAAGGCATCAAAGGATTACCAAGCAGATTTAATTAAAATGCATGAGGAAAAGAAATGAAAACTTATGCACTATTAGGTGAAAAATTAGGACATAGTCATTCACCATTAATTCATAATGAAATATTTAAGGCATTTAATATAGATGCAAATTATATAAAGCTTGAATGTAAAAAAGAAGAATTAGAAGATATAATTAATTCTTTAAGAAAAGGTATTTATCATGGATTTAATGTTACTATTCCTTATAAAAGAGAAGTAATGAAATATCTTGATGAAATTGATCCTAGTGCTAAAAAGATTGGTGCTGTAAATACAATAGCTTATAAAGATGGAAAAATAATTGGATATAATACTGATTATTTTGGATTTAAAAATGAGCTATTATATTTTAATGTTGAATGTAAAAATAAAAATGCTTATGTACTAGGTACAGGAGGGGCATCTCTTGCTGTATATAAGGCGTTAATAGATTTAGGTTGTAATACAAAATATGTATCTAGAGAGCCTAAAGATATAAATACTATATCTTATAAAGATTTAGAAAATGAAAATATAGATATTATTGTTAACGCAACACCTGTAGGAATGTATCCTAATATAGATGCATCCCCTATAAGTGAATCTATTGCCAAAAAAGCTAAATATGTATTAGATATAATATTTAATCCTAAACAAACAAAATTACTAAAATATGCTAATTCAAATATGAATGGATTATATATGCTTGTAGGTCAAGCAATAAAAGCTGAAGAAATTTGGCAAGATATGGTATATAATAAAAGTATAGAGGATTTAGTTAAAAAGGTAGAGGAGATGATTTAATGAACACATTTGGAAGATTATTTAGAGTAAGCATCTTTGGTGAATCACACGGACAATCAGTTGGTGTAGTTGTTGATGGTGTAAGACCTGGTATTAAGCTTGATAAGGATGATTTTATTTCAGATTTATCTAGAAGAAAATCAGGAGGCCTTGGTACTACTCCAAGAATTGAGGCAGATGATGTAATCATTGAAAGTGGTATATTTGAAGGATATACTACAGGAGCTCCTATTTTACTTAGATTTTTAAATCAAAATACTAAAAGTAAGGATTATTCTAATTTAGTTGTACAACCACGTCCTGGTCATTCTGATTTTACAGCTAAACAAAAATTCTATGGATATAACGATTATAGAGGTGGAGGACCATTTAGTGGTAGATTAACACTAGGTATGGTATCTGCAGGTGTAATAGCTAAAAAGATGCTAGAAGGAATTAATATCAATACTAAAATTATTAATTTATATGGAGAAACTAATCCAGATAAATTCAATGATATTATAGTTGAGACAGTTAAGAATAAAGATTCTGTTGGTGGTATTATTGATATTAATGTAAAAGGAGTACCAGTAGGACTTGGTGAACCATATTTTGATTCATTAGAATCAACAATATCACACCTATTATTCTCAATAGGAGGAGTAAAGGGTGTTGAATTTGGATTAGGCTTTGAAGGAGTTAATCTAAAGGGCTCTGAATTTAATGATCCTATTATTGATGAATCAGGTAAGACTAAAACAAATAATAATGGTGGTATTAATGGTGGTATTTCTAATGGTAACCCAATTACTATTAAAGTATTTATTAAACCAACCGCATCTATAGGCACTCCACAAGAAACATATAGCTATAGAGATAATAAAATTACAACACTTGAAATTACAGGAAGACATGACGCTGCAATAATACTTCGTGCAATGGTTGTATGTGAAGCAGCAGTAGCTATAGCTTTAGCTGATGCATATTTAGTTAATAAAATTTATACAAAATAAATGGGCACATTTGTGCCCTCTATTTTTTGTATATGATATCATCATAATATATGAAATTAATAAAATCTAAGAATGCTTTATCCCAGGCTTCTTCATTATGAAGACCATTAACAGATATTACAAGCCTTGTTTTTATATTATTTTCTTTAAAGAAATTATATAGAGCCATACCTTCAGTTTCATATAATCCTGTTTTTTTCATTGTATCTGATATTTCTTCATTTCCATAATATAAAAATACTTTTTTATTTTCACATAAATTATTTTTTAAAAATCTAAAATATTCATCATGAAATAAAAATGTCGCGGTAGAAAATGCGCCTACATAATTAAATGATAAAGGATATTTAAATGCTAAATATATTGCTGTAGTTGCAGCTAAAGAAGAACCATATATAAATCTATGTTCTGGATTTCTATATACATTATATTTGTTTTCTATAAAAGGAATAATTGTATTAATTAAATCAAAACAGAAATTATGACATACCTCTATATTATTATTTTTCCAATCATCAAGTAGTGAATCTTTAATAATAAATGGAGAATATTCATTTACTCTACCTATATCTGAACCACTATTTTCTATTGCTACACCTAGTATTCTTTTTCCCATCTCTTTTGATGCAAATTTAATATGCTTTGTAGCTCTTATAGATCTACCGAATGCACTTTTAGAATCTGAAAAAGCATTTTGTCCATCTAAAAAATATAATGTATCAAAGATTATATCATTTCTTTGTCTTGGTAAAGATACCTCTATTTTTATTTCCCTTTTTGATTTAGGTAAATATAATTTATAAAATTCTTGCATAATACCACCACTTAATTAAATTATATATTTTATAAATATATTTAACAAGATTAATAATTTACAATTATAAATTATTATATTATTATAAATAATAGGTGATAGAATGGTTAAAGCAGTTATTTATAATTCAAATTCAGGTTTTACAAAGCAATATGCATATCATTTTGCGTTAAAATGTAATTTACCAATTTATACAATAAAAGAAGCAAAGAAGAATTTAGCAAAGGGTGATGAAATTATATATTTTTCATGGATATTTGCTAATAAGATAGTTAAATTAAAAAAAGTATTAAAATATAAAATATCTTATGTAGCATGTGTAGGAATGTCTTTTTATTCAGAAGAATTAATAAACACCTTAAAAGAATATAATAATATAAATAACTTATATTATTTACAAGGTGGAATCAGAATGAGAGAATTAAAACCATCACAAAGAATATTAATATCTATGGTTAAATCATCTTTAAAGAAAAAATGTAAAAAGAAGATTGCCACAAAAGAAGAAGAGATATTATTAGATAGAATTAATAATGGCTATGAAAGAATAGATTTAAATGCATTAGATCATTTAATAGATTATTATAATGATAATAATAATTTAGTATCATAAAATAAAAAAGGTTCCGAGTATGGAACCTTTTATTATTAAGCTCTGTTGTAGAATTCGACGATTTGTTGTTCGTTGATTTCTGGTAAGAATTCATTTCTTTCAGGAATTCTAACTAATGTACCAGTTAATTTATCAGCATCAAATGCTAAATATTCAGCTCTAGAAACTTTTGCAGCTAAAGCTTCAGTAACAATCTTGAAGTTTTTAGCTTTGTCCTTTAAAGTAACTGTTTGACCAGGTACTAGTCTATAAGATGCAATATCAACCTTCTTGCCATCTACTAATACATGACCATGGTTAACTAATTGTCTAGCTTGTGGTCTAGTAGAAGCAAATCCTAAACGATAAACGATGTTATCTAGACGGCACTCTAATAACTTTAAGAAGTTTTCACCAGTCTTACCTTCCATCTTAGCAGCGTTATCGAAAATTCTTCTGAATTGCTTTTCAGACATACCATAAGTAAATCTTACTTTTTGCTTTTCTTGTAATTGAACTGCGTATTCTTTTAACTTACCTTTCTTTGCACCATGTTGACCTGGAGCATATTTTCTTTTAACGATTTCTTTACCAGTTTCGCTAATTGAATAGCCTAAACGTCTAGAAACCTTCCAGCTTGAGCCAGTAAATCTTGACATTTCTATGTCCTCCTCTAATAATATATTTATTTTCGGAGTAAAAATCGATGCTTATAGCCATAAGGATATCTTAAATTAAATGTTCACCATCAAGCAGCGAAGGTTACTATTTAAACATAATAGCTTTAAGATATACTCTCGAGGTTTTAAGCTGCTGCTTTTTACCCACGCTATGACATTATAACAAAAAGTAGTAGTAGTGTCAAATCTATTTTGCATTATTTAAAGCATTTTCAATAATTTTTACTGCATTTTCTAATATTTCTTTATCTTTTTCAGTAAATCTTTTAAAAATTGGAGAATCAATATCTAATAATCCATATATTTTATTATTAACATAAATAGGTACACATATTTCAGATCTTGATTTACTATCACATGCGATATGACCTTTATATTCTAAAACATTATCTACAACAATAGTTTTATTTTCTTTTATTGTATTTCCACATACACCTTTACCTACAGGTATATTAATACATGCAGGATGTCCTTGGAATGGGCCTAAATATAAATAATCATTATTTAATAAATAAAAGCCAACCCAATTTATATTTTCTAATGAATCATTTAAGTATGCAGAAGCATTACTTAGTATAGTTATTTTATATTCATTTCCTTCAATTAAATACTTTAAAGATTCTAAATTTATTTCCATATAATTATCACCGAAAAAATTATAGCATATTTTATAATAAAGTGTTGACTTTTTATATAAGTTAGTGTAAACTAACAAATGGTTAGATAAGCCTAACCAATATCCCTAGGATTCTTTTCCCCCTTAAATTTTTTACTTTTTTGCATCCTAGGGCTAAAAAATAATGCCACTTTATGGCTTTATATATAGAAAGAGGAGTAGTATGTTGAAGAAACTAAGTGAGTTTCGCTATAACGATGAAGGTGTTATAAAAATCGTTAAAGGCGAAGGTAGAATCAGAAGAAGGTTATTTGATATGGGAGTAACCCCTGGAGCAAGAGTAATATTAAGAAAAAAAGCTCCACTTGGAGATCCGCTTGAATTTACTTTAAGAGGATATGAGCTTACATTAAGAAAAGCTGAAGCTGATTATGTATTTTGTGAAGTTACAAAGGAGGGAAAGAAATAATGAAGCATTTTGCGTTAGTAGGAAATCCCAACTGTGGTAAAACAACATTATATAATGCTTTAACAGGCTCTAATGCTCATGTTGGTAACTGGCCTGGTGTAACAGTTGAAAAAAGAGAAGGAGATTATAAGAAGCTAGATGAATTAATTTCTATAGTCGATTTACCTGGTATTTATTCATTATCTCCATATACACCTGAAGAGATTATATCAAGAAAATTCATTGTTGATGATAAGCCTGATTGTGTTATTAATATTGTAGATGCTACAAACCTAGAAAGAAACTTATATTTAACAACCCAAGTTATGGAAATGGATGTTCCTGTAGTCATCGCATTAAATATGATGGATGTTGTTGAAAAGGACGGAGACAAAATTGATGTTGAGGCATTAGAAAAGGCAATTGGTGTTCCTGTAGTTCCTATTTCAGCAC
>Ga0247610_10001202_pt1 | contig 32709 bp, 32 predicted proteins | sample 174DNAGHGhighgp2_FD_193483 | JGI IMG/M metagenome (GOLD analysis project Ga0247610, IMG submission 193483) | Sheep rumen microbial communities from Palmerston North, Manawatu-Wanganui, New Zealand - 1742 DNA GHGhigh gp2 | ecosystem: Host-associated > Mammals > Digestive system > Stomach > Rumen...
TTATGTACTACATAAATAATAACACAAAATCAATAAAAAGTCAATAAAAAAACAGTAACTTATATATAAAATATATAAATCACTGTTATGATTTAATATTTATTAAATTTTAAGAGGCAAACTCGGGGGTATCTTCGGATACCTTTATTTTTTACTTGTAGAATAGCAATTATATAATTCGAATAAAAATATAAATTAATAAATGCATAAAGTTATCTTCTTGAAAGAGGATTTTTATGGTAAAATATAATAAAGATTTACAATTTTAATTTTATATTTCGAAAGGACTGAGAAAATGAATATTAATGAATTAAAAAAAGAATTATCAAACTATGCAAATAACACTAATATTATTTTAGAAGACTATGATGGAAGTTATGTGTTGTCGCAGTATTTGACAAATTTATATATGAATCAGTATAGAGATTTTGCTGGAACAAGAGATAATATTAATTGGTTTGATATTAATTTAATATATTATTGTGCAACTATTAGCAAAGAGGAAGATATATCAAAATTTATTGATGGATGTAGTTTGTCACCAGAAAATCAGACTCTATTTAGAAATAAAATAAGGGAAGTTTTTGATAAGGCATTAAGCGATGATCCATATATAAATCAAGAAAGAATAGGAAAACCTGTTATTGGAATGGTTGCCAGAAGTATGAATTTCACAATAGATAAAGATAAAGTAAAAAGTGAGTATTATTATGCATTATTACAATTAATTATAGAATTAAAATCAAAAAGCAATACTGAATTACAAAATTATCTAAAGACAACTAATCTTTTTGAAATAGTAAGTAGAATTAGAAATGTTGGTATTAATACAATATCTGCAATTTTACATTGCAATTTTCCAAATATTTTTCCAATATTAAATAATGTTTCAAAGTATGTAATACTAGGAGATTTATTAGAATTAAATAAAATCAAAAAAAATAGTTCTGAAATTGATATAAATAACTTAACCAAGCATTTTGGAGAAATTTCTGAATTAATGATGAGAAAATATCCATGTAAAAATTATAGAGATTTAGATATTTTAATAAATAAGTATAATTCGACAAAAATTATTAAGGATATCTCTGAACTAATAAAGAATAATAACAAGCAAATTATTCTCACAGGTCCTCCTGGAACTGGAAAAACATATACTGCTAAGAGTGTTTCTAAGTTCGATGAATTAGCAAAAATCATAAAATTGGAAAATGATGGTACTGCAATAAAATATGAATTTGTTCAGTTCCATCCTTCATATGATTATACAGACTTTGTAGAAGGCTTAAGACCTGTACAATTGAGTAATAATGGAAATCCTACATTTGTGAGAGTTGATGGCATTTTTAAAGCCTTTTGTAGAAAGGCCGCGAATGAAAAAGATTCTAACATTAGATATTATTTTATAATTGATGAAATAAATAGAGCGGATTTATCAAAAGTTTTTGGTGAATTGATGTATTGTCTAGAGTATAGAGGAGTAGAAGGCAAAGTTAAAACACAATATAATAATTTAAATACATATATTATTACCAAAAATGGACCTAAGACATTTGTTGAAATTAATAATGAAATAAAAAACGGAAATAATACTGACTACGAACAGATAATTGATGATTATGGAAGCGATGATGTATTTAAGGAAGAATTCTATATTCCAGATAACGTTTATATTATAGGGACTATGAACGATATTGATAGGAGTGTTGAATCATTTGATTTTGCTTTAAGAAGAAGATTTAGATGGTTTGAAATTAATGCTGAAGATACGTACGAAGATATTTTAAATGAAAAAATTTCTCATAACGATGCTAGAACTTTAATTCTTAATAAATTAAAAAAGCTTAATGAATATATAATTAATCAAGAAAATCAAGTAAGTTTATCTAAAGATTATCAATTAGGTGCTACATATTTTAACAATTATGATAAAACAACTGGCGTTACGTATAAAACAAAAATCTCAAATATTTATAAAAATGATATAGAATCAATATTAAAAGAATATGTTAGAGGGAGAGACCAGGACACAATTGATAATTTTTTAGCTGGTTGTAGAAGCGAATTTGGTTTAGATGATAATTACAAGTGGAAAGACGAAAAAAATAAAAATGAAAATACCACAAGCGAGAATGATAATGGTGAGATTGTAGAAAATAAAGAGGATAAAGGAGAAAATGAGTAAACTAGAGTTGTTTTTTGAGGGAACTGATTTTACTCCTTTAGCAAGAATAGAAAAAGGTAAAACAAAGAAAACATTTAAATTTATTTGTAAAAAGGATAATAAAATTTTCAATGGAGATTTAAAAGCAAAAAGAGGTATATTAAAGGAAATTACAGATATTATAAACGATGAAGAGAAACAATTATTATTATTGAAAGATTTTTTGCTGAAATCTCAAGAAAAAATTGATGATTTGATTATAGATCAGTCACTTGATGATAGAGAAAAAGATTTGTTTGATTATCATTCACAAAAGATGTATTTTGGTGGTCTTGTAGGAGTAATTTCTATAAAAAATTTTGAATTTAATAAGCATAGTTATGATATAACGCTTCAAATAAAAACAAGACTTGATTATAGAGATTATGGTACTAATAAAATGAATAATGATTATTTTTTGATGACATTATTATATGATGGTTACACTCCGCTATTTGGATCAGATGTAAAAAAAGATGCGGATAGGTTGACCGATTATTTGCTATTACATGGTTTTCTAGAAAAATACGAAGCAGCAATTGTTAAGGGATACTTTAAAACATATTATAGTAAAGAAAATAATGATAGTAGAGTGAAAGGCGTAATAAACGTATCAAAGCACATTAGTACAAATTTGGGATTATATAATGGAAAAATAACATATTCTTTCAAAGAAAAAAGCGAATACAATTATATCAATCGTTTAATTGTTTGTGCATATGAATTTTTGATTAATAAATATGGCGAAAATATTAAAAATATTATGAAAAAGTATCCAAAATTAAATGAATCTCTTGAAACATTAAAGTATTTTATGAAAAAACCTCAATATCCAAATAGAAGAGAAATAATAAATAAAACCATTAATATATTACGACATCCATATTATACTGAATATGAAGAATTAAGAAAAATATGCTTAAAAATATTAAGAGAAGAAAAACAGTCGCCATTTAGTGGAGAAGAAAATGAAAGAGTTGACGGAGTTTTAGTTTATGTGCCTAAATTATGGGAAAATTACATTAAAAAGTTTTTTAGAAACAACAAGGTAATTGCTCAAAATAAGATAAAAGTTTTTGATATTAATGATAGTAATATATATAGTCAGGAAACAATACCAGATTTTGTTTTTTATCACAACAATAAACCATTTATGATTTTAGACGCTAAGTTTAAACCTAGATGGTATGATGTAGCAACAACTGGAAAAATTGAAGATTTACTTCCTGATTACGATAAATGCATAAGAGATATGGTATCTATCAATGCTTTTGCAACAGGAGTAATTTTCCCAACAAATGAAGAATTGTTATACGAAGATAATAATTTCGAAAGTAGTAATAAGAAATATAATTATTGTCATAATATAAGCAAATTTAATAGTATGCATAAGTTTTATACTTTCCCAATATTTATTCCTAAAAATGAAGGAGAATTTGGTGAGTGGAAAAAAACATTTATTATTAATTGTAAATACATTTTTTCAATAATAAATAAAATAATTGAAAGTAATAAAATATAAATGTCCTCTTCTTTGAAGAGGCTTTTTATGTTATAATGAACAAAAGGCATTTCGATAAAAATTAAATAAAGGTAGGTATAATTATGGCACCAAAAGAAAAGCAAAAGGCATATAAAATGCTACAACTATATGCAAAGGACATTTATAATCACACTAGATTTAACGAAAAATGTAAAAAGAATGGAAAGGGACAAACTCCATATGTGATTGATGTAACATACATCGATAAAGAAGGAAATGAAAGATTATCTCCACTCTTTAGAGCAAGTATGGGAGATAACTTAGATTTATATCATCTAGAAGATATTATGAGAGAAGAAAATAATGCTCAACCTAGAGAAAAGGATGAAGAGTTAAAATATGCTGTAAAACGCATTAAGCTTCTTAATAATGATACAAAAACAAAGAGATATGAAACTATTATCCCAAATTTTATCAGTGTAACATTTGATGGTACTTCACATGAATATGAAAAGGCTTATTCTGATTATGATAATAATTGGAAGGTTTATGTAAAAAATGGAACAAATATAAAGCCTAGCTTTGAGGAATTTAATAATACTGATTCAGTTATTATAAATGATGATAAGGTAGTTGCTGTAAGAACTAATTTTGAAATAAATGAAGAACAGGATTTAACTAAGTATGGTTTTAAGGTTGTACCAATGTATGATAAAACTAAAAAATCATATAAATACACTCAAGGTAATTCAGATTTATATGTATTAAAGGAATATGCAGAATCACATGATTACAATTATTTTGAGGATAAATTAGATGAAGGTGTTTATATAGAAAATAACGAAATCATTGCCGTAAAGACTAATTATAAAGTAACTAAAGAGAATGGAATGGTTAGTGATTCTAAATATTTTGAATTCAATAAAAGAAGTAAAAAGTATTATTTTAAAAACACTACAAGTAATGAAAAAGACGTATATATTAATTTAGGCCCTTCATTTATCGAATATGAAACTAATAAGCCAGAAATATATGTTAAACGTGGCTTAAGAATGAGATATGATGAATTAATAACAAAATTAGATGATTCAGTTTATATTGAAAATGGTGAAGTATTTGCTGTAAAAACATGCACTACAATAAAAAATGAAAATGAATTAGTAAGTAAATCTAAATATTTTAAATATGATAGTGATAAAAAATGCTATTATCATAAAAACTATACTAAAACTGATGTTGGTTCCCAGGAATTAAGACAAGATATTTATGTAAATGGTTTTTCTGTATATATATTTGGAAAAAAAGTAAAATATGAAAGATATAAAAGATCTGCATCTAATGCTAGAAGTGGTAATTGTATTTTTATTAATGAAAAATATAAAGATGTAATGAGAGAATGGACATATCTAGGACCTGAATTTGCTAAAGATCGAAAAGCTAATGAAGAAATGCCTGTTGAGCTTGAAGCGTATAAGTCATTATCACTTAGTACATTAATTGATACTATAAAGATTGACCCATATAGTATTTTAATTTTAAAGGATAAAGAATCAATTTTTAAAGAGAAATGTGTAAGTGTTAAGATAGAAGACGAATTATTAACTGCAGAAGAAAAAACAGTTGATATTACAAATACAATATGGGATGGCGAAGGCTTATTAGATGAATCAGTATTTAAAGAAAATCATTATGAAGATAAAGGAATGCTTTTATTAAGAAATAGATATTTTAAGTGCTGTGCATTTAATACAAAGCTTCAAGAATGGTTTAAAGCAAATAATATCACAGATATTAGTCAATTAAATGGATATGTATACGAACAGGGAGGTCACCCAGAGGATAAGCCTAGAAAGGTATCTATAGAGGATATTAAGCTAGTTGTAACCTATAGTAGCTTAAAATTTATCAAATTTAGAGAAGAAGATACAGATTTTAATAATATATACTGTATTAATTACTGGAAAAATAAGGTAGGAGATACTTTTGGAGTTGTTAAAACAGATAAGCCTACTAAATATTTTAAGGGTAAGGTAACAAGAACTAGCTATCAATTCTTAAATACTTTAGGTATGACTGAAAAAGATATTAAAAATTTATCATTACAAACATCTGATTATTTAAAACTAATTAAAAATGAACCTGCGGTTTTAAAATATCATTTAAGTTGTCAGTTAAATTTAGATGCTTCTGATCTAGAATTTGATGATGATAATGACTATAGCGATAATCAAAAAACAGGTAGCTTCCTAAATTATAAGCGTAGATTAGCTTATGAATTATTAAGTATTAATAATGATTTTATTAAAGCAAGAATATTATCAGATATAAAGAGTGATATTGTAAGTGATTTTAAGGATGATTTTAAAAAAGGTAAAGTATTTGTTCCTGGAACCTTTTCAACATTATTCGGTAATGGATATGAACTATTACATAGCACAATTAAGCCCGCATATTTAATTATAGATAAGGATTATGATATGAATAATGTATATAATCTTAAGCTTAAAAAAGGCGAGATAATGTGCAAAAGATTTGAAGAGTATGATGAAGTGTGCTGTGTTAGATTTCCTCATATAACAATGGGAAATGTGTATACGGCCAAAAATAAGATAGTTGACGAGTATAACAGATGGTTTAATTTAACACCTGAGATTGCATGTGTTAATGCAATTGGTGAGAATATACAAAATAGACTAAATGGTATGGATTATGATGGCGATACCATGATGATTACAAATTACGATCCTATTGTTAAAGCTGCTAAAAAATATTATTACGATTTTAAAGTGCCAGTATACGAAAAACAAGACGGCGATATAGGAATTGATCAAGTAGATTCAAGCAAATTATATGATATAGATTATCTAATTTCGAATAATGAGGTTGGACCAATTACTAATCTATCTCAATGGCTTAATAGTATTTTATGGGATATGTATAACGAAGATAATTCAAAAGGCTTTGATATGGAATTGTATTATAAAATATGCAAGCTTGCTATATTATGCGGTATGGAGATAGATAAGGCTAAACGTAATTATAAAGTAAATGCAATTAAAGTAATGAATTCTATAATTGCCGAGATAGAAGATAAATATAAGAACAAACCTAAATTTATGGGTAAAATATCTAAATTTAAGAATAAAAATGCGGATATTGATTTAGATGATTATGCTGAATATAATACATCAATGGGCTATATAGATAGATTTAAATTCGATGACATAAAAAATGAAAATCAAGGCTGGGGAGAACCTGACTTATTAGAATTTATTAATAAAGATGAAATAAATACCTGGAGTGCTGAATATAATAAAAAGAAGGACGAACTCATTGAAGAATTGACTGTATTAATTGATAAAATAAATGATATTAATAAAGGCGATAAAAAAGAAATTATCAGTAAAACATATGAAGCATTAGATAATTATTGCGATTATGCAATTAAAAATAAACTAGCTTCACACCCATATACCTCAAATTTATTCTTCAAAGAAGATATATCTACAAAATTTAAAGACGATGAAGGAATTAAAGATGTTGAAAAATTTAGAGATAAATTATATCTTGTATTCTTATATGTTCTTTATAAAACTCCAGCAAAGAATGCAGCTTGTAATAATATGCTTCAGCAATTATTTGAAAAGAAGTGTAATCAACAAAAATTAGTTGAAGACCCTAAAGGAGATTTTAAATTATTTGGAAATAAATATAAAATAGCTTAATTTTTCTACAATAGTCGTTTCATATAATACTATTATAATAGTATTAAATAGATTTAAAGTACCTTACATTATAGAAAGTGAGGTACTTATATGAAAAATTATTTAAGACAAATTGCAGTATTAGGAAACGATAATAGAAAGAGAGCGATAGAAAGCATATTAAAAACAATCGGTGTGAATTATCAAATAATTGGTAATAATACAAAAAACATTGTCGTTTCCTTAAACCCAACAAGCAACAGGCTTGTTATAGGCGCACATTATGATGCGTTTTATTATGGCGCTAACGATAATGGTGCAGCATGTGTTATTCTTTTAAATTTAATTGAAGATTTAAAGAATACAGATAAAAGTATCGATTTCGTATTCTTCGATAAAGAAGAAGCTGGGGGAATCGGTAGTCGAGAATACATTAATATTATTAGTAGAGATAATATTAAAGGTATGATTAATTTAGATATGTGTGGTATGGGTAACAACATATTATTAACATATGATAAAATTAATAATTCAGCATTTAATTTTGATTGTATGAATAAAATTATTGCTGATACAAATGTAACAGTTTTAAAGAATTTACCTTTTGGCGATTATGATAATTTCGTTAGAAATGGCATTCCATCAATATTCATTATTAATTCAACAGATAATGATATTGATTGGTTTAAAGGTAATATGAATATATTCCCTGATTTTGCTAAAACTATGCATAAAGTTACAGATACAGTTGATAGCTTTAGTGATAAGGGAATGATTATGATTTACGAATTTTTAAAAGATAAATTATTATAGGAGGTAATTGTATATGTATTATTATAAATTTGAAAATGGACATTGTATTGTAGAAATTGGTGGTTATAAATGGATGATAGATACTGGTGCACCATCATTTAGCTTTCATAATAATATTACAAATGTAGTGATTGATGGTGTTACGTATAAGATAAATTTAAGACCTGATTATAAAGCGACTGTTGAAAAAACTGTAGGTATACCATTAGCTGGAATTATTGGATGTGACATTTTATCAAAGACATCATTTTCTATGAATGCTGAAGGTGATTTTTGTTTTGGCTTAGATTATATTTCAACTGATAATTATATAGATGTTGAAATAAAGACAGGTGTACTTGAAGCAAAAAATAATACTATTTTAGGAAATGTGAATTTAAATGAATCAATAGTGAAAGTGTTATTTGATACAGGTGCTTATATTAATTATATTAATTCTGGATTAGTAAATCCTTCCCAATATCAAAATCAGGATTATGAATTAATAGATTATGATTTTGTTGGTAACGTAATATTTAGCAAAAAGCATCTTACAATAGGAAAATTAGGTAAAAAAGCATATAAGATTTTGTTTGGTATTCCTAAAGATTCTTACTCAAGTCCAATGAGAAATATGAATGCTTTAGGTTGTGGTGCAGTAATTGGATTATATAATTTTGAATTTAATAGTCCAATTTTCTTTGAGTGCTTTGGAATCGATTATAAAAATAAGAAATTATATATTAGCTGATAATTTATAAATCTATTTAATAAGTCACAAAGAAAAAGCCGAAGATGAAAAATTAATAATGTTGATTTTATGAAAGCAATTGAAAGTATTCAACTTAAAAATGTATTAATTAGAAATCTTTAAAATCGTTTTTTTAGAATTTTATTGTTGAAGAGGGGATAATATGATTAGCGTTAGTGAATATTTAAAAAATGATAAGTAAGAAATGCCTAAATGGTTAAAGGAATATAATAAAGAATCTATTTTAAACTTTAATGAAATATTAAGTCATAGAATAGTATTTTATCCTGGCGCGTATATAGATGGTCAACCTATAAGAACTTTTAATAAGGCAAGATATGCTCATACATTTATGTATGTTGATTATATGGTAGAAAAAGAAGATACCATTAAAGAACTATCAATAAAAGATGCATTCAAAGGCTATGAACTATATGACATTAGAGATGTGGACGACAAACAATTAACCCCAAAAGGCTGGAGCCCCAGCATAAATTTACCTGCAATTGATTATGGACGTACAGCTTTTAGAGCAAAACCTTATTGTGTTATCGCCATATTTAACAGAAAATCAACTTTTGGAGATGAACATGGTAACGAAAGATTTGCATTAATATACTTAGCAGCAGATGGCATTGCGACATATGATGCAATATTTGCAAATTATAATAGAGCACCAGCAGTAATTTTATTACAAGATCATGGGCTTGGTGGAAATTATGATAGATTTGGTAAAGGCGGTTTAATGGAAAAAATAGCAATAGCCACTAACACTTTTCCAAAATATATAATGTGTGAAATTCAAAAAAATACTGCATGGCATAGTTACGAGCTTGTAAAAGATGTCATGTACGAAATTGGTGGAATGCACAAAAATAGGCGATATTTATGGATTAAGAAGTAAGTTGTAAGATGTTTTTATATGTTGTTATAGAAGTAACATCAAATGTCACAAGAAATAAAAAATATATGAATTCTTAAAATTTTTACAACACGAAATTTTTTTGAATTATTTTAATATATGTATATACATATATTAATTTATTTAATTGAATTTCAAAATACGTCTATATTATAGAACATATAGGAGGAAAAACATATGGAAAAAATAGTTGTATTAACAGGTTCATTTAATCCTGTAACAAAAGCCCATTTTCAAATACTAAGTAAGGCAGTAGAGTATTTACATGCCGATAAGGGTTTATTCGTTGCTACTAATGGAAAGTACTTAATTAGAAAGACTGTATTAAATAAGGACAGAAGAACTAAGTTTTATTTATCAGAAGATATTAGAAGACAAATGTTAGAATCTCTAAATAAAGAGAATAACAAATTATTCTTCGGAGGCTTTGAGCTTGGAGGCGAATCTCCTGCTACAGACAAGACCTTAAGAAAAATATTAAAGGAAAATAAGGAAAGTGAAGTTTATTTTCTATGTGGTGCGGATAAGCTAAAAAGAATACCACATTGGTCTGACTTTGAAGATTTAATTAATAATATTCATGTTTGTGTTATAAATAGAGGCGACATAGACATTAACGAAATAATTAATAATCCAGAGTGGGAACCACATAAGAACAAAGTCATTATCTTTAATACTACAGATGACATTAAAGAAGTATCATCTACTAAACTACGTGATAATTATTTTAAAGGTTTAGACTATAAATCTTTAATGAATGAAGGCCCTTATAATATATTAAAAGGTATAAATCCTAATAGCTTCAAGGATATAACAGAAGAATACATTATTGAAAATACTATCAAATATGGAGGTAGATTCGGAGGTAACGCAGCTAGAAAGTTAGTTTATAAATCTAATACTAAATTATTTAACAATTGGGATAATAAGCTATTAGGGGATAGAGACAGTAAAATATATAACACTAAAGTATATAAAGAAGAGTTCAAGGTTAATAGTAATAATTCTTATAATACTATCTTCGACTGTGTAAACGAGGACTGTGTAGATGTAGCATATAATTTAATTAACGAAGGCTTAAATCCTGCAATATTAAATTTAGCATCTAATGTTCACCCATGTGGCGGATATGACGAAGGCACATTAGCACAGGAAGAATCATTATGTTACTCAAGTACCTTATCTCAATCCTTATACCAATTTGGCAATCCTAAAAAGAAGTATTTTAAGGACGCCAACTTAAAGCATATCCCTAATGTTTATCCTATGGATATTAATTATGGAGGTATATATTCACCAAATGTTTGTTTCTTTAGAAATAATATAGATAAATATTATACATTAAGAAATAAACCATTCGAGTGTTCTGTAATTAGTGTAGCATCATTATCTAATAGACAAAAGAACGAATGGACTAACGACGAATCTATTTATTTTGACAATAACGGCCTATTAACAAAAGAAGGACAAGAGATAGAAAGTAATAAAATTAGAACTATCTTCAGAATAGCTTTAGACAATAGTCATAATTCACTAGTGCTAGGTGCCTTTGGCTGTGGTGTATATAACCTAAATTCTAATCAAGTAGCAAATCTATTTAAAAATATATTAGATGAACCTGAATTTAAGAATAAGTTTAAGAAAATAGTATTTGCAATATTTGAGGGTAAAGGCTCAACTCGTAAGGTAGTTGGAAGAGATGGCAAATTTAAAGCATTCTATGACCTTTTTAAATAAAATATTTCTGCAATAGGATTTATAAAATGAGGTGAAATAAATGAGTAATAATAAGGAATTAAAAGATAATAATATAAGAATTGAAAAGGTTATAAATAAATTTAAAGAATATTGTGAATTTGTAGGTGATCTTAGATTTAGCTTTGACGAAAATGAAAATTCAAACTCTACACTTTCCGATTGGGTCGACGAAGAATTTATAATTGATAATCAGTTTGATTCTTGTGATATTTTTAATATTTGTTCTGTTGATAAAAATGCTTTTGTTAAATTTATAAAAAAGTATTATGAAAAATGCATGGAAATCTATGATTATTACGAAAACGAATATGGCAGATTTGGTGCCTATAATTATTTAGGTTCCATTGATACTGGTTTATGCTATTTATGTGGTCTATACTTTGAAGAGTTTGGAAAGAATGAGGAAGCCGTTAATGCGTATTTCATTGTTTTATGTGTACATTCTCTTGACAATAAAGAATTTGTTATAGACGAATGCTGGTTTACAAGGGAACTCAAAATGCTAGAAAGAATATTTGATGATATAAAAGATAAATTATATTCAGATTGGCTTACTGCTCATCCATGTGTTACATATTCTATAGGAAATTATTATATGTTAGAGAAAAAATACGATAAAGCATTTGAGTGGTTTTCGTTAGGTGCTTCATTTAATTATGAAGGAAGACAATCAATAGAGCCTTTTATTGCAGTTGGGTATAATCAATATGAGCTTGGTAAAATGTATTTATATGGTGAAGGAATAGATATAGATTACGAAGAGGCATACGATTTATTTACCAGTGCTGCAGAAAATGCAGGTCAAAATTATATTCCAATTATGGGTGATATGTATTTTGAGGGCTTAGGAGTAGATAAAGATATAAATATGGCACTTATATGCTATGCTGATTTTAATAAATATAATAAAGATAAAAATATTAGGTATAGAGATTTAGAAGTAAAGCAAATTGATAGATTAGAATTATCAATAGAAAAGGTTCTTTCTAAGAAAAAAATTAGATTTAAAGATTTAATACTAGCTCGCGAAGTATATAAAAATCGAATTTATAATAGCGAGAAAAGTAATGAAATACTTGATAGAATGCTTTCATTTATTTCAGAAATTCCATTAGATAAAAGAACAGAAGAAATGAATCAAGTTTTTGTCGAATATAAGCTAAATAAATTAGAAGGTGAATTAAATATTCCTTTAAAAAATGTTGGAGGTATTCCATCAAATTTAAAGCCAGGTGATACATTTACATTTGGTAGCTTTAATGGAGAGGATTTAAATTGGAGGGTTTTAGAAAAGAATAAAAATGGCTCTTTTTATGTAGTATCTACAAAAATAATTGCAAAATTAAATTATGATATGGCTCCAAAATGGTTAAATCATATATTCTATAAATATTCTTTTACAGAAGAAGAAAAGAATCATATTGTTCCTCATGAATACTCTTCATTTTTGGAATATGAAGAAACTTGTGTTTATCTTCCAACTGAAGAGCAATTGTCAAATTTTGAAGGTGATTATTATGGTGAAATTGAGGAAACTGAATTTGCTAAAAGCCTTGCATGCACTAAAGATATATTATGCTTTTATGCAAATATATTAAAGGCTTTAGATAAGGGAGAAGAGAAGCCATTGTATGGATTTGTAGATAATACAGGAATTTATTCTATTAGACCAGCTATGGATATAAAAATTAAATAGTTTAGTTATCCTTACTATAATAATTATGTAACAAAAATTTGTAAGAAATGCAAAGTTGACTAGAATGGATTAGATAGACTAATTTGGTATAGTCACAAAAATGATAAAAAGAAGAAATAATTTATTATAGTTTTGGAAAAAATACGTTTTTTAAAATCTTATATACACTTTATACAAAAAAATAGAACTAAATCTACATATAGAATAGATATCAGTTTGGTATCTATTTTATATTTTAGATAAGGAGAATAACGAAAATGGCAAAAATTAAAATTTATAACGAGGTTCAGAGAACCGCGTCAGGTTCAAAGGAGACAACTATATTAGTAGAAGGCAAAAATATTGTTGATGCATTATACGATATAGAAAGGATTAACCCAAACTTAAATATAGCTGTATTAGATCATGCATGCTATAAGAAACCGGCGCCTATGTTTTTAAAGGGATATAGTGGTATAGAAGAATCATTATGTCAAAATTCAGAATTATATAATATATTAACAAGCATCGATATGGCTAATTTTTATAAATATAATTCTAAAAACTTAAATAAAGGTTTATATCTTAATAGAGGCTTTTATATAGAAGATGTTAAATTTAATAATGGTAAAACATTTAATATTATTGGTGCCACATCACCTAATAGAGAAATGTCCATAAGATATAAAAGATTTACAGACGAAGAAAATGATGAAGCACTAAATAGCAGATTAGATTTTATTTTATCTATTGCAGCTATTAATAATGTTGATATATTAGTAATGAGCTCATTCGGATGTAATGTATATAAACAAGATATTAATAAGGTTTCAAGCTTTTTAAAAGAGTTATTGCTAAATAAATATAAGAATACTTTTAAAACTGTATTAATAGCAGATGATAAAAATACTAATTATAATGTTTGGAAAAGTACATTTTAATAATAAAAAATTAGTAGTATATACTGGATCTTTTAATCCTGTAACTAAAGCTCATTATTTAATGCTAAGTGAAGCTATTAATCAAATAGGCTTAAAAAGCTAGTTTTTGCTATTTTCGAGGATAAAGGCTCAACTCGTAAGGTTAGTTGGAAAGAATGAAAAATTTAAACCATTCTACGACAATTTTACAAACTAAATAAAAAGTATTACTAATTTAATAAGTACAAAAAAATACACCTATAAAATGGTGTATTTTTTTGTACATCAATATTGCTAAAATTTATAAAATGGAGGTGGCATTATGCAATATTCAAATTTAAATTTAAAGCCTGAAGATGATTTCTTATATCAAGACGATGAACTTGATTTAGATATCATTGATATGGATCTTAATTGGGATGATACTAACATAATTAAGAAAAGATTTGGAATAGACTCTAAAGTAATGACAATAGATGAAATTGCTGAAGAGCAAAATATATCAAGAGAAGATGCTAGTGCCCTTTTAGGTCAAGCAATCCGTATGCTAAAGCATCCATCTAGAAGTATTAAAGGATATCCAATATTATTAAAATTAGGGAATAAATAGGAGGTAATCTAATGGTACTAGATAGAATAAGAGGTTATTTTCAAAGAAAGAAATATGGTATTTCTAATTTAGAAGTAAGTGATTTTGACACATATTATTTTATTAATATGACTAAATACCTAAAAAGATTTAAAGAAATCAATAGAGGATTACCATATGGATTCTTTGAAAAAGATTTTTATAATAGTATTAAAAATAAAATAGACGATGAAACTTATAATGAATTAATTAATAATGAAATAGATGTAGAAAGAGCAGGCTTTGGTAATGAATATTATGATTTCTTAATATCTAAATGGGATGAAGAATTAGATAAAATGATTTTATTATTTAACGAAAGTATCAATAAAAAAGAATCTAGAAAAGAAGCAATGGATATGCTTACAAAATATATAAATGAATTAAATTGGTAAAAATATATTAATTATTAATAATCCGTATAAGAATATAATATCTTTGAATTTCTCTTTTTTGATAAAAAAGCCTGTGCCTTTGAATTAATAACCGATTTTGAAATAATTTTATCAAACGAGGCTATCTTTTTTATACTGAAAAAATTATTATTCAATGATAAATCAAGGTATTATATGAAAAGATTATTAATATTTACATTTTCATTATTTGCTTTATTATTATCAAGCTGTTCATCAGCAAATAATTCATCGAATAGTGGATATACACAATTATTTAAATTTAGCGAGTGTAACGAATTAGAGTTGGCAGCTGCAGAATTATGACGACTTGAAGATTTATGAAGTGATTCATACATAGACTATTTATATTAAAAATAACGTTATGTTGGCAAATGTGGTTTTTGATACTAAAGTAATAATAAGCAGTGGCATAAAAGCACATCAAGAAAGGCAGGTAATATTTATGGCGGGAGATGCAACAAATAGAAAGTATGATTCACATGGTAATTTAATAGAATGGACAGATGGACATGGTTGGACACATGTTGATACTAAAAGAATAGCTAAGGATTTTGCTGAGGCAAGATCAGCTGTTGATAAAGATTTAAATAATAGCAGCAGTTCTTCAAGCTCATATTCAGGATATTGTATGTCAGATGCTGCAGCTGGAGCATGGCTTATATTTGCGATAGCTGCTGCTGTAGCATTATTCGTATTTATTCTTATCATTGCTTCATTATTCTTCAATTGGTTGGGAGTATTAGTCATAGGAATAATAATGGCCGGATTATTTGTCGGATCAATGCTAATACTATGGAAATGCTGTCAGTAATGGAGCATTTCCAAAAGAATTAGAAAGGAGTAACAATATGGCAGAAAAACATAAAAGCATATCAGAGTATAATGCTGAACTAAGAACAAAGAATATTATATTAAAAGAATATATAAAGGATTTCAAAAATAATTCTCCAACCTTTGTTAAAATAGATGGTAAGCTAATTCATTTTACAAAGGTTGAAGAATCATATCTAGATAAAATAGTAGATGGATTAGAATTAATTCCTATGGGTGGAGTTATATATTTAAAGAAGTAATAAATGTCCTCTTCTTGAAAGAGGATTTTTATGCTATAATAAACAAAAGGCTTTTCGATAAAAATTAAATAAAGGTAGCTTTTAATTTATGAAAAAATAAAATTCAATTGATAATTAGGAGGATTTTGTTATGAAATTTATTTTTGCAAAGAATCATTTTGTTATGGTTACACATGAAGGTAATTTTGTTGTTGATACTGGTGCACCTAATTCATTTAACAATAAAGGATTAAGTAAAATTAATGCTGATGGTGTAATGTTAAATGTATCAGGGCGTGAAATAGGTGATAATCCTATTGGTAAGGCTTCAAAATTAACTGGTATGGACATAATAGGGTTTATTGGATTAGACAATATAAAAGCGTATGGATTATATGTTGATTTTGAGAATGGAGTATTAGAGTTTACTAGAAAGGAAATAGATGGTGCCTATAAGCTAAAAACATTTGGTAATACGTATATTATGACAAATGATATAGCTATTAATGGATATAAAATGACATCAATAATTGATACCGGAGCTCATATATCATATGTATTTAAAAGATATTTTGATATTAGCGATAACACCGGAATCAGATATGAGGATGATAGTCCTATGTTTGGATATATTACTGGTGTATTGTATAAAGCTAAATTTAGTACAGCAAGTTATGCTGGAGAAACTGAAACAGGATTAGTTGAAGATGTAGCTGATTTAGTTGAACCATTTAATAATATGAGGGTTGGCGGAATATTTGGTATGTCTGTATTCGAAGGCATTAAATATTTCAGTATTGTATCAAATAATGAAATTCAATTTAAATAAAGGAGAAATGTATGGAAAAAATTAAAGTTAGCGAAATACCTAATATTTTAGACGAATGTTATAAAAAAGGAACTGATATTAAACCTTACTCAGTGTTATTTGTTTCTGACCAAGATGCAGGTGTTAAAAAACATGTTGAATTTTGGATGAAAAATAAAAAAGTAGAATGCAGTTTTAATTATCCTCATAATTTTGCGTTTAGGAAAGGAATTATCCAAGAGCCAATTCCATCTAGACTTAAAGATTCAAAAATAGCATTTATTCATTATGAGTATGGCTATGGTAGCGACTTGGATTATAAAAAATCTCAACACGAAGCATATCTAAATTTGATTAATAAAAAAGGTTATTTAATTGCAGATGATTTAAGATTAGTTATTACACGTGTTTATTATCCGTTATGGAATAACAATCATCCAATGTATGGCGAGGATGATTACAAAATGTTTGATGCAGTTTATCATGTTGAAATGTGTGTTGAAGATGTGTTAGATGATGTTAATAAAAAAATTATAGATTTACAAAAAGAATATAGTGATTTAAGTAGCGATGAATCGAAGGAATATATTGAAGATATTTTGCTTCTAATAGCTGAAGCAAAAATGACTAGATACATTTTAAGGCATCCTAAATTTAGATTTATTTCAATTAAAGAAGTAGATGGATTAGATTTTGATGGATTGCAAAATCGCTCATATTGCACACCGTATACTATCGAAGAAATATTACAATCTGCAAAACATAAATTATCTAATGTACAATATGGAGAAAATTTTATAAAATGTGTTATCGAAAAAATTAAAAATACATCAAAATATAGTATATCTGAAGAAACTAGAAATATGTTTTTAGAGATAATGAATGATTGTAAATATGATGTAGAGCAAGACGATTTTAAATATTAATATATTTGCTATCCAAAAATGTAAAAATAAAATAATTATGAGAAAAAGTATCTATAATCCACAAATTCTAATAATAAAATTGGCTATCATATGTGCTTAAAACATTAACAGATAAAGAAAAAGAATCTAACATTTAAACATATGGATAAAAAAATCCAATATCTGATTTCGAATTTTTATATCTGCATTTTTTAGCAACATCTACAGAAATATAATGATATAAAAGTTATTTCTGTTTAAGGTTTTAATGCCATATGAATAAAGAATATAAAGTCTTCTTCATAGAAGATGATGGTGGAAAAGATTAATATTGTTGAAAAAAATAATAAATGTATGACTATGATTTTTGATTTTTAAAACAAAATTAGTATAGGAGTAAATAAAAATGAACCCAAATTATAAATTAATTCAAAGTGAAAATGAACCATACACTTTAGACTATATGTGTGGTTGTAATGAAAAAGTTGTGGCTTTAAGTAAAAAAATTCAGATTTTATTGAAGCAGTTGTAAAACTAGATTCAAATTATAAAAAAGAGAGGCAAAATATACCACCACATAATGATTTTAATCCTGAAAATTATGGTGAAAATGATAAAAACTTATATTGTGGTTCAATGATGTATTGGTTCGATAGAATAGAAAGAAAAATAGGAGATTTTAATACAAACATTTTAGGAGCTATAATTGCAGTTGATAGAAGTAATTCCACACATCTTCAAGCATCAGAAAATGGTAGAAAAAAATGCGCAATATAATATGTAGCAAATGTAAAAATGTGAGTGAACTGAAGAAGGAAATGGAAAAAAGATTAGATGATGAAAATCATCTTATTAAACTGATGTCTAAACCAATTAAAGCAACAGGGAAGGAAGGATATCGATCAAACCTATCCTTTGCATCAAAATTTTGTTCTTCAGCTGCAAAATTTTTGAAATGTAAAACTAGATATTCAAAATATGATGGAGTCGTAGCAAAAGCATTACCATTATATAGTAAAGTTTATCTTAATACAGAATATAAAAAAAAGAATTATTTTTCTACATCTGATTACGATAAAAAATATGATATTTATAAAGAATATGCAACTGTAATTGAAAAAATAATAGTTGAAATTAATAATTTGCTTAATAAGGATGAAGTAGATCATATCATATGGTACACATATAAAGGTGATGAAGTTGAAGATTAATTAATATTTAACAAAATGAAAAAAGTTGATAAAAATGAAAACAAATTTTACAAAGTATATTACAAAGGACCTAATAAAGAAAATTTATTATTCAAATGATTTGTTATCATATGCTTCATATATATCAAGTGACATTTTTAAAGAAGCGGATTATAAAGAAATGAATTTAAAATGATGGTCGAATCATATGTTAATGGTAAAAAGAATGATATAAAGAAATTTATAGATTTAGGTGAACAATTAGAAATAGTGTTATATTATGATGATCCTCAGATATTAATACTAGTAAATAAAAAATATATGAATTCTTAAAAATTTTTACAACACGAATTTTTTTTGAATTATTTTAATATATGTATTGACATATATTAATTTATCTAATTGAATTTCAAAATAAGGCTATATAATAGAAATATGTTAAAAAAATTAAGGAGATTTTGTTATATGGAAAACAAAAATATTATTTTATTAAAGCATTTACCTAGTGTATATTTTAAATTAGGATGTACTGCGTATAGGAATCAGGTTGATAATTATGATGACTATGTAGTTGTAGATGTAACTTCAAATGTAGTTAGAGATAAAGAATTTATGAAAGAACATCCTGAATTTGATAAGCAGCTATCACCATTTTTCATTGGACCAGTAGTAGGACCAGACGGAGCTAAAGCTAACGTATTTGAAATATTTTGGCAGTGTGGTAAGGTATACCCTTGTCATGATGATAACGGCAAGCCTAATGCAGATTTCTTTAAATGGCGTGATGAATTATATAGTAAAGAAAAGTGTAGTAAGGATCTAATGAGACATGCCTGTAAGGATTTAGGGTATGAGCATAAGGATACTAAATATTTTGCTTATTTTGATAAGAATAAGAATGAATATATACCACTTGACTATATAGCTAGTCGTAAACAGGTATATGCTAAGGAATATGCTAAATTAGTTTATAATACAGAAGCGTATAAATGGCTAAAGAGCTTAGTAGATAGTGGAAAGAAGGTAGCCTTAGTAGATTTTGATGCATTTAATTATTATAATGAAAATGCAATGAGAAATCTTTATAAGAATTATAAGGATAAATGTAAGAAGAATAATATTACACCTGTTGCTACAGTTGAGGATTTTTTAAATATTAAAACAATTAAAGACGTTTATAACTGTCTATTTACCCAAGTAGGGCACGCTTTTGTATTAAAGCTTTTGCTTGAGGGAGACATTGAGGTTATTAACGGAGAAGTAGTAGATAAAATTGGAGTATTAGATATATAAAAAATATAGGAAACCATTCATTTTGTTTCCTTTTTTTTTTATCTAATTGCTAGCATTTTTCTAAAATGGCACTATATTAAAAAATGTTGAAATAGAGCCATTTTTTATAATATTTTATATGTTTAAAAAATACTCTTGCTTATAAATAATTTTCGAATTATTTTTAAAAAAATTAAATTTATTAAAGGAGAAAAATTTTATGGAAAACAAAAACATCGTTTTATTACGTCATCATCCAATGAACGTAAAATTCAGTAACACATTTTATGTAAATCAATTACCTAATATTGAGGATTATATGGTAATAGATGTAACCAGTAGAGTAGTAAGAGATAAGGCATTTATGAAAGAACACCCAACATTTGGTAAGGACCTATCACCCCTTTATATGGGTCCTATTTTATCCAATGATGGTATTGTTGCCGAAACGTTTGAACAGTTATATCAGTGTAGTAAGGTATATCCTGGTCAGTTTGATGAAAATGGTAATTTAGTTATTAAATTTGTTGATGAAAATGGTGAGCCTACACCTGAGTATTTTAAGTGGAGAAATGCAATGTTTACAAAGAAAAAATGTAGTAAAACAGATGCACGTCACCCCAATATTAAATTAGGTTGTAACCATTCCGATACATTATATTTCCTACATTTTAACAAAGAAACAAATGCATATGAAAAGTTAAATTTTGTAGATAGTAGAAAGAAATTTTATGTAGAAGCATATGCAAAATATGCAGTTAAAACAGAAAGTTATAAATGGTTAAAGCATTTAGTAGATAGTGGTAAGAAGATTGCCTTAGTAGATTTTGATGCATTTAATTATGAAGATGATAATGCTAAGGCAAAGATTTATAACAGTTATTTAAACAAATGTAAAAAGAATGGTTGGATACCAAAATATACATTAGATGATTATTTAAATATTAAAAATATGATTGATTTTTATAATACCCCATTTATTTCAACCGGCCATGCCTCAGTTCTTAAGATGTTATTAGAGGGCGATATAGAGGTTGATAATAATGGTGAGTTAATAGATCACATTGGTGTATTAAATATTTAATTAATATTTGGGAGTTAGTATTATTGCTAACTCCCTTATTTAAACTATATTAAAATTAATGGAGGACTATATTATGAATTTAGATATTTTATTAAATAAAAGGAAGGACGATACCATAAATGCAGAAGAGCAACATTTTGTAGCTGAAATTAAAGATTATGTTTATAAGCTAATTAATAATGAAAAAGTAGATGAATATAATTATGATAAAGCATATGCTTATGCAAAATTAGCTAAAAATGGTATAATAAAAGATAAGAAGAAAACTATTGATTTTATATTTGAATCTATCCTTTATAATGGATTATTTGATTATGACGTTGATACACTATTTAAAACTTATCCTATTTTATTAGAATATGTTGATAATGTATTAGATGCTTTAAATTTGGATCAATTAGAAGCATTATGTAGCTATTATTGGTCTAAAGAGGATTATAATAAGTATTTTAAAATTACTAATATTGGTGCCAATTACGAGCTAAAGGGCTTACTTGGTGGATTCAAACTTGTTAATACATTAATTAAAATTGATAGCTTTAAGTTTGGTTTAGCATGCTGTTATATTGAAGGCATAGGTACTAAACCTAATTATGCAAAAGCCTTTAAGCTACTATTAGAATATAGAAGAGACCATTTAGTATATAAAAATGGTTCTGATAATTTATCAGATGAATTATTATCTACTTTATATAATAATTTAAAATCTGACTATGAGGCAGGTAAAAAATACCCTGGCTTATTCTATTCACTTGCAGTAATGAATAGAGAAGGAATGGGTACTAATTATAATCCAACTGAATATAAAAGGTATGCTGAATTAGGATCTGATTACAATATGCATAGAACTGATTTAACTATGGATGAATATTTATATTCTAGGTTAATGTGGCAATATGTAAATGACCATACTATTAATAATGATATTAATGGTGAGCTAATTGATAATTTATGTACTTTAGATAATATAGAAGTAGGTAAAGTAATTGAATTAGGTAAATATGACCATAGATCAGTTTTATGGAAGGTATTAGATATTAAGAAGGGGAAAGCTTTATTACTTTGTACTAATGTATTAGATAATGCATATCCTATTTTAAATAATGTAAATGCTATTGAAGATACTTTAGAGCATTTTAAATATCAAATTAGATTTGATAATAATATTAAATTTGAAATAAAATATTTAACTAAGGCTGAAATTAATAATTATTTAACTGAAGCAGACAAACTATGTTTTAGTAGAAAACAAGCACAAACTAATGGTACCGATGGCTATGGTGTAAAGGTTGATGAAACAACAGGCTTTGCAGCATGGCATACAGCTACTAAAATAAATAAAGAAGATCCATTTATGTATTTTGTTGATACAGATGGAAGCTATAATGATTGTTGGTGTGGAGCCGAATATGTTGGCTTAAGACCTGCAATGTGGTTAGATTTAACAAAGGAAGATGAATAATGAAATATTTTGTATTTAGTGATATTCATAGCTGCCTTAATGAGCTTAAGGCAGCTTTAAATCAAGCTGGTTATAATGAAAATGATGATACACATAAGCTATTATTTTTAGGCGATGCTTTTGATAAAGGACACCAGCATTATGAAACATATCTATTCCTAAAGAATAATATTGAAAATAATAAGCTTATTTGGACTATTGGTAACCATGACATATTTTTATTACATTCCTTAGCTATTAATAAAGCATCTCGCTTTACTAGTGATACTATAAGAGACATTGCTAAAGGGTTAGATAGTAAGGCATTTAGCTATAGTGATATTGAATGTATAAAAGTATTAAAGGATAATGGTGTTGATAAATTTATTATTGAAAGTACTATTAATTATTTTGAAACAAACAATTATGTATTTACTCATGGCACTATCCCATTTAATACCGATAATACATATAACCCAAATTGGCGTAATTGTACCAAAAAGGAATGGTATAGATATATTAATACTGGATATAAAAAGCTAGTAGATAATAAAATAAAAATACCTAATAAAACATTAGTATGCGGACATCAATTTTGTGGCGAAAAGAATAAATCTGCACAACCTTATTATACAGAAGGTATTATCGCAATTGATGGCAATTGCCATAAAACAGGCGTTATGAATGTTATTGTAATAGAAGATTAAAAATACTCTAACATATAAATTATTTAGGAGGTTTTTATGCAAAATAATAAAAAAATTGTAGTATTAACAGGCTCATTTAATCCTGTAACTAAAGCTCATTTTGAAATTTTAAGTAAGGCAGTAGAATACCTACATGCCGATAAAGGCTTATTTGTTGCGACAAACGACAAATACTTAACTAGAAAGACTGTAGTTGAAGCTAAAACAAGAACCAAATTTTTCTTATCCGAAGGTATAAGAAAAGAGATGCTCGAATCTCTAAATAAAGAGAATAACAAATTATTCTTCGGAGGCTTTGAGCTTGGAAGTGAATCACCTGCTACAGACAAAACCTTAAGAAAGGTTATTAAGGATAATAAAGGGTATGACGTTTATTATCTTTGTGGGGCTGATAAGTTTAAAAATATTCCTCATTGGTCTAATTTTAACAATATGATTAAGGATATGTATATTTGTGTAATAGCAAGAAAGGATATAGATATTAATTATATTATTAATAACGATCCTTTATGGATTCCACATAAGAACAAAGTAATTATATTTAATACTACAGATGACATTAAAGAGGTATCATCAACAGAACTTCGTAATAATTACTTTAAAGGTTTAGATTATAAATCTTTAATGAATGAAGGCCCATATAATATATTAAAGGGTATTGATCCAAATAGCTTTAAAGAATTAACAGAAGAATACATTATTGAAAATACTATCAAATATGGAGGTAGATTCGGAGGTAATTTAGCTAGAAAGTTAGTTTATAAATCTAATACTAAATTATTTAACAATTGGGATAATAAGCTATTAGGAGATAGAGACAGTAAAATATACAATACTAAGGTTTATAAGGAAGAATTTAGGGTTAATAGTAACAATAATTACAATACTCTATTCGACTGTGTAAACGAGGACTGTGTAGATGTAGCATTTAATTTAATTAACGAAGGCTTAAATCCTGCAATATTAAATTTAGCATCTAACGTTCATCCTTGTGGAGGCTATGATTCAGGCTCATTAGCTCAAGAGGAATCATTATCTTATTCATCTACCTTATCTCAGTCCCTATACCAATTTGGAAATCCTAAGAAGAAGTATTTTAAGGAAGCTAATCTAAAGCATATACCAGGTGTATATCCTATGGATATTAACTATGGTGGTATATATTCACCTAATGTTTGTTTCTTTAGAAATAATATAGATAAATATTATACATTAAGAAATAAACCATTCGAGTGTTCTGTAATTAGTGTAGCATCATTATCTAATAGACAAAAGAACGAATGGACTAATGATGAATCTATTTATTTCGACAATAACGGCTTATTAACAAAGGAAGGCATAGAGATTGAATCTAATAAAATAAGAACTATTTATAGAATAGCATTAGCTAATAATCATGACTCACTAGTCCTAGGCGCCTTTGGTTGTGGAGTATATAACCTAAATTCTAATCAGGTAGCAAATCTATTTAAGAATATATTAGATGAACCTGAATTTAAAAATAAGTTTAAGAAAATAGTATTTGCCATTTATGAGGGCAAAGGCTCAACACGTAAGGTAGTTGGAAAGAATGGTAAATTTAAACCATTTTATGAAATTTTTACAAAGTAGTATTTTACATTTAATACATAAGTCAATATATTAAAAATATCAACTGCACTTTAAAATTAAATTTAAGGTGCAGTTTTTATTTAATTATTTTTTTAAAAAATGTTGCTAAAACATATTTTAAAACCATATTAATAATACAAATCAAAAGAAAAAGGAGATAAAACTTATGACAAATTTTATATGTGCAAATCAAGAATTAGAATTAGGAAAGAAATATTTAATTGCAAATATTAAAGCCTTAAAGGGTAAAACAATTACTCATAGAAATGGTTTTAAGCATACCATTTCTAATGTATTAGACAATGGTAACATTGAAACCACTGAAGGTAAGGTTTTTTCAATATTAGGTCTTAAGTCTTTTAATTTAGCTAATGATTTAATTAATCAATATGATAATTATTATGCTACTGAAAAAAGAATAAATAATATTGAAAAAAGTATTAATACATATCACAATGGATTAGCTGTCACATGTGATTCCTTAAAAGAAGAATTCTATGATGAATTAATTAGTAATTTACCATATGAAGGCGTCATAGGTGCTAATAAAAGACCAAGTGATCCTCAGTATTTAAAATTAAATATATCAGATGAATTTTATTTAGATAATAATTTAAATAAAAATTCATTTGAATTAGGTATAAATACCTCATATTCATTACTTTCTACATTTGTTATTGTTGATGGTATTGAAAATAGAGAGCTATTTATAAAGCGTGCTAAGAGGATAATCAAAGCAGTAGGCTCTAATTATATAGTTAAAGAGGCATCTGTTGGAGATAAGGACAGTAGAAAAATTGGAATTAGAATCCACAACAATGTTAAATTATATACTGATACTTATGAAGTATCTATTGAATATATAAAAGAGCTTATAAGAGATACCTTATACATTATTAAGAATGTTGGAATGTTTAATTAGGAGGTAAATAGAAATGAAGCATTTTGAAAATATTATTGGATATGAACATGTTAAATACGAGCTTGAAAAGCTTATAGATTGTATTAACAATCAGGATAAATATGAAAAATTAGGTGTTAAAATACCTAAGAATTTATTCTTATATGGACCTGCAGGAGTAGGTAAAACATTATTTGCTAAGGCTTTTATTAATTCTTTAAATAGAAATAAATATATTTTAAGAAAAAATAAGCCAGATGGTGAATTTGTTAATGAAATTAATAAAGTTATTACTGAAGCTATGAGTAACACTCCATCAGTTGTTCTACTAGATGACCTAGATAAATTTTGCAACAATGACGAGAACCATAGAAACTCAGATGAGTTTATTTCTATTCAAAGCTTTATTGATGAATGTAAGGATAAGGATGTCTATTTTGTCGCAACAGCTAATAGTATTAGAGACATGCCAACATCACTTTTAAGACCTGGTAGATTTTCAACAAGAATTGAATTTGAAAATCCTACCTTAAATGACGCCAAATTAATAATTGAGCATTATTTATCTGATAAATGTGTAGATAAAAATGTTGATTATGAGGAGATAGCTAGAATATTAGATGGTGGTACATGTGCATTATTAGAGGATGTAATTAATGAAGCTGGCTTAATCGCAGGCTTTAACAACAAGGATATAATTAAGATGGATGATATTATTAAAGCATCCTTAAGAGTTATATATGACGCACCTGAAAACTTTGCTGATAAGACTAAGCTACAATTAGAAACTGCAGCTTATCATGAGGCAGGACATGCGCTAGTAGCAGAGCTATTAGATCCAGGCTCAGTTAATTTAGTATCTATTGCTAATTACTTTGGTAAAAATGGTGGATTAACAAGCCAAACTAATGACGAAAACTATTGGTGTGATATTAATAAAATGCAGGATAGAATTTTAGTTTTACTTGCTGGTAAGGCTGCAATAGAAGTTATTTATAACAAGAATGATGTTGGATGCTATAGTGATTTAGGCCGTGCAAGACGCCTATTAAGTAGATTCTATGAGGATTATGGTATAGCTGACTTCAGAGAAACTAGAAGAGAGTCAGGCCCTAAGGCATTAGATTATAAAGATGAATGGGTCGTAACTCAAATGAATGAATACTATGTTAAAGCTAAAGAATTAATTGCTAATAATAAAGATAAATTAATTAAATTAGCTAATTATTTAATTAGTAATAAAACAATTGTTAGAAATGATATTAAACAAATACTAAAAGAGGAGGCAAACTAGAATGATTAAAGGATTTATGTCTAAAAATACATTATTAGATTATATTAATCATGATGAATATTACGCAAGAGGCAAATTTGCAGATGAATTAATTGATAATATAAATTATTTAACTGCGAAATATCAGGAATATAAAGCTAAAATTTATAAAGCTTTATATACTGAATTTAGTGATGAAAAATGGGGAATTATTCATATTGGTGAATTAGCAATAGAAGCATTAAAGCCAAATAGTATAAAAGCATTAGATATTCATATTGAAGAATCTGAGCGTAGTAATGAAGAAATTGTTAATTTATATAATGATTATTTAGAAATTGCTAATAAATCAACTATATATTTTACAAGAATATATTCAATTTCTAGAATGTTTGACGCTATGGCCTTTAATTGTAACGAATTTCCAGAGGTTACTGGTATTGTTACAGGTACATATAATGGTAAGCACGGTGGATATGATAGAAAGGAAATGCAATCCAAATTCTTTAATATGATATTAGATTTAAATAATAACTTTGATGATGAATGGATTAAGTTAAATAAATTTGAAGTATATAAATTAAGATAATAGGAGGATAATTGTATGACAAAATTAAACAACGATGGTATTATTAATTTTTATGGAGCCTTATTTGGTGAGGATGGCAAAGAATTCGCAAATAAAAACATTGGGGTTGTAAAAGAATATGTAATTAAATACTTCGAGGCAATGGAAAATACATTACCAGAAAATGAATTATTAATTATTAAGAAAACATATGGAGTTGAATGTGATGTAATGACTATAGATGAAATATCTAAAGAATTAAGTATATCAAAAGAAGAAGCAATAGAGCTTAAAGGGCAAGCAATTCGTATGCTAAAGCATCCTTCAAGAAGTAGAATAGGTTATCCAATATTATTGGGAACCATATAAAATAGTAGATGGATTAGAATTAATTCCCAATGGTGGAGTTATATATTTAAAGAAATAATAATGGTATCTTCGGATAACTTTAATTTTTTAAAATAGATATTATTTATTGAAAAAAGTATAAAGGAGTATTAAAATATAAGTAAAGTATAAAAGAGTATAAAAATACAGAAAAAGTATAAAGGAGTATAAAAATGAATAATCCATTTGAACTTACATTTGGCTTAAAGCCTAACAATTATATTTCAAGATTAAGACAATCGGAAGAAATAATATCAAATTTCAAATCTCCAACTGGAAATAAATCATTTCTAATAACTGGTGTAAGAGGAACAGGTAAAACTGTAATGCTTTCACATATATCTAAGCAGTTTGAAAATGAAAAGAATTGGTTGGTAATTGAATTAATTCCTAATTATGATATGTTAGAACAATTTGCATCTGCACTTTATGATTCTAGTATTAAGAATAAAATATTTAATAATAAAACTTTTGGATTTTCATTTAGTGGTATCTCATTTTCTATTAGTGGTGAAAAGCCTGTTAAAAATATTATATCTCTAATAGAGGTATTATTAGATAAAATCAAAAAAAATGATAAAGATGTCTTAATAGCAGTTGATGAAGTATCTAATAACGATAATGTTAAAACCTTTACTCAAGTATTTCAATTATTAATTAGAAAAGAATATCCTATTCATTTATTAATGACAGGGTTATATCAAAATATTTATGAATTACAAAATGATAAGGATTTAACTTTTTTATATAGAGCCCCTAAAATAGCTCTTGAACCTCTTAATTTAGCAGCAATTACTAATTCATATCAAGAATTACTTAATATACCAAAGGAAGATGCTTTTGCATTAGCAAAGGAAACTAAGGGATATGCCTATGCATATCAAGTATTAGGCCATTTAGTATTTGAAAGGCAAAATCCTATAATAGATGATAGTTTATATTCTAAATATGATCAGTATTTAGAAGAATATGTATATGAAAAAATGTATAGTGAACTTAGCTCAAACGATAAAAAAATACTTAAAGCATTTACAAGTGATGATATAAACAGTGTTGATAATTTACTATTAAAATCTAAAATGAAAAAAAATGTATTTTCTGTATATAGGGATAGATTAATTAAAAGAGGAATAATAGAATCGCCAGAGTATGGTAAATTATCACTAAAGCTTCCAAGATTTTATGAATTTTTAGAGAGACAAATATAGTTGTTAAAAAGTATATAATTTGTTATAGCAACTTAGGAATAAGAGGTATCTTCGGATACCTTTATTTATTTTCTAATAATTAACTACCTAATATTTTATTGAAATAGGTTGTAACACGTGTTACAATATATTTGGCGGTGATGTTACAATGTATTTTGATTTTACAAAGGATATTAAATATTCTAAAATAGTATTAGGCTTAAATGAAACAAAAATGAGTGAATACCTAGGAATATCACGAATTACTTTAAACAGATGGGAAAATAATAAAAACACACCTGATTATGATACCTTAGAAAAAGTATATAATAAGCTATATGATAGTAATATATATTTGAATCGAGTAAAAGAAGAAATGTATAATTCATCTATAGAGAATAATCATATTATCTTATTCCATGGAGCTAAAACTGAATTAATTGGAGAACCATCTTTATCATATAGCGAGGATAAAAAAGATTTTGGCAAGGGCTTTTACCTAGGAGAATCTTTTGAACAATCAGCAAGCTTTGTTGTGGGATATGAAAGGTCATCAGTATATATATTTGATTTTAATAAAGAGAATATAAAAATAAAAGAATATAATGTTTCAAAAGAATGGATGTTATTAATAGCTTATTTTAGAGGTAGATTAGATGAGTATAAGAATTCTAGTTATATAAAAAAATTAATTGAAGAATTACAAGACGTAGATGTAGTTATAGCCCCTATTGCAAATAATACAATGTATACAACATTAGATGATTTTATTAATGGTAAAATAACGGATTTACAATGCTTAAATGCACTAAGTGCTAATAGACTAGGTAAACAATATGTTTTATTAAATGATAAGGTAATAAATAATAATCTTAAAATGTTAGAAAGATGCTTTTATTGTCAAAACGAAAGAAAAGATTATCAAGCATATAGACTAAAAGAAAATGAAATTGGAAAAAATAAAGTAAAAATAGCTTTAAGAGAATATGCAGGAAATGGTAAATATATAGAGGAATTATTTAAATGAAAAAAATAGATGATAATGGATTATTATTATGTAAATTTACATCTGATCTTTTTGAGTATTCAACAAGAGTAAAAGATTGTTCTTCAAAAGTTTTTATTAAGGCATATGTTTATTCATCTATTGAGAAGAGGCTTTCTTCTAAAACCTTTATATATGATTCAATAGATATTGTAACAGCTTATAATATTATCAAATCAGAGAAAAAATTAACAAGAGGCAATGATATATATCCATCTTATGTAATGGCATGGATTGGATACATTATGAAGTATTTTTCTTATACTACAGGCATATCAGAAGTAGTATTATACAACAAGGTTAAACCTGAAGACTTTTATCTATTATATGAATCATATCATAGCTTAGATAATGATTTAGTTGTTAAAAGAATAGCTGAAGCAAATAATATTAATTTAAACTTGAATAATGTTGAGCTTATGAGAAACTTAAGCAAATAGGTTGTAACACGTGTTACAACCTATTTCATTTTAATGATACAATTTAAAGCATTAATTTGTCACTTTGCCATAATAAATATTATTAAACAAGATTAACTGTGGCAAATTAACAATAATATACATATATAAATAATAAGAAATGAAAAGATTCATAAAGAATGACAAGAAGTGAAAAAGTATAAAATAAAAAATTGAGTAAATCACTCAATTTTTTAATTCTGTCCATGATTTAATATTATGTATTGCTATACCAAAATTATCAGGTATTAAATCTCTTAATTTATTTAATTCATCATTCATATATGTCTTACCTTCTTCAAGGTATGATACCTGATCTCCTTCAAGACTATATGTTTCTGCAGATAAGAATAATATTTTATTATTATCTTTAGCATATTTTATTTCATCCTTAGATACATCTACCATCTTAGTAGCTTCATCTCTATAGCTCATAATAAATACTCTATTTGCATAATCTATAATATGCTTGTAGGCTTCCTTAGATATATTATTATATTCTATAATATCATCTAGCCAAAATGGTATATCGTAGTCAAAATCAATAGTAGTATATAATTCTTCATTAGTTTTAATTAAATTAATTAATTTATATAAATAATCATATCTATTAGAAGAAAAATCACTGAATTGGTGTGGTTCAATATCTAGATGTATTCCTGATAGCTTATATTCATTATTATTTTGAAATTCAATATAATTATTAATTAATTTATCTAGATTAGATCTATCATTTAGCCATTCCTTTTCTCCAGCTAATAAATATACCTTAATAGAATAATTATTTGCTTTAGAAAGTAGAGATTTAAAATTATCAGTAAAGCTATAATCACAAAAATATATTTCTGTAACATTATTATTCTTTGCAAACTCTAAATATTCATCAATATCTAGATTCTTATTCCACCACCAGGTACCAAGTGGTTTTTGTTCAATTATTTCTTCAGTAGTAGTTTCTACTGTAGTACTAATAGGTATACTAACTGTAGTAGTATCTACAGTAGTATTAGAAGTATTAATACTACAAGAAGAAATGAATAATAATATAAATATTGAATTAATTAATAATAATATTCTTTTCATACGCTTTCTCCTATGTTTATATTATATTATTAATTCTATAAAAATAATATAATTAATATATTGTAACTAGAGAAATAAGACTAGAAGCACATATTGAGTGTGTAGTACTACTAAATAAGAAAAAATAATTAATACATAGTATTAAAAGTTTGAAAAATAAGTCTATAAGGAACAAGCAAAGCAAAATAAGGAACAAATAGGGAACTAAAATATTGTAATTGGTTCCTTATTTTGTTATAATAAGATTGGGATGTGATACAATGAAATTATCATTTAAATACACAAATAATTTAGTTGATTCATTACTGAAAATTGAAAAATATAAGACTGCATTAGATTATTTGTTATTACCTACTAGAGAAAAACAAAAATTAATGTATGAGGCAAAATTAAAGAAAACACATTTTTCAACAAGTATAGAAGGTAATGTTTTATCATACAATCAAGTTGAAAGAGTTATAAATGAAAAAAAAGATATTAGGAAA
>Ga0247610_10001204_pt1 | contig 32659 bp, 24 predicted proteins | sample 174DNAGHGhighgp2_FD_193483 | JGI IMG/M metagenome (GOLD analysis project Ga0247610, IMG submission 193483) | Sheep rumen microbial communities from Palmerston North, Manawatu-Wanganui, New Zealand - 1742 DNA GHGhigh gp2 | ecosystem: Host-associated > Mammals > Digestive system > Stomach > Rumen...
CCAAATTCAAATGTCGTATCTTTGCAGCGCAAACGGAGAAGCTGAAGTTTCTGACGCAGTAGCGCGCGATACTCCGAAAGAAATCCGGAATACTCCGAAAGTAAACTGATTTATAAACCCTTTAAAAAATTAAAAGATTATGTTGGAAATCAATTTGACAAAGAACACTAACGATGCCATTCAGGGCACGTTGGGAAAGTATTACGGACGTGTGGAGTACAAGGGTACGCTCGGCGTGAAGGATCTGGCCAAGATCATGAAGAAGCACACTACCGCTTTCTCGCTCGGAGAAATCACGGGTATGCTGCTCGACCTGGCAAGCCTGATCAAGGAGTACGCCCTCATGGGCTATGTGGTGAAGATCGACGACCTCGGTCTGTTCAAGGCCTCCATCGATGCCAACGGTCTGACGCTGGAGCAGGGCTCACGCGTCTCTGCCGGTCGCGGTGCTCAGAAGACCGACGAGCAGCTGGCCGCGAATCCCTCTGCCATGCAGTTTGCCGTGGGTGCCGTGAAGATGATCATGCAGGCTACCGGTGAGACCACCATCGCCAGCATGAACGGCGAGGCGCAGCTGCAGTTCACCTCGAAGACCAAGGCGCTGATCAAGCAGCTGACGGGCAATGCGCCGACTGACGACGACAGCGGCGAGGGCGGCTCTTCGACAGGCTCAGAGACCGCGGGCGGCAACGGTGGCGGCTCTTCGACAGGCTCAGAGACCGCGGAGGGTGGTAATAGCGGCAGTCAGCAGACCGCGGGGCATGCGCTGACCATCACCAAGAACGGTAGCGGAACGGCCGTGGTTAGTTCCGGCGGACAGCCTGTAGCAAGCGGCGCCCTGCTTGAGGAGGATGCCGAGTGCGAGTTGAGCGTGACACCTGCTGAGGGTGAGACGCCGAATGCTACGCTCGACGGCAGCGAGATCGAACTAACCGAGGACAATGGTGTCTGGACCGGTAACTTCGCAATGCCCGATGCAGCCGCTGTGCTCGTGATCAACACCGGTGGTAGCTCTGGTGGTAACGGCGGAGCTGATCTCGATAAGGACTAGGCGCTCTTCGAGCTAGTGAATAACGAATAGTGAATAGTGAATAGTCATGAAAAAGAGATTCATTGAGGTGGCGGTGAAGGTGATAGTAGCCGCGCTCACGGCTTTCCTGACAGCCATCACGACCACCAGTTGTATGGGACTTGGGCCCTTCGGGCAGTGAATAGTGCGCTCGAGCTTGCTCGCTTGCTACCGAAGGGACGCAAGAATAGTGAAAAAGGGCTGGCATCGAAGTGATGTCGGCCCTTTTACTGTTTCGAAATGTTAATTTTTGCGTAGAAACGTGATTTTTTTACAATTTTGTTCGTCATTTAGAATTTTTATATTTAGTTTTGCAAGCTAAAAGTGGCAAGAAAAAAATAACTCATGCGTATATACATTATTTATAATAAACATTTTAATATTAACTAAAGAGAGAGATTTTATGGAAAAAAGACTAACGATGTTTTTGGTCAGCCTTCTGCTCTGCGTGGGTAGTGCGCTGGCACAGACAAAAGTTTCCGGTACTGTGCTCTCACAGGAAGACGGACAGCCGATCATCGGCGCTGCCGTCAAAGTGGTAGGCACAAGTACAGGTCTGCTCACAGACGTGAACGGTAAATTCACCGTCACTCTGCCCGCTGGCAAGACCCAGCTGGAGATCACCTATCTGGGTATGGAGCCTCAGACGGTGACCGCCAAGAATGGCATGCGCGTGTTTATGAAGACCGACACCAAGGTCGTTGACGAGGTGATCGTCGTGGCCTTCGGTACGACAAAGAAGTCGGCCTTCACCGGTTCTGCCACAGTGATGGGTTCTGAGGAACTGTCGAAGAAGACGGCGGCCAACGTGGCCAACGCCCTCGTAGGTTCGGTTCCCGGACTGCAGATGACACAACAGAGCGGTGCCCCTGGTGCCGACAGTGGTAACATGTTCGTGCGTGGTATCACCTCTATGGAGTCGTCTGTTGACCCCCTGATCATCGTCGACGGTGCGCCTTACTATTCCAGTCTGACAAACATTAACACCGACGATATCGAGAGCGTGACCGTGCTGAAGGACGCTGCCTCTGCAGCTCTGTACGGTGCTGCCGGTGCTGCCGGTGTCATCCTCGTGACCACCAAGAAGGGTCACACCGAGGAGGCTGTCATCAACGTAGACATGAAGTGGGGTGTGAACTCCCGCTCGGTGCAGGACTATGACAAGATCACCGATCCCGCCCAGTACTACGAGGCTTACTACACGATGATGAACAATTACTACGTGAACGCTCAGGGTCTGGATGCCGCTACTGCACACATCAGTGCCAACAACGCTACGCTGAGCCGTCTGGGTTACAACGTCTACGCCGTGCCCAACGGTCAGTATCTCATCGGTACCGACGGTAAGCTGAACCCCAATGCCACACTGGGCCGCAGCTACTTAGGCTCTAACGGCGAGACTTACTACATGACCGCTGACGACTGGACCGACGAGGCTTACAAGACAGCCCTCCGCCAGGAGTACACCGTGAACATCAGCGCCGGAAGCCCGAAGACTTCGTTCTACGGCAGTGCCAGCTGGTTGGATGAGAACGGTATCATCGACCACTCCGGTTACAAGCGTTTCACCTCTCGTCTGAAGGCTGACTACCAGGCCAAGAAGTGGCTGAAGGTAGGTGCCAACGTGAGCTACACACACGGCAAGCAGGAGAGCAACCCGAACATGGATACTACATGGGGTGCTACCAACCTGATGTACACCACCACGTATATCGCTCCTATCTATCCTATTTACGTGCGTGTGATCGACCCCGTTACAGGTCAGCCCGTGATCCGTACCGACGAATACGGACACAAGCAGTATGACTACGGTGTGGCTGCCGCCAACTACGTGGATACACCTAACCGTGGTTTCATGTCGACCAGTAACCCCTTGGGTTCAAACAACTACAATGTGGATGAGGGTATCAACGACGTGCTGAGCCTGACCTGGACCGGCGACGTGATCTTCACAGACTGGCTCCGTTTCAACTCGACGAACAACCTCAACCTCGATCAGAAGCTCTATACACACTATGAGAACCCCTTCGAGGGTCCGACAAAAGCCGACCACGGTGGTCTGACCAAGTATCAGCAGAACCGTTTCCGTCAGGACTACGTGCAGACGCTGAACTTCCACAAGCTGTTCGGACAGCATGACCTGCAGGTCATGTTCGGTCACGAGTGGAACAAGACCAGCGTGAAGCGCCTGACCGCTTATGCCCGTAACGGCTTCTCGACTGAGGTTTACGAAATCAACAACTTCGGTGACCGCTACGATTCTGAGTCATATACCACAGAGTTCAACCGTGAGGGTTGGCTGGGTAGTGTGATGTACAACTACGATGAGAAGTACTTCGGACAGGCTTCGTTCCGTCGCGACGCTTCTTCTGCCTTCGACAAGGACAACCGTTGGGGTAACTTCTGGTCAGTAGGTGCTGCCTGGATGATCTCCAAGGAGAACTTCATGAAGAGCACCAGTGGCTGGCTCGATCAGTTGAAGCTGAAGGTGTCTCTCGGTCAGCAGGGTAACGACGGTCTGAACTTCTATTGGAACTACACCAATATCTACTCACTGTCGCGCAACGGTAAGGACATCGTGCCTACCTTCTCTCGTCTGGGTAACAAGGATATCACCTGGGAGACCACGACCAACCTGAACATCGGTCTTGAGTTCAGCTTCCTGAAGGGTCGTCTGAGCGGTAGCCTGGACTTCTACAACAAGAAGACCAGCGACCTGCTGTTCTGGCTGAGCGTGCCTGAGAGCTTCGGTGTGCGCGGTTACTACAGCAACATCGGTGACATCCGCAACCGCGGTATCGAGCTGAGCCTCTCTGCCGACATTATCCGTCAGAAGAACTTCCGTTGGAATGTGAGCCTCAACGCTTCGCACAACTCAACGAAGATCCTGAAGCTGCCTGAGAGCAAGATCAAGCAGAACGGCGGTTTCGCAGCTACCTCAACCATCGGCGACCTCTACAGCTGGTATGAGGAGGGCGGTCCGATGATGAACGCATTCCTGTATGAGTATGCCGGTATCTACACTGAGAATACCTGGAACCTGACTCTCGACGAGGAATATGATCCTTCTAAGGAAGGTCTGGCTATGTACTGGGGTGACAAGGGTCTCTGGGAGCTCGACGACGATGGCAACTTCAAGTCGATGAACACCGCAAAGCCCGCCAGCAAGCACGAATATGCTACCACTGAGAGCTCTAACGCTTCACGTTACGCTGAGGGCAGCATCCTGCCGAAGATCTCAGGTGGTTTCAGCACTTCTATCAAGGTGTATGACTTTGATGCCAGCGCTACCTTCGACTATCAGCTCGGCGGTAAGGTAATCGACTACGGTTACCGCGTGATGATGGGCCCGGAGACTGGTAACAGCGTTTCAGCACGTACCTTCCACAAAGACATCCTGAATGCCTACTCTGCTACCAACAAGAATTCTGACATCCCCCGCTTCCAGTATAACGACAACTATACGACACTGGCTTCTGACCGTTTCCTGACCAGCGCCCGCTATCTGAACTTCCAGAGCTTCTCAGTAGGTTACACCCTGCCGAAGGATCTCACCAAGAAGTTCTACGTCGACAAGCTGCGCGTGTATGTACAGGGTCAGAACCTGTGCTTCTGGAGCGTTCGCAAGGGCTTCGACCCGCGCTACTCTTTCGGATCAACTGCCGACACCAACGTCTACTCACCTGTACGTACCATCTCCGGTGGTGTTCAGATTACGCTCTAATATAACTTAAAGAAGAAGAAAGATATGAAAAAGATATTATTATCCGTTGCTTGTGTTGCGCTGGCAGTTCCATTCCTGACCAGCTGTATTGAGGAGATTGATCCTCAGACGAACTATGTCACAGAAAAACAGGCTTCTGACACGCCGGGCTTCTTCGAGAGCTCCGTGGCGTCGCTGACCTCTAACCTCTGCGGTAAGTTCACTTACAGTGGAAGTGACAATCATCCTTACGATTTCGGTTATCCCTCATTCTTCCTGCAGCGCGACGCAATGGGACAGGATATGGTGACTGCCGGAACCAACAACTGGTATGCTACGTGGTATGAGGCTTCATTCGGCCTCGGCCCCACCTACGCCCGTTGCCAGGTGCCCTGGACTTACTATTACCAGTGGATCGACAACTGTAACAAGGTGATCCTGCTTTATAAGAATGCTCCCGAGGGGCGTGAGAGCGGTGCCGGTATTGCCTATGCCATGCGCGCCATGTTCTATCAGGACATCGTCCGTATGTATGCTGCCCAGCCTTATGCGCTGAACCCCGAGGCAGAGACCGTTCCCCTGGTGCTCGACGACACCCAGATCTCTTCTGAGAATCCCCGTGCTACCTTCAAGGCTGCCTACGAGCAGATTCTCTCCGACCTCGACGAGGCTGAGAAGCTGCTGGCCGGTTTCAAGCGCAGCAATGTCTATACACCCGACCTGAGCGTGGTCTACGGCCTCAAGGCCCGTGCCTACCTCGAGATTCAGGACTGGGCTAACGCCGAGAAGTATGCCAAGCAGGCACAGAACGGCTACAGCATGATGAGCGAGGACGAGTATCTGAGCCGCGACTACGGCTTCAACTCTCCCAACAGTTCCTGGATGTTTGCCGTGACCTTCAACGATACCGATCCTAACATCAAGGACAACGACGGTGACTCCAGCTGGGGTTCGATCATGATCCTGGAGAACGGTTTCGACTGCGGTTACGCTGCCAACTACGGTGGTCCGATGCTGATCGACCGTCACCTCTATGAGACCATTCCTGCCAGCGACTTCCGTAAGAAGTGCTGGATTGACTTCGGTATCGACGAGATGGGTGAGGGCGACGCCATCGACGCCCTGGGTGCCTACACCTACTATCCCGAGCAGATCCTGAACGCTGCCAACACCGCACAGGTTGGTGTGGGTGGTATGGAGCTGAAGTTCCGTCCTCAGGCCGGCAAGTACTGGACCAAGTATGACGCCTGGGTGGTAGCAGTGCCCCTGATGCGTGTTGAAGAGATGAAGCTCATCGAGATCGAGGCTGCCGGTATGCAGAACGAGGCTAACGGTATTGCCAAGCTGACTGAGTTTGCTAAGACCCGTGACCCCTACTACGAGTATGGCGGTCATAATGATGCTTACGGCAACGACGCTTCTACCCTGTTCCAGAACGAGGTATGGTGGCAGCGCCGTGTAGAGCTGTGGGGCGAGGGCTTCGCTACCTTCGACATGAAGCGTCTGAACAAGGCCATCATCCGCAACTATGCCAATACGAACCATCTGGAAGGCAACAAGTGGAACTTCGTAAACCAGGAGAATGGTTGTCTGTATCCGAAGTGGATGAATCTCTGTATCGTCCAGACGGAGACCAACTACAACTACGCTTGTACGAACAACGGTACGCCCGATGCGCCTACAACCGACTCTGAGCCTTACGAGTGGTAAGAATGTATCATCATCAAAAAGAGATTAGATTATGAAAAAGAATTTATATAGCTTATTCCTGGTCCTCATGGCGATGGCTGCATTCACGGCTTGTTCGTCAGACGACAATGACTACCAGTGGGCTCAGGTTCCTGCTGGCGACCAGGTGTACTTCAGCAAGGATCTGCCTACACAACAGACACTCTCGAAGAAGGCATCTTCATTCACGATTCCCGTCAGCCGCGTCAAGACAGATGCCGCTACAACGGTGAATATCTCGCTGACCAGTGAGGACAACTTCCTGACAGCCCCCTCTTCCGTTCAGTTTGCTGCCGGTCAGGCTACGGCCGACCTCGTGCTCAGCTACGATCCCGAGGCTTTGGTATACGACGTCTTCAAGGAGGCTTCGCTGGCCATTACCACCGAGGGTGTAACTTCACCTTACGGTGCCGCTACCTACAACTTCACCGCTGGTGCCCTTTCACCATTCGCAACGCTTGGTAAGGGTACGCTGGTTGAGGATTACCTGTGGGGTTACAGCTGCTCTGTGACTATTGCACAGAACCAGGAGAACAAGAATGTGTTCCGTCTCTATGGCGCCAGCGCTCCAGTAGAGAACGGCGGTGAGACCTCTCCTTATCTGGAGCTGACCATCTGCCAGCCCGGTGAGACCTATCGTGGCGTGACCGTGACACAGAACGACCTGGTTTACTTCGCAGATTACAACTCTGGTTACCACCACAGTTCTTACGATGCCGACGTGATGTGGTATCACCCCTCTAAGTTCACGAACACCAATCCTGAGGACTTCTGGCTCCACAACAGAGTGCTGGCTTATCAGGAGGATGGCACGCCCGGTCAGATTCAGCTGGCTCCGCGTTACTACATGGAGGGTGTAGGTGGATGGAACCCCTCACAGAACGATGGTGTGATCGTTATCACCTTCCCAGGCTTCCAGCCGAAGGACTACTCAGCCACACTGGCTGCACAGGGTGTGTTCACCGATCTGTCAGGTAATGTGTTTGCACAGGCTATCGTAGAGCTGGGTGACGATGCAACCAACGTGAAGGCTGTCGTTATCGAAGCTGATGCTGATCCTGAGGCTGTGGCTGACGCTATCGCCGCTGGTGAGCTGGAGGCTTATGACGTGACAAGTGGCATCATCAATGTGCCCATCCCCGAAGGTCTGTCTGGTAAGCTGCAGATCGTGCTTGTCGTCCTCGATGAGGAAGGCGCTGTCAAGACTATCAGCGCTTCTCCGTTCGAGTACTATGGCGGTGCTGCCAGCCCCTGGCAGTCAATCGGTATCGGTCTCTATACTGAGGACTTCGTCAGCAGCTTGTTCGGTGTTGATCCTGTGACCTACGAGGTAGAGATCGAGGAGAACAACGACACACCGGGCCTCTATCGTATGATCTATCCTTACGACGGTAAGTTCCCCTACAATGAGGCCGGCGACTGGGATGCCAGCGCTACTTACAACGTAGAGGTGAACGCTGAGGATCCTGAGGGTGTCTACATCCTCCCGCAGTCAATCGGTATCGACTGGAGTCACGGTGCTATGGCAATCGCCAGCATGGGTGGTTACTATCTGGCCGGTGGCAAATCGTTCGATGAAGTGAAGGCAGCAGGCTATTTTGGCACACTCGTTAACGGTGTGATCACACTGCCCGTCCTCGAGACCACAGGTAGCGACGGTAACCCCATCCAGTTCCAGGGCATTACCTATATGGGTACCACCGGCTACTATGGTTGCTCTAACGGTGCCTTCAAGCTTGTGCTGCCGGAGGCTGTCTCCAGTGAGGCCCGCGCAAGAGCTGCCAAGGCTAATACCTTCGCACGTCACCTGAATGCTTACAAGAAGGTGGACATGAAGCAGCTGAAGGCTCTGAAGAACCGCATGGCTCGTGTCGTCCGTGACAATATGATTGCTGAATAATCATTCTTATAAACTCTGGAAGGTGTGCCTGCCTGTATTGGGCGGGCACATTTTCTGTTAACAAAACCATTATGAAGAAAAGAAACATTTTAATCACACTGATGCTAACACTGTGCTGCCTGGCCGTGGAAGCCATCCCCGCCTACCCCAGCAAGCGGACGGCTGTACGCAGCGACGGCACGCAGGTGACACTCACCTTCCGCGGCGACGAGCACATCAGCTTCTATACCGACGAGGCTGGACGTGCCTATCAGATCAACGCCAAGGGCATCGCAGAGCCCATCGACATCCAGGAAGTGTCGCGTGTCTGGTCAGAGCGCATGGCAAAGGCCAACCTGCGTCGCGCAGAAAGAGCAGAGCGCAGGAACATGGCTGTCACCAGAGCTGTTGGTGAACCGAATTCCACGCTGACAGGCTCAAAGAAGGGTCTGGTTATCCTGATGGAATTCCAGGATGTGAGGTTCACAACAGAAAACCCACATGAAGTGTTCAACAACATCTTCAACAAGGAAGGGTTGAGCGATTACGGTATGAACGCTTCTGTGAAAGACTATTTCAAGGCACAGAGCTACGGGAAGTTCGAGCTCGATTTCGATGTGGTCGGTCCCTACACCGCCTCGCAGAAGATGGCATACTATGGTGCGCCTGAAGGAAACAGGAATGACAAGAATCCAGACGCCCTGATTGCAGAAGGTTGCCAGAAAGCCGACAAGGAAGTGAACTTCAGGGATTATGACTGGGATGGCGACGGCGAGGTAGACCAGGTATTCGTGATCTACGCAGGCTATGGCCAGAACTATCAAGGCGCCGATGAGAATACCATCTGGCCTCACGAGTCGCATATCTACCTGGCTAACGGTGCCAAACTGATTCTCGACGAGGTAGAACTCAGCACATACGCCTGTAGCGCTGAGCTGCAGGGCACACGAGGCACAACGATATCGGGTATCGGCACAGCCTGCCACGAGTTCAGCCATTGTCTGGGACTGCCGGACTTCTACAACACCGCAGATCAGACTGCTTCGTATGGAACGGGCACCTGGGATATTATGTGCAGTGGCAGTTATAACGACAGCTCCCATACCCCGGCAGGCTACACCTCCTACGAACGTATGTTCGCCGGTTGGCTGACACCTACCGAGTTGAAAGATATGACACGTGTCAACGGCATGAAGCCCCTGGCAGAGTCACCCGAGGCCTATATTCTCTATAACGAGGGACATCCGGATGAGTATTACCTGCTGGAGAACCGACAGAAAACCGGCTTTGATGCGGCCCTGAGAGGACACGGACTGCTGGTATTGCATGTGGACTATAACAAGGAAGACTGGAGGAGCAACAGCGCCAACGCCAACAAGAACCACCAGGAAATGACCATCATCCCCGCAGACGGCAAACCTTCGGATTACAATGAATCGGGCGACCCGTTCCCCGGAACCACCGGCATTAACGAGCTGACCAACTACAGTACTCCTGCCGCAGCGGTCTACAATCAGAATACCGATGGTTCGCTGTTGATGAACAAACCTATCGACAACATTACCGAGAGCGAGGACGGTCTGATCAGCTTCGTGGCCTGTCGTCCGGAACTGGGCATCCCCGAGCCGGGTGACGGTGTCTATGTAGAGGGTACACAGTCGTTCAAGGTGAGCTGGCCGGCCGTAGAGGGAGCCACCAGCTATGAACTGGAGCTGACTGAGATGGGTACAGCCTCGAACGATCCCAAGGAAGCGCTGAAGCGTGAGTTTGATTTCGAAAAGACGATCAGCAAGAGTGCCGGCTTATCCGACATCGCCAAGAAACTGGGCGACTACGGTCTGAGCAACTGGAGTGGAGAGAAGCTCTTCACCTCGCCGAACAAGCTGCGCATCGGCACCTCATCGGCGAAAGGCTATCTACAGACGCCAAACTGGTATATGACAGCATCGTCAGAAATGACGTTTGTACTGGGCTGTGACGTCTTCAAGGCAGGAACGCCCGTGAAGGGTAAGATTGTCTTCAAGCCCTTCAATTCAGGTGATGCCACAGCAAGTATCGTCGCAGAAGAGGTGCCGTTTGAGATCTCAGGCAACACCAAACTCGTGTTCCATTTCTCAACGCGTAAAGAGGGCTACAGAATTGAGATCCGTCCCGACGCACAGATGTACGTAAACTACGTGGCTGTCTACGATGGTATCTGGACGGCTGAGCAGCTCGGTCTGAATGCCGCTGCCCGCATGACCTCCCGCAGGGCTACCGTCGTGACCAACTACACGACAGACACCAACAGCTACACCTTTGAGAATATGAATACGACCAGCCGATACGCCTATCGTGTGCGTGCCTTCGGTGAGGAAGGAACCACCTCGAAGTGGAGTGAAGAGAAACAGTTTGTGTTCCCCGCAACAGGTATCCAGAAGGTGATGACTGACGAGCAACGCCAACAGACGTACGACTTGAACGGAAGAAGGATTGCAACGCCGCAGAAAGGCGTTTATATCCGGAACGGAAAGAAATACGTGAAATAAAAAAAAATGGTGCTCGCGTTTCGAGCACCATTTTTTTGTTTGCTATTTTACCTGAATCACCAGGTACTTGCTGGTAGACCAGAAGAGGTTCGGATCGGTGATGCGGAGCACATACTGCTTGTTGGCATCGGGAGCCAGCGTGTAAGAGCTTGACGGATGAGAGGTCAGCATCTTGGCATCCTTGCTGTAGAGCTTGATCTCCTTGTCGATACGGATATCGATCTTCGTGAAGTAATCCTTGTTGAAGTCCTTCTCCAGCAGCTTGGTCTTGCTGAACAGGCCGTCCTTCGTCAGGATGTTCTGCTTCTTGAGCTCATCCTTAGTGCCGAAGACAAACCAGGCGGTATGCAACTGCTTGTCCTGCTGGCTGATGGTCTCCGACTTCTGCGTGGTCTCCTCGGTCAGCTGGTTCACATCGGAATGCAGGTTAGCCACGGTCTCGTCGAGCTCAGCGATGTGGATATCCTTCTTGTCGAGTTCCTCACGCAGGGCCTGCAACTGAGTTTCTTTCTCTTCGAGCTGCTGCTGCATGTTGTCGATCAGTTTCTTCAGTTCCTCACTCTTGAACGAGCTCTCGCGCAACTGCTGCTTCAGCTTGTTGATGAGTTCCTTGTTCTGACGCATGGTCTGCTGGATGAACTGCATGTTCTCCTTGATGCGCTTGGCAGAATTGGTGCCCTCACCCGACTTGGCGAGCGTGACACGGCTCTGGGCCTCGGTAATCTCACGGAAACCTTCCTCGATGTCGCCGAAGGTAGCAATCATGTCATTGATCTCATTGTCCTTCTGGGAAATGATCTGGTTGAGTGAATCACGTAACTGAGTCATCAGGAGGTCCTGTTTCGGTGCCTCATTCTTACAACTGCTTAGGATGGCCAGTGCACAAACGGCCAGAATGGTTAATTTCTTCATAATGCTTTTATTAAATTAGACAATATTTCATTTCACTTTTCACTATTCACTTCCTGCCAGGACAATCACAATCTCGCCTTTCGGCTCTTTCTCCTTGAAATGAGCAATCACCTCGTCCAACGAGCCTCGCACACTCTCCTCATGTACCTTTGAGATTTCACGGCAGACACTCACCTGTCGGTCGCCGCCATAGACCTCGGCAAACTGCTGGAGCGTCTTGACCAGGCGGTAGGGCGATTCGTAGAAGATCATGGTGCGCTCTTCGTCTTTTAAGGACTGGAGCTTTGTCTGACGACCTTTCTTCTGAGGCAGGAAGCCTTCGAAGGCAAAACGGTCGCAAGGCAGGCCACTCGACACCAGAGCCGGCACAAAGGCTGTCGCACCTGGCAGGCACTGCACCTCGACCCCTGCCCTGACGGCCTCACGGACCAGGAAGAAACCGGGATCGCTGATGCCTGGGGTACCAGCGTCGCTGATGAGGGCGATGTTCTCTCCCGCCAACAGACGGTTGACAATGCCGGCACTCGTACCATGCTCATTAAACTTATGATGGGACATCAGGGCATTCTTGATTTCATAATGCTTCAATAAGATACCCGATGTACGCGTATCCTCTGCCAACACCAAATCCACCTCTTTCAATATGCGGACGGCACGGAAAGTCATATCTTCCATATTCCCAACAGGCGTGGGAACAATATACAATATGCCCATAATCGGTCGCAAATTTAGTCCAAATTATCATAACAGACAAAAAAAACACTAAATTCTTTGCAATTTTTAAAACGTATTTGTATTTTTGCATCAAAATTAGGAAGAAAATGGCAGAATTCATCTCTGGCGAATCTCATCGCCCTGGCAGAATAGAAGTGGTTTGCGGGTCTATGTTTTCCGGAAAGACGGAAGAACTGATCCGGCGGTTGCGACGTGCGCAGTTTGCAAAACAGCGGGTGGAGATATTCAAACCCGCCATCGACGTCAGATACTCCGAGGAGGATGTCGTGAGTCACGACCAGAAGCATATCCAGTCGACGCCCATCGACTCGTCGGCAAGTATCCTGCTGCTGACGTCGAACATCGATGTGGTAGGTATCGACGAGGCACAGTTTTTCGATATGGGCCTGGTGGATGTTTGCAACGAACTGGCCTATCGGGGTGTGCGGGTCATCATTGCCGGCCTCGATATGGACTACAAGGGTGTGCCCTTCGGTCCGATGCCTGCGCTTTGTGCCATTGCCGATGATGTGACGAAGGTGCACGCCATCTGTGTGAAATGCGGAAATCTGGCTTATGTCAGCCATCGTACTGTGCAGAATGACAAGCGCGTACTGCTCGGAGAGACACAGGAATATGAGCCTTTGTGCAGAGAGTGCTACCAGAAGGCTATCGCAGAAGAAAAGGCAAAAGACGAAAAAACATCCAAATAAATTTGGCAGTTTCAAAAAAAGGTTGTACCTTTGCAGCCGCTTTCGTAAAGAAGCATGAAGGTAGATCCGTTAGCTCAGTCGGTAGAGCACAACACTTTTAATGTTGGGGTCTTGGGTTCGAGCCCCAAACGGATCACTTCCTTACCAACAAAAAAGGACACCGCAGTGTCCTTTTTTTCTTTTTCATAAGACCTATTCCCCAAGGTACTTTCGGATTGTCTTAAGACAAAGGTCACTACTGACAGGCTTCGACAGGAAATCATTACAGCCTGCCAATATAGCTAATTGCCGGTCGCTGTCGAAAGCATTGGCTGTCAGGGCAATAACTGGAAGGTCAGGATGTTTCTCCTTGATGGCTTTCGTAGCCTCTAAACCATCCATAACAGGCATCTTGATATCCATCAGCACCATATCATAAGTACTATTGTCTACCATATCCACTGCCTCCTTGCCATTCTTGGCACGCTCATACGCATAATACTTCTTCAAGATGTAAGTCATCAGGATAAAGTTGCTGTCATTGTCTTCCGCTACTAAGATCTTCTTCATATCACTCTTTTTTATTTGTAATAGATAGTTTTTTGACTCATTTATATCTTAATAATTCACAAAATTACAACTTTAATTTGAAAAAACAAGTATTTCATAGTTTTTTTAACTAATTTTGCATCAGAAATAGTAAAAAACTAATCACTTTTAAAATCAAAATGCAATGAAATTGAGATTTTCGGTCAGTTTTCTGACGCTTTTTTCAGCCCTCACCATGTCTGCCCAGACCCACGTGATGGAAGTTAACACCAAAAAACTCGGTGCCCCCGTTCAGTCGACAATGTATGGCATCTTCTTTGAAGACATCAACTATGCTGCCGATGGCGGTCTGTATGCTGAGATGGTGAAGAACCGCTCGTTTGAATTCCCCCAGAATCTGATGGGTTGGCGCGCTTACGGCAAGTTCGAGGTTCGTAACGACGGTCCCTTCGAGCGCAATCCCCATTATGTACGTCTCGCCTACTCTGGTCATAGCGACAAGTTCACAGGTCTGGAGAATGAAGGCTTTTTCGGTATTGCCGTCAAGAAAGACGCCACCTACCGTTTCTCCCTTTGGGCCCGTTGTCCTGAGGGCGGCAAGTCGACACTCGAGGTCAGTCTTGTCGACAATGACACGATGGAGGAAGACCAGCGCTTTGCCAGGGTTAAGGTGGACATCAGCGGCAAAGACTGGAAGAAATACACCGCCACACTGAAAGCCCCCCGTACGGAGACCAAGGGTGCTTTGCGCATCTTCCTGGCTGGCGACAAGGCGACCACCGATGTGGAGCATATCTCACTCTTCCCCACCGACACGTGGAAAGGCCGTGAGAACGGTATGCGCAAAGACCTGGCACAGGCACTCTATGATATGCACCCCGGTGTATTCCGCTTCCCCGGTGGCTGTATCGTGGAGGGAACGGATCTGGAGACCCGCTACCAGTGGAAAAACAGCGTGGGCCCCGTGGAGAACCGTCCGTTGAACGAGAACCGCTGGCATTACACCTTCGGCCATCGTTTCTATCCTGACTATTTCCAGAGCTACGGTCTCGGTTTCTTCGAGTTCTTCCAGCTCTGTGAGGACTTCGGCTGTGAGGCGCTGCCCGTGATCAGTTGCGGCCTGAGCTGTCAGTTCCAGAACCCCGATCCCACGAAGCCTGGCGTACATGTAGCCGTCGACGACCTTGACAGCTATATCCAGGATGCCCTCGACCTCGTAGAATTCGCCAATGGTCCGGTGGACTCGAAATGGGGAAAGATTCGTGCCGAAATGGGACATCCAGAGCCCTTCAACCTGAAGTTCCTTGCCGTTGGTAATGAGCAGTGGGACTACGACGAGCAGCACGGCGGCTATGGTCCTGTGTTCACGGAGCGTCTGAAGAAGTTCAACGCTGCCCTCCGCGCCAAATATCCCGATCTGAAACTCATCGGCACCACAGGCCCTAACTCTGAAGGCTGGGACTTCGACCTGCTGCAGCCTCGTATGAAGGAACTGAAGGTGGATCTCTACGACGAGCATTACTATCGCAACGAACAGTGGTTCCTGACGCATGGCTTGCGTTACGACAGCTACGACCGCAAAGGTCCGAAGGTGTTTGCCGGCGAATATGCCTGTCACGGCAGCAACAAACATAAGTGGAACCACTATTATACATCTTTATTAGAGGCCGCTCACATGACGGGCATCGAACGTAATGCCGATATCGTCCACATGGCTACCTATGCCCCGCTCTTCGCACACGTTGAAGGCTGGCAGTGGCGTCCAGATGCCATCTGGTTCGACAATCTCCGTATGTTTAAGTCGGTGAGCTACTATGTACAGCAGATGTATGCGATGAACAAGGGCACCAACGTTCTCCCGCTGACGATGGACAAGAAGCCTGTAGCCGGACAGGAAGGTCAGGACGGACTTTTCGCCTCGTCGGTTTTCGACAAACAGACAGGTGAAGTAATCATCAAAGTTGTCAACACCTCAAAGACGGCCCAGCCTATCAGCATCCAGCTGAATGGCATGAAGGGCGAGCGGACAGCACAGACCATTACCCTCTCCCACAACGGCATGGACGATGAGAACACCCTCGACAATCCAGAGAAGATCACCCCGAAGAACGGCTCGCTGAAACTCGATGCCGGCAAGAAAGCCAGCCTGCTGCTCGATGATGTGCCAGCCCTGACATTCCGTCTTTATAAGGTGAAGAAATAGCGAATAGTGAAGAGTGAAGAGTGAATAATCCCCGAATTGCTTGGCAGTTCGGGGATTTTTGCTTAATTTTGCAGCGAAATATGAGTATACTGAACATAGATAAAGACCGTAGACGATTCTCCTTCGAGGTGCTGCCCCCGCTGAAAGGGGCGGGCACTGACAAGCTATTTGCCGACATCGACAAGCTGAAGGAGTTTGATCCTGCCTATATCAACATCACGACACACCACTCTGAATTTGTGTATCGCGAACTGGAGAACGGTCAGTTTGAACGGCAACGCATCCGTCGCCGACCTGGTACGATCGCTATCGCAGCTGCTATCCAGCAAAGATATCATATCCCCGTACAACCGCATGTCATCTGTAGTGGTGCCACCATTGAGGATATTGAATACGAACTACTCGACCTGCAGTTCCTGGGCATCAGCGACCTGCTCCTGCTTCGTGGCGACAAGGCCAAGGAGGACAGCCGGTTTGTGCCGACCCCTGGCGGCCATGCCCATACGACGGAACTGATTCAGCAGGTGAAGCGCTTCAACGAGGGATTCTTTGCCGACGGCACACCGATCAAGCACCCCGGAAAGCCCTTCGACTTTGGCGTGGCCTGTTATCCCGAGAAGCATGAGGAATCGCCGAACCTGGAGCGCGACATGGAGTATCTGAAGCAGAAGCAGGATCTCGGCGCACAGTATGCAGTGACACAATTGTTCTTTGACAACGAGAAATATTTCTCCTTCGTGGAGAAAGCACGGGCGATGGGTATCACCATTCCCATTATTCCCGGAATCAAACCACTGGCCAAACTGTCGCAACTGACCGTTGTTCCTAAAACCTTCCATTGCGACATCCCAGAGCCGCTGGCCAAGGAAATCGTGAAGTGCAAGACCGACGATGATGCTCGACAATTAGGCATCGAATGGACGACAGCCCAGTGCCGCGAACTGTATCAGCATGGCGTCAATAATATCCATTTCTATACTGTATCGGCAGTGGACAGCGTGGCGGAAATAGCCCGTCAACTCCTCTAAACAAGAAGCAAATGACTTTCAGCGAGGTAATAGGACAGAAAGAGGCACAACAGCGTTTGTTGCAAATGGTCAGCGAAGACCGTCTGCCCCATGCGCTGATGCTTTGTGGTCCTATGGGCGCTGGGAAAATGGCCTTAGCTATCGCCTTCGGCTGCTCGCTTCTGGACGACGACAGTCCCTCGTCAAAAGCGATGCTCGACAAATTGGAGCACCCGGATCTCCACTTCACCTATCCGACCATCAAACTGCCCTCGATGAGTGCAGACCACAAGCCCGTAAGCGACGATTTTGCCAAAGACTGGCATGAACTCATCATGGACGGGCCTTACTTCACAATGGACCAATGGATGCAGGCGATGGGTGGTGAAAACCAACAAGCCATCATCACAGCTGGTGAAAGCGATGACCTGGTACGCAAGCTGTCGCTTAAGTCCAGCCAGGGAGGTTATAAGGTCAGTATCATCTGGTTGCCGGAGCGCATGAACATCGAATGTGCCAACAAACTGTTGAAACTCATCGAGGAACCTCCATTGCAGACGGTTTTCATCATGGTCTGCGAAGAACCCGACAAACTGTTGGAAACCATCCGCAGTCGCGTACAACGCATCGACATCAAGAAGATTGATGACGAAAGCCTCACTCGGGCACTTGTTGAAAAGCGGGGTATCAACGAAGAGGATGCACGCCGTATCGGCCGTCTGGCAAATGGCAACTGGCTGAGTGCACTCGAAGAACTGCAGATAGGCTCTGAGAACGAACTGTTTCTCGACATGTATATCTCACTGATGCGTCTGGCCTATCAGCGAAGAATCAAAGACCTGCGCAAGTGGAGTGAGACGATGGCAGGCTATGGCCGCGAGAAACAGAAGCGGTGGCTGACCTACTTCCTCAAGATGAGCCGTGAGAACTTCATGTATAATTTCCATCAGGAGGAACTGACCTACATGACTCAGAAGGAAGAGGACTTCGCCAAGAACTTCGCCCGCTTCATCAACGAGAATAACATTCTGGCCATATCAGAATTGGCCAACCGAGATATCCGCGACATCGGACAGAACGCCAATGCCAAGATTGTATTCTTCGACCTGGCCCTGCAGATGATCGTGCTGCTGCTACAAAAGTAGTGAATAGTGAACAATGAATAATGAAAAATGAATAGTGAATAATTAAAATAGATATGGCTGATAACAACAAAGAAATGCCTATCAAGGTCGGATGTGACAGAGGACTCTGCCATCAGGCCGTAGGTCGTCAGGACCGACAGCTGAACACCTACGACTGGCTGGCTGACGTACCTGGCAATGCCGAAGACACCGACCTGGTAGAGGTGCAGTTTAAACATACACGTAAGGGTTACTATCACAACGTCAACAACTTGCCCTTGAAGAAAGGCGACATCGTTGCCGTAGAGGCCAGTCCCGGCCATGACATCGGCGTGGTGACGTTGACAGGCAGACTGGTAAAGCTCCAGATCAAAAAGGCGAACCTGAAATCTGCCGACGACATCAAACGCGTCTACCGCATCGCCCGCGAGATTGACATGCAGAAATTCCGTGAGGCAAAGGCACGTGAGCATTCTACCATGATTGAAAGCCGCGTCATCGCCAAGGGATTAGGACTCGACATGAAGATCGGAGATGTGGAATATCAGGGCGACGGCAATAAAGCCATCTTCTACTACATTGCCGATGAGCGTGTAGACTTCCGTCAACTGATCAAGGATTTGGCGGCAGCTTTCCATGTGCGCATCGAGATGAAGCAGATAGGTGCCCGCCAGGAAGCAGGACGTATCGGTGGAACTGGCCCCTGTGGCCGAGAGCTCTGCTGTGCCACCTGGATGAAGAATTTCGTTTCCGTATCCACGAATGCGGCTCGTTTTCAGGACATTTCCCTGAATCCCCAAAAACTCGCTGGTATGTGTGCCAAACTGAAGTGCTGTCTGAACTACGAGGTCGACGATTACATGGAAGCCAGTAAGAAACTACCTGGCAAAGACGTTGTCTTACAAACCCTCGATGCAGATTACTATCTCTTCAAAAGCGATATCCTCGCAGAGCTTGTCACTTACTCAACCGACAAGAACATCGCCGCCAATCTGGAGACCATTTCTGCTACACGTGCCAAGGAAATTATCGAGATGAACCGAAGAGGCGAGAAACCCGCTACGTTGCAGGAAGACGGACACGCCAAGCCAGCCAAACAGCATGTGGATTTGGCGGGAGGTGATATCAGTCGCTTCGACAAAGCCAAGAAAAAGAAGAAAAAGAAGAAGAGTGGCGGCAATGCCAGCCCAAAAGCAGATAACAAGAAAGATCATGCTTAAGACTTCCAGACAAGTCATCATCGGACTGATTCTGACGGTTGCATGTGGAATTGCCTCATGCGACCGTCTGCCTATCTATAGTCATTACGAACCCGCCCCCACGTCGGGTTGGGAAAAGAATGACACTATCAGTTTTGCTATTTCACCTGTCAGCGAAGCAGGCTACTATAAGGAAGAGCTTGGGCTGAGAATCAGCGAAGATTATCCGTTTCAAAGTTTGTGCCTAGTTGTCCAGCAAATTGTACTGCCCTCAGGCTATTGCCATTACGATACCCTGTTATGTCACCTGATTGACAAGAAAGGCAATATCAGAGGCACAGGCGTCAATCATTACCAGTACACCTTCCATGTAAATACGATCCGTCTGGCAGAAGGCGACTCTCTTCGCATTCTCGTCAAACATAATATGAAACGTAATATTATGCCTGGCGTAACAGACATCGGCATCAGGATTGACAAGAACTGATACGCTGTATTAAGAACGTGTGAGATGCCTGCTGGCATCAATACGCAGGAAGATAAACAGCAGGATGGTAAATCCCCACAGCGAGGAACCACCATAGCTGAAGAACGGCAAGGGGATACCAATCACAGGGGTCAGGCCTAATACCATGCCTACATTGATAAACACATGGAATAAGAAGATGCTCAGTACCGAATAGCCATACACACGTCCAAAGCGGTATGGTTGTCGTTCAGACAGGTATATCAGTCGCAAGATTAATGCCAGGAAGAGCAGCAATACACTCGCAGAGCCGACGAAGCCCTCCTCCTCACCGACCGTACAGAAGATAAAGTCGGTATCCTGCTCAGGCACATACTTCAACTTGGTCTGCGTACCATTAAGGAAACCCTTTCCCTCGATACCGCCCGAGCCAATGGCAATCTGACTCTGATGCACATTATAGCCGGCACCCTTCAGGTCTTCTTCCAAGCCCAACAGTACATTGATACGTACCCGCTGGTGACGCTGTAACACATTATTCAACACATAGTCGGCGCCATTGAAAAACGCGACCGAGCCGACAGCAAAAAGGGCAATCCACAGATAATTGCGTACACGGGTAGCTACACGCTGCCACAAAAGATAGCCTATCATCAGCGCCGTAGTAACCAACTGCACATAAACAACATCGAAGGGTATCACAAAGAGTGAGAACAGCAGGAAGACCACCGTGATTCCCAGGCAGGACAAAATAAGCCGTATACCATCAAGTTTATTCTCACAATAGAAGTAGACCATCAAGCCTGAAAACAATTGTATCAGCATCAAGACCACGAACTTTCCGACAGAAGTAGGCGTATACAGCAGCATCGTATCGGCAAAACGGATACCTATCACGAAATAGATGACCATCGCCACACCCGTGAAGAGCAGACTACCCGACATGCCTTCTCTGTAGAGCATCAGAAAGAAAGCCAGATAGACCAGTGCCGAACCCGTCTCATGCTGTAGCACAATACAGAGCATCGGCAGGAAAATAAAGGCCAGGGTAATGCCAAAGTCCTTCCACCGTTTGATGTCATAGCCATAGGTACTCATCAGTTTCGCCAGCGCCAACGCTGTGGCAAACTTTGCAAACTCCGCCGGTTGTACGCGTAAAGGTCCTAACACCAGCCACGATCGCGAACCCTTAATGGTATGGGGATTGAAGATGGTCGCTATCAGCAATAGCACCAACACGGCAAAAATCACATAGGCAAAAGTGTCGTAGAAGCGGTTATCCAACAACAGGATAATCAGACCCAGCACGATGGACGTACCAATCCATACAATCTGCATACCTGAACGGCTGTCGAGACTGAAGATATCGGTCTCTCCATAGGTATAGCTGGCTCCGCACACGCTGACCCAGCCGAAGGTGAGCAATCCCAGATAAATCAGGATGGTCCACCAGTCAATGGAACGCAACACACTGGGTTGTTTATCTGTCTGCTGAGCCATACGCAATTCGTTTGTGCTGGAATTCCGTAGCCTTCTTCTCCGAGGCTTCGGACAGCTTTCCGTTGATAAACTTCTCCATAATCAGACCACCGATAGGCACGCCATAAGTAGCACCCCAGCCGCCGTTCTCCACATACACCGCCACAGCGATCTTCGGATTCTCCATCGGCGCAAAGCCCATGAACACTGAGTGGTCATGACCTCTGTTCTGAGCCGTTCCCGTTTTTCCACAGGGCACAAAATCATAACGGGCCAGCGCCTTGCAGGTACCACCCAGAGCCGAGGAACGCATGCCCTGTACCACATAATCGTAGGCCTTACGGTCGGCTTTCGTGAAATGACGACGGGTGAAGAGCGTATCAAGGGGTTCTCCCTGAACCTTCCTTACCACATGAGGCACGTAATAATAACCTCTGTTGGCAATCGTTGCACCGAGATTGGCAATCTGAAGCGGCGTCAGCAACACCTCACCCTGTCCGATGGAAATAGAGATGACGGTCAGGCCATTCCAGGAACCCTTATAAGCCTTATCATAGAACTGGGCATTAGGAATCAGACCACGTTTCTCTCCCGGAAGGTCGATGCCCAACTTATAACCAAATCCCATGCTGACCATATAGTCGCGCCAGACATTCATCGCATTCTGTACCGTACCGTATTTCGAGATATTAGTATTGATCATGTGGTAGAGTCCCCAACAGAAGAAACCGTTACACGATGTACTCAGGGCGGGTACGATGGCCAATGGGGAGGCGTGACCGTGACAACCAACATGCAGACCTTTGAAGTTGAAACCATGTCCGCAGGGGTAAGGCGTAGAGGGGGTGATGACACCTTCGGAAAGGAAAGTCAGACCCTGTGAAGTCTTGAAAGTGGACCCCGGGGGATAGAGTCCCATGATACTACGGTTGAGCAAGGGTTTCCATTGGTCTTGACTCAGGATACGGTGATTCTTACTGCGTTCACGACCAACCATCATTCGCGGATCATAAGAGGGTGAAGAAACCATACACAACACCTCACCCGTAGAAGGCTCTATAGCGACAATACTACCAATCTTACCCTCTAACAGTCGTTCGCCGAGCGCCTGCAACTCATAATCGATGCTCAGCGTCAGATTCTTACCTGGCACAGGCTTACGGTCAAGGGCACCATTCTGGTAACGGCCCTGGATACGACCATGCGCATCACGCAACAGAATCTGAATACCCTTCACGCCACGCAGCTGTTTCTCGTAAGAACGCTCCACACCCAGTTTCCCGATATAGTCGCCAGGCTGGTAGTAGTCGTCTTCTTCAATGTCGGCAGGCGACACCTCTGCAACATCGCCTAAGACATGCGCAGCCAGATTATACTGGTATTGACGGATACTTCGCCGTTGCACGTAGAAACCAGGGAAACGGAACATTTTCTCCTGGAAAATACTGAAATCCTTATCGCTCAACTGAGGCAGGAACAATTGCTGCGTAAAGCGTGAATATCCTGGATTCTTTGACTTGTCCTTGATGGTTGCCATCCTGCGATCGAACTCCTCCCTCGTGATGTTCAGAGCCCTACACAGGTCAAGCGTATCCAGATGATCCTTCGCCTCATTCATCACCACCATAATATCGTAGGCAGGCTGATTAAATACCAGCAGTTTGCCGTTGCGATCGCTGATATTACCACGCGAAGGAAAATCCACCTGCTTCAGGAAAGCATTTGAGTCGGCGCTCTTCTTGTAGTCATCACTGGTAATCTGAAGCGTAAAGAGACGGATGATGTAGACGACCACGATAAGCACGGCCACCCCACCAATAACAAACTTTCTGTCAGCAAGATCGTTTTTCTCTTTCACTTCTTACGAATACTTTCGATTGCCATCATCAGCGCAAATGACAGAACGAAGCTGGCACCTGCACACGTTAACCAATGCTGCCAATTGTAGAAGTTGAAGGCCTCCAAGGCAAAGAACACCAGACAATAGACCATCAGCAGAATCGCACTAAAGGCAATGAACTTACCGACGCCCAAGGTATGAATCGACACCTCTAAATTCTCAGCCGAATCACGGGGAACAAACAATTCCAACAGATACGGCTGGATGGCTGCGAGAAGTGTCATGGAACCCGAAGCCAAACCGGGGGTGTTGGAGAACACGTCAACAGCAAGTCCTAATGCAAAACTCCACAACAGAATAATCCACTTCGGTATACCACGTCGGAAAGTGATGGTAAAATAGACATACAACAAGGGAATGGCTATATCAAATAGATGGATATGGTTCAGGATCAGCACCTGAACCAGACAAAGGACGACGAACCATCCCAAACGCTTGAAAAACTCTATTGACATATTTATTTCCTTACCTCTTGCCTCTAAATCTCTACCTGTCTCTGTTGGTCAGCGCCATCGAGTCGCGGGCAGCCTCAAGAAGCTTGGCCTGTTCGGCAACACGCCGGTCACTGATGACACAGACATCGCGCAGACAACTGAAGTCGGTACTCAGACGCAACTGCAACTTATACGACAGACCGTCGGCTGAATTAAACACCTTTTCAATCTGCCCCACCAGTACACCAGAGGGAAAGATTGAAGAATAGCCGCTTGTCACAACCCACTCGCCTTTCTTGAAACGGGCATGACGAGGCACATCTTCCAAATAGGCGATAGCAGGATCTCCCCCACTCCAATGCAGATAACCGAAATAATTGCTATTGCGAATAGAGCAGCTTATGCGCGACATCGTCGCATTCAAGGCGGGAATCACAACCGAGTAATGCTCAGACACGAGATAAACCACACCTACAATGCCATTACCACAGGCCACACCCATGTTCACCTCTACGCCATCGGCTGCACCCTTATCAATCGTCATCAGATTGTCGGGTTTGTGAACCGTGTTAGCCACTACCTTTGCCGGGATGAGTTTATACTGGTTGAGGAACTGTAATGTCTGGCGCTCTATCACCGTAGTGTCGTGTGTCGCCTCCGAATAAAGACGACGCAACTGGTCTACCTGCCTTTCCAGATAGAAGTTGCGCAGAGTCAGTTCCTCATTGGCACGTGTCATGCTGAAAAAAGAAGTAACATCACGCTCCACCTCATACATCTTTCCCACCGCCACATTGGCCGAAGAAAGCCATACACTGCCTTGATAACTGTTATATTTAAACAGCAACACGGCACTGACGACTTCCAGGAAGACGAAAAGGAGCCAATGATGATACTTCCTCAGGAAATCCAGCAGGTTGCTCATCTCTTTCCTCTTTCCGCTTTTCTCTTACCTCATCAGGAAGCTGAAACGATCGATATTCTTCAGTGCGACACCGGCACCCTTAGCCACACTGTGAAGAGGATCCTCAGGCACATGGAACGGAATATTGATCTTTTCCTGCAGACGACGGTCAAGACCTCTGAGCAGGGCACCACCTCCAGAGAGATAGATACCGTTCTTTACGATATCGGCATACAACTCAGGCGGTGTATTCTCGAGTGCAGACAATACAGCGTTCTCAATCTTTGATACGGTCTTGTCCAGACAATGTGCAATCTCCTGATAGCAGACGGGCACCTCCATAGGCAGCGCAGTAATACGGTTGGGACCATGTACCACGAAGTCCTCAGGGGCATCCTCACCCAGATCGGTGAGTGCAGAACCCACATGAATCTTGATGCGCTCTGCCATACGCTCACTAACCTTCACATTGTGCTGACGGCTCATATATTCCTGAATATCGGCTGTCAGATCATCACCAGCCGTACGGATAGAGTTATTGCTGACGATACCACCGAGTGAAATCACGGCAATCTCGGTAGAACCACCACCGATATCTACTATCATATTACCCTCCGGAGCCTCCACGTCGATGCCAATTCCAATGGCAGCAGCCATCGGCTCAAAAATCAGATAGACGTCACGACCATCGGCATGCTCTGCAGAGTCACGGACAGCACGGAGTTCCACTTCAGTAGAACCCGAAGGTACGCCAATCACCATACGCAACGAGGGTGAGAACAGACGACTACTGGTATGTACCATTTTGATCAGGCCACGCATCATCTGCTCACAGGCAGAGAAGTCGGCGATCACACCGTCGCGAAGCGGACGGATGGTACGAATGTTATCGTGTGTCTTCTCATACATCATCTTGGCCTTGGCTCCTACGGCAATCATCTTGTCCGTACGACGGTCGAGAGCCACCACAGAAGGCTCGTCTACCACGATCTTATCATCACTGATAATGATGGTGTTAGCCGTTCCGAGGTCCATTGCAATCTCCTGAACGAAACTAAAAAATCCCATTTTACTTTTTTACCTTTTTACTTTTTACCTTTTTACTTTTTCTCAAACCAAGCGTTGATAGCGGTATCATAATGACTGCTCACGCCAAAGGCACGGGTGGCGAACATACGGCGCTGGGCCTTGGTTGTCTCAGCACCCTGCTGGTTCAGAATATCAAGCAGCACACTATACTCAGCCTTGCTCGGTACGATAACCACATCGTTGAAGTTCTTTGCACCAGCACGGATCAATGAGATGCCACCGATATCAATCTTCTCGATGATATCTTCCTCGGAAGCACCGCTGGCCACCGTCTGTTCAAAGGGATAAAGGTCAACAATCACCAAGTCAATCTCAGGAATCTCATACTGCTTCATCTGAGCTTGATCGCCTTCATTGTCACGACGTCCAAGGATACCACCGAACACTTTCGGATGGAGTGTCTTCACACGACCGCCCAAGATAGAGGGATAAGTCGTCACATCCTCTACCTTCTGGCACTCATAGCCGAGTGACTCAATAAATTTCTGCGTACCGCCTGTCGACAGGAACTTCACACCCTCCTCATTCAGTTTCTTGAGCAGTTCGTCAAGTCCGTCCTTGTGAAATACCGACACCAAAGCGGTCTTAATCTTCTTTGTTTCAGCCATTTTTACTATTATAACGTTATAAATAATGCAATTAGGGTGCAAAATTACAAAATTCCCCGGATTAATCCCTCATTTTTCTCCCGAAAAAAAGATTAATCCTTGTTAAAATTAAGATAGGTCAAGCGTCAGTCTAAATGGAACACCTCCTGAATGGGTACGGTCACCGGCGAATTGTCGGGATTCACCTCCATAATGTCGGCCATCATATCCCACCATTTTTGGGTGATGGGATCCACGTTGTCAGTATCCTGTGAGTTTCCTTCTCCTTCACACTCCTGATAGCCGAAAAGGATGTTGGTTTCCTTGTCCCAGAAGATGCTGTAGTTACTGACGCCACCATCCTTGATCATCTTCACGAGTTCCGGCCAGATGGCTGCATGACGTTTCTCATATTCCTGTTCGCACCCCGGTTTGAGGTACATTTTAAAAGCAAATCGTTTCATATATTTCGAGAATTTTATTTCAACTTAGGTTTCAGTTCATCAGGTGAATCGTTGGTAAACATGTCCACCTTAGGCGCATCCTTTGTAAAGAGGTCGCTGACCACTTTAGGCTGGAGGGTCAGCGAGGGTTGGAAGTCATCACTCTGCATATAGTCGAGGATAGCCTGACGCATCTGACGGGCCACCAGACGATGTTCCAAATCAGAAGTAATGTCCATCGAGGTCATCAACAACTTGCCTTTCAGCACCTTAGCCTCCACCAACATACCAAGTTTCCGGCTGACATGCCAGGTGTCGATGGGCTGTATCGGCGACTGATAATCCTTGGGGAATTCCGTCAGGTTCATCACCTGAGCGCGGTTCAGCAGTTCCCACCAGTTGAGGTTACTCCAGTCGTCGGTAGGGAAATTATACTTGAACAACGGATGCTGCCGGTCGATATAGGCGCCCGTAGTATGCGGGGGACGCATCTTAAACCACGATGTATTCCAAAACACGGGCAGGTAATGCTGCACCACATCACGTCCGTAGCGCACCTTCCCAGCCGCCGTCAACAGCACCTTTCCGCCGTTTCTCAGCACTTTCATGGCCTCTGCATTCAGCGAATCCGCCAGATATACTCCAATCTCCTGACTCCTGTCTCCTGACTCCTGACTCCTATCTCCTGGATAAACCCAAAAATCCCAATGATTCTGGAGCGCCCCACTGAGAACAACGGTCAGTGTCATCTTCTGAGGTTTGGTAAACTTATCGAGCGGGAAGACGAGTGTGCCAAGACTGATGTTCTTACCCACGGGCAAAATCCCGTTGGCAAGGGAGCCGCCTGCCACTACCTTATTCTCGCCATCGGTAATATAATAGGAATTGCGGACAGAATTGACATTGGCACAATAGGCGTTCATTACCTCAATGGGCACTTTCAGTGTATCATCGGTCGAATAGACAAACTTGGGGAATTTGGCCAACGGCACGATTGCATTGCAGAATTCCCTCCATTCCTTCGCATCAGTATAGCCTTTCTCTTGCCAATGCACGTTCAACACACCCTCCAAAGCCGTCCCCTGACCACTATAGTCGTTGAGGGCCAATAGTTGGAAACCAGCATAGTCGGGCGTGCGCAAGTTGCGCTCAATCTCATATTTGTAACAGAGCGTCTGCAACTTACCACTCGCCATCAGAAACTTCTCTGCCATCTGTTCCATGCCGTTGTCACGCAACAGATCACGGAATATCTCGAAATTCCTGGCTTTATAAACACCTGTATACTGCGAAATCTCCTTGAAATCCGGGAAGGCACACCACTGGCCCTGTTCGTGAGCAATGATGGGCGAGTTATTATCCACCGTATCCTTATAGTTGCGCGGACGAAGGATCTGGTCATAGTAATTATCATCCGAATGCGGCGCATGACGATCCCAGTCGAGTCCACGGGCTCCACCCTTCACATGATACTCCGAGCCGTCATCCCAGGCCCAGCCCCCACCGACAGAGGCGCCGCAATAGAGTCGCGACGGATCGTATTTCTTCATTTCCTTCACCCAGTCGTTACAGTAGCTGACCCAATCGCCTGCCGGTTCATTACCAGCCGCCATCATCACAAACGAGGGGTGATGGCCATAGGCATCAACAATCCGTTTCGACTCCTCCAAGAGATATTCGTCAATTTTCTGACCACGACGCAACCGCACACCATGATTCGGCCACGATGGCCCCTCGGGCTGCAGATAGAAGCCCACCCTGTCGGCAGCCGCGAAGGCAGCCTCAGGCGGACAATAGCTGTGGAAACGCATGTGGTTCAGTCCGTAGGACTTGCACTTCTGGAAGATCTTCGTCCATGATTCCTCATCCATCGGAGGATAACCTGTCTCGGGGAAACAGCAATTCTCAACCGTGCCACGCAGCCAGATGGGATGATCATTCATGTAAAGTTGTCTGCCATCCACACTAATATTCCGCATGCCGAAAGTCGTCTCATAATAGTCATTCCCGAGGGAGATGCCGATACGGTAGACGGCAGGATGGAACTCGTCCCAAATATAGACGGAATCGATGAAATCCACGTCGTACTCGATGTGAGGCTCAGTACAATAGCGATAGCGTACGATGGCCTTGCTTGGATCGTCGCCATCCTTCACCACGGCTATCGTATAGTAATTATTATAGTCTCTAAAGCTATCCCAGGAGAACGGCCCACCGGCATCAAGGATCAGATGTACACGCCCATTGGTCAGGTCCGGCCGGATACGTACCTTTTCAATATAAAGGTCTTTCGGCTGGGCCCGCAATTCCATTGTACCGACGATACCGTTCCAATTGCCTTGCGTCTGGTCGGTCACCGAGTGAGAATCCTGACCTACACACACATTCTCGATACCATTATATACGCAAATAGCGATGATATTGCGCTGACCGACATTCAGCCAACGGGTAATGTCACACGTATGGGGCGCCGAGAGCGACATCTGGTGCAAAACCTTCACCCCGTTCACATAGATGGTCGTCTCGATATGCGGACGTTCCAGGAAGATCGTCACCCGCCTATTCTTCCAAGACGAGGGCACATACACACTTTTCTTATACCAGGCATTGCCCACATAGTGCGTCTCGGGCGTCAGGAAGAAGGGGAACTTCATGTTGCCCTCCACCCGATATTTCTCCATATAAGGATTGAAATAGTACGATGAGTCGTAGAGCGAACCCGTCCACTTGGTCTTTACTGATACAGGGTCGCCTTTGCCGTTGGTCAACAATGAGCCAGGCAGCATCACATAGTCATTGTAATGCAGGGAATCGCCCAACGACAACTCCCAGTCACCCGCCAGATTAATGGTCTCCTGTGCCCCCATGGAGCACCACCCCATCAGCATACCAAGCAAAAACGCCGCCCTCCGTCTCATCCTTCACTATTCATTTTTCTTTATTCATTATTCATTTTTCATTATTCATTAAAAGTGCACCAGTATACGGAACACCTTGCCCGGATTCTCCGCCCATTGCTGCATGGCCTCGAGTGCACCTTCCGGAGCCACGTCGCCGCTGATCAGCCTGTCCACTACTGACTCCAGACTTCCGTCTCCTGACTCCTTCAGTTTCTGCAGATAGTGGATCACGGCACGGAAGTCCGAGGGCTGTGCATTGCGCGAGCCACGGATATCGAGCTCTTTCTGCACGAAATATTTCGTCTGGAACGACACCTCACTCTTCGCATAGCCGATGCAGACCACGCGACCGGTAAAGGCCACCTCGTTGACGGCCATCTGATAGGTCGGCACGCTGCCCACCGCCTCGATCACCACATCAGGACCAAAGCCGCCGGTCAGTTCCAGCAGACGGGCATGCACATCCTCCTGAAGCGTGTTCACGGCGTAGGTGGCTCCCATCTCCTTGGCGAGTGCCAGTTTCTCGTCGTCGATATCAGCCGCAATGACAGTGGCCCCACGCAGAGCAGCACGCACCACGGCACCCATACCGACCATTCCACAACCAATTACCATCACCACGTCAATATCGGTCACTTGGGCACGGTTCACAGCATGGAAGCCCACACTCATCGGCTCTATCAGCGCACAGGTACGGGGATCGAGACCTTCGGCAGGGATTACCTTCTCCCAAGGCAGCACAAGCAGTTCACGCATGGCACCCCAGCGCTGCACACCGAGTGTCTCATTGTGTTCACAAGCATTCACGCGACCATTCCGGCAAGAGGCACACTTACCACAGTTGGTATAGGGATTCACGGTAACAATCATGCCGGGCTTCAGCATGTCAGGCACATTCTTGCCCACGCTGACAATCTCGGCGCCCACCTCATGGCCAGGCACGACAGGCATTTTCACCATGGGGTTGCCGCCGCGGAATGTATTCAGGTCACTGCCGCAGAAACCCACATATCTCATTTTCAACAACACTTCGCTGTCGCCCATCTGGGGCTCAGCCATTTCAATCACCTTCATCACCGAAGGCTCACTAATCTGAATTGCTTTCATTCAACTATTCACTATTCACTATTAACTATTCACTATTAACTTTTCACTCCTTTCACGTACGCCCGATAGCCGTAGCAGATGATGATCAGGAAACAGATCAACGGCAGCACAAACGATACGTTGACAGCCGGATGACCGAAGATCACCTCCTGGTCGATGAGCAGTCCCTGCAACGGTGGCATCAGAGCGCCACCTACAATAGCCATCACCAGGAAAGCGGCGCCTAAATGGGTATCCTTCGCATCGACATCCTCAAGGGCGATACCATAGATGCTGGGGAACATGATACTCATAAACAGACTGATCATCACTAGCGAATACAGTCCCAACATGCCCTCGATGCAGATGGCGCCGAGCGTGAAGATGCTGGCACAGACGCCGAACACAGTCAACAGCATACGGGTGTTTACCCATTTCATAAAGTAAGTGCCCAGGAATCGTCCTACGAGATTCAGCGACATGGCGCAGATATTAAACATCTGTGCCTTGGCCTTGTTAATGCCCAAGTGGTCGGCATACTGGATGATAAACGTCCACACCATGATCTGCGCTGCTACATAGCACATCTGGGCAAACACGCCCTCGCGGTAGATATTGTTGTGCCAGAGGTTCGAGAGCGTTGTGCCCACGCTATTGGTCTTACCGGCAGCCTTCTCCTCCTCACTCTGCGTCTTCGGCATCTTGGTCACGGCAATCACGGCCAACACAATGAGCACCACCAGTCCGATGGCCACATACGGGTCGCGGATCACGGCCAGGTCGTGCAGACGGATATCGGCCTTCTCAGCCTCGCTCAAGAAGGGGAAGATAATCTGTCCGGCCTCGTCGCGCTTGTCGGAGAGCAGCTGCGGCAGCACGATGAACGAGGCGACGGCCATGCCACAGAGCGAGCCCACGGGATTGAAGGCCTGCGCCATGTTCAGCCTTCGCGTCGACGTCTCCTTGTCGCCCAGCGAAAGGATGAACGGATTGGCCGTGGTCTCCAGGAAGGCCAGGCCGAAGGTGAGGATATACAGCGAGATGCAGAAGAACGAGAACTGCTGGTAGTTGGCCGCGGGGATGAAGAGGAACGCGCCGACGGCATAGAGCGCCAGTCCGAGCAGGATGCCGCTCTTATAGGAATAGCGCCTGATGAACAGCGCCGCCGGAATGGCCATCGTGGCGTAGCCGCCGTAGAAGGCGAACTGAATCAGCGAGGCCTTGGCGGCCGACAGTTCCATCACGGTCTGGAAGGCGGCCACCATCGGGTTGGTGATGTCGTTGGCGAAGCCCCAGAGTGCGAACAACGAGGTGACGAGGATAAACGTCAGCAGATACTTCTTCGGTATCAGTTTCTTTTTCTGCTCCATGTAATGAATATAAGATAAGTTTAATCCGCGTGCAAAAGTACAAAATAAATCCCGTACCGCCAAGCGATACGGGAATTATTTCTTTCAGTCCTCGTTGATGTCGCCGGCGTTCGGGTCGTAGTCATGGGACACTGGCTCCAGCGGCACTGCCCAAGAACCTCCGTGCGGGGCGTCAGAACAGCAGCGTCACCAGCAGCGGGATGGTCACCATCGAGGCCAGGGTGGTGATAAACGTCACCTCGGTAATCATCGTCGTGTCCTTGCCGTATTTCAGGCAGAGGATGGTGCCGTAGGTGGCCACGGGCATAGCGATGACCAGCGTGTTGATGTTCACCACAAACGCATCGAAGCCCAAGAGCCGCATCAAGAAATGCACCCCCACGGGCAGAATCGCCAGGCGCAGTAGCGTGGTGGCATAGACCGTGCCGTTGCCCAGCATCGTGCGCAGCGAGAGTTGCGACATCGACGAGCCGACGATCAGCAGGGCGGCGGGCACCGTGATGTTGCCCAGCATCGTGAGCGGCTGACTGACGGCCTCGGGGATATGGTCGATGCGGAGCGCCACGATGGCCATCGTCAAGTAGGCCGCCAGCATCGGCGTGCTGTAGAGCACCTTCTTCTCGAAGCGCTCCTTGTCGCTGCTCGCACCGCCCGTGATGAGCATCGTGCCGATGGTGAACACGGCGAACGTGTT
>Ga0247610_10001205_pt1 | contig 32643 bp, 54 predicted proteins | sample 174DNAGHGhighgp2_FD_193483 | JGI IMG/M metagenome (GOLD analysis project Ga0247610, IMG submission 193483) | Sheep rumen microbial communities from Palmerston North, Manawatu-Wanganui, New Zealand - 1742 DNA GHGhigh gp2 | ecosystem: Host-associated > Mammals > Digestive system > Stomach > Rumen...
TCGATGAATAAGAATTTTAATAATTTTATATAAATCTTGTAAAATAAACATATAATTATAGATAATATAGAGAATAGCTAAGCCCCTGCCGGATAGCTCTATTATTCAATAGATGAACCTCCGAATATGTGGAATTGTTACTAGAGAACAAACTTATCAATTATTAGTGCACTGATAATGGATAGTGGGGCGTAACCTTTTTAGTAGACTCGAAAGGCTTCAGATCTAGAAATAGATATGGCATAATTTTCGAGTATCAATAGCCCCGCACAAATCCCTGTCCGTCCTAGTTAGTTCGGCTGAGGTTCGCCCGAGTTGATTGCATCGTAACAATCGTGTAAGGGAGTAGTGAGCAGACGGTTATATCGCGTTCTTGAAATAACAAGAAGCTTAACAAGATTCTAGACTCTATTGTTAAGTTGGGCATCGTTTTAGAATTGGACTAGATGAAAAAAGAATGGTGGCACCATCGCCTAGCAGTTAGGGCAGAAACAGCATCCAGTAGGTCCTTTAGCCATGGGCTCTCAAGTAGATTTACTTGTACTGGAGGGGTTTATAATAGAAGCGAAGTGGACTTTTATTTAGGAGGAACCCCTTAAACATCATAACTGCTAGTCCATTTTTCTATTTTAAATCTTGACTTCTTTTGATAAATATAATATATTTATAAAGATATTAAAAATAGATAGAGGGATAGATGTTAAAATTAAAGAAAGTAATAGAAGCTGAAACCTTCTTATATGAACCAACTAAAATCTACAAAATTAATTCTATTTCAGAACTAAAAGGTTTGGCAAATAAATTTCCATTAAGAATTTTAGATGGAGAAAATGTATTTGTTTGGAAAGCTGAAGATTTAGATCATTCTAGTGCTAGAAGAATTCTTAAACCTTATATTTCAGATATAGATAATTATGAAGGTTTTATGTTAGAAAATAATTGTTTACTCAATGGAATGCTTAAGCATGGTGAACAGAGCTTAAAGAAATTTTCAAAAAAATTCTTTAAGAAAATCGAAAAAAATGGTTTAGGTGATTATTCATTTGAATGGAAATAATTTACTAATTTCGGAGTAGAAAATGAAGAAAAAGAAAAAAATATTTAGACCTGGTGAAGCTAGAGCTATTGTTTTCAATCTTTACCATAATGGTTTATTTAGACATAAAGTCATAAAAAATAAAAAGAAAGAACTTAAGAAATTCAATTTGAAAAAAGAATTAAGCCCTTATTTAAGTATTTTATATGTAAAGAAGTATTTAAATAAGGGTTTAATTTTTAGAGATCGTAGAATGAAGCGTTTAAGAAAAGACTCTAGATCAGTCATGTCTTGCTTAATTGGATTAGCACATAAAAATATTTATGTAGAAATGGCTTGTCATAAGCGCTTTTTAGAGATAATTAAAAAGTTAGATAATTGTATAACTGAATCTGTTTCGATATTTACACGAGGCTACAGAGATGGAAAAGACAGAAATAAAAAAGAAAAATAACTATCATAAAATGATTGACTTAGTAAAAGAAAATGTCAAAACAGAAGATTATAGAACTTATCTGATTAATAGATTAGAGGATCTGGAAGAATCTCTTATAGAAGAAGGTTTAGAAATAAATAATAGAAGCTTTAGAAAAACTATTAGTTTTATATGTAATTTAGAGCGAAGAAACATTTTATTAGATTTTTCTTTATTTATTGATGATGATGGAAATATCATTTTACAACGAACTGATAGAAATAATAATAAATTTTTATATATAAAATTTTCTAATAAAGAAAATTATTATATGAATAGAACTTCTGACTTAGAAATTACTTCTGGATTTTTCAAACTTTTTAGAGAAGTTAGAAACTTTTTACAATAATTTTATTATATATAATTTCGTTCTAAGAGATGTTAGAAATATGGAATATCGATATTTTTCGAGTCATAAAAAAGGCACTAAATTTTCAACTCTATCTGGTGATTTACGAAGAGCAATAGAAACTCAAGCTAATATAGATTTAGAAGCTCGTAAAAGATCTAGATATTTAGGACAATCATTTCAAGCTAAAAGTGTTCAAGATTATTTCTTTAACGATAAATGTGAAAAATATGCTAATTCTAGTGAAGAAGAATTAACTAAATTAAAAATTCTAGATTCTAAAGCTCTATATCTATTTCCATTACAAAAAGATAGATTTGCTTATTGGGAAAAACAAGCTAAGGAACAAGCTCAGAGAATAGATAAAAATATAGAATATCAAATGGCAGAACACTATATGAGTTATAATTAATCTTCTTTTGGATCTTTTGACTTCGGATAAGTCAATTTTTCTTAGGGATGGTTCTAAATTTTCATTTTCATCAAATTTAGCATATGATGTTATTTTACTAAGCTGCAGCTCCTTTAGATATAACCCCTACAACCCAATCTGCTTGCCAAGGATCATAATCAAAATAAATATCAAAATATCCAACACTAATTTCTGGAGTTGTTTTTCCAAAGAATTTTGTAGTTCCCCACGAAATAGTTGGAGTTCCAGTAATTTGAGCCATAATTTTGATCTGATTCAAAACACCTGAAGTAGGTGTTGGCAATACAAAAGAAGTATTTCCATTGATAGTCATAGTATAAACTGTATTGGCTTCTAAAGTTACTGAACCACTAGTAACAGTAATAGGTTGTAAACTTGACCAAGCAGCAGTTGTAATTTTATTTCCTATATCATCATACATTATAAAGTACCTTTTTAGAATTAGAAATTATATACTTAAAATTATTAAATTCTGTAAAAGTTGAAAAAAGAAAGGAGAAATTATGAAATTAGTATTTATAGATACTGAAACAACAGGTTTTGATCCAAAAACTTGTGCTTTAACGCAAATCGGATTTATTTTAGATATAGATGGACAAATAATTGGTAAGAAAATTTATAAAGTTAAACCATGGGAAGGTTGTCATTGGGAGCAATCAGCTATTGATAAAACTGGAATTACTCCAGAAATAGCTGCCGGATATACAGATAGTGAAGAAGTTTTCAAACATTTTAATTCTATTTTAGAAAAATATATAAGTAGATATGATAAAGAAGATAAAGCTTTTTTTGTAGCTTATAATGCTAGTTTTGATAATGATTTTATGCGTAATTGGTTCATTAGACACGCAAAAACGGAAAAAGATGCTCAATGGGGTAATGGTTTTGGAAATTTCTTCTGGACTCCATATTTAGACGTTATGCAAGTAGCTCTTATAAGAACCTTAAAACATAGAAGTTCTTTTCCAAATTTTCAACTCGGAACAGTTTGTAGATGTTTGGGCATAGATTTTAATGACGAAGAAGCACATAATGCTTTATATGATATTGAAAAAACTAGAGAATTGTTCTACAAACTTAAAAAACCTTCTGAATAGTTAATTTTAAGAATTTTCGAACTTTTTCTGTATCAGTTGCTTTACTAGAAATATTTAAGCTATCAGAATAACCAAAACAATTTCCATCTCTATCAATAAAACCTGCGGAGGTAATATTCTGATTTGAAGCTATTTCTGAATGTTTTATATTTATATCAAATATAATAACTTGTTTTTCATTTAGAATTAAGTATTTTTGCATATTTTTCCTTCCTGATAAAAATTTTATTATTAATAATAAATATAAAATAATTAAAAAATCTTTAAAATTTGTAAAAAAATCTTGTAATTATAAAAAGATGATTTATAATTGCTAAAATGAAAAGAAGAACAAAAGATGTTAAATGAAAAGATGAATATTAAACACACTCAAGAAACTTATCAAAATTTTCAAAATCTTAGAGGAATGAGAGGATTAGCTGCTGCAGTTATTAGACAAGCATTTGAAGATGCTGATAAAACTTATGCTCCTTTAATAACTTCAGTTATCAAAAGAGTTAAAGTAGAAAGTAGACAACTTTTTGGAGAAATAGATAAAGATGGTAAGATATTTTCTAAGCCTACTAAAGAACAACAATTTGGTAAGAAAAAAGCTAAGCCAAGATTGCTAGGAAAAATAGTTGGAAATAAAATATATAAACCTACTACTTACAAAACTATAGAATATGATATAAAAGAAATTGAAGATTCTAAACAAAAATTAGTTTATCAAATTGTAGATTGTAAAGGTAGAATTTTTGGTTATATTGAAAGAAATAAAATTTATCAAGCTACTTTCAGATATAAACCAGAAAATAAAAAAGAATTAGATTTTGATATTATAGAAAAGGAAAAACCGAAGACAGCTAATACTTCTACTTTAACTAAATTTGAAATCAACAGTGCTAGATCTTTTATTTTAGGAGAAACTAAAGAGTGGAGAGATTCATTAAATTATTTTTGTGATTTAGCTGATCTAGATCCTTTATATATAATAAAATTGGCTAAACAACGTTCTTGGTATAAAGAATATATGAATGAAAGTAGATTGAAAGGTGAAATAATATGCCAGCTAGAAAAACGACCGATGAAGCTAAAGCGTTAAGTAAGCTTATTGGCACAAGAATTAAGCTCTATCGAGTTATGCGAAATTTAAGAATGGCTGATTTAGCTAAAGCATTAGATATTTCCGTCAATCAAGTCCTATTAGACGAAAAAGGACATGGAGATATCAGAGTAAGTAAACTAAAGCAAATAGCTGATTATTTTCAAATTCCGATTTACGAGCTCTTACCTGAACCAAATTCAGATGAAATTTATCAACCAATTTCAAATGAAATGATTCAGCTCATAAGTTATATGATGAAAAATAATGTAAATGTTAAAGAAGCTTATAACATTATTAAAGATTATAAGCGTGAAGGTTTATTATAAATAGAAGGAAAGATAAAAATGTCAGATGTAGAAACTATTTTAGCTAAAATGCGTGAATCCGAAGAAAGAGAAGGTTTCGGGGAAACAGAAAATATAGAGAAAATTGCTAGAGCTAAAAATATGATGTTTGGATTAGAGAATTGGCAAAGATGTCCTTGCGATGGACAAAATGAAGAAAGATTTTGTGGATCCGATTTATGTCGAGAAGATGTAAATAGAGATGGCGTATGTCATTGTCACTGTTTTACTAAAAAATAATTTTTAATAATTTTATTATGTATTAAAGATCACATGTTTTTGTTTTAGTATATTGTTTACATTTAACTATCCTTTTTGGGTGAGGTTTCTGGAAACAGAAACCTCATTTTTTATTGGAATTCAAAATTAGCTCTTGAAAAACTGTATAAATAAAATATATTTAATTCGTTTTGAAAGACTGAATTGGAGAAAGATATGATTCAATATACCTTAGACAGTTTATTCCAACATACTTTAGAGGATAAAGTACTAGAATATAGTCAAAAATTAGGTCGTCCAGATCGAATTATGTATGATAAAAGAATTAGAGATGGACATTATACAGCTATTTTAACATATGACGATGATCATTCTAATGTAAAGGTTATGTATAATACAGCTCAAATCTTACAAGAACAATTAGTTGAAACAAATGCTAATTTCAAAAAATTGATAGCAAGCATGGAAAAATTAAATAATACTTTAAATAAGCATTATAAATTAAACAAGCTTGTTTAATTTTGTAAACTAAATTAGAAAGGGGAAATAAAATGGCTGAAGCAGAAAATGTAGTTATAAAAATGACAGAACCAGATTATCAAAATTTATATTTTGATCCACGGACTCCAAAAGCTCAATTAGAAGCTTTGAAGAAAGAAGCTCAAAATATGCAACAAATGATAGATCAGTTAAATATTCTTAAAGAAGTTAAAAATGAATTTGATAAAGAAAAGAATATTTATGCTAGAATGGATTTAAGTAATGAATTAGCTAGTTTGGTTAGAAGATTAGACCATTATCTTAAATATGCGAAAGACTAAGAATGATACGAGCGATCTTTTGCGACTTTGATGGTGTATTAGCTAGTTGGAGAGATTGGTACAGTAACCCATATCATTTATCTTCACCTGTTAATAATATAGAAAATAAAACTATACAATGTATAGATCGATTCGCTCCAAAAGATACTTACTTTATACCAACTAGCTCTTGGTCAGCTCGATTCTTAAAAAATATACGTTCAGTAAATGACTGGTTAAGACAATTGAATTGTCTTAACCTAAAAGAATTTAAATTTCCAATTTTACAATCATACATACCTAAACAAAGTTTACCAACTTCCGTTATACATAATGCTAAAGAATATAGACCTGCTCTTATAAAAGCATTTATAGAAGGAAATAATATAGACCAACATATTTGTTTAGATGATGAAAGTGAAAAGTGTTATATCAAATATGGATTAAACATCATTAAAACAGATCCTTATGAAGGTATTACTTTTAATAACATAACTAAAATTTATGAGGTATTCGAACAATGGAAGACTCAAAACTAAAATCAACTTGTACTTATTCGCATAGTAGCTCTTTTTGCTTAGAGGTTGGGACTAGTAATTCGCTTAGTGTTCCAGTAGACGCAAATTCTTACTACTATGGCTATGGCTATAGTACATTTCCTGCACAAAAAAAGCTAGATATTAAAGTCTTAAAAAATCTAGTCAATTCTATAGCAATGGAAGAAGATATTAATTTGATCAAATCTTACGCTAAACAGATTTTGGAGATGTTAAATGAATAAATGTCAATGTTTTTCTTGTAGACATCACGAAGAACCTAGACTTTTGAAGTCTTATTTCGTTGGATATGCTTCTGCTTGTGAGTGGTTCTTGAATTGGGCTCAAAGAAATAACATAAAAATGGGTTCTATTGGTGACGAAAAAGATGACATTTCTACTATATATGCCGAAATAAAATGTAATTATGACGATACTAAATCATTAATGTCTGAACTTCCAGATATTGAAGATGGCTTCAATGTAGAATTAGAATATCAAAATGCTCAAGATAAAATCAGTGGCTTGGAAGCAGAATTAGAAGAAACGTTAAGAGTTTTATATAATGCTTCGGAAGAAAAAAGAGATTGGATTAAAATCAATTTTCCAAATATTTATGAAAGGTTAAAATAAAATGAATCCAGATTATTTAGATTTTTCTAAGTTCGAAAATCATAAAATAACAAAATTAGATAAATTAAAAGAATTTTTATCTGTTGTATTAACTGTAATTGGAATAATAGTTACTGTAATAGCTCTTATGATTCTGATGCATTGGGCAATTGCTCCTCTAAGAGAAAGTCATTGTAAAAGAGATGCTACAGAATTACATTTTGAATATGAGTTTTCTAAAGGTGATTTTATATCCGGATATAATTGTATTTATATTTTACCGGATGGAAGAAGAGCTTTTAGAGAAGATTATCGAGTAATAGATAATGGAAATTATATAGATCTAGATTAGGAAGAAATTATTTTACTAATTCATTTAATAGATAAAGAGGAAAGAAAAATGTCAGAATCACGTAATCTTTATAGAATAGTTTCTTATCGAAAAGATAACGGGAAATTAGAACTTCATAATATATCATATTCTAAAATGCTGAATTATGGTATGTCTACTACCGGTATTTCTTCTAACGAGCCTTTAGATCATTATCGATTAAAAGTAGATAGAAGTTCTGGTATGCTAGATAAAGATCAAAAATTGATCTTTGAAAATGACTTAATAGAAAATTCAAAACATCAACAATTTTTAATTGAATGGTGTCAGGATAAATTAGGCTTCGTATTACGGAATTCTAATCCTGATGATACTCTAGAGTCATTAGATATTACAAATCAAACTTGGACCTTGATTGGTAATAAATATCAAAACGTTAAAAAATATAAAAAGATCATTGGAGAGTAATATGGAACGAAGGAAACCTCAATGGAAGTTTGAAAAAGATCAGCAAGATAAATACATATATCTAAATAACTTCTTAGGGGATTCAGTTCGAGCTATTTCAGTAGAAATTAAAAATACAGAAATAACTAAAGCAGTTCTAGAATATTGCAATCTTATTAATCCTAATACAAATGACTATTTCTAGTGAAGAACTAATATAACGATAAGTTAAAAGGTTTTAATTTAATAATTTTAGTTATAGATAGATTAAGAGGTTTTTATTAAAGTGAAAAAAGATTGTTCAGTAGTGTTAAATTGATTGAGAGCAGTTAAAACTTTCACTGATATCTAAAAATAAATATATAGATTTAATTAAATAATTGTTAAAAGAATTTGTAAATAAATATAATAACAGATTAGGTCCATTAGTGGATCAGATTTTAACTGAGAGGAAAATATGGATATTAAAAAAGAGTGTATTAATATTTCTAAAGGGAAAGATTACAAAGAGCTAATGCTTTTTTTGCAATCTGAAATTTTAAAATCTCTATTTAATTTCAACAATTATAGTTATAGTTGGAATGGAAAATTTAATGCTGATCAAAAAGGTTTCTTAATAAGTTATAATTTTCCAATTCCTTATAAAGAAACTATTAAAGACCTAAATGACTATCACAAAGAAGTTCGTGCTAAAATGAAGAACTTCTGTCAAAATAATAAGTTGAAATTGAAGAAAATCAATAAAAATAATATAAAAGAAACAGCTAGTGATATAGTTATAGATTTAGAATTTCTATTCTTATAAGATTTCTAGAAAACGAGAAATGAAAAGAACTCTTTCAATTTTTACTCGTTCAAAAATAAATTTTGTTCAATTTATGAAATATGGTCTTGAGAATAAAAAATGGAAGATCCAAAAAAATTTAATATCTGGAAAGATATGATAGAAAGCATAGAGCCTCAAGAACAAATTGACTGTTTACGAGCTTTAGAAGTTAATATTTGTAATGTTTGTAATATGAGATGTTCTTTTTGTCCACAGAGTCAAGGGTGGAAAACAACGGCTCCAAAATATATGAATTATGCTGTAGCTTCAGAAATAGCTCGACAATTAAAAGAAATCAATTTCAAAGGTTATGTTTGTATAGCTGGATGGGGTGAGCCAAGTTTAAATCCAGATTTTGATAGAATTATAGACCTATTTAAAGAATTTCAACCTCAAGTTATTACTAATGGAAGAACACATACTTCTAAATATTGGAAAGAGATTTGTTCTAAGGTTCAAGTAAAAATATCAGTTCATGATTGGGAAAATTTAGAATATTATAAAAAGAAATTCAAAAATACTAATGTTTGGTTGAGAAATCACGACATTAAAAATCCAGAAATGAACTTATATAATCGAGCTGGATATATGAATAAACCAAAAAGAAGAATTAAAAGACCTTGTTATTTAATGTTCTATAAAGTAACTATTGATACTGATGGTTCTTATTATCAATGTGAAGCTGATTGGGCACGAAAATCAAATTCTTTAGATAATATATATAGCTGTTCTATTAAAAATTATTTTGATAGCGAATTTGTTAATAAAAAGCGAGCTAAAATGTTAGAAAAAGAAGGTCGCCAAGGTTTTGAATGTTGTAAAAATTGTGATATCAATGGACTTTTAGTAGGGGAGAAATTTGTTGAGTTCTGGAAAAAGAAAAATCAATAAACTTAAGCGCTGGGGTTATCAATTTAAGAATTATGGAATAGCTAGCCAAAATGAACCGGCTTCAGATATATTGATTACTTGTAATTGTCGTTTATATCCAGATATGAAAAAGGCTTATGATAGATTCGGTAAACTTTTTAATCTAGAGGAAAATGAATTTATTTTAACTAATGGTGGTGAGAATGCTATGAAGATAGCTCTTCTAGCTTTGAAACCTAAATCAATGGCTTGGTTTGTTCCTACGTGGAAAATGCCAGAAGTATTTTGTGCAGCTCTAGATATAAAACCTATAATGTTAAATTTCCACCAAAAAGAAAAAGAAATTTATGCTGAAGATATTGATAAAGAGTGTGATATTTTCTATAGTAATATGGGAACTTCTAGCTTATTTAAATATTATGGTAGTTCAGAACACCTCGGATTTTACGAAAATTGTCGTTATCAAATTTTAGATCTAACTTATATGAATTTTGAACGAATTAAGTTCCATTTAGATTGCCGGAAGAATCATTTAGAAAATACGATATATATTGGAAGTTTTGATAAATTAGCTGGATGTGGTTTACGATTAGGATTTATAGTTTTTCCAAAATCTTTTAACGACGCAATGCAATTACAGAGAGAACAATACATAAATATGTGTGCTTATGAATGGCTCTTAAATATTACCAAATCTCAATTAAAGTTCTTACCATCTAATCCAATTCAAGATTTCTTAGAAGAGAATGCTCTTTCATTATCAAAAGGTTGGAGCTTAACCGATAATTTCATTACCATTCCACAACATATAGAAGCTAATCTAAATGAAGTCCATTTTCAAATAGATGGACAAGAATATACCAAATTTGGGCAGCCAAGTAATGACATCGAAAAACGAATTTTGTTTCCAATAATCAAACAGGCTTTATATAATGACCTCTAAAATAAAAGAAAGAATTGATACTATTTCACATTATGTAGATATCGATAATATAAAATTACCTAGATCTGTTAAATTAGAACTAACAGCTATTTGTAATCATAAATGCATCTATTGCTCTTTACCAAAATTACAAGAAACTTTACCAATAAAATTTATGACTATTGATCTATATAAAAGAGCAGTAGATAATTTAGAAAGTTTGAAAATACAAGAGTTAGGTCTATTTCATATGGGTGAAGGAACCTTACATCCTCAATTTAATGATTTAGTAAAATATGCTTCTAATAAAAAATGTTTTGAGATATTTATCACTACAAATGGAACTAAATTAGATGCTCTTAAATATTGTGTCGAACAAAATATCAAATCAATAAAATTTTCTCTTAATGGATATAATAAAAAAGTTCATAAAGAAGTTACTGGAATTGATGACTTCGAATCTGTAATTAGTAATCTAAAAGAGTTAATAGCTTATCGAAATTTTATTAGATCTAAAACAGAAATATCAGCTTCTTCTATTTATTATGATAATCTAGAACAAGAAGAATTTGCTAGAAAAATAGCTGATATAGCTGATACCTTCTATATGACACAAATTTACAATCACGCTGGTAAAGTAGATAATAATTTTATTGAGTTAAAAAATTCCCCTTATCTAATCATGAATATGTGTAATAAACCCTGTTATGGATTATTCACTTTAGGTCATATTAAAGTAGATGGAACTATAAATATGTGTCGGTTTGGAATGGATCATGAATTCGATATAGGTCATATAAACGAAGGTTTTGACAAAGTATGGTTTGGATCTAAAGCTAATGAGATAAGAAAAAAGCATTTGGAAGATCAAATAAAAACTTGTAACAAATGCTTAGGTTTGAGTTTGGGTAAATAAAATGACAATTGTTTCTGTTCAACCTCTATATAATTGTAATTGTAATTGTTCATTCTGTTATCTAGGTGATTTACGGGAAGATAGAACTGTTTTGAATATAGAGACTCTAGAAGATAAATTAAGAGATATTAAATTTCAAACTAGAATTGAACAAATAGATATTTTTGGTGGAGAAGTATCTCTTTTATCGGAAACTTATTTAGAAGCATTAATTCTAACTTGTGCTCGTTTTTCAAATCAATTAACAATAACTAGTAATCTTCAAAATTTCAAAATCTTAGATAAGATCAAAAAATGGCAAAGATCTGGTATTAATATAGTTCTAGCTACCAGTTGGAATCCAGAAAGACCTGACAATAAAAGAATTGAAAATCTATTAACATCTGGAATGAAATTTCCACAGGATTCTAGCATTCTAACAGTAATTTTACCTGAAATAATAAAGAATGGTTCTACGTGGCTCCTACAGAGATTACAGACATTTAATTTACCTGTTACTTTATTACGTTATTTTCCATCTATCAAAAATAGTTATTACAACCTAACAAGTAAAGATTTTGAAGAATTTATGATACAGGTTGGAAGAGATTATCTAACTAACAACTATACATTTTCTCTAAATAATTTTGAATATTTTGAAGAATTCATTAATCCGATGCTAGGATCTAATATATTTATTATGCCAAATGGTAATCTAGCTTGGATCAAATATAATGGACTAAATGAGTATTTTTATGAAACAGATAAAATAGAAAATTGGAAATTAGAACAAACATCAGAAGAACTTCAATATTATATGTATTGTTCAACTTGTAAATATTATAAAAGATGCTTAGCAGAACATCTGAATTTTAATGATATTGGAGAGCATTGTTGCGGCTTGAAAAATCTATTAGATTGGTGGTACAATGAAGGAAAAGGTTTGAAAGAGAAAAGAGATGTGGTTAGAAACAATTAAAGATATATGTCGAGCTTTATTGATTTTTTGGTTCTTATTCATTTCTATAGTTTCGATATATATTTTTATCCAGTTATATCAATATGGATATTTTGAAAGTAAAAATTTTATATGCGTGGTTCAAGATGTTGACAAAAGCTCAGAAGATTAAACTGATTCTATTTACTATGTTCTATGGACTCAGAGATGGAATTCTTAATCCATTGGTATTTTTAATAAATCTACCTCTAAAGCTATTTAAGAAAAAGATAGCTTATTTTGAAGGTTACTCTTCTATTATCGAAAAAAGAATTCGATATATAAACAAAAATAACTTAAGATCTATTACTAGACTAATAAAGAAAATAAGGTCTTTCAAACATGGCTAAGCTACATTTCTATTACGGAACAATGGGTGCTGGTAAAAGCACCTCTTTATTGTTGATGAATTATAATTATAGAAAAGCCGGTTTCAAACCTCTAGTTATCAAACCACAAATAGATATTAGAGATGGGAAATTTGATGAGAAAACTGGTTGGGGTATAATACAATCGAGGATTATAAATGATGAGACGCCTGCTCTTTACGTTCGCGACTTCAATTATCATAGCTTTGACAATTGCGATTATAATGTGTTATTAGTTGATGAAGCTCAATTTATGAGTCAAGAACAAATATATCAATTATCAGAAATAGTTGATAAGAAAAATATACCGGTGATTTGTTTTGGATTAAAAACCGATATCAATGGTAATCTATTTGAAGGTGCAGCAAAATTACTTGCTATTGCAGACCATATAGAAGAATTAAAATATGTTTGCGATTGTGGAGCTAAAACTGTTATGCATCTTAGATATGTAAATAATATATTAGATAAAGGTGGGGATAGTGTTGCCTTAGAAATTGGGAACATAACATATAAAAGTGTCTGCCGAAAATGTTGGAAAAAAGAAATGGAGAAATAGATATGAATACCAATAGACTTATTTTAGAGATAGATGGTGCTGCTGGTACTGGTAAATCTACACTTATCAATCTTATAGAAAAGAATTTATTTAATGATCCAGAAGCTAGAAGAATGTTCAAAGGTTATACTATTGAGGTTTATGAAAAACAAAATGGTAAAGTAAAAAATACAGCTAAATTCTGGAAAGTTCAAGAAGACAAAGTTCTAGTAGATGAAAGACAGATCATAGGTGAAGGATCTGAAATAGGTCGTTTAGTAGAAACCAAAACTTACGAAGGGAAATAAATGATTAAAACAGGTTTACCTTATTCTGCTGAAAATATGTCCGACATTTATGACAATGGAGCAGAGGTGGATATGTCAAATCTTCATTTTCCACCAGAAGTAGATACTAAAGATATTATTAGAACTTGTTATATATATCTTCGTAATACTAATTTTAATAATACTAAGTTAGATTTTTCAAATTGTTCAAAAGAGTTCAAATTTAAATTCTTATACAATTATCTATTTGGAGATATTGTTTTAGAAAAGCAGCAATTATTAGATGATTGGATCTATCTTTTATTTTTAGCTGTAGGATTATTACAAAAAGGAGATTATGATCTAACTGAAGAAGAAGCTAGGGAATTTATCCAGCAATATCAAGAAGATGTAAAAGAAACTTTAATCTTTCTAAGTTCTACTTTAATATTTATATTATACAAACTAGATAATAACATAGTTGCAACTAAAGATATTGAACCAACGGATTATGAAAAGTTTAATGCCAATATCTATAATCTTATTAAGCACAAATTGTTTCAGCACCTAATCTTAATGGTTGAAACTTCTCCAAAATTCTATACGAAGTATTTTAAACAAGAGAATAATGATCTATTTGATGCGTGTTCAATGACTGATTATTATAATTTAGTTAATACTTTATTTAGCCAAACGAAAGAGTCTTTTAGTAAAATATTAGATCAAATAAAAATATTTGAAGAGAATACGAAATGCCAATGAGCTCTGAAGATTATCAGAAGACTATAACTTATGGAATAATAAATGAAGATTTTATTAGTCCAATAAGTTATTCCACTCAAGATCATTATTTATATTATGGAAAAGACGGAAAAAAGACTGATAGAGCTTTTATAACAAAGACTTATATATATTCTTTAGAAAAAAGAGCTTGGGTCAATTCCGGTAAACAATGGATTTGGGTCTATGGACCTGTTAAAGAAGGCGAATTTCTTATGACTTGTAGTCTAAAAGGAGTTGCCATTGCTATTGATGCTAAAGAAGTAGCTTTTGCTAAAGCTCTTCAAACTAAAACTAGTAGGGGGATAGATAGAGTAATTGTTGAATTTTTATAACCATCGAATTTTTCTAGACTTTGAAATGTCTTTAGATGATGTTCATTGCGAAATCTTAGATTCAAATGTTCTTAATATAGATCTAATTTCAGACTTTTATAGAAATACTAAAGTTATAGATAAATTAGTAATCAAAGACTTAATTGAAGATAAGAGTCGTAGAAATATATTTATGACTGAAGAACAATTTAAGTATTTTTGTTACCAATGGTGGTTAAAAACACATAATAATAAATCTTCTTTCTTTAGTTCTTGGCTCTATGACTATTATAAATGTATAGAAGAATATTTGAAGCTTTGTGGAGAACATAGAGATCAACCTACTTTATTACCAAAAGATCTAATACTTTCCGAACTGATTAACTGTATGAATCATTCTAGAACTTTAGATTTTACAGATAGCTCTATTTCTAAAATAGATTTTTCGGAAGTAGAGGACTTAGTTCCTGAAATATCTTGGATTATTAATGAAGCTTTTTTAGATATGATAAAAGGAGAAAATATAAAACATTTAGACATTTTGAATAAATATATAAAAAGAAATGTAGATGCTATGCAATATGAAAATTCTGCTATCAATTTCTTTATTAAGGATACAGTAAATTTCAAGATCAATCTAAAGAATCCAACTGTATATAATATTGATTATAAGAATCCAAATAGCTTCTATTATTTCTATAGCCCAGTACAAAGAGAAAGAGTTAGAACTAATTATAAATACATCTTACAAACGTTTGAAGAATGTCATCATCGAATCTAGAACAAATTTATATCAAAACTACTGAAAGTTGTCAATTACATTGTTGGCATTGCTATATCAATGACTTTCGACAACAGAAAAGCTTTTTCGACTTAGATAAAACTATTCAGTGGTGTCAAGAATATATTCGAATTTTCAATAAACGACCTGAAGATATTTTATTTACTTTCCATGGTGGAGAGCCTTTTCTGGATGATTTACATAAACTGCAATTATTTATAAATGCTTTTCCAGAGTCAAATTTTATAGCCACTACTAATTTATGCTTTCCATTAACTAAAGAATTCGTCAATTTCATTAAAGTTAATTTTATAGATCCTACCACAAATAGACCTTATATCAAAACTAGTTGGGATCATAAAATTAGATTTTCGAATCCTAAACAATTAGACTTATGGGAGAAAAATGTTAGATGCTTAATGGACGAAGGAATTGACGTTCACGTCACTATTTGTTTAACTTCTTTATTAATAAAAGAAATAAATCCAAGATGGTTATTCGAATATTTTGATAATTTAGGTGGAGTTAAGAGCCTAGGTTTAGAGAGACTGACTCATAATACAACAGAACAAAAAGATCTTATACCAGATTATGAAAAATTAGATCGCTTTTTGTATAAAATGTTTCTATTGAATGGTAGCAAATATCCAAACTTCAAGATTGAAATGTTTGAAAATATCAAACTAGCTATATCTGGAAATTTTATAGGATGTAGAAAAAGACAATGTATGAGTTCCGTTCTAACTATCAATGCAGATGGAAGTATCGGTGGTTGTCCGAATTCTTCTTTACTAAATTCTTATACCAATATAAATGAAAGTCCAATTCAGATACTTAAAAACAGATGTAGAGAATGTTTAATTAAAAAAGAACAGATTCGAAATGAAAAATGCTACCTCTGTTCTTTATTTAAATATTGTAATGGGGATTGTCATCAATTGAGTTGGCAAAATAATATCTGTCCAGCACCCAGAAGAATCTTAAAACATTTAGCAGAAAATCGTACTATCAGATTAAAAAGTAAAATAGATAGAGAGTTGCTAATTTTGAATGCTATCGAAAATAAAGAAGTTCCTTTACCAGATCTGAAAAAATTAAGTTTAGATCAAATTCAAAAAGGAGATCTATCTTTTATTAATAAAGAACAAAAAGCTAATTTCATTTTCCCACAAAAGATTAGATATTCTATCTTCAAACATAAACTATCTGGTTCTATTGATTCAGATATATCTTATTATTGTTATAATCTTCCTTTTGCCTATTATAAAGAGCATTTAGTTAAAGATAATGAATTAAGATATGATGAAAATGAAAATGAATGGACCAGCGGCGCTAAAAATATTAGATCAGTAAATTTCTTAATCGAAGATATTGCTAAAGATGGATTCAAACAGCCTCTTATATTTTTACTAACAGAAGAAGCACAATTAGTCCCCTTATGCTGCTCTACAAGAATAATGATAGCTTGTTATTTACAACTACCAAAAATTCCAGCAGTTATTGTTTTGCCTAAGGGTTGGCGTCCAGTGGGGAACAAAGATTGTAAAGAATTAGCTCGAGATATATTAAAACCAGAAATTCTTATTTAGTATCTGCCATTGTTGGTTAGAGCATATTGTCTACATTCAACTACTGTCATACTTTCTACTTCTCTTTGAAATTGTTTTTCTAAATCGTCAGTTGGACTTTTTAGAATTGGATTCAAGTCTTTAAGATATTCGTTATTCTTAAAGTCCTTCAAAGTCAAATCTTCGCAATATATTTGTGGTTGTTCATTACAGTATAAAGGCATCATATTACGCTTAAAAGCTATAGCTCTACTTATTCCAGCTAGCTCCGCATTCTTCCCTACGCTATTAACTATCATAGTAGATCTAGCATATTGTTGGTTATGATCCCCAACTAAAATTGTACCAACATAACTTTGTCTGTTACTAATTTTTAATGTATGCACAAATATCTTCATTTTATTACCTTATCTCGATCCCTGTTCACTAATTTTTATAAAATTTACAGATTTCTCTTGACTCTTCAAAATTTATATGATATAAGTTGAAATAAATATATTATTTGTATCGATGATAATATATTTAACTAATTGGTAAGGAAAACATTCAAAAAGGAGACAATAATGCCAAATTACCGAAAAGAAGTTGTTAATAGCAAATATAACCTGTTCGAATGGGGTAAGCGGGAAGGCTTAACCAATAAAGATTTAGTAGAGTATTTTGATGTGAAATGCGCCACTAACTTATATAACTATAGAAATAATAAGCTTGGAGCTGCTTTGATTCGAAAGATCGATCAGATTTTTGAAAATTCAGTGGATAATCCAGAAGAATATTTATGGGAGAATTGCCCATTCCAACCAACTAAAGCTGGTGGACGCAAAAAACAAGCACCAGTTAAGCATATTAAAGTAAAAGATTTATCTTTGGAAGAAAAACAACATTATGGGATTGTAGACATTCAAAAGAAAGAGTTTAAGGCTCTAGGTCGAACTCGTATAAATCTTATTACAGTTGAAGACATTTTTATGACTTTGGCTAAGGGAGAAAGAATCTATCAAGAAGATTCTAGCTACAGTTATCAAATGTTGATTGAAAATGGTAGCTCAGCTATCATTAAATATCGTGATAATGAACCAGTCTTCTTAAGCCCATCTTTAGACTTAGCTCAATCATTTTATTACTACGAAAAAGAGCAACTTCAGATTCAAGTTGGTAAAACTTATATTAGTCGTAATAATGAAGAAGTAATGATTATTTCTGGTGCTGGTAATGATTTCAAAGGAGTAATAATTGGAAATCCTACTCTTCTATCTTATAATGTTAATGGTATTTATCAATCTGATGATTTAGATAATTTGAAAGATAACAGTAAAGACTTAATGGGGGAGAAATATTAATATGGCTAGATATCGAATTCTAGCATTAGTGCGAGCTACTCCGGTAGAAGAACGAGACCTCAAAGTAGTTTATGCTTATGCTGATAAAATTACTAAAGAGCAACTTCAGATTTGGCAAGAAAAATTACGAACTAAGTATTGCGATTCATTTATTATTAGCTGGCAAGAGATTGAAGAAGAAGAACAAATAAACGAAATCTAACTACAAATTGCTTTCCATATTCTGTAAATAACTATTGTTAATTTTAATTTAAGAGAGGATATTTGAATGAAAACTCAAGAAGAATTGAAACTAACATATGACGCAGAATATGGAAAGTTTCTTTTAAATATGAGTAATTTTATTAATAACTTACCTTTATGTTATTTCGAAAGAACAGTTGATCAAGAGTTAACCTCATTTAATATCAATAATAAATTGATTCTAAATAAGAAGTTCAAAATCAATCCTACAGAAAATAAGTTAGAAACGATATATAGTGGTTATTATAAAGCTAGTTTATATGATTTATCCGTTGAAATAGCCCCTGAGGGTGCTGAAAATCTTTATAAGTTAGTGGAAAAGAAAATTAGTTCATATACCAAAGAATCTTTAGTTCAAGAACAAAATGTTAATCTAATTGAACAATTAGAAAAAATTAACAAATCTTTTGAAGAGTTATTAGTAGAAGAAAATGAATCAGCAGATAAAGAAAGGAACAATGCAGTACCTTGCTAATATTCGTGGCATTCAAGAAACGTTAAGTTTCTTAGCCAAAAATCTTCTAACTTCTAATGGAAAACCAAATAGAAGATATACTCTTAAAGAGTTTTATGAAGATTGTTTAGCTTATTTCAAGGAACTTCAATATAATAATCGCTTACCTAAAGATATCGATCTAAGGAATGAATTTAGTTTCGATATAGATAGGGAACAACAAACTGTTCAAATCAACTTTTCTGCTAGATTTGAAGATTTCTTAACTAATGATGGTAATTATATTTATCTAGAAAATGTAGAAGGAGTAAATTTTGATGAATAAAGTTCTATTCTTGGTTCTATTGTTAAGTGCTTGCGCAAGTAATGATATGACTTGTCCTGCTAATGTTAATAGCCCTAACTGTGGTTCTCATAGTTATACTACTTCGGAACCAGTTGAAGTTATATATAGAAATGTAACTTATACAACAGTTTATGAGCCAAAGACATATTCTACTACCAAATATGTTCGTAGACCTTATAATAAATGCGACATTTGTCATTAATTAGAAAGTTAGAATATGTTTTGTTATATGGATTATATATTCAAAGAGGAACAAAGACAAAATAACGAGCTTTGTCTAATAGCTAGTGAGAATATCGTAAGTAAAGCTATTAGACAAGCTCAAGGTTCTGTTTTTACTAATAAATATAGCGAAGGTTATCCAGGTTATAGATATTATAAGGGAAATGAAATAATAGATGAAGTAGAAAATCAAGCTATTAGTTTAGCTTGTTCTGTTTTTGACTGTAAGTATGCTAATGTTCAACCACATTCTGGTAGTCAAGCCAACCAAGCTGTTTATTTAGCTTTATTGAAACCTGGTGATATTATATTAGGTATGGATCTAAATGCTGGCGGTCATCTAACGCATGGTAGTAAAGTATCTTTTTCGGGTAAAATCTATAATTCTATAACTTATGGCTTAGATGAAAATGGTATTATAAACTATAAAGAAATAGAACAAAAATTATATGAATTTAATCCAAAACTTTTAGTAATCGGAGCAAGTGCTTATTCTAGATTAATTGATTATGAGAAGATTAAATTTATAGTTGATTCTCATGATGGTTCAAGAATGAGAGACTACTTAATTGAACATCCTGATACGGTTGGTCAAGAACTAATTGATAAATTTAGAACATATATCATGGTTGATATGGCTCATATAGCTGGTTTAGTTGCAGCTAGGGTAATTCCGAGCCCAATTCCTTATGCAAATGTTGTTACAACTACCACTCATAAGACTCTAAGAGGACCTCGTGGTGGATTGATTTTAACTAATGATGCGGATTTAGCTAAGAAAATAGATAAAGCAGTTTTTCCTGGTATACAAGGAGGACCTTTAGATCATGTTATATTGGCTAAGGCAATTTGCTTTGATGAGGCTCTCCAGCCAGAATTTAGAGAATATGGACAGAATATTCTTAATAATATGAAAGCTATAGAAGAAGTATTACGAGTTAATAATATAAAAATGGTTTCTAATGGAACTGATAACCATTTAATTTTAATAGATTTAAGAGATAAGAATATAACTGGAAAACTAGTAGAGAATTATTTAGCAGAATTACATATTATAGTAAATAGAAATGCTGTAGTTAATGATCCTTTATCAAAATCAGAGACTAGTGGAATTAGAATAGGAGTAGCTAATTTAACTACAAGAGGTTTGAATACTGAAGACTGTGCTAAAGTGGGATTGATTATTAGTGAAGTAATTAATGAATTAAGCATAGGAAATTTCGATTCTAAAAAGAAATCCGAATGGATCAATACCATTAATGATCTAACCACTAGATATCCTATATATCGATAAAAAGAGGCTCTTATATCTAAAATATAAGAGCCTTTATTTCTGATTAAATATATCTAACTATTTCTTTATACTTACGACATAAGTCTTCAAAGGCTTTTTTATTTATATTTAATTTTTTAAGATCTTCTTTTAATAAATCTCTTCTATCTAACCATAAAACAGCACTACTATTCAATCCATAATGATCAACTTCCTTAAAGGAATAGTTTGTATCTTCCAGAAGACCTAAATCAACTAAAGGCTTTTTTAATTCTTTAATATATTTTTCAAAAGACTCCGGATCATAAATCATATTACCATCTGGAAAATAATCATCTTCCCATAAGTAATCAGTTCTTTGTCTAAATATTTCTATATCAATTTCACGACCTTCTTTATAATCAGTATAAGAAACATAATAAAGAATGTCTGATCTACCTTCTTCCATATATAAATGACGTAATTGCAAATCCATTGATTTTCTCCTCTTTTAATTCCTTACACAATAATTATAATATATTTATTAGCAAAGTTCAATACCTATATGATTCTAAAATATGGTTCTAGATATTTTTTAGCTAATTCAGAGCAATCTTTTTGTGATTCTAAAAGAAATTCCTCCGGATATTTATAGGAATCTAGAACTATAGCTACTGGTATAGTTGGTAGATTTAAGTAATAAAGAGCTAAAAATCTCTTATTGGAGTAATAAGGAGTTAATCTTCCACCAGATAGAAGCTTCAATTGAACTACTTTTTGTAATCCATTTGTAGCAATATCATAAGTTAGATGATTTATCTTAGTCTGATTACTATCGCTATGAGCTATATAATAAGATCTATCTTTATCATAAGCCAAAGTCTTAAAATCTACTAATACTTCTTTGTAATATTCTTTTGGTAAATTCATATATAGGACTGAAAAAGTTCCAGAATGATCAGATGGATAAGTTATAAATTTCTTTTCTGTTAAATAAATATACTTAATTTTCTTCGGAATTAATTGAAAATCTAATTTTGGAGCATTTTTGAATCTTACATAATGAGAAACTCTACAATTCAGAGGTTTAGTTGATAAATATCGAAAGATAGATATTGGTATAACATAAATTTCTCTTCCGTTATTAATAAAATGAGAAATACCATCGTAATATTCATCTTTTAATCTTAAAGCAGTAGATTCTAGATCATCGTCACTTCTATTTAAGAAATAATTATGATTGTTTAGAAATTCTCTATCTAAAGTTACATAAGTAGAAGAGACCTCGGTTGATATAGAAGTTACTTCACTGAAATTTTCTATATCTATTTCGTCTTTATATATAATTGGAATATCTGGATTATCTTTTATCATTTCTAAAATTTTATTAGTCTCTACATCCGGACATATAACATTAGACTTAGAGTCTAAGAGTCTAAGATCACTATAATCGCTATCATCATTATAAGGTCTAGAAAATAACTCTAACGATGGTTCAAGCATTTTTCATAACTTTCATAATCTAATTGTAGCTGTTTATCTTTTTCTATGTCTTTATAAATTCTAGCATAAGGACAAGAAGTAGGTTTATAGCCTTCAAAGACGATAGATATCCAACAAGGCTTTTGACACAGATTATAATAAGAACAATTTAGACAGCCCATTTTTTGTATACCCATACTGAGTTTGATATCAGATACATTTTCTTCTGTTATATATTTATCATATTTACCATAGAACATTTCGTGTGGTAAGATAGAAGCTCTTTTAGCACAATCCACTGTACAAGATCCATTACTATATTGCTTACATGTTTTACAATCGCAATAATGTCCTTTGAACCATTCTTTTTTATTAGCTCCAGCTCCCATTAGATTTCCAATTATATTTATATTAAAATATCTGTTATCTAGAGCCCATTTAAAGAACTTATATAGATCTTCGTCATCTAATAATAGGTCTTTCCATCCTGGATTTGCTGTATAATAGTTAACATCTATATTCATAGGAGGAAATTTATCTAAATTAGATTTGTTAGTTACATAAGCTTCTACTGTCTTTTTGGTTAATGTTATAGATAAGTTAGCTAAATAACCTTCATTAAATACTAGCCAAGTATTATCTATCATCTGTTGCTCAATTTTTTCTGACGGAAATCTATCAGCTGGGTCATAACTAAAACCAAGAACCCCATTGCTATGATCTAAAACTCTTTTTATTCTATCCCACTTAGTCCATACCCCATTTGTTAACCAACTAAAACTAAGCTTAAGATTCGGATAATTCTTACTGAACAATTCTCTACATTTATCTATTAAATAAATATAAGCGTCAAAAACCTCATCTTTTAGAGCGTCAAAAAATAATTCTCCACCCCAAAGACGAATGTTAAGATTTTTTATATTCTTATATTTTTCTAGTTCTGGAACCATCTCTTTATAGATATTAAAAGGAGCAGCTTTTATCTTAAGAAGATCTACAGTATTATCTCTATGTCCTTCAAAACAGAATTTACAATGAAGATTACAAGCTTCAAATAAAGCATAAGCCATTTCATAATTATCTGGCTCTAAATAAAATGGAACTTTAATTAAGTCTTGTGGCATTTCTATATTTGTTATATCTAATAATTGTGGCATCTTTTTATCTCTTCATATAATTTCTTTGGAAAAGAGCATTTCTCTTGAATATCACAACCACCTTTACATACTGGATAATATTCGCAAAAAATACAATTACTTCTATCTACTTTATATTCATAATATGGACAACCAAGCTTCAAATTTCCATTAGGATAAATAGTTGCTATAGTTGGACAATATTGCTTCCATATTTTATTACCTTTTACAACATCCTCTAGTTCTTTAAATAACAAACATCTAAAAGAATAATAATTATTTTGATATATTTTATATAAATTCACTAACCAATTATCTACCTTATCAAAATCCATAGTATAATCACCAACCATAAATTTAAGGTCTAGATTACGTGGAGTCCATTGTTCAACCATATCTAAAAAATCTTTTTGATCTAGTTCTAGAAGATCTTGTGTCAGGGTTATCATAATACTATATGGAATAAGGTTTTCTTTTAGCTTTTCTATATTCATAAGCCAAGTATGAAATTCGTTATCAGAAAATCTTTTAGGATTCCAACTAGTATTAATATCTTCTACTCCATCAAAAAGATTTATTTGATAATCAGTTAATCTTAACAAATTAGTAGAAACTACTGTTCCTTTTCTATTAAATAGATCCTTAAAGATATATAGATCTTTATCTTGTAATAACAAAGGTTCTCCTCCAAAAAAATTAAAAGTAATTTCTGGATTCTTTTGAATCAAAAAATCTATAGTTTTTCTAATCTTAGTTAAATCTTTTTTAATTCGAATATTTTGTAGAGAACAATGAGGACAATGTAGATTACAAGTAAAATCGAAACAAATATAAACTTCTTTAAGTTCTTCTATTTTATTAGCTAAAGATTCTAGATTGTTAGTTCCAAGATTTTGATGAGTTATTCCATTTTTCATATAAAAGAACTTTCATTATCTTCTTGAACGAACATTAGTCCAATTACCCCAGTTACTATGACAAGTATAGTAAGTATAAGTTATCTTTTCGTTTCTAACAGCATCCCAAGCTTCAAATAGATTATTAAATAAAGTATCATCAAGCGTATAAGGTGTAACTTGACTAGCTTGAATTTCATCATCTACTACAAAAGGATTTGTTACTGTTAAGGTTTTTGTTAAAGTAACATTTTGTGCCGTTGTTCCTGAAGCACCATTTACCGTGCGCTCCCAACCATTAGCACCAGAAGTTCTTGTTGATTTATTAAAAGTAGTTAAGGCAGGAATTGTATCCTTAAAAATAGCAGTTCCTTCTTTACCATCTACTCTTCCTAATGTACCATGGTCTGAATGATACCAAGTACTTGTATAACGACGGATCTTAGTTAAACTATCTACAATGCTCTTCAGAGCAGCATAAGTTCCAGCAGCTGAAATTTCTTCATCTGGTATAGTAATTTCTGGTTGAGTAGAGCTTTCTAATTGATTAGTATTAATAGCTAATGGGTTGGTAAAGGTTTCTCTAGTTCCAGAAAAATATACTGGATTATTAGTAGAATTCAATCCACTGAACATAACAACTAATAGATTATTCTTGAAATTATTGATCAATTCTGTTTTAGTGATTTCATCATTTGTTTGAACTGCCATCTAACTTATCCTTTTTAACTAATTCATATAACTTTTTTGGAAAACTACAACTGGTTTGTAAATAACACGGATTACAAATTGAAGCTAAACTACAACTTAAGCATTGATTGTTAATTGCAAATGACCCTATGAATTGTGGACAACCTATTCTTAAAGAGCCTCCAGGTTCAAGAGTTGCTATCTTTGAACAGTTGCAGTTCCAATTTCTAAGTCTATCTATAATAAAATTATTAAAATTCCATCTCCATTCTTTATATATATGACATAAGAAATTATCAGCTTCTTGATTATATAAGTCATTAGCTTCTGGACCTATATAATGCTCAAATAATACCCCTGTTATGAGCTGGTTTTTATCGATTCTGTCAAATAATGCTTCTAAACAAGAATAATTTAAGTTAAATAGATCTTTTGTTAGTGTAATGAGAAGAATTGGCTCTTTATGGATAGATTTTAATTCTTCTAAATTTCTGAACCAAATATCTAACTGATTTTCATTAAATCTTTTAGGATTCCAACTGGTAGCTATAAAAATATTTTCTTTATTTATCAGAGTCTTAAAGATTTCTATTTTCTCTGAAGTTAGAAATAAATTAGTGCTAATACTAATATTCTTTTTCTCTAGAACAGATAGAATATCTCTAAGTCTATTTATATATAAAGTAGGTTCTCCTCCAAATATAACAAACTCTTTGGAATCAATTTTAGATAAATTCGTTAGGAAAATAGAGGAAGAAAAGTTAGCTCTTAGTTTATGTAATTCGCAATGTTTACAATCTAAAGAACATTCATAATTCGGAATTACATAAACTTTATCTAAATGCATTTCTAGTACTTACTTAATGTTTCGATTGAAATAATAATTGGAACTAAGCCATCTAAAACTTCCTCTCCAATTCCATTATTTTCATATATTTCAGTTCTAATTCTAACCATACCTTTACCAAAGTTCTCTACATCTTCTACTATAATTTTAACTTTTCCATCTTTCTTAAAAATAGAATCAACATAGTTCTGAGCAGAAGTAATTAGAGCCGAACGAGTATTGAAATATTTATAGATTTCATTCTTATCCATCACAATCTCCATTTGTTTTTCTTAATCATTTCAAGTCTTGCTAACATTTCTTTACAATAATCCGGGTCTTTTTTGGCGCAAGTTCTATTGATCTTACAACCATTACACATTCTACATAATTCACAATTTATGCAATTTTGATTTATATAATCGTTTGGATCTACGGGAACTTCTTCTTTTCTGAAAGTTCTATCTTTAGTTGGATCTAAAGGATATAATCCTGAAGCTAAAAGATCTTCACAAGTTCCATAAACCAAGTTATCATTTTCATCTAACCAGATAGCTCTATTAGTAGATTCACACCATAGATTTGTATTAAAATTACAATTACCATTTTCTATTTCTTTGAAATCTTCAGCAGTATAGTCTTCTAGTTCTAACTCTTTAATCTTATTTAATAGATCTAAGTATTTATATCTCGGATACCATTCTGTACTAGCACCAAAAGAGTGAACAGGATTTAACTTACAAGTAGTGTTTAACTTCTTGGCTAGATATAAATGATCTATAGCTCGATCTTCGTTATCTTTAGATATAACAGCTATAAAAGCAGGAGTATAACCGACTTTTTCTCTAAATAAATTCATAACCTCAATAAATTTCTCTTCAGTGTAAATTGTATTCTTATCCCACTTTCTACCCGGTCCGTATTGAAAAGAAGTACAAACTATTATTCTTTTATTTTTAAATAGCGGAGTCCATTTATCTGGATTCTGATAAAAAGCTTTTAGATTAGAGGTTAAGGCAATTCTACCACTAGGCTTAATAACAGTTAAAAGATCTTCAAAATAAGAAGGTTCCATCATAAGAGGTTCCCCGCCAGTTACATTGATCCAATCATCATTTAGAAATCTTATTTTTTCTTTTATAATTTCTGGAACTTTTTGATATTCTTTGATCTTTAGAAATTTAGCAGAACAAAAGCTACAAGCAAAATTACATCTAGAAGTAGGTTTTATTATAAAAGTCATAATTTCCTCTTAGTCAGAAACTGGAACTTGTTTATAACCAGCCTTCTTGTATCTTAGATAAGTATCTACATCTGATTTGTAATAACCAAAAACTGTCTTACCATCTTTATAAATAAGAGAACCTGTTTGTCCATACATCCAATGTTGAAAATCTGATGGATCTAACTTATTTTCATTTAGAATCTGATTGACCTGTTTTTCATCATAGCTTATTTCATAAAATCTTTTGATCTCTTCTTCTGAAGAATCTTTGATCTGTTTAGACATCTATTTACCTTTCAATTAAATATATTTCTATATTTTTACAGAAAAATAGAGGTTAATAAAAATACTAACCTCTATTATATATTACTTTCTAATATAACCATACTTCTTAGCAATAGCAGCAATTTTTGCATCAAATTCCTTAGCAGCTTTCCAAATTTCATTAGACATAAATTTTTTACCTTCTTGTTTGATTTGCCAATATGGATATTTTTTAGCATCAGAATCTGATAATTTATTTTCACTTCTTAGTCGCTTAGCTTCTTCATATTTCTCTAATTCTTCTTTTGTAATCTTTCTAGAGAACTCAACAGATCCACTAGAAAAACAATTAATGGCCAATGTATGTGTTCTATCTTCAAATACAGTATCAAAAGGACGAATTGTAACATCAAATCCACCACCTAAGTTGTCGAATCGAACAACTATACTATCAGAATATTTATCTTCTAATTGAGCGGCTTCAATTCTCTTCTTTCTAACATTTTCTTTACCTTTTTGTAATCTTGCTAGAACTTTATTAATTTTAATCATTTTATAATCCTCATTATCTAATAGTCTTTTATATATAAAATTATTAAACTTTCTAAATAATCTTATCAACAAATCCATATTCTAAACATTTTTTTGAATCTAGAGTTAAATGATCTGATTCTAACATTTTCTTGATCTGAGAAATAGAACGATTACTGTTTTTTGCATATAATTGAGCTGTCCATTCAAAATCATTTCTTACGGCTGTAGATTGTCTATCAATATCTGATAAATTAGTAAAAGGACTTACTGGATATTGACCATAATGTAATAAGAAAGTAGATCTAGATCCCATATATCTTTCGTCACCATAACAAGCTAACATAGCAGCACAAGAGCTAGCTTCTCCAATATTCTTAGTAATTATCTTGATATTAGCTTTTTTCATAAGGTCTAAATAAAATAAAAGACTTAGTAGATCATTAGTATATCCACCTGGACTGTTGATTATAATTTCGAATTCTGGTTCTATGGTTCCAGATAAATCTGCTATTATTCCATCCATTTGTGGAATTATATTATTGCTAATATCTTGATTAAATTGACCTAGCACATATAATTTATTGTTTTGTAGGAAAATATGTCTATTTTTCATATAATCTTGATATTCTGTGTCTTCTTTTGTCATTTATATCTCCACTACAAAGTTCTGTTGAAAATTTGGGCACTCATTAAATTTACAATATCCTCTAGTATTCATAATAAGTTTACATTGTCCGATATTAGTTAACAACGGATCTCTATGACAGTGTCCACAAATCCAAGCTTTTATATTCTTATGTTTCTCTATAAAATCTTCTAAATTTGAAATAAGAGCTGGATTTAAAGTATTATTTATATACTTTGGTGCGGAACATTTCATACTTGGACAATGGTGGGTAATTACTATTATATCTTTATCCAAAAATTTATTACAAATATATTCTATATATAAAAGACTCTTTCTAAATTCTTGAGTAGTAATTTCTAAAGATAATTTTTGATCTTTATTAAAATTACCTCTTACAAATCCATATAATCGATTATAATGGCTTGAATTAGTTCTATATATATTATTTATGTTTAGCTTAAAATCTGTCCATAAAGTAGCTCCAACAAATATTTTTCCTTCTATTTCTTTATAATTATTCTGTAAGAAGGATAAAGAATTATCAATTGGAAACTTTTTATTAAGTATTTCATAAGCTTCTAACATACTGGTAGATCCAGTAAAATCGTGATTACCTAAAATAAATAGACCTTGATGAATATTTTGAACCATCCAACTTTCTAATTGATTAATATCTTTACTTATATCTCCAGATATTATCGTAAAAGTTTCTTTATCCTCTAGTTCAAAATATTTATTCTGGTCAACATGTAAGTCAGAAAGAACTCTAAATCTCATTTTATAATATCTTAGTTTTGATCAGAACTAAATACTTGTTCGGCTAAATCTCCAAAGAATGTTGGAAGTTTTTCATTAAAGGCTCTAAGAATATCTATCATTAAGAATCTTAAATTTGGATAAACTGCTTTATCCGTTCTAAGCTTTAAGATATGACGCCACTCTCTGATGTTACAAGTTATAACTACGTCAGCTTTAAGAGATTGATTTAGAACTTGACTAGCTTGATCTGTTGTAGAGTCATTATTTTTCATATTAATATATGAAATTTCAGAATCTAAACAATGTTTATTCCAGATGCTATACAAAGTAGTTCCAGGTTCTAATCCATAAGGTTTAATGAAAGTTAATTCTTTTCCGAATTTATCTCCACTATAATTGCACCATCTAGTGCTTTCTATAGCGAAAGCTGCATGTCTATGTCTAGTTAAATCTTTATAAGAATGTAAGTCGGTTGTTAATTTAAGGGTTATACTGAAATGTTCCAACATAGCAGTATGCCCGTTATTAATTAACATCTTAATAATTTTTTTATAAGAATCTTCTGTAATAAGACCTTCGGACTTATAACAATTTCTAGCGCATTTTTCAATAAATTGACCTACTGTCTTATCATCCAAATCAGTCCAAATTTCAAAAGATGGTTCTACTACTTTCATAAATTAACCTTTCATTTTTCATTCAAAAACACACAACGAAAGAATCTCGAATCTAAATATGTAATAAGATCTTTAACAGACTTATTATCTAATTTATTTATTCGAGCTAATAATTCTTTTTCTAATTCTATTCTTTTATTATCTTTATTATCTTTAATGTCTTTGGGTTCTTCTATAATCTTATATTCAATCTTCTTTATGCTATATTTTGAGTACTTATCACGAATCTCTTGATTACTACTTCGACTCCTATATTTAGCCATTTCAATTGGTGAACTTGATTCAGCACGACCCTTACTATTATAAACTTTAAATACCTGTGGATTTTTATTGAATCGATCCTGACTCCCTACGTATATACCTAAGTCACTATGAACTACTATGTATCCAATTTGAGTACTAATTTGATTCATATCTAATCCTTTCATATAAAATTATTTAAAAGATTTTTACAAATTTCTTATTTTTCAGAAGAATTGAGGATGATATCTGGGGTTCCAATAAATGGCTCTTGACCTTTATATTGAGCTCTGATCTTATGAGCTCTTTTAAATGCTTCTATAAAACTCTTAAAATATGGATGATAACAATTTATCTCTTCATGATTATGATAAGACATAAAAAGCTCAGTTCCTTCTTTTGTATTCTTTATTTTAAGAGGTAGACAATAATGAAATTTTAGATTATCAAAAGTATATACATTATGATAATTAACTATACAATGCCAAAAAATTGCGCTCCAGAAATAGTGTTGTAATTGTTCTATCATTCGTTTCTCGTGACGAACTTGATTTGAATTAGATAATATAAATTTAACAATAGAATCGGATATAATTTCTATTTTAGCATCTTTATAAATATTACAATCAACTATTAAAGTTCCCATTGATCTCTCCATTTAATTCCTTACCTCATAATTATAATATATTTATTTGAAGAAATCAAGAAAAAAATGACATGACTAGTTAAAATCATGTCATTTACTTTAAATACTTGAAATTAGTAAGTATACTCAAAAAAATGTAGTTACATTTCCTCTATATGTATCTGTCCCTATCTCTACCACCATATAGATCACCACTATAATCATTCAAGTTTTTTGATTATTGGCATTTTAACTACTTTATTAATCTAATACAACTTTAGTATAAGGATTGTTATTACCTATTGTAGGAATAGCCATTTGAGCTCTATTATTATTACCACTAATATATAATTCATTATCTAGAGTTGAATAAGCAAAATTATGTAATGTACCAGCATTAATATTATTATCTGGAACTATTATCATATTTTTAACTTTTGAAGCAATTTTAGTATATAATCCTCCAGTTGCTATGTATCCACAAACTGTTGAATTACCAACAGCGTATAAATCGTTAGTTGGAGTTATGTATCCGGTAGCAACTTTAATTACAAAGAAATCTTTTACATTTTCTGCTTTTAATGTAAAGGCTTCTACATTAGTTGTAGTACCATCACCTTGTTGATAGACGTTATTACTACCTGCACCATAGAGACGATTATCTAAATCTGTGTAGTAAAAAATACCGTCACAAACTTTGAAATCTTTAACGTTCTCTGCACGCTTAGTAAATGTATTTACACCTGATGTAGTAAAATTTGAACCTGAGTTATACAATTCATTGTTATTAGATATGTACCAATAACTATTATCAACAGCAAAAATTCTATCTACATTTGAAGCAACATTATATTTACTTTGGACTGGATTCCAGTTACCTCTACCACACTCACCTCTTCCATTATGACCCCAAGAAAATAATCTACCATCCTTTTGTAATAAAAGTCCGCTATATTTACTAGTATTACTGTTTGATTTAGTAAACTTGAAATCTTTAACATTAGAAGAAATCTGAGTATAAGATTTATACCAAGTTGTATTTCCTACTCCTAATTCATACCCACTATTTACGCCACAGCCATATAACACATCATCTGTAGTTAAAATAAAAGTATTAAGATCATAAGGAAACACTTTTTTAATTTTTAAGTTACCTATCTTTTTGAAGGTTGTAATATTATTACTAGTACCGTCACCTATTTGTCCATTACTATTAACACCACAAGCATACAAATCATCATCGGTAGTTATAATAAAAGTTCTACCAGTATTATATTCGGCTAAATCTTTAACATTATCACGAATAAAAGTAAAACTAGTATAATTTTTCTTTTCACTTAAACCCATTTGATTGTTAGCATTATATCCGCAACCATATAACTTATTATCATTAGTTAAATAAAATCCACCCCAACCAGTAATCCAAAAATCTTTAACATTTTCAGCTCTTTTTCCAACTAGTTCGTAGGCACTTTCTGTTCCAGCACCACAATTTCCATATTGGTTATAACCACAAGTATATAGATTACCTTTTTTAGTTAAAATATAAGTAGTATCTCCTGAACTTATTGCTGCTTTAACAATCTGTTCTTCTGCTGGAATCAATGGAATATTATCTCCATACATACTATAACTGGCATATTTACCAATGTTATTATATTCAATTTGATTACTAATAAAAATATTATATTGATTATTAACTAACATTCTATTTTCCTCTGATTTTTTATATTTATTAAAATAGTTTTATATAAAATTAATAGGGAGTTATAACTAACCAACCATTTCCAGTAGCAGCAGAATAACCTTGGGTATGAACTACATTACTACATTTATTAGGATGAGTATAAGATGAGCCTCCACCACCAGGGTGAACATAAGCACCACCACCTCCACCGTACCAACCACCACCT
>Ga0247610_10001206_pt1 | contig 32642 bp, 24 predicted proteins | sample 174DNAGHGhighgp2_FD_193483 | JGI IMG/M metagenome (GOLD analysis project Ga0247610, IMG submission 193483) | Sheep rumen microbial communities from Palmerston North, Manawatu-Wanganui, New Zealand - 1742 DNA GHGhigh gp2 | ecosystem: Host-associated > Mammals > Digestive system > Stomach > Rumen...
TATGTTCTGACTACGGTCAGCATCGGGCTCTACGACGGTGAAGTCATCGAACTCTGCATAACCACCGTTGTGTCCTTTATGATTGAAGGCAAAAAGTGCATGGCGTGAGCCTTGGAAAGTGATGAGCTGATAGGATAGTGTCATTGAGTGTCCAAGGGGACGGAACGTGATTCCGTCATGCGAGAAGGAGTAAGAAGCCTGGTCGTGGTCGAAATCACCTTCCATGCGTAACCAGATTTTCCCTTCTGGCAGATCGACGGACATGCTGACAGTGTCATTGGTAGCCTGTTCAAAGAAGCGCAGAATGGTCTGCTTGCCTTCCTTGACGATGCCGATCCATGAGCAAGGCACGTTGATGTTGCCCAACCCGGCTACGTCACCATCCTTCATTCCCTTGGTATATAGCTTGACGGTGGTGATGCTACGCGGTCCTATAACCCGTTGAGTGAGCGAGTTACGTGCCCACATGAGCTGTTCGGCAGGAAGTGTATTGAGACGTAACCTTCCTTTTTTAAGGCTCCATTTGGTGTCGTCGGGATTGTGGTTCCACTGCCAGACGCGTCCGAGTTTCTTACCGTTGAAGTCTTCGTTGCGGTTATAGGGAGCATGAGGAACGATCGTAGCAGTCCCCACGTTGGGCTTGAACCATGTACGGGGTGCACGTCCGAGGTTACCCTCGAGCCCAAGCATGGGCCATCCGTCCTTCCAAGTGATGGGTGCGAGTGTGGTTGTTCGTCCAATGGAATGGAAGTCCATCATCAGCAGTGCCCACCACTGTCCGCTTTGGTCCTGTACGATACCGCCTTGATGGATGTTGGTGCACGCTGTTGCATCTTTGTCAACGGGTGGAATGCCAAAGTTGGTTCCGTCGTGCCCTATGCGGTATTGCTCGCCTTGTGGCACTTGGGTGAGCGAAGCAGCATGGTAGCCGAAGGTCTCATCGGCTGTGATGACACGTGTCTCGTAAGGTCCCCAGATGTTCTTCGAGCGCGAGCAGAGGGTACGGCCATTGGGCATGTAGTCGGTGGAGATGAGGTAATACATACCATTGATTTTATACATGTGATGTCCTTCTCCGACACCTGTTCCTTCTGGTATGATAACGCGTTCCGTTTCTTCAATGGGTCCAGACATGTCAGGTTTCAGTTCCGTACACTTCACTTCCCCATAGCCATGTATGGCATATATCTTTCCATCGTCGTCGAAGAGCACAGAGAGGTCGTAGATGCGTCCCTGCATGTTGTGGTGCTTCCACGGTCCGCGAATGTCCTTCGAGGTATAACACTGCAGGCCCTTGCCGTTGATGTTGGAGTAGATATAAAACTGTCCGTTGGCATGGCGTATGCATGGTGCCCAGATGCCTTGTCCGTAAATTTCCTGATGATTACGCAGTGAGAAAGCATCGTCATCGAAGTCGAATCGTTCGAAGCAGTAGCTGATGTTCTCCCAGTTGACGAGGTCACGGCTGTGGAGTATGACCAATCCTGGCACGCTATGCATAGTGGTTCCTGCGAGATAGTAGTCGTCGCCGACGCGCAGGATGTCAGGATCGGAGAACTCGTCGTAGAACAGCGGATTGGTGTAGGTGCCGTTTCCATTATCGGCAGTCCATGATGTGGTGGTTTGGGCGTTGATGGTTGTGAGCATCGTGAAGAGACACAACAGCATCAGGAAACCTTGTCGTTTAAGAGTGTCAAGCAAGCCTTTTGACATGGATTCGTTGTCCTTTTTGGTATAACGTACGTCAGTGAATACCTGGGCGAGTGTGGCTTTGTTGTTCTGCAACACAAACTCACGGTTCTCCTGCAGTTGCTCCTTATAGGAGTAATAACGGTCAATATCGTCAGCACTATAGTCGTGATAATGTTCCTGATGGACGAAACTTTGCAATGGCAGTCGGTCGCTGAGTGGTGGTTCCTCTGCTGGCCATCCCAGTGTGAGCGTTGCTATGGGCATGGTAAGGCGTGGCAATTGCAACACGTCGATGATCTGTTGTGGCATATAGGCTGTTGTCCCCAAATAGCAATATCCCAGCCCCTCCTCGTCAGCGAGGTTGCAAAATGTCTGCGTATAAAGCAGTGCGTCGATGGTTGCATTCAGAAACGACAGCATGTTGTCGTAGCCAGGTTGAGCCTGTCTGTTGTTGCACCATTGTGTGGTTCGGTTGAAGTCTGCGCAGATGGTGAGTACTACAGGTGCCTCAGTCACCATGGGCTGGTTGAAGTGAGCTGGTGCCAGTCGCTGTTTCATTTCTTGTGACCGTGTTACCACGACACTATAGAGCTGGAGATTGCCCATGGTTTGAGTGCGTGATGCCTCTGTGAGCAGGCGGTTCAATAGCTCGTCGGAAACTGGTTTGTCTGCATACTTTCGTATGGATCTCCTGTCAAGTAAATGTTTCATTCTTTCTATTTGATTATTTTCTTTCCGTTGTAAATGAAAATGCCCTTTCCCTCAGGTCTGTTTGTTAGCCTGCGCCCATCAAGCGTGTACCATGTTCCCTCTTCTTGAGGACGTATTGGAGAGAGGTTGCTTGTGGTGCTGACCGTTCTGAATGCAATGGTCCCATCGTCGTTTTGTGTGATGTCAGTGATGCCTATGTCCATGAACAGCTCGCCTTTGGAGTTAGGATGATAGAGCGTAGCAGCAGGACTGGAGTCGCGTGTCAGACTGTTATTACTTAAGTATGGGTAGGGGGTATAAAGGCTGTTGTAGCTGCTGTTGTTAGCATGGAACATGTTGCAGCGTTCGTGGTCGTTGATGGCTCCTGGCCCATAATAAGGCTTTTCTTGAAAGTCTGCCACCGTGTTAACCATATTGTAATACCATACCGTCTCGTCGTAGTCAACATGAAGAATGAGCAGTCCTGTGCTGGGCAAGTATTCGTCCCACCCTGTCTGCTGTCGGTTCTCCAGCAGATAGAACTCGTCTGGGTAGCCATCATTATATAATATGTACGCGTTACCATCCTGACTCAGAGGTTTCAGATCGTTGACATTGAGTTCAGAAGTCAACACGATAGGCGTGAGCCAACCACAGCACATGCGTTCAAAACTGGTATAGCCTGCAGGTAAGAAACTGCTGCCGTTGTAATTTCCCGATGCCATTGGCGAGTAGGCTCCCAATCCCAGGTGACCACCATAGTCGGTGTCGTACATGTCTGGCAGTCCCAAGCAGTGGCTAAACTCATGACAGGTAGTGCCTATGCCGTTAATCTTGCCGTACGCCCCCAATTCACAGGAACAGGCATAGGTATTGATGGTTACGTTGTCCAGCGTGATGGGTGCTCCCTCTGCCTCTGTCAGGTCCCATTCGTGTGGCCAGATGGAGTTGGCACCTCCTCCAGAGGCTTCCCCCATGCCTGCATAAATAATCATGACTTGATCTACAACCCCGTCACCATCCCAGTCATAGTCGCTGAAATCTACCTTATCGTCAATAGCGCGACAAGCAGTAATGACCATCTCGCCAGGATGAACATCGAAGTCATCTGGACCGGTGTTCTCACCATAGTAACTATATTCTTTCCCAACATTAATAGGTCCTACCACGTCAAATGTGAGGTTGAACAGTCCACGGCTCTGGTCGAGGAAGTAGTCATGGACACTGCCTCGGAATCCATCTGGGGTGGTAAACCCCTCTTCGTTGGCAAAGCGTTGATAGAACGTGAGGTTATTTGTCTCTCTGAATGATTTGTCTTCAAACTCCACCAGAATAATCAGCCCACGTTTGTCACCAGTAAACTCACGGATGGGTAGCGTGCTTTCTGTTCTGGGTAAACGCTGACTCCTGCGCATAGCATGACGAAGTCTTCGCTGTCGGGCTGCCACCTTGCGCTGGGAGAGGTCGATGAGGCTTCCATTGTCATTGAACGCTCTGCCATCAGTGCTGAGCCAATAGTGGAAGAATTCGTCCCCTGTCAGTTGTACCTGTAGCGTTGAGCCGTCCGTTGTTGTGATGGTTTTCCATACACCTGGAGTGGCTGGTTCTGCCATTACAGCCAATACCGTTGTAAGGAAAAAGAACAAAAAACAATATAGCTTAGTCATCATGCTGCAAAATTACGAATAAGTGGGAATAATACAAAATAAATGGCAAAGTTTTTTGTTTCGTAGCTATTTTGTGATGATCTTTATTGTCGGTTTATTTAAAAAAAATGGTATTTCACTGATTATTTTTTGATAACTGTGACGTTCTGATTATCTTTGCACCACAAAACCAAACAAACAAATTAGGTATGATGAAAAAAACACTATTATCAATGGCAATGCTGATGAGTGCGTTGACAATCGTTGCAGACGACTATCCCTACTTGACATTTGAGACACAGGACGGCAGTGTGAAGTCTGTATCTACGACATCGCTAACGCTGACCATCAGTGGCGGCAAGGTGAATGTAACGACGACAGGTGCTGGAGGTGAAGGCATTGAGAGCAAGGAGGAAATCGTCATTTCTGGTGGCGAGGTTATTGTCAATGCCAGTGACGATGCCATCAATGCAGCCTATCTGAAGGATGATAACAAAAATTGGGTTTCAGGTTCTGGTAATATGACCATCACCGGTGGCTACGTCTTCGCCTGTTCTTCTGGCAACGATGGCATTGATACCAATGGCGACTGCAAGATTCAGGGCGGAATCGTCTATGCCATAGGAGGCTCCAATGGTGAGATGGCTATTGATGCCAACACTGAGGAACGTAAGACACTTTACATCACAGGAGGCAGCGTCTTTGCCATCGGCTCGCTGGAAAATGGCGCTCAGATATCGAACGGAACGGCTAAACAGGTGAGCACGGTCAACAAGAATACTTGGTATGCCCTATACAACGGATCCACTTTCGTTGGTGCATTCAAGACTCCCAATACAACAACCAGCAGTCAAGGCGGAGGCCCTGGTGGTCAGAACAGCAGCAAGATTGTTGTCTATACGTCTTCAACACCATCCTTGACTTCAGATGTCAGCGTTTCTGGTGGAACCGAGTATTTTGCAGGTATGGCCAACTTTGGTTGTACAGTCAGTGGTGGTCAGAGTGTATCGCTGAGCAACTATACCTCATCAGGTGGAGGCCCTGGAGGAGGCAGATGGTAAAATAATAAGTGAGGAGAAAACTCAAATAAAATTTGGTTTTCTCCTCACTTAATCGTACCTTTGTCAACCAAAAGCCAGTAAAATGAAAAAACTATTATCACTACCACCAAACGTAGTGGATTGTTTCCACGACATCACAGGATATAGTAAGGAAGAGTTCTTCTGTACCTCCGATCCTATAGGTCAGAAGTTAGGATCAGGCGGAGGAACAGCTTGGATCCTGAAACAGGCGTATGAACATGAAAAGGAAAACCCAGGTAACCAGGCTGCTTTCATGCCTTGGTTGATGAAGGAAAAACGGATCATCCTGCATGCAGGGGGACGAAGTCAGCGATTACCAAGCTATGCCTTGACTGGAAAAATACTTATGCCTGTACCTGTCTTCAGGTGGGAAAGAGGGCAGAAACTGTCTCAAGACTTGCTGTCACTGCAGCTTCCGTTATATGAGCACATCATGGCTGAAACGCCATCAACACTGAATACGATGGTGGTCAGTGGCGACGTTCTCATACGTGCTACAGAGAAATTACCTGTTGTTCCAACAGCTGATGTGGTATGCTACGGACTGTGGCTGGACGCTACAGTAGCTAAAAACCATGGCGTCTTTGTATGCAGAAGGGACAACCCTAACGTCTTGAAGCAGATGTTGCAGAAGCCGACGGTGGAGACGCTTAACATGTTACAGAAAGACCACCTTTACATGACGGACATTGGTATCTGGCTGTTGAGTGACAAAGCGGTAAACCTTCTGATGAAACGAAGCATGGACGAACAGACGGGTGGCATGAGACAATATGACCTGTATAGCGAGTTCGGCTGTTGCTTGGGAACGGAGCCTACACTTGACGACGAGGAGTTGAACAATCTGAGCGTAGCTATCGTACCACTTACTGGTGGGGAGTTTTATCATTTCGGTACAAGCCGAGAGATGATTAGTTCAACACTCGCCATACAAAACCTCGTGAACGACCAGCGACAGATTATGCACCATGACCTAAAGCCACACCCAAGTATCTTCGTACAGAACAGTGTGACTCACTACACTTTCAACGCCGACAACAGGAACATCTGGATAGAGAATAGCTACGTGGGTGAGAAATGGACACTGACGCAAGACAACGTGGTAACTGGTGTTCCTGAGAACGACTGGGAAATAAGGTTGGAACCAGGCGAATGTATCGACGTAGTGCCTATAGGCAATGAGGATTACCAAGTACGACGCTACCATATTGACGAACGCGTGGATAGTGACATGCTCAGCACACGCGTGAATCTGGAACGTCTATGGAAACAACGCTGTAACTACCGTCAGGAGAACTGGAAGGCACTGGCGAAGAACTGGGAGCATAGCGTGTTCTATCAATTGGACCTGGACGATGCAGCACGCCAGTTTAAAGACTACGGCATCCCCATGCCCCCACCATTGCCAGAGACAGCGCCCTTGCAGACTCGTATCAGCGATGCAATGTTCCGTGGCGACAGTCAACAGGCTTTTGGACTATTAAGAGAAGGCCTAATGGTCAGAGATAACCCCAAGCCTCAGGTTCGAGGTCCGTATTCCGACCAAATAATATGGGCACGTTCACCAGTGCGCATCGATATTGCCGGAGGATGGACAGACACCCCACCCTACTGTCTGATGGAGGGTGGCAACGTGGTGAATATTGCCATAGAACTAAACGGACAGCCTCCGCTACAGGCATTCATCAAGCCCTGCAAGGAACAGCATATCATACTCAGAAGCATTGACTTAGGAGCTTCTGAACGGATAGACTCCTACGAACAACTCAGCGAATACAACAAGGTGGGTTCACCTTTCTCCATCCCCAAGGCAGCCCTTGTGCTTGCCGGCTTCTCCCCATCATCAGGATATCCGTCCCTGCAAGCACAGCTGTCGGACTTTGGATGTGGCATCGAGCTGACACTGCTGTCAGCCGTTCCTGCAGGCAGCGGACTGGGTACCAGTTCCATCCTTGCCGCCACAGTACTGGGAGCACTCAATGACTTCTGCTCACTGGCATGGGACAAGAACGAGATATGTCACCAGACACTGTTGCTCGAACAGCTGCTGACAACGGGTGGCGGCTGGCAGGACCAGTTTGGTGGTGTGCTGGGAGGCGTCAAGCTTTTGCAGACGGAGCCAGGCATGGAGCAGTTGCCTACCGTCCGTTGGTTGCCAGACACGCTATTTACCAGTCCTGAATATGCTGCTTGTCATTTACTGTATTATACAGGCATCACTCGCACGGCAAAAACCATTCTCGCAGAAATCGTACGGCGTATGTTCCTCAACCAACATGAACAGCTGTTGCTCCTACGCGACATGAAGGCTCATACGCTTGATATGTACGAAACCATTATGAGAAACGACTTTGCACGCATGGGGGCACTCATACGTAAGACATGGCAACAGAACCAGCAACTGGACTCAGGAACGAACCCCGATAGCGTGAAAGCCATCACAAGCCTGGTAGATGACCTCTGTCTGGGCTATAAGCTTCCTGGTGCAGGTGGTGGCGGTTATCTCTACATGGTAGCCAAGGATCCAGAGGCGGCAGCACGCATCAAACAAACACTTAACGAGCATCAGCCGAACCGTAATGCCCGTTTCGTGGAGATGACACTGTCCAAAAAAGGCTTGCAAGTCAGTCGCAGTTAGTTTTCATATTAGCTTAAAAGCAAATTCCCATCGGTGGGACAAGGAATTCCCATCGGTGGGACAAGGAATTCCCATCGGTGGGAAAAACAATTCTCATTGGTGAGAAAAACAATTCTCATCGGTGAGAAAAAGAATTCTCACCAATGAGAAAAAGAATTCTCATCGGTGAGAATTTGAGTTGAAGCTGTATCAAAATGATTTTCATGTTATACTTTTCCCTCTGAAAATTTGCTGTCTCGTTTTTTTTATGTAAGTTTGCAGCATGGAATTCAGAACGATTATCGACATACCACACTCAGCGTTTCAGATAGAGCCTCACGACGAAATGCTGTTCGTAGGCTCCTGCTTTGCCACGGAGATAGGACGTCGCTTCCAGCAAGAGCAGTTTCCCACTACCGTCAACCCATACGGCACGATGTATAACCCCGCCAGCGTGCTGCATACCATAGAGAGAAGTCTCCCCCAGTCTCCCTCTCAAGCAGGTGTGAAGCCTACGTGGGTCTTCATCACACTGGGTACGAACCATGTTTATAGGGAGAAGGCAACAGGCGAGATAGTGGATAACTGCCAGAAACGGCCTGCCGCACTGTTCCAGGAGGAACTGCTCAGCGTGGAGGAGTGTGCCGGCTATCTACAGCAGTGTGTCAACGTGCTACGACATTATAACCCTGAGGTGCACATCGTCTTCACCGTCAGTCCCATTCGTTACAAGAAATACGGATACCACGAGAGCCAACTGTCGAAGGCTACGCTGCTCATGGCGGTGGAGAAAGTGGTCAACCATCAACTGTATTATTTCCCTGCTTACGAAATCATGATGGACGAGCTGCGCGACTACCGTTTCTACGCAGCAGACATGATTCATCCCAGCGAGCAAGCCGTCGATTACATCTGGGAGCGGCTTGTTGAGACCTACTTCTCAGCGTCGGCCAAGCAATGGTTAGCCGACTGGCATCCTGTCAAGCAGGCACTGAACCATCGTCCGTTCAATGCAGAAAGTGAGGAATACCGTGCCTTTATGGATAAAACTATGTTAAAAGTAGAAGAGTTACGAAAAAAATATCCTACCTTTGCACGTCAAAAAATGGAAATAACATGAAAAAATATACAATTGAGAAGGTCACCACACTCATAGGTGCGAGACGTATTGGCACTGCCGATGCACAAATTGAATGGCTACTCACAGACAGCCGTTCGCTGTGTTTTCCTGAGAACACATTGTTTTTTGCACTGAAGACCAGTCGTAATGACGGTCATCGTTACATAGCCGACCTCTATCGTCGAGGAGTAAGGAATTTTGTGGTAACAGCCCCTCCTACCCTCCCCAAGGGGAAGGGATATGAGGATGCCAACTTCCTTATTGTCCCCTCGCCCTTAGAAGCATTGCAACGATTGGCAGAGCGCCACAGGGACGAGTTCGACATTCCCGTTGTTGGCATCACAGGTTCCAATGGCAAGACGATGGTGAAGGAATGGCTCTATCAGATACTCTCCCCCAACCACCATGTTACTCGTTCGCCCAAGAGTTATAACTCACAAATCGGCGTGCCACTGTCAGTATGGCTCATGGATGAACAGGCAGACATGGCACTTATAGAGGCTGGCATCAGTCAGCCTGGCGAGATGCGCTCCTTGGCAGACATCATACAGCCAACGATAGGCATACTGACATCCCTGGGAAGCGCACATCAGGAGAACTTCCGTTCCATGGAAGAGAAATGCATGGAGAAGCTACAGCTTTTTGAGCATGCACAGACACTTATCTATAATGCTGACGACGACACCATATCACGGTGCATCAGGCGCTCTGGCTATAAAGGCAAGAAGATTGCGTGGAGCAGAGACAATGAGTCGGCAGCGCTCTATGTCATAGCACGACAAGAGACTGGCACTACGCAACAGCCCTGCACGGTGATTACCTATAGCTATCAGGGGGAGCGGGCTACGTATCGGCTGCCTTTCATCGACGAAGCATCAGTGGAGTGTTCACTCGCATGTGCTGCAACAGCACGGTTCCTGGGTGTGACAGCCGAACAGTTAGACGAGCGAATGTCACAACTGGAGCCTGTGGCCATGCGTCTGGAAGTGAAAGAAGGTCAACACGGATGCGTAGTCATCAATGACTCATACAACTCAGACATTAACTCACTGGACATCGCACTGGACTTCATGCAGCGCAGAAGGAGCCTTCCTGTAGCCTCATCCTATAGAGGGGGGAATGGAAACACGCTCATTCTTAGCGACATCCAGCAGAGCGGTATGACGCAGGAAGAGCTGTACCATGAGGTGAACGACCTCTGCCTCAAACGTGGCATAGACAAGCTCATCGGCATAGGTTCCGATATCAGCAGCCAGCGTTCGCTGTTTACTGTAGGCAAAAAGTTCTTCTTTGCCACGACTGACGACTTCCTCAAGAGCCAGACGTTCAGAGAGCTGAGAGACGAGGAGATACTGATTAAGGGCGCACGACAATTCGGATTCGACCGCATCACAGAACAAATAGAACAAAAGGTGCACGAGACCATCCTTGAGGTGAACCTCAATGCCGTGGTCGATAACCTGAACTACTACCGCTCGATGCTGCAGAGAGACACAAAAATAGTATGCATGGTAAAGGCAGATGCCTATGGTGCAGGAGCTGTAGAAGTGGCAAAGACACTGCAGGACCATCAGGTAGATTACTTAGCTGTGGCAGTAGCCGACGAGGGCGTCACCCTACGTCAGAACGGCATCACGCAGAACATCATGATCATGAACCCCGAGATGACCGCCTTCAAGACCATGTTCGACTACGACTTGGAACCAGAAGTCTATTCCTTCCGACTGTTAGACGCACTGATTCATGCAGCCAAGAAAGAGGGCATCACCGACTGGCCTGTACACATCAAGATAGACACTGGCATGCACCGCTTGGGCTTCAATCCAGACAAGGATATGGAGGAACTCATCAACAGGCTGAAGCATCAGACAGCTGTCATCCCACGTTCAGTATTCTCGCACTTTGTAGGTTCAGACAGCGATGACTTCGACAACTTCTCGCGTATGCAGTTCGAGAAGTTCGACCGTGCCAGCCGTCAGCTACAGGCAGCCTTCGACCATAAGATATTGCGCCACATGGACAACTCTGCAGGTATAGAACACTTCCCAGAACGACAGTTAGACATGTGCCGATTAGGCTTGGGACTCTATGGCGTGGATCCCAGAGACAACCACATACTCAATACCGTATCAACGCTGAAGACCACCATACTACAGCTGCGCCATGTACCAAAGGACGAGACAGTAGGCTACAGTCGCAAGGGCATACTGACGCGCGACAGTGTGATTGCTGCTATCCCCATAGGCTATGCCGACGGACTGAACCGTCACTTAGGACGTGGAGCATGCTACTGTTTGGTAAATGGCCAAAAGGCACCTTACGTGGGTAACATCTGTATGGACGTTGCAATGATAGATGTGACGGACATCAACTGTCAGGAGGGAGACATGGTAGAGATCTTTGGTGAGCATCTGCCCGTTACAGTACTCAGTGATGCACTTGACACGATACCCTACGAGGTACTGACCGCTGTGAGCAGCAGAGTGAAGAAAGTATATTATCAGGAGGGATGAATACTGATATTGTAAACGTTTTCATTAAAAAACTTACAACTTTCGACACTCAACTCTCAAGTTTTTTGTACCTTTGCACCACTACTTACTGAATAAACAATCAAACGTTCAATAAAATGAGTTCTGTACAAACTACTAAAATGACCAACTATCGTTGGATTATTTGTGCGATGTTGTTCTTTGCAACAACTGTTAACTACATGGACCGTCAGGTTCTTTCACTTACATGGAAGGACTTTATAGCGCCAGAATTTCACTGGACAGATGAGAACTACGGTGTCATTACTTCTGTATTCTCCATTTTGTATGCTGTATTCTGCCTCTTTGCAGGTAAGTTCATCGACTGGATGGGTACCAAGAAAGGTTACCTTTGGGCCATCTTCGTATGGTCACTCGGTGCCTGTCTGCATGCTCTTTGCGGATGGGTAACCATGCAGATTGAAGGCATCGAAGGCGTAGAAGCCCTTAAGGCTGTTGAGGCCGGCTCCATGACTGCCCTCTCTATTGCAACTGTCAGTGTGTGGCTGTTCTTGTTCTGCCGCTCTGTCCTCGCACTGGGTGAAGCAGGCAACTTCCCTGCTGCCATCAAGGTAACTGCAGAATACTTCCCCAAGAAAGACCGAGCTTTTGCCACCTCATTATTTAACGCTGGTGCATCTGTAGGTGCTCTGGCTGCTCCTGTCAGCATTCCACCTCTCGCTGAAGCTTTTGGTTGGGAAATGGCATTTATCATCATCGGTGCCCTTGGTTTCGTATGGATGGCTCTCTGGGTATTTATTTATGACAAGCCCCACAAGAGTAAGCATGTCAATGCAGCTGAACTGACTTACATCAATCAGGACACTGAAACTGACGAAGACCCCAAGAATGCTATTGACGAAGGCAAGCAGATGAGCTATGCCAAGGCATTTACCTACAAGCAGACATGGTCGTTCATCGTGGGTAAGTTCATGACCGATGGTGTGTGGTGGTTCTACCTGTTCTGGGCTCCTGCCTATTTCTCAGACCAATTCCATTACAAGACTTCCAGCGGCATGGGTCAGTTACTCATCTTCACGCTCTATGCCATAGTAACGATAGTCAGCATCTTCGGTGGCTACCTGCCTAAGCTCTTTGTAGAGAAGCGTGGCATGAATCCCTATGCTGGCCGTATGTTAGCAATGCTTATTTTTGCCTTCTTCCCACTGTTCGCACTGTTCGCACAGCCATTGGCCATGTGGCAAGAGTCACCCATTGACCCAGCATGGTGGCCAGCCATTATCATTGGTCTGGCAGGTGCAGGTCATCAGGCATGGTCTGCCAACATTTTCTCTACGGTTGGCGACATGTTCCCGAAGGCTGCCATTGCTACAATTACAGGTATAGGTGCTATGGCTGGTGGTTTAGGCTCCATGCTCATCAATTACTGCTCTGGTAAGCTCTTTACCTATGCAGAAGGTATGGGTTCGCAATTCACCTTCATGGGATATGAAGGCAAGCCTGGTGCATACATGATTGTCTTCTGTTTCTGTGCCGTTGCCTACCTCATTGGCTGGTTCATCATGAAGGCTCTTGTACCAAAGTACAAGCCCATCATTGTTGAAGATTAATTTTTCTCATACTCATATTGTTAAGGCGGGCACTCACTCCAACGGGGGGTGTCCGTTTTTTTCACAATAGTTTCTACAAAAGAAAGAGACATGAAAATTGGTATAATAGTAGCTATGGACAAGGAGCTGCAGCAGTTGCAGCAACTGTTCGCTGGAAGCGATGTCCGCGTAGAAAAATGCGGCATCGGCAAAGTAAATGCTGCACTTGGTGCACAACGTATGATTAACGAGTTCCAGCCAGACATCATCATCTCCTCTGGCTGTGCCGGTGGCAACGGCGATGATATACAGGTACAGGATGTGGTGGTAAGCACTGAATTAACTTACCACGATGTCTATTGTGGTACGGCCGTCGATAACTGTACGATTTATGGTCAAGTACAAGGTCTGCCAGCACGTTTTCCTGCCGACCCGGAACTGTTGGAGAAAGCCAAACAACTGAACTTTTCTACGCTCGCCATTCACCCCGGACTTATTGTCACTGGAGACTGGTTTGTGGATTCAAAGGAGAAGATGCGCTCTATTATAGAAAAGTTCCCTGATGCCAAGGCTGTGGATATGGAATCGTGCGCCATTGCCCAAACATGTTACATCAATAAGGTAAGATTCATCTCCTTCCGCGTCATCAGCGACATCCCCTTGCGAGACACTGATGCATCGATGTACCATGATTTCTGGAACACCATAGCCGAGCATTCCTTCCAAGTGACAAAGACCTTCGTGGAGAGTCTATATTAAGTCAGGCATCAGCAAAGCGCCGACCGTCACTGAGTGTGACTTCCAACTTTGTATATTCAGAGTGGAAGTCATGGCGTAGGCGTTCCAAGTAACGACGACTCTCCCACAAACACATGGGCAGGTCGTGCAACAGATAGTTACCACACGTCTCTGGCGTCGTAGCGGGCACCTCCGTCTGTTGTAACATCCACTCAAGGCACTCGATGGTGAGCTGGCGCATATCATCGGGTGTATAGCTGCCTGTCATAACGATGTACATACCCGTCAGGCACCCCATAGGTCCAACATATACTACATCGTCCTTTACCCTGGAGTTACGAAACCATGTTGCCATCAAGTGTTCCATGCTATGCATGGCAGCTGGTGCTACTGCAGGCTCACGATTAGGTTCAGTAATGCGTAGGTCAAACGTTGTAAAGCCCTTGTCTTGGCGCGACACATAGATACCTGGCTTCAGGTGCGTATGGTCAATAGTAAAACTCTGTATAACTTCCATCTTAAGCCTTAATTCTTGTTCGCTTTCTTACGCTGATCGTGGTCAAGAATTATCTTTCGCATGCGCATTGACTGTGGAGTGACTTCCACCAGCTCATCCTCCTTGATATATTCCAGACACTCTTCAAGCGACATTACCGTCTTAGGAATGATACGCGCCTTGTCGTCTGTACCAGATGCACGCACGTTCGTCAGTTGCTTTGCTTTACAAACGTTGACCACCAGGTCGTTGTCGTGCACATGCTCACCAACCACCTGTCCCATATACACATCTTCACCTGGATCGATGAAGAACTTTCCGCGGTCTTGCAACTTGTCGATGGCATAGGCAAAGGCATTTCCTGTCTCTAAGGCAATCAACGAACCGTTAACACGTCGTTCAATGTCGCCTTTGTAAGGCTGGTACTCCTTGAAACGATGTGCCATGATAGCTTCACCCTGACTGGCAGTGAGCACATTAGTACGCAGACCGATGATGCCTCGCGATGGCATATCGAATTCGATATTCACGCGCTCGCCCTGAGACTCCATTGATGTCATCTCACCCTTACGACGAGTTACCATGTCAATCATCTTCGAGGCAAACTCCTCTGGAACATTGATGGTGAGCTCCTCAATGGGCTCACACTTCACACCATCTATTTCTTTATATATCACCTGTGGTTGTCCTACCTGAAGCTCATAGCCCTCACGACGCATAGTCTCGATGAGCACACTCAGGTGAAGTACACCACGACCAGAGACTACCCATTTGTCTGTAGCATCCTCGAAAGGCTCCACCCTCAGCGCCAGATTCTTCTCTAATTCCTTTTCCAGGCGATCATTAATGTGTCGCGATGTTACGAACTTACCTTCTTTACCAAAGAATGGCGAGTCATTAATAGTAAAGAGCATTGACATGGTTGGCTCGTCAATGGCAATGGGAGGCAAAGCTTCCGGCTGTTCTGCATCGCAGATGGTGTCGCCGATCTCAAATTTCTCAAGGCCAATAACAGCACAGATGTCACCACATGCCACCTTGTCAGTGCGTACGTGGCTCATGCCCTCAAAGGTATGTAACTCCTTTATTTTTGTACGTTCCTGCGTACCATCACGATGACAAATTGTAATCTGCTGACCGTCACAAAGCTCACCACGATGTACACGTCCTACAGCAATACGACCCGTATAGCTGCTATAATCAAGAGACGTGATAAGCATCTGTGGTGTACCCTCCAACTGACTGGGAGCAGGTATTACCTCTATAATCTTGTCAAGAAGATAAGTAATATCTGATGTAGGTTTATTATAGTCCTCGCCCATCCAGCCGTTTTTAGCAGAGCCATAAACCACAGGGAAATCCAACTGGTCCTCAGTGGCATTCAGCGAGAACATCAAGTCAAACACCATCTCATAAACCTCTTCAGGACGACAGTTAGGTTTGTCAACCTTGTTGACCACCACTATAGGTTTCAGTCCTATCTGCAGAGCTTTCTGAAGTACAAAACGTGTCTGGGGCATCGGACCCTCAAAGGCATCGACCAGCAACAGACAGCCATCAGCCATGTTGAGCACTCGCTCCACCTCTCCACCAAAGTCGGAGTGTCCCGGAGTATCTATAATATTGATTTTAGTACCTTTCCAATTGATACTTACATTTTTCGAAAGAATCGTTATACCACGCTCGCGTTCCAAGTCGTTAGCGTCTAACACCTGACTGCTCAGATTCTGTCCCTCACGAAACAGATGGCCTGCCAGCATCATTTTATCTACCAGTGTTGTCTTGCCATGATCCACATGCGCTATGATGGCAATGTTTCTTATATCCTGCATAACTAAATTGTATTTTGGCTGCAAAGGTACAAAAAATTTCAAATTTTTCATCTAAAACGTTTCATTTTTAATTTATTTTTCGTACCTTTGCAGCCGATTTCGGAAAATCCGAAGCATTCGACGACGTAAATAGTTGTGATTAAGGCCATGAGCGTCTGAAGGATGTAGATAATCAAAAACAACAATTAATCAAAACTGTTATGTATTTAGATCAAGCAAAAAAAGCAGAGATTTTCGGACAGTACGGCAAGAGCGCCACTGACACCGGTTCAGTAGAGAGCCAGGTTGCACTGTTCACCTATCGTATCGCTCACCTGACAGAGCACCTTAAGAAGAACCACAAGGATCACGTTACTGCACGTAGCCTTACCATGATGGTAGGTCGTCGCCGTAAGCTCCTTAAGTATCTTCGTGAGCGTGACATCGAGCGCTATCGCGCACTTATCAAAGCTCTTGGACTGCGTAAGTAATAGTCAAGGTAAAAAAATAAAAGCTGTGCATCGTCAATGCACAGCTTTTTTATTTGATGTCTATCCGCTTTAATATTTTATTTCCTCCAATGGCTTCATGACAAAATCACGCTCGTACATGAGAGGATGAGGAATTTGCAGGTCAGGCTCATCGATGGTAAGGTCGTCATACAGCAATATATCTATGTCTATAGGACGATCATGATAAACTTGTGCCTGGGATTTCTTTTTACGCCCCAAGTCACACTCTATCCGCTGGGTCAGTTGTAGCACTTCACGAGGGGTATGAGTGGTACGACACAACAGGACGGCATTGAGGAAACGGTGTTCAGACTCGAAGCCCCATGGCTCACTCTCAATAAAAGAGGATACGCGAACGACCTGCCCCACCCGTTCATCTATCATGCGAATGGCTCGCTTCATCAGGGCATAACGATCTCCAAGATTAGACCCCAACCCAAGATAGACGTGATGTTCAGCCATAAAGTCTCAAAACTGTAATACTTCTATCCAATCAGTCGTCAATGATAAGCAAGGCGTCACCATAACAACCAAACTTGTAACCATGCTTGATAGCTTGCTTATAGGCTTCCATGACGATGTCGTAACCACCAAAGGCAGCTGTAGTCATGAGCATTGTGGATTCGGGATGGTAGAAATTAGCAATGAGACAGTCTGCCACACCAAACTCATAGGGTGGGAAGATGAACTTATTGGTCCAACCATCGTATTCCTTCAGTAGTCCGTCAGTTCCGACAGCAGTCTCTGTGGCACGTGCAGTGCTGACGCCTACTGCACAAATATGGTGTCCCTCCTGCTTAGCACGATTGACTGTATCGCAGGCTTCGGCACTGATGATCATCTGCTCAGAACTCATCTTATGTTTAGTAAGGTCCTCCACCTCAATACCTTCGAAGTTACCCAAGCTACAATGCACAGTAACAAATGCGAAGTTGATGCCACGTATCTCCAGACGTTTCATGAGTTCACGACTGAAATGGAGTCCAGACGACGGTGTGGTAACTGCACCCTCATGACGTGCATAGATGGTTTGGAAATTCTCCATGTCCTCAGGTGTAGGGTCACGATGATCTATGATATAGCGTGGCAGTGGTGCTGAGCCTAAGGCGAACAGCTCACGTTTGAACTCGTCGTGGGGACAGTCGTAGAGGAAACGTAGGGTACGCCCACGACTGGTTGTATTATCAATGACTTCAGCTACCATGGGCCCGTCTTCATCGAAGAAGAGCTTGTTACCAATACGTATCTTACGAGCTGGCTCTACAAGCACGTCCCACAAGCGCAACTCCTCGTTGAGTTCACGCAGCAGAAACACCTCTATCTTGGCATCGGTTTTCTCCTTTGTTCCAAAGAGACGTGCAGGAAATACTTTTGTATCGTTGAAGATGAAGGTGTCTCCCTCATCGAAATAACCTGCTATGTCACGGAAGATAAGGTAGTCCTCTGTGTCGTTGCCGTCGGCATCTTTACGAAACATGTCGATAGTCTGGCTCTTACGATGGACAATCATCAGGCGGCATTCGTCGCGACGATAAATCTTATCAACTGTACCGTCCTCATTTTCAAAGGAACGGAATGGAGGTTCAAGTGCTACGAGCTCTTCGGGCAGTTTGAATTTGAATTGTGATAGTTTCATCTATGTCTTTTATATTTATTTTTTCTTTTTTATCCTTCAATCTCCTGATTCTCCAGCCACTGTGGGAAGTCATCAAGCTTGATACAGTCGGTGATACTGACATCACCCAAACGAGTACGACAGAGGGCTGTAAGATAGGCACCACTATTAAGGGATCGCCCAATGTCACGTGCCAGGGAGCGGATATAAGTTCCTTTCCCACAAACCACACGCAAACTGAGCTGCATACTTTCGGCATCGAAGGCTGTCACGTCAATGGAATCAACATGTATCATTTTTGGCAGCAACTGAACGTCTTGTCCCTTTCTTCGAAGTTCGTAAGCCCTGTCGCCATTGATTTTCACTGCAGAATAGGTAGGTGGCACCTGCATAATGTCACCAACGAAAGTTGGCAGTGTCTCATCGATAAGCTGTCGTGTGATATGCTCCGTAGGGAATGACTCATTTACCGGATGCTCCATATCGTAACTGGGTGTAGTAGCTCCAAGCTGCAGAGTTGCCGTATATTCCTTGGTATGAAGCTGTAGGCGTTCTATCTCCTTGGTCTTCTTACCCGTGCAAAGAATAAGCACGCCGGTTGCCAAAGGGTCAAGAGTGCCTGCATGACCAGTCTTGACACGACGCACGCCCAGACGTCGCGACAGTCTGGTACGTACATACGCCAAGGCACCGAACGATGTCATGCCATAGGGTTTATTGATGTATATGAATTCTCCTTGTGTGAAGTTCATTAGTCAACCATTGCGAGTGAGTGTCCTGTCAGTAGCAGGGCTATGATAATGCCACCGACAATGATACGATAGATACCAAAGGCCTTAAAGCCATACTTGGTGAGGAAAGCCACAAACCACTTCATGGCCAACAAAGCCACAACAAATGCGACGGCACATCCTAAGATGAGCATCATGATGTTATGGGACGTGGCCCATGCCGTATCTTCCTTTAACAGGTCAAGCAAGTCAAGCAGTGTAGCACCTGCCATGGTAGGCACAGCGAGAAAGAACGAAAACTCAGCAGCCCGTTTTCTCGTAAGTCCCTGTGTCATTCCACCAACGATAGTTGCCATGGAACGGGACACGCCAGGAATAACAGAGATACACTGATAGAGTCCGATGTTGAATGCCCTACGTTCGTTGAGCTTATTTTCATCAGAGCCTTTATTGAACAGCTTATCGCAGAAGAGCATAAAGATACCTCCCACAACGAGCATAATGGCTACGACAAGTACGCTATCGAGCAACCAGTCGAGCAGACCAGATTTCTTAGCGAGGAGTCCAATAATAACCGCTGGCAGTACACCAACGATGAGCAGCCAATAGAAATAGAACTTATGCTTTAGCTTCTGCAAAAGCGTGCTGCCTGCAGGTGCTGGTGTATTGTCGAACTGAAAGAATCGTCTCCAATAAAGACATACCACAGAGAGGATGGCCCCAAACTGTATGATGAACGTGAAGGCATGAATGAATGCCTTGTCTGCCTCACACAGGTTTTCTGGTGACAGTCCCAAGAGATTCTGAGTAATAATCATGTGACCCGTAGAGGACACAGGCAGGAACTCAGTGAGTCCTTCTACAATAGCTATTATAATGGTTTCAAACCAAGTCATTCCTTCGTCTCCTTCTCCTTCACTTGTTCTACACCATTGTCCTTAGGCTTACGCATAACACCGTAAATCATGAAGACAAACCCAAAGAAACATACGGCAGGAGCCACCTTGATGCGTCGCACGCTGAAGATATCAGGATTATAGTGTTCTGCTGTCGAGCCGTCACCACTCATCAACAAGAAACCTATCACTACTATTGCCATGCCAACAGCCAACAAGATGAAGTTAACACGGTCGAAAGCGAAATTACGTCTATCCATAAAAAACTCTAAACTATAAACTCTAAACTATAAACTACAAACTATATCCTGTACAACTCACCTGCCGTCATGTGCAAGAACTTGTTGACAGCCAGATAAGCACAGATAGCCGTGATAATGATGCCAAACAGCAGGACGGCCACACCTGTGATGGTCAGCTCCTCCCAACCAATAATGGTCAGCAAGTCAGGTTGCTGTAGGTAAAGCGCATAGACACCTGCTCCCAAAACAAGTATAGCAAGTATAGCAGCCACCAGTCCTACTCCCACAGCCCTACGCACAAAAGGACGACGAATGAACCCCCATGATGCACCTACCAACTTCATGGTATGAATGAGGAATCGCTGGGAGTAAATGCTCAGTCGCACACTGTTACTGATAAGCGAGAATGAGACAATGGTCAGCAATACTGCCAATACGAGCAAAATAAGACTTATCTTACTGAGATTGCTGTTAACCTTATCCATCAAATCAACTGGATAGTTAACTTCCGCTATCTTTGGTATAGCAAGTATCTCCTTCTTTACCAGTAGCGCAGAGTCGCTATTGGCATAGTCAGCAGCCAGCTGGATTTCCAGTGTAGCAGGCAAAGGATTAAAACCGGCAAAGTCCTCCGGGTCAGCACCCAACTCTGCCATGCTCTCTTTCTTGGCTTGTTCCTTACTGATATAAGTGATATGTCGTACGTAGGGTCGTACTCGAAGTCGGTTGTAGGTTGCACCACGCTCCTGTTGCGTCATTTCATCTCCCAGAACGACAGTAACAGTAAGGTTTTCACGTACATACGACGACAGGTTACGAGCTGTAAGGACAGTGAATACCACCAACCCCAACAATACAAGCACCATGGTAGTGCTTATGCATAAAGTCACAACCTGCAATCCGTGGCGGCTGCTGGTAGTTTTTTTCTTATTTCCCATTACTTTTTCGATGTAATACACCTAATTTCGTGCAAAGTTAATACTTTTATTTGACATTTATGGTTTGAGATTTGAGGTTTTCATAATGCCCTCGGTGTTATTTAACATTCTTTTATAAAAAATCTCAAATCTCAAATCCCAAATCTCAAAGTTTATTGTATCTTTGCACCCACTATGAGTACGATTATCTATTCTTCACCCATTTTCGGACCTGTGCATAGTCGCAGACTCGGACTGTCATTGGGCATCAACTTGCTGCCTGCTGACGGTAAGGTGTGTTCCTTCGACTGTATTTATTGTGAGTGTGGTTTCAATAAAGACCATCGCCCTACCCTGCCCATGCCTACTCGCGAAGAAGTAGCACAACGCTTGGAGCAGAAACTACAAGACATGAAACAAGAGGGACAACTGCCTGACGTGCTGACGTTTGCAGGCAACGGCGAACCCACATGCCACCCTCATTTTGCTGACATCATTGACGACACCATCAAACTGCGTAACCAGTACTGTCCACAGGCAAAGGTATCGGTACTGAGTAATTCCACATTCATCCATCGTCCAGAGGTGCATGATGCACTGATGCGTGTAGATAACAACATACTGAAACTGGACACGGTATCAATGGACTACATCAACAGGGTTGACCGTCCTACAGGCCATTACAACTTGAAAGAGATCATCGAGCAGATGAAAGCCTTTCATGGACATATCATCGTTCAGACCATGTTCATGAAAGGAACCGACACAGCTATGGATAATACTGGCGAAGAGTATGTAGGCCCCTGGTTAGAGGCAATACGTGATATCAACCCACAGCAAGTGATGGTCTATACCATTGACAGAGAGACACCTGCCCAAGGATTGCTGAAAGCTACGCACCAAGAGCTGGACACCATCTGTGACCGTGTCCTCGCCATGGGCATTCCGTGTCAGGCCTCATATTAGCCCTATTAGCCCTATTAGCCAAATAAGCCCCATGCCCAACAAAGACGAATACTACATGAAACGTGCACTGGAAGAGGCACGCTTAGCACTACAGGCAGGCGAAATACCTATTGGAGCCGTTGTCGTTTGCCAGGACCGCATCATTGCAAGAGCCCACAACCTGACGGAGACACTATGTGACGTGACAGCACACGCAGAGATGCAGGCTATCACGTCAGCAGCTAACCAGTTAGGAGGCAAATACCTCACTGACTGTACACTCTACGTCACCGTGGAGCCTTGCACCATGTGTGCAGGTGCCATTGGTTGGGCACAGATTCCTCGCATCGTCTATGGTGCAACAGACGAGAAACGTGGTTTCCACACCTATGCACCCCATGCCATGCATCCTCGTGCAACAATAACTGGCGGCATCCTTGAGGAAGAATGCCGCCAGCTCATGCAAGATTTCTTTCGCGCGAAACGCTAAGTCTTACTCGTAGCCCGAAATATCTATTTCGCTGATACCAGTAAGGTTCTTAATGGTGAAACCGGTGCTGTTCCACGTCTCGAAAATCATTTTCTTACTGCCTGCAGTACTGAAAGTGTGCGAGATGCCATCTTCGTAAGTGCTCTTCTCACCATCACCCCACAATACTGTTCCAAAGACGTTGACACCTGCCATGACAACAGAAGAGAACTCGCTGCTGCCGTCGAAGGTTACGCCCAGGACGCCACGTCCTTCCAACTGTGCTATTTCGTCCTCGTCGAAGTTCAGTGCCATGGTGGTTGTCTGATCAGGAATAAACTCCAGTCCATTGTCGGTAAGCACCAGGTGGAATGAATACTGGAAGCCAATCTTCATCTCTACCTCAGGGAATACAGAGTTGAATTCCTTTCCGTCGATGACTGCCTTCAGATATGCCTTCGTGCTCTTTGTGTTGAACGGAAGGGGAATCACCCAGATACGAGGCATGCTGTTCGACCATCCTTGTGCTGTAATCTGCTTGTCGAACGCTACCTTTATCTCACCACGCTCGGTACCACGTATCTTACCATTCTCCACCGTCATGACACCCTTCGTATAGACAGAGTCACCACTGATAGCCAGACTCTGCAATTTTCCTGCTCCAGAATATCCATCAGTGAAGATGTTGAAGGCAGCCAACGACATGGCATGTTTCATGTTCAGTTTGGCCGTATTGGTGGTAACGGTCACTGGAACGTAACTGCCTGAATAGAGATAATCGTTTTGTGTCGTTGCATCAATAGTCAGACGTCCAGGGGTGCTGGCAAACTCTGACTGATAAGGATAGACAGCATAGATAAATGCATTCTTCTGCTTGTCCTTGTCCAGATAGACACCTGGATCGAGTGTCCACGCACTGCCATTATAGTTGGCACGTATGTTAGCCACTATATCGTTGGCACTGGGGCTACCGTATGACTTTGCCCACACATTCATAGCATCGCCTGATGCAAAGAGTGACTTTGCTGGTGTGGTACGTGTAACGATGTCAGTAGTAATGACTACTGCCACGTTATTGTCAGTGGGAGTAGTAGGAGTCGATGGCTCCACAGAGTCTTCACTGCTGCTACATGACATAAGAAGTGCTGCAGCTGCACAAAGCGATAAAATAATATGTTTCCTCATTGCTACTCCTCCTTATTTCTTTATTGTTAATGTGATAGACTCCGACGCACTGGTCAGTGTCAGTTTGTTACTACCGTCAGAAAGCATGCTCTGGGGAATGTCCAACTGTGGCACTGGCGATATCTCGCCACTGCTGGTGATGGCTCCTTGGTTGTCGCGAAGTACGTATGAGACATTGTTCTTTGTAGAAACGGTAAACGTCTTCGTAGTACGGTCGTAGTGTACGGATGTGGCTTCTGCCAGTCCCAGTTTGCCTGTTACATTGATGACAAAGCCTTGTGTCAGTTCCGTTGCTCCCTCACTCACGGTTATCTCCACTGTCCATGTCTTACCCTGTGTCAGTGCCTGTGTGGTCTTCAGCAGACCATTCTCGAAGGTGAAGGGTACAGATTGGAAACCACCTGCCGTACGACTGTAAGTGCCATGCACATTGATAGAATAGCTGGGATCAACCTCTTCATTGTTAACCAGGATTCTGCCGACAACAGAACCTGCAGGCAGCGCTTCCTCTATGCTGGTATTGCTCAGCGAGATGCTACGGAACTTCTGGTTAGGAGCACCAATGCCGATTACAATGACATGATTGGCATCATAGAAATCGCCTTGGTAACCCAGTCCGTTCAGTGTGAAGTAAGCATCACCATGACCACTCCATCCCCAGTTGACATGGAAGCGGCCTTCGGAGTCGAAGCCATCGACACAGAAAGAGTGTCCTGAACTCTTCTTACTGTCAACACCATTATACACAACGACGCGACCAGCGTTCAGCTCGTTCTTCACCAACTGGTTCCAGTCACCATCGTAGGTAGCACGTACGATGGCACGTACGCCACTGGGGTACTTAAAGTTGTTCATCAGCGCATTAGCCACATCGCCAATACGGTTCATGGATACACCAGAGCCATCCTCACCATAATCCATCGATACTGACATACCGGCATGCATCAGCAGACGTGCCACCTCGTCGTAGTTGTTGGCACCACTCATGATGTCATCCCAGTTGTAGGCCTTCTCTTCGTCAAAGTTAATGCTCAGTGTGCCATACTCTGCCGAACGATAGCTATGAGAGCCACGTGGACGGTCTGGATATCGCTGCACACTCATAGCTTGCGACATAGCCACAGCCACACATCCTACCAAGGCTTTGCCCATGGGACAATACTTGTTGAACGGTGCTGGCTGGTCCCAATGTACCTTGATGAGTGGATCCACACTCTCGCCATTGGCTTTGAAACTGATTTCGGTCCGACTCCAGTTCGGATGCTTCTGAATACGCTTGTGAGCCAACGACCTGATGTGTGCAGGGATGTTGCTCATCTCACCACGCATATTCTCCGGCATGTCCGAAGTGCTCAAGCTGCCAGTCTTCGAATAACCTATAATAGGTGTGGCATGGTCGTCACCAGAAATGATGGCCCATCCCTGTGGCTGGAAATTAATAATGTAGTAATCTACTGTACCATTACTGCCAACAGCCTCCATGCTTCGCATCGTCACATCACGCAGGGTGTACGAGCTGAAGTAAGACTCGGCAAAAGCCTGTGCTTGCTCACGTGTCACAGGGTCTGCCTGAGCTACGCATGCAAGGAGCAGGAAATAGAGTAAAACCGAAAATTTTCTCATAATTTTTTAATAGATGTGTTTTAACGACAAAAGGGGGGAAGGCCTTTTGGGGCCTACCCTCCCTTCCTATAACAGGGAAAATTATTGTTTCTTAACCAGCTTCAGGTTCTTGTAGCCGAACCATACATAGCCTGTGAATCCATCGGGGAATCCACCACCCTGACAGATAGCACCATAGACGGCAGGCCACTCGTTGAAGGTAATCTCGGTGAAGTCGTCGTTCCACTTACCAACCAGTGGCTCGTAAGTGAATTTATCATTTGCGTCGATACCCATCTGATAGACATCGCTGACACCTATGCTACCGAAGTTAACCCCTGTAGCAAACGCACTTGGGAAGACAAGGCTCACTGAGCCTTCCTTCGTAGCACTGTCGTACTCGTAAGCCAGTTCCATCTCTGTCCAGTTGTAACCCATGAAACCTACGATGTAGAGGGTCTTGTTGTAACCAGCCTCGTCCTCGTCGAAGCCGACAATTTCAACGGTGTAACTATCAACCTGTGACGGGTCGTCAACGTCAGCAGCAGACATGGTCCAAGTACCCTGCAGCTTCTCGTAGAACTCAGAGTCGTTGTCCTTCAGTGTAATCAGTGCAGTGGCATCGCCTAAGGTAGCACCCTTCACATCCGAGATGGTCATGGTGAAGGTACGGTTCTCGTTGATGTCTGCATCGTCGATGGTACGCAACTCGATAGAGCCTGAAGTAGCGTCAGCAGGAATAACGATGGTCTTCGATGTGATGATGTAGTGGATATCGTCCATAGCAGGGTTGCTGCCAGTCTCTGCAACAGTCACAGTGACCTGTACCAGTCCGTTGCGCTCGCCTGTTACAGTAATAGGCACGTTGACCAGACCTTTATTCTCTTTCCATGTAATCTCAGACTGTCCCATGCTCACTACAGCGTTTGATGTAGTGTTCCAGCTCTCGTCGTCTGAGGAACAGGCAACGAAGAACGTGGCGGCTACCATGAGCATAAATATCTTGATATATTTCATAATCTTTAATCTTTAATCTTTAATCTTTAATCTTTCATTTTAGTAGCCAGGATTCTGCTGTCCCTTCAAGTTCGGGTTGGCATCCATCTCAGTAGAAGGAATAGGCCAAATGAAGCGATGGTCATCCTTGTCGTAGCTCAGTTCACGACCAGCAGCTACTATTACGCCATTCAGTGCAGGATTTTCAGGATGGTCACCATAACGCTGGAAGCCCATGTTCCAACGGCGAAGGTCAGTGAAACGGAAGCCCTCACCGATAAGTTCCTTCAGGCGCTCTTCGCGTATCTGGTTCTGCAAGTCAGTACCACTATAGGTCTCAGCTGTATAATCAATGATACGCTTAGCACGCAGGTCGTTCAGATACTTGTTTGCCTTCTCTGCATTACCAGATGCAGCAGCTGACTCAGCAGCAATAAGGTAAATCTCGCTCAGACGGAAGACCTTTGCCTTGTTCTGGAAGTTACGTGTGGTAGCTGTTCTCAGGTCGTCATTGCCAGGGAACTTGTTGAACACGTATGCACCATAGAGCGAGCCCTCAACATTCAGACGGTTAACAGTGAAGAAAGCATCGAAACGAACGTCACCATCACCATAGAGATTCAGCATCTCGAAAGTAGTGATATAGTCTGACTGGTCGTCAGTATTGCTCAGGAAGTTGCTTCCCAGCCCACCAGGCAGCTCGTTCTTGTTTGCAAATGGCATAAAGATAATCTCGCTACCAGTATCCTTCGACCACATGTCAGCGTATGCCTCAGGCTCTACCAGTGTGTAGATGCCAGAGTTGATAACCTGCTCGGCCTTGGTCAGTGCTGTAGCATAATCCTTCTTTGCCAGGGCTACACGTGCCTGCAGAGAGAGCACAGCGTTAGATGACAGATAAGAAGCCTCGGGAACCAGCTGAGTCTTGTCGGTCTGCTCAATAGTTTGCAGTGCTGTGAGTGCTGCAGCGAGGTCGTCCTCAATCAGTTTATAGGTCTCGTTCAGTGTACTACGGCTGGGATAAGTTTCCACCAAACCAGAGGGGTTGTACTCTGTAACGATAGGCATACCCAGAGCAGCCTGATCACCAGCAGCAGCGTCGTAAGGACGGCAGAAGTGCTCAGCGAGCCAGAAGTAGCAGTAAGCACGTACGAAGCGAGCCTCACCCTGATAGCGGTTCAGTACGTCGAGGTTGTCAGCAAAGGCAGCATCAGTCTTCATCGTCTCTACCTTATTAATAAAGTAGTTAGTCTTCGCAATGACGAAATACATGCTGCTGAAGAAGCTTTCAATATCGCCGTCAGAAGAGTTGAGCAGTCCGTTGGAGAACGAACCGCCACGGTTACCATTGTTAATCAAGCCGTGGAAAATGTCCATCTGTACCTCCGGATAAAACAGCCAGTTGCTGTTGGTAATGGAGCGCAGGTTGCCATAGAGGCCATTGCGGAAGCTGGTCACGTCGTTCATGCTCTGAACGGCAGTGTTCTCGTCAAGAGCGCCATAAGGTGCCTTGTCCATATCGCAGGAAGTAAACAGTGCTGCAACAGCCAGCATCAGTGAAAAATATATCTTTTTCATATCGTTGTTTCCTTTCTCTTTAATTAAAATGTTAATTCAGCACCAATTACGAACTGACGTGTGTTAGGATAGTTGAACTTAACCAGGTTGATGTCTGGCTCTGGGTCATATCCTGAGAACTTCGTAAAGGTCAAGAGGTTACGTCCGATGGCATAGATTCTTGCACCTTTCAGCACGCGTGTATAGTCCATCCACTTCTTTGGTAAGGTATATTGGATGGTAACGTTCTTCAGGCGCAGGAAAGAAGCGTTCTCCAACAGGTGGGTATCAAACTGTATCTCCTCACCGTAGGCAGGGATGTCAGTAACGTCACCAGGCTTGGTCCATACATTCAGCATGTCAGTTGTCTGGTTGTAGGATGTACCCATGTTAGCATTCTTGGTGAAGTAGTTATCGTTGTTGATCATGTACTTCTTAGCCTGCCAAGCAAAATCAACGCTGACCATCAGGCCCTTCCAGGTAGCACTGGTACCGAAACCACCACTATAAGGTGCATAGCGCTGCTTTCCAGTAAATATTGCATCGCGCTCCTCATTGAACACCTTGGTCAGGTTGCCGTCCTTGTCGTACCACATAGGCTTACCGTCACGGCTGTCAACACCAGCATAGCGAACGTAGTAGAACTCACCATAAGGCTTTCCTACCTGCAGTTTCAGACCCGTGTTAGCAATGATATACTCGTCACGTCCGGCAAAGAGCTCGGTAATCTCGTTCTTGTTGTAGTTGAAGTTTGCCTTGAAGTCCCAACGGAAATCCTTGGTATTCATGATGTTCACGTCGATGTCAATATCAACACCCTTATTGGTCATTGAACCGATGTTACCAGAACCACTGCCGAAACCGGTAGTGTAAGAATAAGGAATATCCATCAGCATATCGACAGTCTTCTTTGAGTAGTAGTCAACGTTCAGCATGACGCGGTCGAACAAGCCTAAGCTCAAACCAACATTCAATGCCTTCACTGTCTCCCAAGTCAGCTCGTAGTTGCTGGCGCTTGCGATGCTCATGGTTGAAGAACCATTATAAAGGCTACCACCACCAAACAATCCGTAGTAGTCGTAACTGCCTGCACCAGATGAGTTACCTGTTGTACCATAGCTGATACGTGGTTCTAAAGCGGTCAGCCACTTCACGTCGCTCAGGAAGCTTTCCTTCTTGGCATTCCACATGGCACCTACCGACCAGAACGTAGCCCAACGGTGATCGGGAGCGAACTTCGAGCTACCGTCAGTACGCAGTGACAGGTCAACAAAATATTTCTCGTTGTAGTTGTAGCTCAGCGCTCCGAAGTAAGAGTTGAACACCTGTTCGTAGCGAGAGTCACCAATATAGTCATCGTTAATCTGAATGGTCGTACCATTGAGCAGCGTAGTCAAACGTGGGTCTGTCTGTCCCTCAGTAGCGACGCTGAATGAGCGCGACTTCGTGATGATTGACTCCTGACCAAGCAGCAGTGAGAAGAAGTGTCCCTTGATGTTACGCTTGTACTCAGCCGTATTGGTGAAGGTGAATGAGTAGTAACGTGTGAAAGCATCGCTCACGCTACCATTATTAGCGGAAATCTTGTCACCCATTGGGGTTGTGAAAGCCTCGTAAGGGACGGTAACACCAGAATAGGTGTAGTCATAGCCATAGAGTGCCTGCTGTGCACGGATGGTAAGTCCCTGCAGCGGAGTAACCTGCTCGTATGTATTCAGGTTCACCGTTACGGTCTTTCTCTTACGATCACGATGGTCGTTGGTCCACCAAGGCAAGTTAAAGCCACTGTAGTGGAAACGGGCAGCACGCTCGCCCCAGATGATATTTCCGTTTTCATCAATCGTGTAGTAGTTGGGAACGTCGAATGGCATAGCCATACGGGCAGCTACCATTGGGTTTGCAAGATAGATACCATCGTCTGCACTTGCCTCTGCGTTCGTCTGATAAGAGCTGACACCGAGGTTCGACTGCAGACCTACCTTCAACCACTCCGTTACACGGGTGTCAAGGTTGATACGCAGAGCCTCACGCTTCATGCCTGACGACTCAATCAGACCATCCTGGCTGTGGTGGTTGGCAGAAATGTAGTAGTTCGTAGTGTTGCTACCACCGCTCACTGTAGCCTCCAGTGTATAAGTAGGAGCGCTGTTGCTAAGCAACTCGTCGCGCCAATTAGTTGAGAGACCGTACTTGTCAACCAGGTTACGAATCTCGTCACTGACAGGCTGACCAATCTTGTCACGGAACTGGACGTACTGCTGAGAGTTCATCATATCCAGGCCGTCCTCTACAGGAGTAGAGATACCATACTGTGCACGGAAGGAGATATTTGCCTTCTCGTTCAGCTTACCTTTCTTCGAAGTAATCACGATAACACCGTTAGCAGCACGTGAACCGTAAATAGCGGTTGAAGAAGCATCCTTCAGCACCGTAACTGACTCGATGTCAGCAGGGTTCAGTGTTGAGAACAGTGTTGCGGAGATAGGAGCACCATCAAGGATGAACAGCGGAGCGTTCGAAGAGTTGATGGAGTTCACACCACGCAGACGAATAGTTGCAGCCTGCGAGGGGTCACCAGACGATGACAGCACTGACAGACCAGCTACCTGACCAGCCAGAGCATCGGTAAACGATGGTGTAACCGACTGAGCCATTACTTTGTTATCCACGACCTTCAGCGAACCGACTAATGAGCCGATCTTCTTACCTGAACCGTAACCAGTGACTACCACCTCTTCAAGAGCATTAGCATCGCTCTTCAAGAAGACACGCATGCCGTTCTTGGCAGCTACCACCTGCGATTCCATACCGAGGTAAGAGATTTTCAACTGGGTCTTGCCGGCTGGCAAAGTGATAGTGAACTCACCATCCATGTTCGTCAGCAGACCAATCTTTGTACCTTCCACCTGAACAGCGGCACCGATAATCGGCTGTCCGTCGTCCTGTGAGAATACAGTACCCTTAACTGTAGTTTGTGCCACAGCCATTCCTACGCAAAGGAACAGCGAGGCGAAAAACATCGTTAATCTTTTTTCCATAAATTCTCTCTCGTTTATTTAAATTAATTAATCATATTTTCGTCAAAGGTGCAAAGATAGTACATACTTTTAAAAAAAACGAATAAAATCACAAAAAAGTAACAAAAAACCTAAAAAAATTAACAAAACGCATCTTCAGACGTCCTTTTTCCAAACATTTAGTACTTATCACCTCTCACTTGTCACTTTGCCTTCTCTCTTATAATATATTATGGTACGCGCGCGAGAAAAGGGACCTTTTGTCCTACCAATACCTAAAAACATTTAAATAAAAGTACCTAACGGGCACATTAATTAGCAGAAATAAGTATATTTGCAAACGAAACAACATAACAAAGAGAAGATGAAAACCAATTCTATATTACTTTTGACACTGGCAATCATGGTGCTGACAGGCTGCTCAAGCGATGATGACGGCAGAACACTAACACTCAACAGCGAGACACTCGTACTGGGGACCGACATTACCGAACAAACCATTTCAGTCAAGAGTGACGCTTCATGGAACGTCAGAAGCAACGTACAGTGGTGCAAACCCATAAAGAACAACGGCAAAGGCAATGACAACATCGTCCTATGGGTCAGTCCTAACCTGACAAAGACAGCACGCCAAGGCACTCTTACCGTCAGCACAGGCAACCTGACCAGAACCGTCAAACTCAGCCAGCCAGCATACACAGGCAGTCTGGATGACTACGTGTATCGGCTGCCGGTGATGTTCCACGTCCTTTACAACGATAAGGAGGACGAGCAACAATATGTCAAAGAAGGCCATCTGGCAAAGATTCTAACAGGGGTAAACAAGCTATACGACTCCAACCACATGAACGTGGAGTTCGAAATGGCACGATATGACGACAAGGGCAACCTGCTTGACGAGCCAGGCGTCATGCGCCATGAGGTAAGCTTCACCGACTACTTGCCTGAAGACTTCCTGAAATCGGACAACCAAGACAACCGCCAGTATGCTGACTATGCCCAGAACCTGAGGAGATACATCAACATCTATATATTCCAATTCAAGGAAGAGAGCAAGGAACATGTGACCATGGGGCTGTCGAACCTGCCAGTCATGCCAACTGCACACCCACTGGACAGCCTCTATACCACTGACCAGGCTAACGGCTATTCCTACCTGACGGCTCCCTGGGGCTGCCTGATCAATAACCAATACATCTACGAATGGCAGGAGGCTAACACCTATAACCCCAACTATATTGTCAACACCGTGGCACACGAGTTGGGACATTACTTAGGACTGCTCCATACCTTCTCTGCCGAGGAGTGCGAGATGGACGATGCCTGTGACGATACCCACATCAGCGACTACACCAACTACGTAAGTTACATCAGCGAGTACATTAAGCAACAAACAGCCTTAGGAATAAAGACCTTCAAAATGGCCGATTTGGCTGTACGAAAGGACTGCAAGACACTGGAGGAATATCAGGCACACAACATCATGGACTATGCCTACTGCTTCAACGACGAGTTCTCACATCAGCAGTTCCTGCGCACACGCCAAGTACTGCAATACAGTCCCTTAGTGCCAGGACCGAAGTTGGTGGAATACACCATAACACGAAGTGCAAACATCGCCCCACTCCGTGCTAAAACCTCGGGGTGCCCTACTACCTTGCGCCACTTTCCTGTATCACCCATATAAGTCAGTTTCGTTACAAGAACATACTGATTTGAAATTTTTGTACCATATTGGTAAAATTACAATACATTTAATTTAAATTGGAAATACATTTGATTTAAATTGCAAATACATTTGATTTAAATTGCAAATACATTTGATTTAAATCGGCAATACATTTGGTTTAAATTGCCAATTGACTTTTCCTGATTTCACTAGACACTTTTTCTCTTCATTAGCTGAAACAGTAGACAGTTGTTTTGGAGTCGTACTGAATCAATAGACATGGGGCGAAAAGCTGTGCTGTTTTTGTTGACACTTA